>ERZ1292633.1538-Hain-H41-02um-R1-1538-length-24816-cov-7_pt1 | contig 24816 bp, 25 predicted proteins | sample MGYA00564406_ERZ1292633 | MGnify/ENA primary metagenome ERZ1292633 (study PRJEB36523, sample SAMEA6512639) | groundwater metagenome | collected 2019-01-08 | study: AquaDiva: Metagenomics assemblies of 32 groundwater samples | reverse complement strand
CCACAATGATCCTCCACGACGAGGGCAAGATCCAAATGCTCGACCTAAAGACCGGAGCCACCCTGCGCTCCGTCGAGGTCCCCAACGATTGGGACGTCTCGCCCTACCTCTCCGATGAGGATGGCAAGTATCTGGCCGCCGTCGTCAAGGCGCCTGGCCAATTCAGTGGCCCGAACCCGGAGCGCCTGATGGTCTGGAACCTCTCAACCGGCGAGATCGTTATGGAGCGGGACGCGACGTACGTCCCGCAGGGCTGGATCTACAGTCGGGGCCAGTCCATCAGCCAGCTGCTCTTCAGCCGTGATGGCAAGCGCCTGATTGCCGCCGGCAGGCAGAGCGTCCAGATCTTCGATCTGCCTTAGCCTGGCAGGCACCAACCACGCTCACAGAGACGGCTAAGCTCGACCTGCGTGGGGCGCGATAAACTTCGCCGCTGTAGACCTTGGTCACGGCTTGCGATCTTCCTGTTCGAGGGCGGCAGACCATTCGCCTGCGCCCGACTCAAGCCACTGGCCATCCTCGGCACCAGGGCGGTAGCTGGGCTCCTTAAGAAGATCGGAGGCCACGAGGCCCAGAGCCGCCGCTATACGCCTGAGCGTCTCCAGCTTGGGTGCGTGCTTACCGGCTTCCAGGCGTGCGATGTTGGCACGGGCCATCTCAGACCTGTCGGCCAAATCCTGCTGCGTCCACCCTCGCCTCTCCCGCGTAGCGAGGACTCTCTGGCCGATGGCCCAGGCGACGGCCATCTTGGGGTCCTTCGTCGTCCGAACCTTGATGCGGCCCCTCCGTCGGATCAGGGGTGCCGTACCCGGCACGGCGTATTCCAGCCTGGGGAGGATCCCAGGGCTCAGCTTCATATCCAGGTCCCGGACCAACTCCTGCGAACGACGGATCAGGTCCCGCTCCAGCGTGATCGGGCTCATTTCACGGGCTCCTTCGCGGCCATGCGCTCCTGAAGCTTATTGTTCTCCTCACGCAGCGCCACAACCTGCTTCTGGAGATCGACGTTGACTTGACGGAAGGTCTGGTATTCCTGGAGCAGCATCTTGTAGCGTGCTACCAGGTTGCGAAAGAGGCCCACAAGCGTGTTGTGTTGGCGTTTAATCTGGCCCATTTCATTTGCCTGGACCAAGTTCCCAATGACGCTGCCGATGGCGACAACGCCTAGGAAATCATCCTTGACGGCTAGAGTTTTGCTCATGGTTTTTCCCTCCACCACCATTGTATCACACGTGATACATTTGTCAAGAGCCTGGTGAACGTCACTTTTTTGGAAAAGGGATTTTGAACAAGGGCGCGAGAATGGGCAGACAGCGACTCGCGGTCTGATCGTACCGGCGCTCCTCTTCCGAAGGTCGCCTGGACCAAATCTTACGCCTGAGTTCCACGTGCTTGAGCAGCTCCTGCCTCGGCGCGGCTCCTGAGGGGCTGAACACATATTGCTTCCAGCTGGGACGGCGAGGCTTCCTGAGTTGCAGCCATTCCCGATAGGCCATGGCCCCGTCATGTAGGGCTGACTTGATCTCAAGAACCAATATTTTTCCCTGAACCTTGGGCTGGATGACCTTATCCCAGTAAGTCTGCGGCTTCTCGAGGTCCTTCCCCGTGAGTTCGCAGATCCATTGCCCGATCCAGCCCCATCGGGGCTCATCCCGCGTCACATGTAGGGTGTAAGGCACCAGGGCGGCCAGCCAGAAATACAGCTCCGATCTCTTGATCGGCGCTCCGCGGAAGGACCGCAGCTTGGAGATGGAGTCAGCGATGGAGCGCAGCTCGCCGAGCCTGGCGTCTGCCGCAAAGAGCGGGTCCCGACTCAACACGCCGTGCAGCTTTAGAAGCTGTCGGCCTTTTCTTTTGAGCCCTACGAGCTGGCGGCGGGTGCGAGGTCGGGGAATCTGCGACTGCGGGTAGTTCCTGAGAAATTCCAGGAATCTTTTATCGCCGCCGAAGTCTTCGAATTTCTTGACGAAATTTCGAAGCAAGCCGGGGTCGGGCTCATAGCCGTCATTTTGATCGAGCAACTCGTTGGTTGAATTCACGGTACACCAAATCGCATCGATCAGAGTCCCTTTGGTTTGTCGCGTCATGATCTTATCAATTTTATGATGAGAGCCAGGAGGTGGTGAACAAATGAAAATACTCACCGTCGCAGACGTGATCAGGCTGCTGGGGATCAGCCGCGCCAGGTTGTACTACCTGGAGGAAACGAAAAAGATTCCCGCGGCTCGCCGGACCTCAAACAGTAGAAGGTATTTCTTGCCGAAAGACCTGACTCAGATAAAGAAAAAGATCGGGAAATAAAACACGGAGGACATCATGGACCAAAATAATGGCAGCAAGACGGAAGCAGCAACGGATATATTCGATCTCACCAGGCTGAGGTTGTCTCAGGACTTCGGAGCAAGCGTCGGCGTCAAGAAGGCGCTCTTGACCATTCCAGTCCGCAAGCCGGATCGGCAATGGTTTATCCGGGTCAACCCCGATCCACAGTGTCGGCTTGAAACGGCCATCCTCGAGATTAAGGAGGATAGGGAGAGCTACCTGGTCGACCCTTCGCTCTGGCCAGAGCTTGCTGGCGAGATCGTGCCGAAGGTCCTTCTGACGGCGATCAACCGGCAGGGCGTTCTCTTTCTTTGGCCGGTGCGCCTGCCAGGGGAGGACGGCAAGCAGGATGCGTGGAGCGCCTCGGCGCTCGAGGCGGGTAATCTCGCGATGAAGGGTTGGATTCGCATCGCGGCCAACATGCCCTTGGGAGCCTACGAGGTGTTTGAGGCCAGCGCGAATCTTCCGGAGCCCCAGTGGCCGGAACTCAGCTTCCAACAACTCGTTCGCATCGCATTCAAGGACCGGTTCATCAAGGATTTGGAGCACCCGGTTCTACGCAAGCTGCGGGGCGCAGCATAATGAGCGCCTGGCTTGTGAGGTCGGCCTGGACCTTGCTGGCGGTTCTGGCCGTCTATTCCCCTACAAGCCACGCGGCGAGGTGTCCTATGCTCATCGGCTCAAAAGAAATTCGGGAAATATGGTTCGCGGACTTTGAGTTCTCAGCGCCGCCGGGCGAGCGCCCGACGCCGGTATGCCTGGTGGCGCTGGAACTCAACAGCGGACGGAAAATCAGGCTATGGCAGGATGAGCTCAAAGAGCTGCCCTACTCCATCGGCCCCAATGCGTTGTTCGTTGCTTTCTATGCCTCCGCTGAGCTCGGCTGTCACCTGGCGCTGGGGTGGCCGACTCCAGTCAACGTCCTGGACCTCTATACGGAATTCAGGTGCCTGACGAACGGCAAGGCAACGCCGTGCGGCGCAAGCCTCTTGGGCGCTCTCGCCTATTACGGTCTTGATGCCATCGGGGCCGCAGAAAAAGAAACGATGCGCCAATTGGTTCTTCGCGGCGGGCCGTGGTCCGATGAGGAGCGGCGGTCCATCCTGGATTATTGCGAAAGCGATGTTCTGGCCCTGTCCAGGCTTTTTGAGCGCATGCTGCCCGAGATCGATCTGGAGAGAGCCCTGCTCCGAGGCCGGTATATGGCGGCGGCCGCCAGGATCGAGGACCGCGGCGTCCCCATCGATGTCGGCGCGTTGGGCATCCTGCGGGAGAACTGGGACGCCATTCAGGAGCGGCTCATCGAGCGCATCGACGCCGACTATGAAATTTTTGAGGGCCGCAGCTTCAAGGCGGCGCGGCTGGAAAAGTATCTGGCGGCGCATGACATCCCCTGGCCTCGCCTGCCTTCCGGTGCCCTGTCCTTGGACGACGACACCTTCAAGGAGATGTCCCGCTCCCACCCCGAGATAGCGCCGATTCGGGAACTCCGACTCGCTCTGTCCCAAATGCGGCTCTCCGATCTGGCCGTCGGCTCCGACGGCCGCAACCGCTGTCTTCTGTCGGCCTTCCGCAGCATCACCGGCCGCAATCAGCCCTCCAACGCCCGATTCATCTTCGGCCCCTCCGTGTGGCTGCGCAGCCTGATCCGACCGGAGCCTGGCTATGGGCTCGCCTACTTGGATTGGTGTCAGCAGGAGTTCGCCATCGCCGGCCACCTCTCCGGCGATGCGGCAATGATCCACGCCTATGAATCCGGCGACCCCTACCTGGCCTTTGCCAAGCAAGCAGGGGCCATCCCGGCCGATGGAACAAAGAAAACCCATGGCCCGGTCCGGGAGCAGTTCAAATCCTGCGCCCTGGCGGTTTTATACGGCATGGGCCCGGAATCGCTGGCTCTGCGCATCAGGCAGCCGGTCTCTCGGGCCAGGGAGCTTTTGAAGCTCCACCGGGATACTTTCCCCAAATTCTGGAACTGGTCGGACGGCGTCGTCGATCACGGGATGCTGCACGGCCGGCTTTGGACGGTTTTCGGCTGGACTTATCATGTCGGCCCGCAGGCCAATCCCAGGTCGCTTCGGAATTTCCCCATGCAGGCCAACGGGGCCGAGATGCTGCGCCTGGCCTGCTGCCTCGCCACCGAGCGCGGCATCCGCGTCTGCGCCCCCGTTCATGACGCGCTCTTGATCGAGGCCCCGTTGGATCAGCTCGATCGGGTCGTCGCGGAGACCCAAGCGATCATGGCCCAGGCCAGCGCCATCGTCTTGGGAGGGCCGCGGCTGCGCTCGGATGCCAAACTGGTCCGCTACCCGGACCGCTACATGGATGAGCGCGGCGAGAAAATGTGGAACCAGGTTTGGGCATTGATCCATGAGCTTCGGCCGGAGCTACCCGACCGCCGGTGGTCACCCCACCTGACCGCCTGTGGGGCGATACCCGACCACGGGAGCACACCCGCTCTATCTACTTCTATCTCTCCTATGGCTGGTATCTCTTAAAACCATGGACCCCACCAACGATGATCTCCAAAAAATGCGCCTCCCCGCTCATCGGGTCCACGACCTCGCCCAGAAGCGGGCCAAAATCCCGAGGCATAAGCCGGGCCAGAAGTTTCTCAAAGGCCCGATCCCCATGGACTGGTTGATCCCGGCCCTCAAGCTGCCTGGGAAGGCTCTCCACGTGAGCGTCATGCTCTGGTTCTATGCCAGCCTCAAGCGCAGCGGAGAAGTCGCCCTCTCGCTCTCCCGGCTTAAAGAGGTCGGCGTCAGCCGCTCCTCGGCCTCTCGGGCCTTGGTGCATCTCGAAAAAGCAGGTCTTGTCGCGGTGAACCGCGGCGCAGGGCGAAAGCCGGTTGTCAGATTGTTGGAAGTTCAAAATCAAGGAGGAATCACACCATGAAACGTCAGGGTCCAAGACGGTACAGTCAGGAAGAAATCAAGGCGGCGCTCTTGAAGATTCAAGAGGGCAAGAGCCTCAGCGATGTCGCTCGGGACATGGAGGCTTCCAAATCCACCGTGTCCTACTGGGTTTCAAAGTCATCCCAGTATCTGCCCGAACAGGAGCTGCGGCCGGGAGTATTGTCCCAGCACCAACAGGACTTCGTCTCTCGCTCCTGGAGCAGCCTGTTCAAGGCCATGAAGCTCATCGACGGCAAACTGGGTGAAGCCAGTTTGCCCGAGCTTCTCCGGCTCATGGAGAGCCTTGCCGAGATATTGGCCAAGATGGGCCCTACGGTCCAACTGCAAATTCACGCCAAGGCATCCCAAGAGCCACACCAGGCCTCGCCCGAAACCAGACGGATCGTCGAGGCCTACCTCGAGAAAAACCGCGAAAAACCTGACGTAGGCGGCGGGCCCGTCGAACAGAATAAAACCGACCCCGAGCCGGAGGGCTAAAATCGTCCCCTATGGGCAATCGAGTCTCGACGACAGGTGGGCTTTCGTGCTACCGGTCTTGGTGCAGGTCTGTGCTGAAAACATGATTCCTCGACTGAGACACGGTGCCGAGCGCATAAAAAATAGCGGAAAAATTGGACCCGAAATGGCCCACATACCCCCCAGACGCGTCTTTCGAACGTTTTCGCCGGAGCAGAAATTTTATTTTTCTGTACGAAACGCTCGACGGGTGGAAGTTCGCACAACCCTCGAACTTGACCGCGAATCCTTCGAACGGTCCAAGGGAGCTGGGGCAAGCCAGTTGACTTCGTCGGCCAGGGAAGGTAATTGATGGACAGCCGTGTGGCGCAGCAACTATTGACGGTGGATGACGTAGCCGGGAGGCTTCAGCTCTCGGCTTACACCATCCGTGAATGGGCCCGCCTGGGCAAGCTGCCCTGCATCCGGCTGACGCATAGGATTCGGTTCGAGCCGCGGGATATCGACAAGTGGCTCAAGGAGCGCAGGTGGTCTAATGGCGAACTTGATTAAACGGGGCCGGGTCTGGTACGGCCGGTGGTGGCAGGACGGCAAGCCTGCCTGGAAGTCTCTCTCGGAGGACCGGGTGATCGCGCAGCAGAAGTTCACCGAGATCTTGATCAACCTCCGCGCCAAGAAAAACGGCGACGGCCCCAAGACCATCACCTGGCAGGATTTCAAAGAGAAGTACCTGGCCTTCAGCCGGACGACCAAGGCCCCTACCTCCCTGGTGCGCGATGAGATCATCTTCAAGAACCTGGAAGAGGCCGTCGACGTTGGCCGGCTGACCGATATCTCGGCTGAGCTCATGGAGCAGTTCAAGCAGGTTCGCAAAGACGCGGGCATCCAATCCTCCACGATCAACCGCGAGGTCAACACCATCAAGTCGGCTTTGAAGCGCGCCAAGCAGTGGGGCTATCAGGTGCCGGACCTGTCCTCCGTCGCCAAGCTGCCCCTGCCCAAGAAGAAACCCATTTTCTTTTCTACGGATGAGATCGATCTCATGTTGGCGACGGCCGAGCCGTTCATGAAGACGATTGTCTTACTCGGGTTTTACGCGGGATTACGATTGGGCGAAATGTTGAGCTTGGAGTGGACCAACCTCGACTGGGAGCGGCATATCTTGAAGGTCACGCCCAAGCCGCACTGGCATCCGAAGGATTACGACGAGCGAGCCATTCCCATGAATCCCACGCTTGAAGCGCATCTCAAGGCCTGGCAGGCGGTCTCGGGCCAGAAGGTCAAAGTGGTTCTTTGGTCAGCGCCGCCCTGCCAACTCTCCAGCCGATTCAACTTTTTTCTGAGGAAGCGCTGCAAGATCATGCAGGGCTCGCTCCATACCTTGCGGCACAGCTTCGCCTCGCACATGGCCATGGCCGACGTCAGCCCCTACAAGATCGCTCGGCTCCTGGGCCACTCCGACATCAGGACCACTGAAATCTACTCCCACCTGTTTCCCTCCAGCCTCCAGGAAGCGGTCAACCGCCTCCCCGGCGTCGGCCGCGCCCCTGTCCAAGAAGTCCCCTAAACTGCGCCGTTTCCCCTGGTTACGGTCCCTCCGGCCAAGTGTCATTTCCTGCACCAGTCGTGGTTCCGGTTTTGGTTACGGTTGGAGCAACATTGGCCCTTTTTCGCCAACATTGAGCCACATGGCCAGATCCCCGGGAAAGACGCGACGTGGGCCAACGTGGGCGCGAACCAGGGCGTCAGGTCGCAGGAGCGGCAGGCGCTGCGGGGGCCGGAGGAGGCGGCGGAACGGGCTTTTCTCCTCGGAGAACGAAGGGAGTCTTGATCTCTTCCGGTAGCAGCTCGAGTTTCTCGAACACGGGATGCTCACGGTTGGGTTGGCTGTCCAAGCTGGTCTGGTGTCCGGCCAACGTCGCGGTCGGAACCATCCGAATAGTATCCCACGGACAATCCTTGGCGCACAGCTGACAGCCGATGCAGATGTCGTAATTGACGTAGACGCCGAAGGTCGACGGATCATCCCCGAATTTCTCGATGCAGGAGGGAACGGGACAGACAGCCACGCAGACTTCGCAGCCGGTGCACGCCGACAAGTTGACCAGGGCCTTGATTTTCGCCTTGGAAGCGCCCTTGACGAGCGCGGCGCGGCGAGAATCGTTTTGCTCAGCGGGCATGCTAGATCCCCTCCAAGACGGCTTGCGCGTGGCCGGCGACCGAGACCTTGCGCAGGGCCTGCGCGATGCGTCCGTCCTTGCCGATAATGAACGTCGAACGCACGACCCCCATGAACTTGCGCCCGTACAACGATTTCTCCTGCCACACCCCGTAAGCCTTGCAGATCAGCTTGTACTCATCGACGAGCAGGGGAAACGGCAGCCCATGTTTGGCCTTGAACCCCGCATGGGATTTCGCCGGATCAGGGCTCACGCCGATGATGCTTGCGCCTTGCTTAACGAAGGCGTCGAAATGGTCGCGGAAGTCGCACGCCTGCGTCGTGCAGCCGGAGGTGTTGTCTCTCGGATAAAAATAAAGCACCACGGTCTTGCCCTTGAGCGCCTTAAGCGACCACGTCCGCCCGGTCTCATCGGGGGCGGAGAAGTCGGGAGCCTTGTCCCCGATGGAAACGAGTTTGGCCTTGGGCGTCATGGATGGACATTTTACTCTTGCGCAGGAAGGGAGTCAAACTCCCCGGGCCAACAGGCGCCGCGCGGCTTGGCGCAGCTCCGCGATATCGAAGGGCTTGACCACGTACGGCGAGCGGGTTTGCGATAAAAACCCGAGCACCTTGGCGTTGAGGATGTCGCCGGTCATAAACAGCACTTTATTTCCGGCGCCCCGTTCTTGAAGCTTGGCGAAAATATCCGACCCTTTCCCCTGCTCCAATTCCACGTCCGAGATGACCAAATCATACGCCCCGGCCTCCAGCAAACTCAACGCCTCCTTGGCGCCATAGGCGACGACGACCTCATCGCCGTCTTCTCTCATCAGGCGGGCCACGAGGTCGGCGAGGTCCTTTTCATCGTCCACGACGAGAATTTTCTTGCCGGGAATCGGAGCGCAGCCGTCCTCGGCGGTTTCGTTGGCCTGCTCTTCAAGCTGCTTGAGCTCCGCGGCGCTGCCCAGGGGAAAATCCAAAACAAAGGCGCAGCCTTGACCGACCCGGTTCTCAAGAATGATCTTGCCGCCGTGATCGTCTATGATTTGCTTGCAAATCGGCAGGCCCAACCCCGTGCCGCGTCCGGCTTGCTTCGTGGTGAAAAAAGCGGCAAAGACCTTTCCCTCCACCTCGGCCTTGATGCCCGGACCGTTGTCCTCGACGCGCAGCAGGGCGCGGTCTCCCTGAATTTTGGTGGAAATCGTCACGTGCTTTCCTTCGGGATAGCGGACCGTCGTTTCCATCGCGTCGCAGGCGTTGTTGAGCAGATTGATCAGCACCTGCACGATTTGTTGAAAATCCCCGACGATGACCGGGCTCGGCGCGGCCAGCATCTTCATGACCTTCACGTTTTCGGTCTTGGTCAAGCGATAGTCGAGAAGCTCCAAAGCCGAGGACACCGTATCATTGAGCTCGACGCGCTTGCGCTCACGCTGGCTCTGCCGCACGAAGAACAAAAGGTTCTCGACGACTTTGCGGCAGCGCAGCACGTTGGTGTAGACGTGCCCCAAATCTGAGCGCATTTGCGGCGGGCACGAGTCTTGCAAAGCGATTTGCACGTAGCCGGAGATGGCGCCCAAAGGATTATTGAGCTCATGGGCCACGGCGGAGATCAACTGCCCGACCGCCGATAGCTTTTCCGCCTGAATCAGCTGCGACTGAAGCACGTTGTTTTGACGCCGGTTTTCCTCCAAACGCTCGCCCATCTCGTTGAACGCCCGCCCTAACGCCCCCAATTCGCCTCTGCCCGCGGATATTCTATGTGAGAAATCACCCTCTCCAACCTTGCCGGCGGCGATCACCATCTCCGAGATCGGGCGCGTCAGGGAGCGCACAACCAGCAAGATGACCGCGATCAGCCCCCCCATTCCGAGCAGGGACGTCAACAAAGCCGCGTTTCGCACCGAGCGCAACGGCCCCAAGAAATCCTCGAGCGGCGCCTCGAGACCGACCGTCCAGGGACGCTTGATGAGCGCGCTCGACACCCGCAACACCTCGAGATCTCCTTGCGAGCCTTCCCCCCCGCCGATGCGCCCGCCGTTTTCGACGTCGAGGTAGGCCTGTCCATGGCGGCCAACGATGACGCTGGTCAGGAGGGTTCGCACCTGGGCCAAGTCATAGCACAGAACCAGCGCCCCCTTGAATTCCTCATGCGCGTCGGTGATCGCTTTGGCGTAGTAAATCACGGGCCCCACGCCCTGATGCGTCACCATCGGGGATATCCACCAGTCTGAGCTCGCCTTCCCCTTCGTCTTTGTGAAATACTCCTCGCCGGAGTAATCATCTCGGGCGGCTTCCATGTGGCTCGAATAACGGCTGACCAATCGTCCCTTTTTATCGAGATAGACGATCTCGGCGTAACCGGGATTGCGCGCGGCAAATCGCTGGAAAAAGGCATTGAGATCCTTCTTGTAGACTTTAGCCTCCTCGGCAAGGCCGAAGTCCACGTTGCGATAATAGTCCGCGATCAGGGGAGTCTCGGCGAGCGAAAGCATGTCCCGATAACGCTGCTCGACCAAGTCGTCGATATTGGCCGCCAAGCGCTCGGCCAGAGAATGCACCTCCTTGTTGACCGCGCGCAGAATTTCCTTGCGCGCCAGGGAGTATTGGAGCCATACGATCACGCTCACGGCTAGGATGACGACCGGAATAATGGCAGCCAGCAGTTTCCATGACAGACGCGATGGCAGGCCGATGGTCATGTTCGTTGAACGTCGCCGCTGAGATGAACTTCCCGCCCCAGCTTAGCCCTTAAATCCTTTCTTTACAAGAAGATTGTTAAAATCGGTGAACGAGCTGGAGAGTGGTGCGCGAACCCACGAACCTGTTTTGACCCCAGAATTCAATGGGGTGAGACAGCATCGCCGTCAGGGACTCGCCCTGGTAGACAAGCCCCGGCCCCATGGCGGCCACGCGCTCGCGCGAGTCGGCCTGGCGGACCCCAGCGGTCTTGTCGTCCGTCGTTTGGCGCAGCACGTAACCGGCCACCCCCAGGCGAAGTTTCGGCAGCACGCCGCGGGAAACGGCGAAGTTGACATGACACCTCTGCCCGGGCCTGACCTTCGAGTCGGGATTCTCGGAGTGGAACGCGTACCACACGCGCGCGCTCGTCTCCCATTGATCGGCGAACAGCCAAACCAACGAGTAGTACGTGTCCACAATCCAAACATTGGAGCCCGGATTGGCCGATTTCGTCTTGTCGTATTTTCCCGTGGGCATCGTCACGTCGGATTCCACGCGTTGAAAAACCGGACGGCCCAACAACGATCCGTGATCCCACTGCAGCGCCGGACCGGCGAGAAAGTCGCCCAGGCCCCCGGTGTTGGACGTCACCGCAAGCACGCCGTTGAACGACCCTTGCGTCGTCAGAGCGGACACCGGCAAGAGGACGTCAAACCCCAGCTTCCCCCCGAGAACGTTGATATTGGTGAGCCAGTAAAATTGGTGCAGCTGGCTTAAGGCGACCACCCGAGCGCCTCCGGCGATCGTATTGCCGTCCTTGTCGACCGCCTTGCGCCCGTCGCTAAATATCGTGTAGTTGACGTAATAAAGACCGGGAGGAGCGCCGCCGTCCATGAAGGTCGTCGCGCTTAAATTCGCCGGCGGCTGATTAAAGCTTTGCGCCGGGACGCTGATCAAGCACAACAACAGCGGCAGAGCTATTTTCATGTCTCCTCCAATCGATCCGTCGATTCCAAGCAGGGTTATTTTTTCAGCGCGGCTAAACGCCTATTCGACGCATCGGCGCGCAATAGATGCACGTCAGGATGTTTGAAATTTATAGCCGGAGAAAACACGGACAAGGCCGTCAGCTGCTTCTTGCCGCTCTTGAAGCGATGCGCGACTCCGGCGGGAATGGCAAACATATCCCCCTCTTTTATTTGAAAATATCGCCTGTTTAAATACGCCGTGGCTTGACCGGACAATACGAACACATACTCATGGGTGTGCTTATGGAGATTGGGAGGAGTGTCCGTATATGGCGGGAGAGTTTCGTGAAGGACGGTCACGCCAAATGACCGCGCCGCAAGGGGAAGAAACCTTAGTATCACGCCCTCATAGTTTCTTTTGTTCAGTCGCGTCAAATTGGTTACACCGCGTTTATCGTATTTATTCTTTCGCATATGTTGTCGAATAGAAATATGGGAATCCGTTCAAATAAGGAGTAAATTGCAGGGCTTCGCGAGCGGCATGCGTCTGAATTCGTTGATAGGTAAATATTCCATAAGCGTTGTTGTATACATGGCGATCCAATTCCTGGGCCAATATTTCACGCTGCCGCGAATCAACCGTTGAAACCATCTTCTCAAGCATCGCATCATATTCGGGATTCTTCGAGATGCAATATGGGGACCTGGAGTATAGGACCATGGATTGGATGAAATACGTATGGGCCATCGGATCAGGGACCCCGCCAAAAATCATGTCGTATGTGTGGCTCCTGAAATCGTCCAGCAAATCCGCATCCGCAGACAAATTCAATTTCACCTTGATGCCGATTTTTTCAAGATCGCTCGCTATGATTTTTGCCGTCCTCTCCGCGTTGATGTTTCCTCCGGCCTGCACAACGAATCCGTTCTGGTAGCCCGCCTCTTTTAATAAGGCTTTGGCTTTCACTGGATCATAGGGGTAAGCGCGCAGATCCAGTGCATGACCGAATTCGCCTGGCATGCTCAAAGAGGCGATGATTCTCCCATTGCCCTGCAAGTCGTATCGCACCAATGCCTCTTTATCGACGGCAAGATTAACTGCCCTGCGCACTCTGACATCAGCAAAAGGGCCCGTTGATATATTAAGACTTGCAAACGCAGTGAAGAAGGTCATGCCCTTGATAACTTTCGTGTCCCTTCTCTTCTGAACCTCAAGGGTTTTTGTGCCTGGGATATTGGTGACTAAATCAAGCTCGCCACGAAAGAGCATCCCCAGCTTTTTATTTTCCGGAACGAAGGCGAACTCGAGTTCCCGCAGTTTGGGAGCATCCTTCATCCAGTAGGAGCCATTCGCCCCGAGGATGATCCGTCGTCCCCGATCCCAGCGAAGGAACTTGAATGGCCCCGTCCCGACCGGCTCGACGGCAAATTTTATGTCACCCGCCACGCGCAAATGTTTCGGAGAAATGATCGGGACGGTCCACGCCAAACGGTTCAGCAGAATACCGTCGGGATAGTGCGTCACTATATCAACGGTATGGGGATCAACAACAACAACCTGACGCACCGAATTGATAAAGCCAGCCGCCGGGCTCTGAGTGCGCGGATCCAGAAGGCGCTCGACGCTAAGACGCACGGCCTCAGCGTTGAATTCATCTCCGTTATGAAAGGCCACCCCCGGACGAAGATGGAATCGAACTGTCAACGGATCAATCTGCTCCCATGACATGGCCAGGGCAGGCTCGATGGCACCCGCAGGTCCGAACCGGACCAGCCCTTCATATATTTGTTGGAGAAGGATGTGAACCTTTTCAGAGAGTTCCTTGTGTGGATCGAGACTTTGCGGGTCTCTGACATCGTCACAGACCACCAGCCTATCACGAGGAGCCGCGTCAGCGGACAAGGAACACAGGCAGATCAATACCGCGGTCAAGAGGTGCGACATTGATATGAATCTCATGGGCGCATTCCTTTGACTGGAACGATGTCACAATGGATCATGGTTTCATGGCGACCAAGGCGGCCGTCGCGTTGGGCGCCTCGGGGCAGACGTCGATTCTGCGCACGGACTTGAACCCGGCGTCGGCCAGCCATCGCCGGTAGTCGTTTTCGCTGTAAGTCATCCCTGAATGGGTGTAGGTCAGCAGGTGAAGGGAAAAAAGGGCCGGGAACAAGGGGCCCGTTCGATCCCGGGTCGTCATGAAATCATGCACGACCGCATGCCCGCCGCTTCGAAGCGCGGCGAAGGTTTTTCGCAGCATGGCCTGGTTCTGTTCGGGGCCCTCGTCGTGGGTCACATGCGAGAGAAGAACCAGATCGAAGGATTGCGCCCCGTAGGAGACTCTGTGATAATCTCCCCCGCGCAGTTCAACGCGAGGATGAAAGGGGGAACGGCCAAGCAACTGCCTGGTGACCTTAAGGGTCTGAGGGAGATCGAGAATCGTCGCGCGCAGACGCGGCTGGCGCGCCAGGCACGCCAAGCTGAACGTCCCCGGCCCGCCGCCCACGTCGAGCATGGAGGCGCAGCTCGCGAGGTCGAGCGCGGCCGCCAGCTCCTGGGCCGGCCTTTTGGCGATGTTGGCCATGCCGCGAATGTAGTCGTCGACGAAATCAGGACGGCCTGAGATGAGTTGACGAAGGCCGCGCCTAGGCCGTCCCGCGCGGATGGTCGCGGCCATATCGGCATAGGCGGGCGACAGAAGCTCTTGATATTTCAAGTTGTTGGCCAAGGAGCGCTCCCCGTCAGGGTGCAGCCATGCTCGGGAAAAAGGAGTCAGCCGATAGCGCCCCCCTTTTTTAGAGATGAATTCCAGAGCGACGAGAGCGTCCAGCAGGATCTCGATCCCCCGAGCGGACGCCTTCAGCGCTCGCGCGAGCGATTCGACGCGGCCGTCGGTCGAATCGAGCGCGCGGAAGAGATCCAATTCCGCCGCGACGAAGACGGCCTTGGCGCCCCGGTAGCGGTCGATCATCCGCCCCAGGACCGCCGCGAGCTCCTCAGGCGAAGCCGCTTTCGCCCCCTTTCCTGTAAAACGGCGAGGGATGTCGCCCCTCATTCGGAATGTTTATTGAAGAAACGTTCCAAAGTCTCGATGCGGACCGTCGCCGGAGGGAAGGCGTTGATGTCCGTGCAGACCTCGATGACCGCGGGCCGATTGGCGGCCAGGGCCAGATGCAGGTATTTCTCCACGTCGCCGGGAACCTCGGCTTTATAGGCCAACGCTCCCAGGGCGCGGGCGATCCCGCAGACGTCGAGGGCGTGCTTGAACAGCGCGGTGTGGAACTTGCCGTGAAATTGGCGGGTCTCCCCGAGATGGACCATGCCGTGGCCGCCGTTATTCATGACGACCCAGACAACAGGGATGTCATGTTCCACCGCGGTGTGAATTTCCATTCCGTTCATGGCGAAAGCCCCGTCGCCCACCAAAGCGACCACGGGGCGAGGGCCGGCGGCGAGCTTGCCGCCGATGGCCGCGGACACGCCGTGGCCCATCGAACCGAAGCCCATGTTGATGTAGAAGGAGCCCGGCGCGCGCGCCTCGAAATAATGCAGGGCCCAGGCCATGACATTCCCGATATCAACGAACACTATGGCGTCCTCGGGCAAAGCCCGGCGCATTTCGGCGATCACCCTCTGGGGCTTGTAAGGAAGCGACGCATCCTCCATCGCGGCCGCATCGATGGTACGCGGATGCTCTCTCTTGCACTCCCGTATCGCGGCCACCCTCTCGGCAAGATCCGGGACGGGATCCATGCGTTGGATTTCGCGCTCCAATTCAAAACCGAGTTCCATGAGAACGCGCTTGACGTCGCCCACCAAACCGGTCTTGACCCGATAATTTTTGCCGATTTCAGAGGGGTCGATGTCGATCTGCAGCAAATCTTTTCCACGGGCAAGGCGATGATCCCAAGCGTGGGTTGAAGCCTCCGCCATGCTGGTGCCGATGGCCAAAAGAAGGTCCGTTCGGTCCGACAATAGAAACGCGTCGGCCTGGGGAGATCCCGCCAAGCCGAACACCCCCAACGAGAGAGGATGATTCTCCGGAAAGACCCCCTTGGCCTTCGGCGTGGTGGCGACCGGGATGCTCAGGCGCTCGGCGAGATGGATGAGCTCTCCAGACCCGCCCGAGATGTGCGTGCCGTAGCCCGCGAGAATGGCGGGACGGCGGGCGCGCAGCAGCAACCCCGCCGCTTCGCGCACGCTGCGGCGATCGAATAATTCCGGCTGCGGTCGGTACTGCTCGGGCGGCCACACCTCGTCGACAACCAGCCGTTTCATCATGTCGGCGGGAAGGTTGAAATGAACGGGGCCGGGACGACCGGACAAGCAGCTTCGCAAAAGCTGGCGCGCCATGTCGTTCATCTTCTCGGCCGAGACCAGCATGGCGCTGGCCTTGGTGACGCTTTTATAGAGTTCGACGATGTCGATGGACAGCGGGGAGCTTTCCTGCGCCGCGCCCTTGCCGAAGGCCGCCGTGGAAATTTGAGCCGTCAAAAGCATGACAGGAACCGAATCACGATAGGAGCAGGCGATCCCGGTCAAAGCGTTGGTCGCTCCGGGACCGGTGGTGGTGCAGCACACCCCCAGGCGCCCGCTGACTCGGGCATAACCGTCCGCCATGAAGGCCGCGCCTTCCTCATGTTTGGTGATGATCGGGCGAATCGATCCGCTGGCGAACATGGCCTCGTACAACGGCATCAAAGGGCCGCCGGGTATGCCGAAAACACAACCCACGCCCTCGGCCTCCAGGTATTTGAGGAGAAGCCCCACCGCATTCTGCGTCCGCTGCGCGGGCGGCGTTGACTCGACGGCGGAGAGAAGTGACATGGCTCCCTATTTCTTGACGCCCATAGTGAGATTGAGTTTGAGCAGTTCCCCGGACTTGTTCACGAGCTCAACGAGATCGAGCGGTTTTCGAAACAAAGCGTCGGCTTTCATCTCGGAGAGCTTCTTGTCGCTGTAAGGGGGTTTTTTCCCGGTGATGGCGATGATCTTGACGCCCCAGGTTTTCTCGGTCGACTTGAGCACACGGCACACTTGAAGACCGTCCATCTTCGGCATGACCAAGTCCAATATGACAAGATCAGGTGTCTCCTGGCCGATGCGGATAAGAGCTTCGACCCCATCGCGGCAGGTGTCCGTTTCCACCAGAGCGCTCACACGGGAGAACGCCCGCGCGATGACGCGGACGACTTCCGCGTCATCATCGACGATGAGGATGCGGGCACGCGACATCAGCTCGCGGGGAATAGGGATCTTCAGCTCACGGAGGAAAGCCAACAGGTCCTCCTTGGTGACGCGATGATGTCCTCCGGGCGTTTGGTAGGACTTCAGCTTGCCGTCATTGATCCAATGCACCACGCTAGACGGGTACACTCCGCAGAAGGTGGCGATATCATGCGTCGTGTAGGTTTTCTCCGTCATTTCCATTTACTTCGTTTACTTCACTTACTTATTATACGCCATTTACACTTGTTTTGCCAACGGAAATAAGGTATGTTCCGCCTAAGGAGCGCAACAGCATGAAGCGCCAACGAGTATTGGTCGTAGAAGACGAGGCGTCGATGCGCGACGTCTATCGCCGTTTTTTTGACACGATGCTCAGGGAGGAGTTCGAAGCGGACATCGTGCCCGACGCCGAGCAGGCTTTGGTCGCCCTGCGGGAGGCTCCGATCGATCTCATGGTCTTGGACTGGAATTTGCCTGGGATTTCCGGCGTTAATCTCGCCAAGGCTTTGCGCACCGACCCCAAAACCCAGGCGATGGGCATTCTCATGGTCACCGGAAAAACCACGCTCGGCGAGGAAATCGTCGCCTTGGACTCGGGCGCCGACGACCATTTAGCCAAGCCTTTCGACGAGAAAATACTTCAAGCGCGCCTGCGCAGCCTGAGCCGCCGCCGCGACAACAGTCTCTCCCGCGACCAATCGACGCGTTTCCCCGGACTTGACCTCGATTGGGAAACGGGACGCTTGAACATCGACGGCCGCCCCGTCCATCTCACGCCGAAAGAGGCGGAATTATTGAGGATTTTCCTGCACCGACCTCATGTCTTGCACAGCCATATGTACCTGTGGCAGGCCTTATGGGGCTATGACTCCGATCAATGGGACCACATTTTGGTGACGACCGTGTCCCAATTACGGAAGAAGCTTGGGCCCAAATGGAGCGAGCGCCTCAACACCCATGTCGGAAAGGGGTACAGCTTCGACACTTGATTTTGACTTCGTTTTGATGTCGGGAGTCTACACTGAGTCGTATGATAACCCTCCCCGAACTCGAAGGTCTTGCGGAAGATCAGCTTTTGCGCCATGTCCTGGCCGTCAGCGTGGACATGGTGTTTGTCAAAAATCGCGACTGTCGCCTCGTCTGGGCCAATCGAGCCTATTGCGACTTCCATGGCATGTCCTTGGGCCAGCTGCGCGGTCTAGCCGGCGCCTCTCTCGATAAAGGCGACGTGCCGCGATGTCTTGTCGACGACGCACGGGTCCTCCAAAACGGAGAGACCGTCGAGACCGACGAGGAGCCGCTGCGAGATTTTAATCAGCGCACGCGCTGGTTTCACACGGTCAAAACTCCTGTTTTCGGGCCTCATGGACGGCCCACTTTGCTCGTCGGAATTTCCCGTGACGTCACCGACAACCGGGCCAATCGCCTGTCCCTGACGCGCATCAACGAGTGCCTGCTGGCCTTCACCTCCGATTCGTACAAGAACATCAATCAACTCACCGCGTTGTGCGGGGAGCTTCTCGGCGCGGAATACGCCGTTTACAACCGACTGGAAAAAGAGTTCCTCACCTCCGTGGGACAATGGAACGCGCCGTCCGACTTCGACCCGATCAATCCCCTCGAAGGCTCGCTGTGCGCCGAGGTCGTCAAAAGAGGCGCCGACGCCCCGGTCGTCAAACATGACATAGAGCAAAGAGAAAACCCCGAATGCGCCAGCACCTACATAGGACGCGCCGTCAAATCGGGAGATCAAGTCTTGGGCTCTTTGTTCGTCATATTCCATCGCGACGTCGAAGCCGATGCCGCCCTCTCCAAAGTCATGGGCATCCTGGCCTCGGCCATCGCCGTCGAAGAAGATCGCTTGCGCGGCGAAAAAATCCGGGAACGCCTGTCGTGGGAGTTGAGCCAGGCCAACAAAATGGGGTCGATCGGAAGGTTGGCGGGAGGCATCGCGCATGATTTCAACAACATCCTGAGCACGATCAAAGGCTATACCGAAATCCTGGACTCCAGCCTCAAGGACCCTGGGCAAAAAGCGGACTTGGGGGAAATCAGCAAATCCTCTGATATCGCCGCTTCGCTCTCGCGCCGACTCCTGGCCTTCGAGCGGCACGAAATGGCCATTCCGTGCGTCGTCGCCCTTGATGAAACTCTCACGGAAATGGGACGCATCCTCAAGCGCCTGATCGGAGCCTCCATCGAACTGGTCATCGAGGCCGAGCCCGCGCATGTTTTCGTTGATCCTGGCCATCTCGAGCAGATCATCATCAACCTCGCCGTGAACGCCCGCGACGCGATGCCCGAGGGAGGGCGTTTGGCGTTCAAGCTCAGACAGGTCGACGCCTCCAAGCTGCCCAATGAGGGCGTGAGCGCTCCCACCGGACGCTACGTCGAACTCGAGGCGAGCGACACGGGTGTTGGAATGAGTCCCGAGACGATGTCGCATATTTTCGAACCCTTTTATTCGACCAAGGCGCCCGGGAAGGGCACCGGCTTGGGTCTTGCCACGATCATGGACATCGTCACCAAAACTCGAGGACGCATCGCCTGCGAAAGCGCTCCGGGAAAAGGCTCGACGTTCCGGGTGTTTCTGCCCCTCTGCCCCAAACCCATGGTTCCCACGACCAAATCCCCCCTGCCCAGCGCGACCTCCAAACCCGTATCCATACTGCTCGTCGAAGACGACAAGGATATCCGTCTTCTCTACGCGCGCGTGCTGCGCTCCGTCGGATATCAAGTCGTCGAGGCCTCCGATGGAGTGGAGGGGCTGTTGCGGGCCTCGGACATGGGGTCGCGCCTGCACACGCTGATCACCGATATCATCTTGCCGGGAATGAACGGACACCAACTGGCCTCCACATTGGCGAAGTCTCATCCCAACCTCAAAGTCCTCTTCATGTCCGGCTATACCAACGAGATGGTGTTTCGCAACGTAATGAAGCCGGGAGTCGCTTTCCTGCAAAAACCGTTCAACCCCTCCGACCTTTGTCGCAAACTCGAGGAAATCATCACCGCCTAACACGACGTCGCCAAGGACCGCCGCGCGGCGTGAGCGATTTCCGCGCAAACTCGAGTCGCCGATAATGGGTTGCCCATCTCCACGGCCGCCGCGCGCAGCGCCGCTAAGCTCTTGACGTCGTCAAGCAACTCCCGTGCCCTCATGGCGGCCTCGCCCGTCGTCAGGCAGACGAGGGCTGCGCCCGCTCGCGTCAGGCGTTTTGCATTTTCTCGTTCCTGGGCGAACGACGGCTGCGTCAATATCATCGGCAGCCCCATGGCCATGCTCTCGGCGACGCTCAGCCCTCCAGGCTTACCCAGATGCAGATCGGAAGCCGACATCATGGCGGCGACCAACCCCGGGGGCTGAGGGCCAAACACCCGCAAACGCTCGCCCGACTCCCGCCGGCGACTGAGACTGCGGCGCAGCGAATCATTGCTCCCGCAAAGAACCAGAAGGTGGGCCCGAGGGCACCTGCGCAGCAAAGACAGCGCCGTTTCTTCCAGGGCTCCAAGTCCCTTTCCCCCTCCAGAGGCCAAAATCACCGGCGCAGAAGGCGGCAGTGCCAGCATCCGGCGCGCCAGAGCGCGATTGATAGTTTCGGCGAAGGCCGCGCGAATGGGAATGCCCGTCTTGCGCAAACGCGCGTCATCGACTCCCAGAAGGCGAAGCCGCCGGCACGACCGTTCATCGGGCGCGAGGATCATGTCCGCGGGCGGATCGGCCCAGGAGGGATGGACGCCGTAGTCGGTCAAGACCGAAACGACCGGCACGCGCACGTCGCCCCGCCGGCGGGCCTCGCTGAGCACCGCCGCGACGGAGGCTTGAGTGGAGACGATCACATCCGGCCGCAGGCGCCCTATGGCTTGGGCAAGGCGTCGCCCTCCCCCAAGGTCCAGGTAAGCGGAGCGCACGGCACGCAGCACGCGCAGGACCCGCCGCCCATGATAAAGACGGTGCCAGGCTCCGGGCGCCGCCCGAAATAGCGCGTGATAGCCGCGCGCCATGGCCGGCCCCGCCGCGGGGTGATGATCCCGGGCGACCTCGACCGTGGAAAAAACGAGGCCGGCCTTTCGGCCGGCCTCTTCGATGGCGAACGCCGCCGCCGAGTGCCCGCTCGGCTCATAGCCGTAGACGAGCAGAACTCGAGCGTCGAGCAACGGCCTAGAGATCCTTGGCTTCTTTAAGCTCCTCGTAACGCTTGTGATCCTTGGCCTTCAACTGCTCGATAAGACCCTTGCGGTGCGCCGCCCATTTGGCCGCGTTGGGGCCGGTTTTTCGGGCGACGCTGTCATGGGCCAGGAACTCCCAGATCGCCTTGCCGTCTTTCTTTTCGATGTTGCATCCCGGCTTGTTCATCATGCGCTTGACGTACCGGTTCCACAACTTGGTCTCAATCTGCCAGACCGAGGCGTCCTTGAACAACTCCGGCTGGTCCTTTTTGAGCTTGGCCAGCGCCGCATCGTCGAGGGGTTCGACAAAACGGCTGTTGAGTGGACGGGCGGCGGAGTGGCACTGAGCGCAGCCTTTGATCAACGCTTTATAACCGGCCTGCACGTTGGCCGGATACGTCTTGAGCACAGCTTCGTCGACCGCCTCGGGGCCAAAATCATTCGAGTAAGGATTGGCCAAGGCCTTGTCTTTCTCGCTGAGCTCGGCCGCCCGGACGCCTGGAGCGCCCGAGGCTGAAAGCAACGCGATTGCGACGAGAAAAGTCAGCTTACGATTCATGGCATTGTCTCCTTGATATTGCGGCGATTTTTCAAAATCCGCTGTCGTCTTCCTTGGCGATGCTCAAAAGCCAGGTCGCCAAGTCGTTCAACTCGGTGGGAGAGATCTTGTCCTTCCACCCCGGCATGTAGATCATCGGCATGGGACCCTTGGGGTTCCACTTCTTCGCGTCGGCCGCGGGAACGCCTGAAGCGATTTTCTTAACCAACTCCTCATGAGTGTAGGTCCCCATCAAATCCGGCAAGGTGGGCTCGCGGCCGAGCTCCATCTGCCTGCCGATCTCCTCCTCGGTCATCGTCTCGTCGAAGGGCTTCTGCCCGGGTCCCAAGGCATTGTAGCGGCGGCGCCCCTCTTTGGCCTCGAGACCGTGGCAGCCTTGACATCCGTACTTCTGGAAGACGAAGCGGCCATGGTCCTTCGCCTGGGAGAATTTCGGCTCGCGCGCCGCGGGGGCAAACACGTAATACCTCCGAGGGATCACCTCCTCCTTGGTCATTCCCGTCAGGTAAGCCGTAATCGCGTCGGAGTCCGCGCGGCTGATCTCCGCGCTGAAATCCGGCATTCCCGACGGAGGGATCGGTTCGGCGTTGAGCTTGGCGAAGGGATCGTTGGGGGTGTTATAGGCCGGGTCGTTGACGAGATGGCCCAGGATCCAATTTTGAATGTTCCAGTGGCTGTTGTGATGCTCGTTGGGAAGTTCCTTGCCGTCGATGCGCACGCGCTTGAAGTTGTAGCCGGCGATGCGCTCGAAAGGCTTGTCGGCGACGTCGCCGAGATCCACTGAGACCGCCCCGCCCCAGCCGTTGATGGCGTGACAGCCCTGACAGCCGTGCTCCTGGAAAAGCCGCTTGCCGCGCGCGGCGACCTCGGAACCTTTGAGGGTCTCGAAATCGCCGTGACACTTCACGCACGCGCCCTGGATATGAACGCCCTTGAGCATCGGTTTTTCCCAATGCTTGACCCAGCCGTGCGCCGCATCCTTGTCCGTCGCCAAGCCCTGGCCTGAATGGCAGGAGGTGCAGCCGAACTTGGTGAAAGGATGCGCCTTGACCAAGCTCTCGTCGATTTTGGGGTGCGCCTTATACGGATTCTCCGTAAAATCGTTTTTCAAAGAGGGGTTGGTGTATTCGTCCATCCCCACGTGACACGTCACGCAGCGATCGAAGCGGCCCAAATCGCCGACTATGATCTGCTTGATCTCGACCGGAGAACGGCGCATGGCGCGCGCGGCGGCCTTGTGCTCGGCGGCCTTCTTGGGATCGGTCTGCGCGGCGGCCAACTTCTCTTGGGCCTCGGCGGCCATGCGATAATAAGCCGCCTGATAGGGCCGCCACTCGGCCCGGAAGTCCTCGACCAGCGCCCACACGAAGACCGCGAGCAGCAGGACGTTCGCGACGTAGAAAAGTTTTCGATAGCTCATGTCAGATGTTCATGCTGATCGAGGGAATCGTCAGCACGTATTTTATGTTGAACGCCAGGCGAGCGCACATCTTAAGGAGGACGCTCATCGTGCTGACGACGAGAACCATCGTCACCAAATAGCGCGGCCAATCCAGCGTCCGGATATGCCTCTGAGGGAGCATGAAGCCGAAGTAAAAAGACGAACCAAGGAAGAAAAGAAGAAAGGCTCCCTGTAGAACGTCCATCTTGCCCATGGCCATGCCCGCCGCCGCTAAAACCGCGAGCAGACCCAGGAAAGCTCCCATCGTCTTGCGGCCGTCGAGGTCGCGCTGGATCATCTTGGGAAGAAGCATCCACGCGGCCGAGACCCCGGCCAACAGAGGAACGCCGATGAGCATCGAGTACGCCCCGTCGCCCTTGGGGCCGAAAACGCTCCACGTCGCAGGGGGCGCCGCCTTAAGACCGTACCAAGATTCCCACGGCCAGTACCAGGCGTAATTCGGACCGCGGCAGGCGTAGCCGATATAGATCAGGGCAAACCACAACACCACGCCGAGCATGAACATGGTGTTGGCGAAGGGCCTCTCCTTCCACGCGTAATAGCCGATGCCCTTGGGGTTGGTGTCGATGTAAGGGATGGCGATGAGGCCAACGATGATCAGTCCCGGCATCACCACTCCGGCGATCCATGGATCGAAATACACCAGCAGCTCCTGCAGGCCCACGAAATACCAAGGCGCCTTGGAGGGATTGGTCGTTACGTTTGGATTGGCGATCGCCTCTAGAGGGGCGTTCTGCAAGATCGACCAAACCATGATGACAAGCACGGTGGCCGCCGCGGCGACGTATTCGCGCTTGACCAGATGAGGCCAAACATCCACCTTCTCTTCGTTGGCCTGGTAGGGAGCGGCCGAGAAACTGTCTTTGCGGATGCGCCAGAAATGGAGAATCAGGAGTATGCCCACGACCAGGGGCACGGCCACGCAGTGCATGACGTAGAATCTCAGCAGAGTATTCTCTCCGACCATCGTGCCGCCCAGAAGCGTGAAGCGGACGTCGTTGTTGATGCGCATTCCCGCCAAAGAGCCCAGCGGGCCCTCATTTCCCAAAATCGGCGTGGCCCCCGCCATATTCGTTCCGACCGTCACGGCCCAAATCGCCAATTGGTCCCACGGCAGCAAATATCCGGTAAAGGACAGAAACAGGGTCAACGTCAATAGAAGCACGCCGACGCCCCAGTTGAACTCGCGCGGCTTTTTATAGGCGCCGGTCAAAAACACACGGACCATATGCGCGATAACCGCCACCACCATCGCCTGCGCCGCCCAACGATGGGAGTTCCGCAAGAACATGCCGAGGGTCACCGCGAACTCAAGATCCTTAATATCGCGGTAGGCCAGCCCTATGGTGGGGCGGTAGTAAAACATCAGCGCCACTCCGGATAACGTTAAAATCAAGTACAACGCGAACGAAATGCCGCCCATGCCCCAGGTATAGAGCCATTCCAAGGCGCGCGGCCTCACCTTGACCGGATGAAGATGCAGCCAGACGTTGCCGATGATGTGCGCCGCCCGGTCTCGCGGAGTGTCCTTCCATACCCCCCCGCGAAAGACGGATCGCCAAAGTTGGGAGTCGATGATCTCTTTCTTGATTTTCTCGATGTCGACGGTGGGCATGGGCAATCCTTAGACCGAGGCGAAGTCGACGAAGTAGGGAGGGTTCTCGCGCTTGCCGGGCTTGTTTTCCAAAATCGCCTTGTCGACGATCAGATCCCCGGTGGGCGCCAGTTCCACCTTGGCGCGCCATAGCGGCGTCGGAGCCGGACCGGCGATGACGTCTCCTTCCATCGTGTAGTTGGACCCGTGACACGGGCACTTGAAGCGGTTCTGGTCGCCCCACCAATTCGGCGTGCAGCCCAGATGCGTGCAGCGCGCCCACATCGCGTAAAA
>ERZ1292633.1537-Hain-H41-02um-R1-1537-length-24825-cov-20_pt1 | contig 24825 bp, 29 predicted proteins | sample MGYA00564406_ERZ1292633 | MGnify/ENA primary metagenome ERZ1292633 (study PRJEB36523, sample SAMEA6512639) | groundwater metagenome | collected 2019-01-08 | study: AquaDiva: Metagenomics assemblies of 32 groundwater samples | reverse complement strand
TCCCGGAGTATTTTTTTCAATATATTCTAAAAATACTAAAAAATCTCGATAAAAAAAATTATATTTAACATCTTCATCTAAATATGGAATTTCTTTGATGATTTGCTTTGATTAATTAAATTTTTGAGCATAAAAATTTATCATTTTGCAGGAGGTCTTATGATCTAAAACTATGATTATTTAAAACGCGCGAATTTGTTTTATAAATGCATAAATTAAAACGACAAGGAAGAAAGCCAATGATGCGCAGTAGTGATTAAGATTTTGTTATTTTTATTTTTATAAATTTTATAAATATTTTCTTGATTTACTAACTGAACAGCAGGAATGTTTAAATTATTTTGAAAATTAATTAATGATTTTGCTGCTTGATCATCTGAATTTTTTGTTTCTATTATTAAAATTGGCGAATTATTATTGCTTATTAAAAAATCTACTTCTTCTCGTTCTTTATTTTTAATATAATGCAAATTAAAATTGCCATATCCTTTTTCATTCCAATTGTTCACTGCTCTATATAATTCAAGCGCGACCATATTTTCAAACCTACTGCCAACATCTTGAATTAAAGGATAATTGAAAAGATATAATTTTTGCTCTTTTGTTATTGCCCGGCTAATTTTTTTAGACCATGGTGAAATTCTAAAAGTTAAATATGCCGCATCAAAAAGACTAAGCCAATTTTTAACAGTATCAAACGCAACTTGCAAATCTTGAGCAATATTATTTATTGAGATCGGACTTCCTATTTTTGACGGAAGCAAAGAAAATAACAAACCAACATCATTAATATTTTTTATATTTGATAAGTCTCTGCTATCTTCATAAATAATTTGTTTGCTGTAATTTTTTGACCATTTTGTCCAAAAAGTTTTTTTATTTTTCACAAACGGCTCTGGAAAACCGCTTAGTTCATATAATTTATTCCAAATATCCTTTGTTATCTTTTTATTATTTATATCAAAATTATCAATTGGATTTTTGATAAAATCTTTAAAGCTTCTTTTTTTACCGCTTAATTCTGAAATTGTAAATGGAAAAAGATGAAACATTAAATATCTGCCAGCTAAAGAATCTCCGCTTTTTTGATAAAGATCCAGTCGTCCGCTTCCTGAAATAAGAAAAAAATAATCAGAATGAAATTCATCATAAATTCCTTTTAAATAATTTTCCCATTTTTTGTATTTATGAATTTCATCTAAAACAACAAACGGTGTTGAATTGTCAATTCTGTTAATTTGCTCAAAAAAAGTTGAATTATTTATTATCTTTTGCTGATCTGAAATAATATCCCAATTAAAATAAATATTGTTTTTATATTTTTTTGCTATTTCTTTAGCAATTGTTGTTTTTCCAGCTTGTCTCGGTCCAGCTAAAAAAATCATCTTTTTTTCCATGGATAATTTATTCCATAAACCAATATATAATTGTCTTTTTATAAAATTTATAGCTATATGTTTACATAACACTCGGAAAAAGTCTTGACTTTTTCCGAGTTGGCTGGGAACATTATTCTCTCTGTTAAATTCTATTCTTTTGTTTTTTTATAAAAAAAATAATTTTATTTTTCAAAAATTTATTTTTTAAAAATGTTGAATAATTTTATCAACCAATTCAGGCGAATAATATTCTGTAATTCCTCCTGGACTTTTAAATTTCTCAAACCATTCAGGATGATCTGTTTTGTATTGTTTGGATTCAAGTTTTTAACGCAATAACGTTAGATTCTTGAATCCAAAAACTTCTACTATTTACTTAGCTGGTGCAATAAAATAATCTATTTTGGTTCTTTCCTTAATATTTTCTATTTTATTTTCCAATTTTATTTTATCTAATACTCCATTTATTTCTTGTTTAATTTCTTCAAAATTATCATTTTCGTTTAAGCAACAAACAATAATAAATGGTTTTTCTTCTGTAAATCTTTCTCCAAATCCTTCTTCGCCAAAAGCAATTTTTATAACCAGCTCTAACTCTTTTTCTGCTTTTTTAAAATTAAGCGTTGCAAACCTTTCGATTGAAAACGCAGAAGGAAGTTCTTTAATTCTTGATGGATAAAATCTATTTTGAACATTATTTAAAAAAACCATTCGAGCAGCATGATATTTTTGAGACCTTGCCATATCTTCTCTAAAATAATGTCTATATTGAATTTTTGCTTTACTTGCAATGAATTGTATATACTTCATTGCTAATTCATCAGCCCTTTTTTGAGTTACATGTAAACCATATTTTTCTCTTGCCCACACCAAGGCTGCTCCGCATCCAACATGAGTTGTAATAACATCAACTTTTCTTTTTTTTATAAATTCTATTAAATCATTTTCTTTTAAAAAAAGAAGTCCTGAGGCTGGCAATGGGATTATTCCTCCCAGCTTGCGCAACCCATCATCTACACATCCTAATGTAATTAGACTATCTTCTTTTTTATATGCCCTTTCTAAATTTATACTTTCATTTTCAATATAACTTCTAATAGGATAATTTTTCTCAGATAAAAATTCATATTTTTCATTTTGTTCTTCAAATCTCACTGTTTTTATTAATTCTATTTTTTCCTCTTCTAATGACTCGAGCTCTTTTCCTGTTGTTTCAATTTTTTCTTTTAAGGATCTAAGGTATTCTTGTTCTTTTTGTTTTGAATCTATTTCTACAACTAACATTTCTTTTCCCATAAATTAATAATTTTTAATTAAAATTAAAAAATAAATATCTTGTTTTAATTTAGAATTATTTATATACAAATTCGCAACATTAATTAATATTCATCATTTTGCAAAAGGGCTATTATTCGCAATAAGTTTCATAAATTGCTCGACCCTTACCCAATCCAGCAGCGCAAGATGTAGGAAAACTATCTATCGTCCCATCTGATAAAAAATTGTCAGTTCCTAATATAGTAGCTACATCACAATCCCCCGCAAGACATTTCCATTTATTTTTATCCGTAGAATCTGTTATGCACCACACTCCAATACTGTCATTGCCATCAACACCTCCGATTGTATGAAAAGATTGAAGATATGTTCTTATTTTTGGTTTTTTAGGCAAAGAGCAAGAAGGTTTAGATATATATTTTATGTCGTTTAAACTCCCGCTAATAATTAATCCTCTTTCTTTAAAACCTAAAGAAAAATTATCATTAAACTTTAAATCACCTTTTATTTCGGCATCGCCATCTACAACAAGTTTTCCAACAATATTAAAAATATCTTGTTTAGCATCTTTTAAAATTTTAACGGTTCTTGCCATTATAGGAGTAAAAGTAATCACTAAGAATAAAAAACAACAAACTGCAAAAATAATTGATGAAAATTTTAAATTTTTTTTCATAAATTTTTTATAAAAAATTGCTAAAATTTAATTAAAATGTTTAATCTATTATAAATCATTCCCCGAGTAAGAAAGGTTAAAGCTTTTGTTAATAAGAGGGAAATCAGGAATAATGTTTTGATGAATTACTTCCCCTAATAATGACCAATTTATAAAAGAAGGGTCGCGTGGCATAACTCTGGAAATATTGCCTTGACTATCAGTGCTTACAAAATAAACTATTTCTCCTCTCCAGCCTTCTACTATACTTATCGCTATGGCATTTTTTTTCAAAGCGCCAATATCTTTATTATTAATATCACCAACAGGTAATTTTCCCAAAGCCTGTTCAATAAGTTCTAAAGAAGCTAAAACTTCTTTTATTCGCACCATAAATCTTGCGTAAACATCTCCATCGTTTTCAATTTCAATATTTTTTAAGCGCAATTCATCGTAGGCGGCGCAAGGAAAATCAAACCGAGCATCAAGGCTAATGCCTGTTGCTTTGGCAGCAACTCCCAATGCTGCATATGTCTTGGCTAATAAACTTGTCAATTTGCCAGTACCTTTCAAGCGATTTAACAAAGAAACGCTACCTGTAACAATTTTTATTATTTCCAAAAAGTCTTTACGAATATTAATAAGATTTTTGGACAATTCTTCTTTTTTGTCAACGGCAATATCTTTAGTTACACCGCCATAAATATTAACGCCGCGCAAAAATCTGCTACCTGTCAAATCCTCATTTATTTGCATAACCATTTCCCGTAAACGCGCGCCATTGGCCCCGCCAAAATTAAATCCAGTATCTAACATAATAGCGCCAATATCGCCAAAATGATTGGCTAAACGTTCCAGCTCGGCAAAAATTACTCTTAAATATTCTGCTCTTCGTGGCAATATCGTTTGTGATAATTGTTCCAAAGCTTGACAAAAAGCCAATGAATGACTGAAAGAACTATCGCCAGAAATTTTTTCCGCCAGTTCAATCTTTTTCTCTATCGGTAAAACTTCAAATAATTTTTCGCTGCCTTTATGAACAAATCCCAAACGCGATTCCAGCAAAACCATTTCTTCTCCAGCCATACTAAAACGAAAATGACCGGGCTCAATAATACCGGCATGAATCGGGCCGACAGGTATTTCATAAATACCTTCACCATCAACCTTTTGGAATAAATATTCACCTTTTGCTTCTTCTGGTTTAGTTTGCCAAGCAAAATCTTTTCTTAGAGGATAAACATTGGCTGGCCAATTTTCATGAAGAATAATTGGTCTTGAATCGGGATTGCCTATCGGCTTAAGGCCAAAAAATGTTTGAATTTTTCTTTCATAATTTATTGACTCATAAATAACGCTAGCCAACGAAGGAAAGTCCTCAGTATTTTTTAATTTAATAAAAAGCGCGAGGAAAGCTTGTTCTTCTGGGACTCCAAAAATATACCAAATTTTAAAACATCCCTGTTCTGCTCGATCATCAGTCGCGGTAATAAGTTTAAGCGGCAGATTTTTATTGTGCCGCAAATTAATTGCGATCTCTTTGATTTCAGAAACAGCAACCTCAAAAGAAACAGTATTGCCAAAATATTCTATTTTCGCTTTTTCAGGAATATATGATTTTATTTTATCAAAATTCATATTTTAAAATAACATTATTAATCAATTCTTGTAAAAAATGTGGCTGATAAAAACTTAAAAACAAAATTAAAGCCAAAAGTACAGTTGGCGGAGCAACAAGCCAAATGTTTTCTTTTTCTTTTATCATATCAGCGGGCTTTTCTCCAAAAAACATAACCGAAATATGTTTAAGAAATCCAATAAACAAAATTGCCATTAGAATAATGACTGTGATGGTTATAATCGGATGAGAAGCTATACCTGCAGAAAAAATAAACAATTTTGTTAAAAAAATTCCAAACGGCGGCATACCTATAATAGCGAAAAATCCAATTAAAAATAAAACACCTGTAGCTGGAATTGTTTTTAAAACACCTTTAATATTTATAATTTTTGTTGAGCCGTATTTCAAAAAAATGTTTCCGGCCGACAGAAACAAAGCGGATTTAGCAAACGCATGATAAATCATATGCAAAATTGCCGCAAGAACGCCCAGCCCTCCAAATCCAAAACCAAGCGCGACAATTCCCATATTTTCAATGCTTGAATAAGCAAGTAAACGTTTATAATTTTTTTGAGTAAAAATTATAAACGAAGCAATAATTATTGAAAGTAAACCAAAAATAATTAATAATTTTTGCGCAAATTCAACCCCAACAGCCGCGTCAGTGATAAATTTAAATCGTAAAATCGTAATAAATGCCACATTTAACAATACTCCGGAAAGTAAAGCGCTGACAGGCGCAGGAGCCTTACTGTGAGCATCTGGAAGCCAAGTATGCATAGGAGCGAAACCAACCTTTGTCCCATAACCGATTAAAACAAAGATAAATGCAATTTTAGCAATTATTGGATCAAGCAGTAATGCGTTTGAAAACAAAATATCCCAAGTAGCAAATATAGGTTTCCCCTGTAAAGCGGTAAAATATAATAATGTTCCAAAAAATCCGAGCAATAAACCTGTAGAATTAATGATTAAATATTTCCAAGCAGCTTCCATTGCTGACGGTTTATTATAAAAACTAATAAGAAAAGCAGTGGAAAGCGTTGTTGCTTCAATAGTAATCCACGCAAATATTGGATTATTAGCAACTATTGCTAAAATCATTGCCAATAAAAAAATATTTAGCAAAGCAAAATATTGTCGCGCTCTGGTAAGTCCAATGATATTTTTAGCAGTTTCTTGACGAAGATATTGAATTGAATAAACAATAGATGCAAAATAAACAATACAGATTATTAACAAAACAATTGCTCCTAACGAATCAACAGAAAACAAAATGAATGGAGAATAAACACCTTGCGACAAAACTTTTGATATTACAATACAAGACTCAAACAATGCGACAAGAGAAGCGATAACGGAAAAAAATTCAATAATGCCTCTACGTTTGGCTAAAACGCTTATTAAAGAAGCAGTTATTAAAGATACGATGATAATTATTATTTCCATATTTTAATCTTTTAAACTTTTTATAGAAGTTATATCAAGCGTTCCAAAATGTTTATAAATCATAGAAATAAATATTGTAGCAATAAGAATCCAAATAGCAATATTAACTATAATTCCTATTTGCAAGGCAGGGAATTGTTCTAACCCCGCAAAAATTGAAAAGGCAACGATACAATTTTCCAATGATAAAATGCCCAGAGTTTGAGAAAGCGCGCCCTTGCGATTGATAATTAAAAATAGAGAAATAAAAATTGCGGCAAACGACAGAGACAAAAAAGAATGATGCTCAGGAACAATGTTGGTAAGCGGTAAAAACTTTTGCGAATGAGCAACTGCAGTCAAAGTCCCTAAGCAAATAAGGGTTAAGGATACATTTAAAACAGTGCTAGCGGAAAATGTTAATTTATGTTTTTGAATGAGTTTAATAAAAAATGTCGGCGCTAAAATAACTTTAACAATTAACACAATCAAAAATATACACAATAAAGAATTGTCGTTGGTTTTCAAAAAAGAATCAAATAGCATTATGGCGATAGCCAAAGATTGAATGCCATAAGCAATCACGGCGCTAAAATTTTTTTTCGTTAAATGTTGAAAAAGAATGCTTAAAAAAATAATTCCTGATAAAAATTGTAATAAAGATGTGTCCATAAATATATTTATATAAGACTAATTGCTATCGCGCTCAAAATAAATGATGTTATTAATAAATCTGGCAATCGGAAGAATCTAAACTTGGCCATAACAGATTCAATCAAACCAATTATGGCGCACAAAATAAATGCCTTAAAAAATAAAACAACTATGCCTATAAAAATTGCCTTGAAATCGGCTGTTTGCGCAATGCCAACAGGGAAAAAAATGTTGGCGCCTAAAATTAAAAATATAAAAAATTTATTAGCTGCTGCCCACTCAATTAAAGCTAATCTTTTCCCAGAATATTCTAGAATCATTGCCTCATGAACCATAGTTAATTCTAAATGAGTGGCTGGGTTATCAAAAGGAAAACGACCTGTTTCGGCTAACAAAACAATAAAAAAACCAATGAAAGCTAAAGTGATTGGCAAAAAAAACTTGGCAGTCAAAAATATGTTTGTTTCAACTATAGTAAATAGATTAGTGGTTCCGGCTATTAAAGCAACAACAAAAAAGGATAGAATAAAACCACCTTCAGCTAAAGCTGATATAGTCATTTCTCTGCTTGAACCAAAGCCTCCAAAAGCGCTACCTGTATCCATGCCAGCTAAGGCCAAGAAAAAAGTGCCTAAAGCTAAAGTATAGACTACCATTAATAAATCTCCGGTCAATGAATTAACGAGAAAAGAAGCAAAAATGGGAATACTTAAACCGCTAATAATAGTAACGGCAAAAATGATAAATGGCGCTTGACGAAAAACCCAAGAAGCGTCAGAACTAATTACCTCATCTTTGCGCATCATTTTCCAAAGATCTCGATAAACCTGAAAAATACTTGCTCCCTGTCTATTTTGTAATTTAGCTTTTATTTTTCTAACTACGCCAATAAAAAAAGGGGAAACTAAGGGAACAAAAATTAATTGTAATGCCCAAAAAAACATCGTCATATATTTATAACAAAAACAAAATAAATATTAGCGTAATCAAAATGTATAAAATATAAATATTAATATTTCCGCTTTGAATTGATTTAGCTTTGGAGGATAATATTGAAATTAATTTATGTATTGGCTGATAAAAATACGTTTGATAAACATCATGTATTTCTAAACGAACAATCTTTGATTTGTGTAAAAATCTCATTTCTGAATCATTATATTCAACTTCATGCTGAATGCTAGGACGTAAAATGTGAGAAAAAATAGTTACAATTGATCGAGAAAAACCAGTAGCAGTTATTTCCATTCTTTCGTTTAAATTTATGCCGCAATCCCAAGTTGCGCCAATTTTAATAATTTGATTTTTATTGATTAAAAATTTAACCCAGAATATTACTAAAATTAATATAAGCGCAAAGACGATAAACCATAATGGAGCAGATACTGTAGCAGAACCATTAGGAGTAATCAAACTTCCATTAATTGATTCGTTAAAAAATAAGGTTGCGTTTTGAAAAATATTTAAGCTAGCGCTAATTTTTGTCAACAAAATTCCAAAATATCCAGAAGCTATGCCAAAAATTAAACAAATTGTAGCTAAGGCTCCCATGCTTAAAGAAAATAAAATAGAAGACTCTTTAGCCTGTTTTACAATTTCGCTTCTTGGTCTAGCTAAAAAAGTTGCGCCGAAAACTTTAACAAAACATACTAAAGCTAAACCACCTGTTAAAGCCAATGAGCCAGCAGCCAAAACAAAAATTAATTTTATAAAAATATCGGTTGATGCTATTCCTTGCAATAAAGACTGGAAAGTCATCCATTCACTAAAAAAACCATTAAAAGGAGGTAACCCTGATATGGCCACAGAACCAATGAGAAAGAAAAATGCTGTTAGTGGCATATATTTAATTAGGCCACCATATTTTTCTATATTTCGCGTATGTGTCTGACTAATAACCGAACCAGCGCTTAAAAATAAAAGCGCCTTAAAAACGGCATGATTTAAAATGTGAAAAAGGGCCGCAGCTAAACTAAAAATAGCCAGCGTTAAATTTCCCAAAGAATAAAAAATCAAACTACTGCCTAATCCTAATAATATAATTCCAATATTTTCAATGCTATGGTAGGCTAAAAGCCTTTTTAAATCATGTTCAGTTAAGGCATAAAGCACTCCCAATAAAGCGGAAGTGGCGCCGACAATAAGCACAACAATTCCCCACCATAAAGGAATTGATGAAAACATATCAAAAAAAATTCTAATCATCATATAAATTCCTGTCTTAATCATAACTCCCGACATCAAAGCAGAAATATGCGACGGAGCGGCTGGATGAGCGCTCGGCAACCAAATATGCACAGGAATAATTCCAGCCTTAGTACCAAAACCTATAAGCGCTAAAACAAAAATTGTATTTTTAAAAAAATCCGGCATTGAAACTAAACCAGCTTTAATAGCAGTAAAATCAAATGAACCAGCAAAAACATACATTATTAAAAAAGCCAAAACGATAAAAGCGGTACCGACATGGGTCATAATTAAATAAAGAAATCCTGCATCAACATTATTTTTATTCTCTCTGTCATACACTACTAAAAAATATGACGACACAGCCATAATTTCCCAAGCAATTAAGAAAAGTAAACCGTTTGTGGCAGATACAACTAATAACATTCCAGCAATAAATAAATGATAAAAAAATCCTAAAACACCAAGGTCATATTTTTTATAAAAATGTTTTACATAATCAATCCCATATATTGAACAAAAAAGCGCTATTAACGATATAATAAAAATAAAGAAAGCTGACAATTGGTCAATGTGAAATGAAAGATTGAGAAGCGGAAAAACTGAATAATCATAGGTAAAAATGTTTTTAGAATAATGCAAAAAAGAATTGATAGCAAAAACTATTCCCCATAAAGATCCTATGATTGCCATTATTCCCGACCACCAATTAGCTATTTGATCGTTTTTTCTAAACAATAAAGCTCCGACTGCCCCACAGACATACAAAGCAATTAAAATGAAAAAATTAATTTCTATTGTCATAATATTTAATATATTATCTTTTTATAATTTTATTTTGTTCTATTTTTTCTAAAATATTAAGTAGATGTGCAAGGATTGTTTTAGGAGACGGTGGATTGCCTGGAATACCATAATGCACAGGTATTACAGAATCAATACCATCTAAAGTAGCATAAGATCCTTTAAATATTCCTCCATTGATAGCATCGTCGCCAACGGCAATAATTATTTTAGGATCCGGAGTAGCGTCATAAGCGCGACGCAAGGCTTCAGCCATATTGCGAGTTACCGGACCGGTTACTATTAACATATCTGCATGTTTTGGCGAAGCTACAAAATGAATGCCAAAACGTTCGATATCGTAAAAAGCATTGCTTAACGCAACCAATTCTTGCTCGCAAGCATTATCAGAACCAGCGTCAACCTGACGGATAGCCAATGATCCATTAAATAATTTTTTGACCTTGTCTTTTATTTTTTCTCCTAAAACAACAACTTCTTCTGTTTTAACAGAAAAAGTTGTTTCGGGAATTACTTGTTTGGGTGTTTTTAATATTTTTAATAAAAGTTTTAACATAAAGATCTAGATAACTACAAATTATTTTTGAGAAAAATTTACAACAGTTTTGATTAAACCATTAGGTATAAAAATAATTTCTTTCTCATTGCGCAAAATAGTTGAGCGCAATGTAATTTTGATAACTTCCCCCTCTTTATCGTCTATTTTAATCTTATCGCCAATCGCATATTGATTTTCTATTAGAATAAACAATCCGGAAATAAAATCTTTTATTAATGATTGCGCGCCAAAACTAATAGCTAATCCAATAATTCCAGTCCCGGCCAAAATTGGTCCAATATTTACCCTAAAAAAATTTAAAATCATTAAAAAAATAATAATATAAATAATAACATTGCCAATCTTAATAATAATATTCTCTATTGTTTTTGCTCTCTTTTTTAAAATTATTTTTTCTTCATTGCTACCCTCAAATAATTTTTTAATTATTGCTCTGACTATTTTTTTTAAAATAATTTTTCCAAAGAAAAACAAAACAATAATCCAAAAAATATTTAAACCGTAAATTTTAATAAAATTAATCATAAAAAAAACCTCAAAACAATAAAGTTAATGATCAAACAAATTAATGCGCTTATTTTATGTACCGATTGGCAAAGTAAAATAAAAAGTGCTTCCTATCCCTTCCTTACTTTCTACCCAAATTTTTCCATTATGCGCTTCAATAATACTTTTAGCAATAAAAAGACCTAGGCCAGAACCGCTTGTTTCCATTTTTAATGCTTCTTCGCTTCTAAAAAATTTAGTAAATAATCTTTCTTGATCTTTTTCTAAAATTCCTATCCCTGTATCTTTAATTGACACTTTAATATCATTATTATTTTCATTTAATAAAATAACTATTTCTCCATTCTGTGTTGTATATTTTATTGCATTATCTATTAAATTTTCTAAAACCATTCTTATTTTTTCTAAATCAACTTTTATTTTTGGTAAAGAAAAATTTGATTCATTAAAAATACATTTAATATTTTTATTCTTTATTTGAACACTAAAACTTTTAACAACATCTTGAATTAATTTATTTATTTGAATCTCAGATAATTTATAAACAAAACTACTCTCTTCAAGATGAGAAACAACCAATAATCCATTAACCAATTTAATCATTCTTTCGTTACATTGATAGGCATTATTTAAAAGTTCTTTTTGTTCGTTGTTTATTTTCCCTTCATTTTCATCAAGAATTAATTTTAACGACCATTTAATTCCGGTTAATGGGGTTCTCAATTGATGCGCAGCGATAGTAATAAATTCTGATTTCATTTTATTAATCACTTTTTCTCGAGTAATATCGTGCAAAACAATCAATGTTCCAATAGTTTCTTGAGATTGAGTAATAACTGTAACAGTTTGTATCTCAAAATTTTTTTCCAATGGTTGAAATAAACTTAATTCACATTTTTCATCCCTACAATGCCCCTCTGTATTTAAAAATACTTCATAAAACTTTTTAATTTGAGAAAATTCAGAGAGTTCAAACAAAGTCTTTCCTATTAATTCCTTACCCTCTACATTTAAAATATTTTGAGCTTTTGGATTAATTAAAATAATTCTTTGTTCCTGATTAATCATAACCAATCCATCGGTTAAACTATTAACCACCGCTTCTATTTTGCCTTTTTCTACTACTAATTTTTCTTTAGAATCAGAAAGAGCAAGGTCTCTTTTTATAAGCATTTTTGCAATTTTATCTAATTCAATTAAAGAATTTTTATAATCATTTGTTTTTTCTTTTTCATTATTTTTTTTATCTTGCAAAGAGCTAAGCATAAAAAATATTTTTATTATCCTAAGACTAAAAGACACACTGTTTCATTGTGAAAAACAGAATTACAAGTGTTTAAATTAATATTACTTCCCAATGGAGCTTGTTCGCCATAAGTATAAAATCCAATTAATGGAATTTCTTTCCCTAAAACATTTTGAATAGCTTGAATTTCTTCATTAATTTGACCGCCCAATAATTTATGACGCGCCATACAGTCAAAAACAAAAATTGCTTTAGGTGCAACGCCGTTAAGTTGACTTAAAGCATTCTCGGCAGCTTCTTTTGCCGCTTGAATAGCTTTTTCTGGATCACCTAACATTAAACGAACTTCTGATCCTTCCAAAACTTCGGCTGCGCAAGTAATTTCTCCTTTTTCATTTGCAATAACAACATCAACAATTAATAATTCGGATGAATCTTTTACTGTCATCCCTAATGGATAAGTATATGCCATTTTAGCGATTGGTTCTTTAATTAATTCTTCAGCTCTCTTACCAAAATAATCTTGATAAATACTTAAAGCTGGCTTATTGTCTAATTCTTTAATTATTGCTCCCTCTGATTTAGTTACTCGCATTGGTAAGCCAATTGGTTCCCATCCGTGCTTCACTCCTACACCCCAAGAAAAATTACCAGACAAACCAATGCCAATTACAGTATCGTTTAAAACTTGATTTTGATAATAAACAAAAGTCTTTTTAAAAGCAAAATCATCCCCAGCAGAACCTCCAATAATTGGGAAATGCTCTCCTAAAGCCGCTTTAAATCCTCGAACAATAGCTGCGCCATTTCCGGTCAAACCTTCTAATAAACTGATAAAAAGAGAAATTTTTTCTGGAGCTTTTTTAATAACTTCTTCTGCTGCTTCTTGGCCAGCGCGATGACTATCTAAATGTACATTTTTCCCTAAACCAACTGTAAATTTAATTTGATCTGAAGCAATCGCCATCGCTACCACATGTCCGCGAACAGACCCTTGTGTTATAATTTCTCCTGAATCACTACAGCCAATAATCATTGCTCCCTGTGCAACATCATTAATTCCTTGAAGCATTTGTTCTTGATTCAAAGCAACAGAAGAAAAAACCATAATTAAATTAGGCTTTGCGCCAATTTGATCAATGGCCTGTTGACAAGCTTCTTGCCCAGCTTTCTGAGCATCAGCATTATTGCTTTTGCCAACACCAGTTTTAATTGAATCCATATCTTTCTCCTTTTTAATTTACGAAAAGTAAATTAATAAAAATAAATAAATTAAAATAAATTAAATTAAATTTAATATCTCATTAATTTTATCTACAATTTCTTGCGGAGAAAAGTGAGCCTTAATAAGATAATCTTTTGCTCCCAATGCCAACCCCTTGTCTATATCTTCTTTTTGTCCCAAATTACTCAACAAAATAACAGGAATTGGGTTTGTGCTTTTATCCTCTTTTAAAGTTTTTAAAACATCAAATCCATCAATTTTTGGCAAAATAATATCCAGTAATATTAAATCTGGGATATTTTTTTTAGCTTGTTGTATCCCTTCTTCCCCGTCTTCTGCTAAAAAAACTTCAAACCCCTCCTTGTTCAATTTTTTTTCACATAATCTTCTTAAAAATAAATCATCTTCCACGATTAAAATTTTAATTTTATTTGTCATAATTTAAAAATTAAAAATAAAAATATTTAAATTAATTTTTTGCGATATTTTTTCTATTTTTAGAAACAACCTTATTTTTATATTTTTCAACCTGCGTTTCTAATTTTGGGACAATCATATCAATGGCGGTATATATGTCATTAGCAGATTCTTCGGCTATTAAAATTTGTTTTGGAGCATAAAATATTGTTTCTATCCTTTGAACTTTACCATGACAATGATGATGATCAACGTTTAATTCCACACGCACTTCTAAAATTTCTAATATATTTTTAAGATGCTTTTCTGCAAAAACTTGTATTTTTTTCTCAATATAAATTTTAAGAGCATCAACAAGTTTAATGTCTTTTGTAAAAAATTTTATTTCCATAATTTAAAATTTAAAAATTAAAAAATTTATTTATTAATTTTATTCTTCTATTATTTTTTTTCAAGAGTTTGTACAAAATGATATATCTTAGGGTAAAGTCTGTTGGCAATACCGCTGTTGTATATTTACCCAGTTTGCGATGTGTATGGCAGTTATCCATTTCATATCTTTTGAAACACAAAAAGGTGTTCGTGCATTATTAGCAAGAAATTTAAAGCCTTAGATTTTTCTACCCAAAAACCTGTCGCTTTACAGTTAAACTGTCTCTTTATTATGTCTTCCTTTAAAAGAAAGCTGGCTTTCAAAAAGCGGTCCATAACCTTGTACGCTAATGACTGATACATCTTATTTCGTCTGGTATCTCCCATTAAAATAGAACAAAGCCTGCCCGGCTTTAAAACCCTAAAAAACTCTTTGGCGACTTTTTCCATTTCATCGCAAAAGGCTTCTATGTCATGAATATTTGATAAGTCATCTACAAGCTTACCTTCGCTGTATTTTATGATGTCTACGTAGGGAGGATGAGTAAGAATAAAATCAACGGTATTGTCCTTTATTTTTTCGAGATTACGAGAATCCCATTTAAAACCTCTTTGCCAGCTTTTATTTTCAACTTTAAAATCCAAAGATTTTTTAGTACGGTCCAAAGCGTACTGATTTATATCAGAATAGATAATATTTCTATTGAGGATTTTTGCTTCGATTGCAGTTGTGCCACCGCCGATCATGGAATCCAAAAGAACATCATTCTCTTTTGAATAACGCAAAATCAAATTTCTAACCACTTCTGGAGACCAATTTCCACGCCAGTCTGAAGTATGTGTTGCCCAATTGCCTCGGAGAGGAAAAGCCCATACGGTCGTACATTCTAATTCAAACTCGTCGGGATGTAATTTTAATTCTGTATCTTTTTTGATTGCCATAATGAGTTACCATATTAGTTTGTCTAAGGCACCGGCCTCGAGCATATTCAAATTAAAAACATACTCATTGTGATTATAAGTTTCTTCAAGTGGTCTTTTTGTAATATGCCAACCTAAGCCGTCAGTCACCCAAATAAAAATCAATATCCTGTGCTTTAAGCTCATCATAAAGACTTCTAAATTCGCCACAAACAGCTTTCAGTTTTGAACCGCCTCCATTATAGAAGTTTGCCTCAAACAATTTTATTTTCTTTGTTTTGAGATTAAATACAGCAAAATCAAAACTTCGTTCAGATTTATCTACTTTCACATCAACGCCTCATTTACTTTTTATATTAGTAGCACAAGCTTGAAACATATATTCATAACCGTTTTTATCACAGAAATCACTCAAAAACGCTCCCACAATTTCTTCCATGAGAATTCCGCCACGATTTTTACGACCATTACTATCTAGTCCAACTTCAACACCTATAACGTAATCAACTAAATTCTTAATGCCGTCTTTCTGAAACAAACGAGCAAGCCCAGATTTTTCTAAAAATTCATAGCACTTATCTATATTTTGTTCCTTACCTGAAAAATCAAAGAAGTTGGAATTCTTAGTAATCTTATCAAATACCTCAAGTTTATTTTCCCTCACAGCTAAAAGCACAGGTAAGGCTTTTGCAATATCGTGGTTTGAACTATAAAGTTTCTTAAATTCATCCTCAAGATTGTCTTTCCCAAGGAGATAGTTGAGCTTATTGAGGGAAATTTCCAAATCCGAACTGTTTGAAAAAACTTTCTTCCAGTTTACAAAATAATCCCAAGTCTTAATTGAGCTCTTAAAAGTGGTTATTAATTTATTAAAATCTTTTTGCATATTTATTTAATAATTAGTTATTAAAACTTCAGTAATTTTTCCTCTACCCAAACCTTTGGAATTTATAGCACGGCCGGCTTGAACCTTGTTGATTTTAACTCCTTTGATTCCAGAATAGATATTATTAATGAACAGCGTATCAGAATTTGAAAGCATAACAAAGCACCCTCTCTTGTGTAATTTAACAAAGGTGTCGCGAAGTTCTGTCTGCTCTTTATCTAAAAATGATTCAACCGTGTATGAAGTAAAAAAAGCAGTCTTGCTAACTGGGTAATATGGTGGATCAAAATAAATAAAATCTCCTTTTTTGGCTTTTTTAAAAACCTCTTTGTAATCCTGATGTTTTATATCGATATTTTGAAGTGCTTTTGATACTTTTCGCAAATTATCCTCATCACAAATAAGAGGATTGCTATATTTACCAAACGGCACATTGAACCCTCCCTTGCTATTTACTCGATACATGCCGTTAAAACAGGTACGATTGAGAAAAATAAAGCGAGAGGCCACAGTAACATCGCTAAGTTTGTTTAGGTTCTGGGCACGGATCTTTAAAAAGTATTTTTTGTCAGTTCTGTGTTTTTTGAGGGATGTAATTAATTTTTCAAGGTCGTTTTTTATTACATTGTATGTAATAACAAGTTCTCTATTTAAATCAGATAGAAAACCTTCTTCTGGAAGCAAATCAAAAAAGACCGCACCACCGCCGACAAACGGTTCAAAGTACCTGCTATTTTTAGGATCGAAATTTTCCGGCGGATAAAGGTTCATTTTTCTAAACTGTTTAAGAAGTTGGCGCTTACCGCCAACCCATTTAACGAACGGCTTTGGTTTTTCTGCAATAATTCTCGCCGAATCATCGAGTAGATTTGTTTTATCGGCAAGAAAAAAAACCCTGCGTGCAAAAATCGCATTTATATCGAACGTTTTTTGAATAGTCTGAATTGCTTGTTTTGTCGTCATAAAATATCTTTACTTTTTATTGTTCAAGTCCAAGAACATAATTGACACTTTTTATTTAGAAGCTTGGGTAACCCATCTTCCATGGCTATCTAAATTTAGTTGTAAATCTCTAAACTTTGAAAACAATTTTTGAGCCTCTTTTTTTGTATAAAAACTATGGGGTAATCCTTTTTCTGGACCTGATAATGGAGCAAAAGTACCTTCGGCAATCTCTTCATGATCTTTGAAAGTGTTCCATTTCTTGCTACTTTCAAAATCAGGTACGGTAATAAAGATTCTTCCATCTTCTGCGATTGCCTCATGTATTCTGTTAATCAAATTTTGAACTTGTTCTTTTGTACCATGGTGAATTGTAGAAATGGAAATGACCAAATCATATTTATTTTTTGGGATTTCAAACTCAAACATGTTTACACAAAGAACTATTGAATCATCGCCTAATGTTTTTTTGGTCATTTCAACTGCTGTTTCGCTAGAATCTATTCCGTCAGTTTTGAAACCACCAGTCTGCAAAAGTTTTAGGTATTTTCCATTACCACATCCAATATCTAAAACATATTTAAATTCAAAATTTGATTGACTCAAAAATTGTTTAAATAGCGGGTGAATTTTTTCTGAAAGGGTTGCCCAAGCTTCGCCACCTTTTTGATAATTTTTGTAAATATTGTCCCAGATTGTCATAAGATTTATATTTCTTTACAGGTTAAAAAGTTTTTGCAATTTTGTACAACGTCCGAGTATAGACGATGTTGTTGCGCGGTAAAATATAGCGCGATAACACTTCACCACGCAACAATTTGGGTATAGCGACGACTAAAAGAAAAAGCAAAACGCCTATACCCTGTTAAGTGAAGTCGAGATACATAAAACTTTTTGCAAAAAGGCAAAATTTATTTAATTGCTTTGTTAATAATACTGACAGTGTTAATAAAATTATAAAACTTCAAGTTTTTCATTTTATCTAACTCAATCCATTCCGCCATATTAGCATAATTTTTCTCTTCCTCATCAAAATTTTCAGTTGATATCTCACCGCCTACCTTTTTAACTAGAAAATACATAAGCGGACAATTCCAGTATTGATTTTTATACTTTTCGGAATGACTTGGATTAAAGAATGACGTTTCACAATGCACTAGCTCCAATAATTCAATCATTAAGCCCGTCTCTTCAAAAAACTCTCTTTTCAAAGCATCTTCAATCGTTTCGTCAATATTTATTCCTCCGCCAGGCAGGTCGTAGCCGTCCCATTTCTTAAATAGTAAAACTTTGTCATATTCAATCAGCACACCATAAACCGACGGCCTAAATATCAGCTTGCTAGCCTCAACTTCAAACTCCTTGTTGTTTAAATCGTGACAAATTATTTTTTTATTTGTATTCATCATATTTTTATTTCAAATTTTCTAATATATAATTATACTCCTTGGCCACCACTTCTGCGTCATCTGATTTTTCAAATGTACTTTCAATTATAATTGGCACGTCAAGCTTCTTACAATATTTTATTATTTCGGCCTGTTTTGTTCTGTACAGCGGGTCATGAAATATTTCGTAACCGCTTAGATGTATTTCCTTAATTATGTCTTTAAATTCTTTTATTAAATCTCAGCCAATACCATCGTTTTGTCGTTGGCGTTACAGTGCCCTAAATCCAAAACTAAACTCCATTTTTTATGTTTATTAAAAATTCCTTTAAACCTTCTACATTTTTATATTTTTCTTTTCTATCATCCATATTTTCAACCGCCCAATTTATTGATAGAAAATTATCAAATACGCTCCAGTCGTCAACTATGTCAGGATGAATAACAGCTAATTCTGCGTTAGATTTTTTATAAAATATTCTATCTTTTTCAACAGCCGAGTAGTTTGGTCATCATTTTTATAACGTAAATCGCATGAAATATGTATAGAAATACGCTCAAAAACTTTTATATATTCCTCAACGCTTTCTAATCTCTTGGCATCATTAACTGAATGGCAATTAACCTCTATCACATTGCATCCACAGTTTATAAATAAATCAATATTTTCCTTTGAGTAAGAGTCAACCAATTTAAACGTTGCCCCGTGACAAAATCCTATTTTTATATTTTTTTTAATTTAAATTATTTTTTACTTACAAAAAATTTTTTGAATAATTCTTTTTCCTTTATTTTAGCAAATTTTAAAAATTCCAGACACTACTGCCCCACCTTCCGCCGCCGCGTGCTCTCGCTTCTGGGTATTTCGGCGAAAAATCCGACGGCTATATTTTATTCTTTAACTTCTCTATTTTGTTTGCAATATCGTCAAATCTGTCCTTGTCATCTAACTTCTCGCGTACTTCGGCAAATGTCAACCAATGTCCGCCTTTGCCTTCTAAAACATCAAATTTTTCTTGATCCGTTGAGTACAGAAACATATATCTGATAATTTTACGTTCATTCCAAAGTGTGATTGAAGTACCTATATATTTTAATTCTTCGGCGCAAACATTAATTTGCAATTCTTCTTTTGTTTCGCGTATTACCGCTTGTATTGGTGTTTCTCCTATTTCAATTTCACCGCCGAAATAACCCCAATCAGGTTTTTTGTGTCCGCACCTATCTTGAATTAAAATTTGATGTTTTAAATTAATAGGAATGATAAGAGCTTTACGGTTATCGAAATCAATAATTTTTTCCAATAATTCTGGAAATTCATCCGTTCCCATATCGCCAAGCGTATAATGTCCGTGTCCTTTTAATTCGATAACCTCTCCACTCAATGCTTGATGAAAAATTTTCAAACTTTTTTTTCCTTTGTCCGCTTCGTCGTCAGCAGTAAACATCACTATTTCATCTACTCTTGATTTTATACTTTCGTCAATTGGATAAGTGTAAAATTCTTTTCTAGATTTATCATCTTTGTCGGGAATTTTCCACGGAGCAACAAGTATAAGTTTAAAAATTTTTCTCTTTGTTTCGCCAAGCCAACGAACCAAAAAAGCAGAACCGCAACTAAACCCGATTAAAATTGTATTCTCATTAACATTATATTTTTCAAATTCAGTTTTAAATTTTTGATAGTTTGGTTCCCACGGGTCAGGCATAAGCGGTGTTTCCGCTTTTATTCCAACAGCGATGAGATTCTGTTTAAGCCATGGAAACCAGTGTTTATCATAAGTCCTTGTTTTGGGGTTCATCTCTTTTCCAGCATCCAATGAACAGCCATGAATTATTATGCAGTTTGTTTTTTTGGAATTCATAAGATCTTTTACAAAATAATAAAAAAATAAAAAAACAATATTCACCTCTTTTATAAATTTTCAATTTTTACACAGAATATAATCTTTGTAAAGTAGATAGTAAAATACATTTTGTGATTTTATATAAAAAAATTCTCAAACAATTTTTAAAGAATTTTAGGGAAAAATATTTCAAAATTAAGCAATTTAAAAATAATTTTAAACTTGAAAAAAATTTTAAACTTTTAATAAAAAAGACATAAGTTAAAATTAGATAAAGGTCGAGATTTACTTTAACTAATTTTAATTTTTATGCCTTTCAACATCATTATAATGTCTTATAAACAAAATTGCACAGCAGAAGGGGAAATAATTACAAGGCTTAAAATAGCCAAATTATACTTCTGCAACAAAAAAAATCAAAAAAAATTGCTCAAAATATTCAATGTCATTACAATACAATCAATAATATTATCAAAAAATGTAAGGTTGAATTGAGCAAATCTTCTGAAGTCACATAATTTAAAAATTACAACAATTCATACAAACATAGCCTTCTTTATTCATTGAATAACCGCCATCGGCTAATTTTATTACGCAACCGCATTTTATGCATTTAGTTGGTTCATACTTTGGCGGATTTTCTAATTTTTCAAAATTATATTCATTGGTAGCCATGTCAACATAATTTTCTGTTTCAAAGTCATCTCTGCATTTTTTACAAATTTTCCAATCTCCTGAATGACCTTCATGGTTATGATAACTGCAAATAGTATACCTGTCATGGTTTCTATAACAACTATTTCTATCGTAAGAGAACATTACATATTTGTGAGTGTCATTACAAATCCAATTACCACAACATTCTGTTTTAATTAAATTTTTTGTTTTGCCGCACAAACCGCATTTCGGTTTATCGACTTTAGTTTGTTTGGTTTTTTCCATAAAATTGAGATTATACAATTAAAATAAAAATAGAATAAAATAAAATAATGCCCTTTACTTTATTCAAAAGTAATTACATTTGATTATTTAATGTGGGAATCTAAATTCAATTGATCTACGGTTAATTGTTTGATTTGATTCATTTTCACTTCGTTTTTAAGCCATATTTTTGCAAAATCAGACTCTAATTTAACGCTTCTTGAAAACATTGAATTTTTTCTTCTGAAGATTTGTTAAGCCATTCTAACGCCCATCCTTTATTTAATAATGCTCTTACCCTTAAATGACCATCGGAGACCATTTCCAAAACCTCATTAAAACATTTAAGCGCATCGTCATATTTTTCTTGTTTCCCTTCCGCTAGTCCTTGTTCAAAAATTAAACTCGCTTCTTTTTCGATTTTATTTTTATCTTTTATTATTTCTGTTTCTTTCATAATTTTTTGTGTCAACAAAATTTAAATTTTTACAAAATTTTTTATAAAAACAATAAATTTGTTGCGTGTTAATTAAATTAATAAATAAATAATACAATCAAGAAATTTTATTGATAAAAAATTTCTTTCGACCTTTGTTTTTTTGCATTTTGCATTTTCATGGTTCGACTTCATTCACCATAAGTTTTACATTTTACATTGATTATTAGTGTAATTATGGAATCAATAATTCCATTTTAACATGTTTTTTGGAATAACTAAACTCCGATTTTCCAAATATTTTTTTCTAAAAAAGCTTCAATGGTTTGCCTATTGGCTTTGTTTATAAGATTAGAATGGGAAAGTTTGTTTTTTTTCGCGTAATCAGCAAGAGTAATAATTTTTTTATTTTCTAAATACGCCAATCGTTTGTAATAATTATTTGTAATCGCTTTGCCAACTATTTCTTCCATTATGATTATTGCATCCTTTTTATCAAATTCTTTAAATGCTTCATAATATTTTTTTCTATCAATAAATTTTATATTTATTGGGACAAAACCTTCTCGTATAAATAAATAATTATTAGACTGGTTGCGGAATAGTCAATAAGACAAACCATCCCTTATGAATTTTGGAATTAGCAATAATCTAAATGATAATTCCAGAGTCCACAAGCCAAATGCATAACTTTATCGTTAAATTTATCCGTTTTATTTCTAAATTTATCTGTTACAATCCGTAATCTTTTAACGCCAGCAATAGCGTGTTCAACTGAAACGCGAATACCTGAAATAATTCTATTTTGTTCTTTATCATAATCAGACAATTCTTTACCTTTTGGTTTCTTTTTATGTCGTGGCAATATGATAATGTCCTAGTTGAGCAAAATAGGACATTTCTATTTTGCCTTGACAGTCCGCGTCCTTTTAATTCGATAACCTCTCCACCTAATGCTTGATGAAAAATTTTCAATTTTTGCACAGAATATAATTTTTGTAGCGTTCAAAAGTTCACAATATTGGCAACAAATCTAATGGTAAAATTGTAATTCTACTGTTCAAGTCCAGAAACATAATTGACACTTTTAAAAAAAACCCGCTACATATCATATTCTAAAACTAAAGCATAATCTTTGAAATTGTTGGCTCTATAAAATCTAATAGCTCCTTCATTTTGAGCAGAAGCCGCAACCTTAACTTTGCCGACCTTTTTTGACTTGCACCACTTAATAAACTCATCAAACAATTGCTTGCCGATTCCTTTTGATCTAAACTTTTCTAAAACAAGCGTGTTTTCAAGCTCAGCAACAATTGGTAAATTTCTGCAGGCTTCTGCTTTTTTGATACCTCCACACAGATAGCCAACAATTTCATCTTTTACAATTGCAATTAAAACACACCCATTATCTTTTAAGATTTTATCTTTGTAATACTTTGTTCCTTCCTTGCCAAAAGTCCAGTTTAAATTTAAAAGAAGATCGTATTCCTCATATTCCTTTTCAAAAAGCTTCAGATTAAGTTCTTGGACTTTTTGCAAGTCATCTATGGTTGCGTTTTTAATTATTGTCTTCATGCTTTGGTTTTATTAATTAAAGTATATAAAATTTTGAGCTTTTTTTCGTTACCTCAAATACAAAAATGTCGCCTAACATTTCGGCATATCCGAAGTTTTTCTAAAGCGGAGCGGAAAAAAAATTTAAGTGAACGAGTGCAACGAAACGAACCTCATAAGCCGTGTTAAGCGAGTCAAGCAATAACGAGAATATAAAGTGCAAACCGAACGAAGTAAGAGAGAGTTTAGAAAAGGGCCGTTCATTTTTTCTTAAAAGTTTTTCCTAAAATAGTATCTAACCACACACAATTTATACCTTTATTGAAGCCATTTTTTATGTAAAAATCAACTGCAACATTATTCTTTTCTTCTGTTATGGAACAAACATATTCACATTTTAATGCTATCAATTTCTTAAGTAATGATTTTAATAATGACTCACCAATATTTTTACCTCTGTATTCTGGACTCACAAAAATATTCTCAATAATTGCTTTCTTAAAACAGAGGTTATAATTTGCGATTATGAAACCAATAATATGTTTGCTCTCTTCAGCAACTAAAATAGGGTTATTTTTACTCTGAATACAATTAGATAAAACAGATTCTGGCCAAAAAGTTACAACTTCTTTACTAACCTGAAACTCATTTACAGAATTTCCGATTTTATCAATTTTTTTAATGTCTTGTAATGTTGCGGTTCTTATTCTCATAATCATAAATAAATTGTGTGTTTATAAAACCTTTCTTTAATAGGCCTTTTTCTAAATTTCACATAACGTATCCGAGTATGCGAAGTTCGCTTTTCGGATTTATTGGTTAAATTTGTTAATTGGCTTAAAGCTATTTTATCTCACTATTGCTTAAACTACTACCCTACGGAGAAAAGCGAATTTGGGAAAAACTCGAGCCGAGAGTTTTTCCGCATACTCGGTGTTAAACGACCCGAGCCATGCCTACATTATTGAAAAATATAAATAAAAAGGCAGGGCGAGAGCGCAGCGTGGCTTGAGTTTTGATTGCCCTTAAAAATTTACCTTAATTAATGCCTTTTTTTGATTTTTTGTTCGGCGATCATTGACACAAAAACGATTTTCTGCTAACATACATTGATACTAATTCTGGTATTTAGCCCAAACCGCGAGGGCGATTCGCGGCAGAATGCACATTGAAAGGAGGAAGAATATGAGGCAAATCGTTGGAATATTGATAATTCTCGGAGGCATCGTCCTCGGTCTTTATGTGGGACTTTGGGTGTGCTTCATTGGTGGCATCGTTCAGCTCATCAATGAAATCAAATCGCCCGAAGCGGTTGTCGCAATTAACATCGCATGGGGTATTGCGAAAATCGTTTTTGCCGGGTTGTTTGGTTGGTTAGCTGGGCTGCTTCTCATCATTCCAGGCCTCGCTATGGCAAAGAGCTAACAAGCTCTGTAATAGTCTGATAGCCGTTGGGTTTTTGTAACCTGGCGGCTATTTTTTTAAAAATCAAAAAGGGCTTTCAAAAAATAGAAAAATTTTTAAGGGCAATCAAAATTTCGTTTAACTCGTTTTTATGCGAATTTATCGTATAAAATCGACCTTTATTTGTATATTAT
>ERZ1292633.1361-Hain-H41-02um-R1-1361-length-26550-cov-53_pt2 | contig 24837 bp, 16 predicted proteins | sample MGYA00564406_ERZ1292633 | MGnify/ENA primary metagenome ERZ1292633 (study PRJEB36523, sample SAMEA6512639) | groundwater metagenome | collected 2019-01-08 | study: AquaDiva: Metagenomics assemblies of 32 groundwater samples | reverse complement strand
CTATCTCCCTGCGGGGTAGGGGCTATCTCCCTGTGGGGTGGCGGCTATCTCCCTGTGGGGTAGGGGCTATCTCCCTGTGGGGTAGGGGCTATCTCCCTACGGGGTGGTGGCTATCTCCCTGCGGGGTGGTGGCTATCTCCTTGTGGGATACCGGGGAGGAAGTGGAGGGGTGTAGGTATAGGGGGGTGGTAACGGGATTAGCACCTTCATAAAATGATGACCATTATTTAACAAGGGGCTAGAGTAACTAGGGGGGTATACCCCCCCGGGGGGTATATCCCTACTACCCATCTGGTATATCCCCCCTACCAATCCGGTATATCCCTACTGTGAAGGCGGTATATCCCTACTGTGAAGGCGGTATATCCCTACCGTGGAGGTGATATATCCCTGCTATGAAGGTGGTATATCCCTACTGTGAAGGCGGTATATCCCTATCGTGGAGGCGGTATATCCCTACTCTACATCTGGTATATCCCTGCTGGGCAGGTGGTAGGATGGGCGGGGTGTGGGTATAGGGAGGGTATATGCACGAATTAATCGGTATGGCGTTCCCCGAATTAGAATTATGTATATAAACGTGCCTGACAATGTGGACAATTTTCCTTATAGATTGCGCCATTAAATTCTTTTCCACAGCTAGGACAAATCTTTGTAGTATAAACGTTACCAGGGTTAATTCCATTAGATGAAGCAACAACAGGATAGGTTATTTTTATATTTTCAAGTTGAAGGATCTTTGATAAATTTATCGGGCCTAATCCAAATTGTGCAACTATTGTGGAAACAGATAATGACATCTGGTCGAACATCATTCCGAGAAAATATCGGATATTTTTTTCCATAATTGACATGTCTTTTTCATTAACGAATTCTTCTGGTGAAATACTTTTTTCTAATCTTAATACACATTCCATCTGAAACTCGCCACTAACCTTTTTATCTGGCTCGCTAATTTTTATAGTAATACCCATTATTATATTTTGGCCATCAGGTGATATTCCGATTTTATGACTTTCTATCTCAATTTTAAGTTGAACTGAGCCAAAAACTACATTTTCTCCAACACTAAAATTAATTTGTTTTATACGAATAAGTGGTGAACCGATTACTTTTAGTTCTTTCATACACAAACTCCTGCCAGAATAGAACCATTCCATTGCATTTCTATGGCTTTTTCTTGTCGTTGAAAATACTCGGGGAATTCTGGTTCTGATAAGAATACTCGAATACTTATTCCTATTGACAAAGAGTAATTAGGTAGGACAATTTTTTTGTAGGTATCATTACAAATAAAATTTGATTGTGTAGCTCCAATGGTAGCTCCTTTAAATAGATGATATTCTAAGGTGATATTATCTATGGTTTTAATAGTTTTATCAACTTTTGCATTTGTCTCTTGAACTATTTGTTTTACTTCCTTAATGAGCGCTCTCACTTCAGGACTCACTGGCTCTAAACCTAATGAGCGTCTAATAATAATAAATGCAACTATTAAGTAGCTAACAAGGATTATCGCGATAATAACGATTACAAGAAATTCCATATATATTTTATTTACTTCGACTAATTAAAGTACCAACTCTATCGGCAAGAGTAGCAATATTATTAACCAGCGGTTTAATATCGTCTCTCATTAAATCGCGTAGTAACCGTTCAGTTGCTGTTAGTGGCTTGGGCCCCTCACGCCATCGTAGAATACTATTCACTATGAGGGTAAGTATTGCTATACCATGCGGCGCTAAGAGAGCAATAATTACAGCCCAAGCATATCCTTTATCTAAAAGCGGTTTTAATGCTTCTCCCATATTTATTATATTAATTGTGGTAAAAAGTCAATAAAGAAATAGAATTATATTTTTACCCACTTGATAACCAATGAATATTTGAGCCATTTTATGTTCCTTCCTTTACTTCCTCAATTACCTTAATTTCCTTCTCCGTCAGGCCGTAGAGTTTATAGACCAATTCGTCAATCTCATTATCCGTCTGGTCTATCTGCTTCTGGATTTGCTCCTGCTCGCTGCCCTTGGCATCCTGAATCTTCTTATTCAGGTCAAGCATTATATCCACCAGCCCCACAATCTTGTCGTGGAGTTTCTTTTGAGAAGCATTAGAGAAATCAATGGTGCAGATGGGTAGCTTAGACACACTATTCCAAAAGTATTCATAAATCCCCTTGCTTTTAAGTTTCCCAATACTTCTAAAGCGATAAGTAAGTAATTTAGAATTTAATAATGCAAGCACATATTTAATATTTTCTTTTAATGAACCTTTAGAGAAAATAACCGTTGTATCTGTTAAACTAATGAATTCTTTAGAGCTATCAAGAGCAAATCTATTTTCGCCCGCAAGATAAGGGCATAATATCTTTATTTTAGAGTACCATTCTTTATGAAGTGGCCATGTGTATTTCCACCATTCACAATCTCCTCTCTGAAATGCTGCTCTCTCCTTCAACTCTACTTCATGGCTTTTTATATAGGCCATTATATTTTTAGGGGCTTCTTTAAAAGACGGTATATCTTCAATATAGATAAGATATTCAGACCTATCTATTATAAAATACCGTTTTATGTCTGAATTTGTTGCGCGCTTTTTTACCCAATTTAATTCTAATTTAAGCCGTTTAGTATCTTGAAGGGAAAGGTTTCCAAAGACATCATTTCTTCCAGTTTCCATTCCTTTACCGACATCACAAATCTCGCTAATTTTGGGATGATTGCCGTCTATTTTGCTATTCAAATCTTTACCTGCTGATGTAACAAAATTCCAAGAATCACTCCCAAGGTCTTTTTGGTCATAATTAAAAACCTCAAAGAATTCGCTTGCGTTATCTTTGTTTTTCAATGATTGGTAGACTTGATCAGCAGATATACTTGGGGTTTTTAAACGAGTAACGACAATTTTATTCTTATTCCTTTTGTTTATGTTAGATTCAACTTCGAGAATAGGAATGGTTGTAGAAATTCCAGCTTCAAATACATGAAATCCGTCAAAATCAGTTATTGATATGATTTTTGCTGATGATAGAATAAATTCACGAAGTTTTTTGGCTTTATATGCTTCAAGGAACGCTCTCGAAACAATAAACCCAACTGTATGCTTTGAAAGATTAATAGATTTCGCAAGGAAATAGAAAAGGATATCTGTTTTATCAGTATGGATTTTCGGATAGTTCTCTTTTATAAAATCAGTTAGGGGTGATTCTTTACCCCAAACTTTATCAATATTGAAATAAGGTGGATTCCCAATCACCACATCAAACCCGCCCTTTTTCATTATATGGGCAAATGATTTATCCCAGTTAAACGGCTTTACTTTATACCATTCATCACCGAAGAATTTCTTTAGTTCCACGGCATCGCCTGAAACCAGCGAATTGCCGCATTTGATATTGCTATCCAGCATCGGCAAAATCGCATATCCGGTCAACGTGCCGTGTTCGCCATCCAGCATCTTTAACATCAGGGATAATTTGGTTACTTCAACGGCCTGGTCGTCCAAATCCACACCATAGATATGGTCAACCAGAATCCGGCGCTTTTCAAAGATGTCCAGATGCGGCAGTTCTTCCTCCTGGTGTAGTTTCTTTTGCCCGTCCGTAGATTTAAGTTTGCCTTTCTTCTGCCGGCGGTAATAGTTGAGCATCTCTTCATAGGCCCTGATGAGGAAACTGCCTGAGCCGCAGGCCGGGTCTAATATTTTTAGTTCCTTAATCTTGTTATGGGGTAATTCATTGAGCAGTTTGCCGATGGTATTTTTCACGATGTAGTCAACGATGTATTCCGGCGTATAATAAACCCCGCCGGCCTTCCTGACCTCCAACTTCATTTCGTATTTGACCTGCTGGTCGGTCAGCCGGATGGTATCGCCCAGGTATTCCTCGTAGATATTGCCCAGCACCTCCAGCGGAATGACATCAAACTGGTAAGGGTTGTAACTGTCCTTGATGATTTCCTCCATTATTGTGAAGTCAATGGCCAAGTCCTTTTCCCACTCCTGGGGCCTGAACAGGTCGCTGTCAAAGTTGCGGTTGTAACTCTCAAATTCATTCTTGAGGAAGAGCATGGTATTAGTGCCGACGGTCTCGGTTCTTTCCTCAAATAGCACGTTGAGATGTGAGCGGTGCACCAGCCCCCGGTCTTCGCAGGAGCGCATAAAGACAATCCGGTCCAGGAGTTTCTGGGTGATTTCCTTGAGATATACGGCGTCCTTTTCCTTATCGCCGGAATCAAAGAGTTTGGGATTGTTCTTGAAGATGTCCTTGGCTAATATCTCACGCCAGCGCTTGAGGTCGGCCAGAATCGCCTTGTCAACCGGCAGTTTGGCCAGGTCTGATTTCTTGAGCAGGAGTTTATCAAGTTCGCCGTTTACTGCCGATTCCTTTGAGAGTTGCCAGAGTTCGTCAAAGTAATCAAGGTATTGGTCATATTTGAGGTATGACTTTCTGCCCTTGAGCGGATTTCTCAGATTGGGTTTTACCGTCACATCAAAGAGCCAGGTCTCGTCAAAGTTGGTCAGCAGGACAAACGGGACGTTCTTTTTGTTATAACCATATTTCAACGCCTGCTCAACGTGACCCATTAAACCGTCTTTGGGTGTCTTGGCTTCTACATAGACCTTAATCCTGTCGTTTATCTTCAGGCCGTAATCCACCCGGCCTCGTGAGACATTTTCTTCCGGGCTGACCTCATCGCGGTTATTGACATCCCAGCCGAGGACATCTTTTAATAATGGCTGAATAAAATTGAGTTTGGTGGCTTCTTCGTTGTAATCCTTGAGTTTATCGGCGGATAATTCCTTCTCGTATTTGGCGATTAACTCGGCGAGATTCTCTTTGGCTTGTTCTTTGGTCAGTTTCATAATGGGTTTATGCTATCATTTTCCCCGGGCTGGGGCAAGGTTTTATCACTGTATCTTTTTAGTGCCGATTTGTTTGACTTTTCATTCCTGATGTAACATATTTATGAGATATTGTTAAGGTGTTCCCGACGAATACTGCCGGGATAAGATACTGTAACTCCCGACGCCGCCTTTCGGCGACCCCGGGATAACAGTATCTAAGGAGCATGCTATGAAATTCGAGACCAGGGCCATACATTCGGGTAACAAATCAGATAGCGCGACCGGCGCCATTACCACGCCCATCTACCAGACCTCAACCTTTCAGCAAGAAGCAGTGGGGAAGCACAAGGGGTTTGTCTATACGCGCACCGATAATCCGACCCGGCACGCATTGGAAGACAATCTGGCCGCCCTGGAGAACGCCAAATACGGGCTGTGCTTTGCCAGCGGTCTGGCGGCCGTCAATACCGTGATGAACCTGCTCAAGGCCGGAGACCACGTGGTTTCGGCTAATGACCTCTATGGCGGGACCTACCGCATCTTTACCAAACTATTTACCAAATACGGAATGACCTTTGATTTGGTTGATGCCACTAATCTGGATAATATCAGGCGGGTAATCCGGCCCAATACCAAGGTGCTCTGGCTGGAGACGCCGTCCAATCCATTGCTCAAGATTACGGACCTGAAGGCAGCGATTGGCATAGCCAAGAAACATAAGATTCTATCCGTGGTTGATAACACCTTTGCTACGCCGTATCTTCAACAGCCCTTTGATTTCGGCGCTGATATCGTGCTTCACAGCACCACCAAATACCTGGGCGGGCATTCGGATATCCTGGGCGGCGCGCTCATCACCAATAATAAGGATTTATACGAGCGACTGAAGTTCTTCCAGAATGCGGTCGGTGCGGTGCCCGGACCATTTGATTGTTTCCTGACCTTGAGAGGCACCAAGACCCTGGCTCTGAGGATGGAAAGACATTGCTCTAATGCCATGGCCATTGCCAGATTCCTGTCCAGGCACCCCAAGGTCAAGAAGGTTTTTTATCCGGGGTTGCCATCACATCCCGGGCACCAGATTGCCAAGAAGCAGATGACGGATTTCGGTGGAATGGTCTCGTTTGAGGTCAATGGTAATGCGGCCAAGACCAAGCGGATAGCCGCATCTGCTAAACTGTTTGCCTTGGCTGAGAGTTTGGGTTGCGTGCGTTCCCTGATAAACCATCCGCCTTCCATGACCCACGCATCGGTTGAGCCAGAGGTCAGGAAGAAGATAGGTATCAATGATAACTTGATTCGTCTGTCCGTGGGTATAGAAAATATCCAGGATTTGATTGAGGATTTGAAACAGGCGCTGAGTAAATAAGCCACAGATTACACAGATTAAATATGAAACAAATTAATATCGGTTTACTCGGTTGCGGGCAGGTCGGGACCGGCTTGGTTAAACTGCTCAATCAGCAATCGGATTTTATCAGGAGGCGCACTGGACTGGAGTTGGTCATCAGGCATACGTTGGTGCGTAACGTCGGACGGAAACGTTCAGTCAAGGCGCCGAACTTGACCACCGACATCAACCGGATTCTGCAGGATGATAGCATTGATATTGTGGTAGAGTTGTTAGGCGGCCTGGAGCCGGCCCGAACTCACATAATCAAGGCGTTGCGGGCTGGTAAGAGCGTGGTCACGGCTAACAAGGCCGTCCTGGCGCACCACGGTCGGGAAATATTTGAGACCGCCCGGATGGTTAATTGCGAGGTTTATTACGAGGCCGCGGTCTGCGCCGGTATCCCGGTGATTCGTTCCATCAAAGAGGGTCTGCTGGCTAATCATATCAATCTGCTGATGGGGATTCTTAACGGCACGACCAATTATATGCTCACCCGGATGAGAGAGGACAATCTCTCGCTGGCTGATGCCTTGAAGCAGGCCCAGGCACTCGGATTTGCCGAGCCGGACCCGACCATGGATGTCCAGGGTCTTGATACGGCCCATAAACTGGCGATTCTGGCCGCGCTCTCTTTCGGAATAAAGGTTAAACCCAAGGATATTTATACCGAAGGAATTATGGGCATTGACCTTGAGGATATCAAGAATGCCGAGGAATTCGGCTATGTCATAAAACTGTTGGCTATCGCGCGTGAGGTTGAAGGCAACAGGGTGGAGTTAAAGGTCCATCCGGCCATGTTGCCCAAGGTTCATCCGCTGGCCTCGGTGCGTAACGAGTTTAATGCGCTCTATTTGCACGGCAGCGCGGTGGGTGATATGATGTTCTACGGCAAGGGCGCCGGGCCTCTGCCGACCGCCAGCGCTATTCTGGCTGATATTATCGAACTGGGCAATAAGCCGCAGACACCGTCCGAAGCGCCGGATATCAGTACCTATAATTGGGGCAATAAGAAGATTGTGCCGATTGACCAGACCGTCTCGGAACACTATATCAGGTTTCCGATTGCCGACAAGGCCGGCGTCATCGGCAAGATTGCTACAGTCCTGGGCCGGAATGATATCAGCATCTACGGCGCTACGGCATCGCTGATGCCGGTAAAGAAGGCGCTGGGTAATGTTCGGGTGGTGACCAAGAAGGTCAAGGAATCGCAAATCCAGAAAGCGCTTGCCGAGGTAAACCGTCTCTCCATTATGCGCGGTAAGGCCGTGGTAGTCAGGATAGTGACGTAGAATTCAATACTAATCACGAATCACATTCACCCCGTTAGAAGTGAACATAGCCAGAGGAGCAATCTTTTAGATAAATCTGACTATTCGTTATTGGACACTTCTAACGGGGCAAGTAAAGCGAATTGCACGAATAATATTTACTGTAATAAGATTCGTGTCATTCGTAGCGCCGAAGGCGCATTCGTCTTATTCGTGTTATCTGATTCCTGGCAGGTCTTTAAAACTTTCCCTGCGCCTGATAAGACGGGCTTTGTTTCCCTTCACCATGACTTCAGCCGGTTTCGGCCTCATATTATACTGCATAGCCATTGAATAGCCGTAGGCGCCGGCATTCCGGATGGCCGCGATATCGCCTTCCCGGAATTTGGTGATTTCCCGGCCGTGTGTGAACATATCGCCACTTTCGCAGATATTGCCGCAGACCGCCACGAATTGCTTGGGGCCTTTTAATCGGCTGGCATTGACTATCTCGTGATAGGCATTATAGAATGCGTGGCGGATGAGATGGTTGAAACCGGAATCCGTTCCCACAAAGGTATGTTCCGGCGTCTCCTTGATATCGGTCACCGTGGCCAGGAGCGTGCCGGCCTCGCAGATGGGATAGCGCCCGGGTTCGAGCATGAGTTGCAGCGGTTTGCCGTAATGCCGGCAGAAGGCGCTGAATCGCTCCGAGACCATCCGGCCGAATTTCTTGATATCCAGCCGTTTCTGTCCCGGGCTGTAAGCTACGCCTAATCCGCCGCCCAGGTTGATGAATTCCAGTCCCTTGAAATTAATAGCAACCTTGAGCATTATTTCCATGGCCGTGATAAAGGTCTCCGGTTCCAGGATACCGGAGCCGATATGGTGATGGAGCCCGATGATTTTAAGGCGGTATTTGGCGGCAATTTTGAGCGCCTGGTTTAATTGATAGACCCAGATGCCGAACTTGGAGTCAGGCCCGCCGGTAATAACGTGCTCGTGATGCCCGTCGCCTACATCAGGATTGATGCGCAGTGAAATAGCCAGGCCGGGCTTGATTTTACCTACCTTTTCTAACTGAGAAAGTGAATCGGCATTGAACAGTACGCCTTGTTTGACCACGTAGGCCAGTTCATCAGTCCGGCAATTATTGCCGGTGAATGATATCTCGCCGGGCTTAAAGCCGATACTCAGCGCAAAGTATATTTCGCCGGGTGAGACCGCATCAATGCCAAAGCCCTCATCGCGCAGGATTTTCATAATAACCGGATTAGTATTGGATTTGCAGGAATAGAGGAGCCGGGTACGCGGATAGGTCACTGACTGGCGTAGTGTTCTGGCGCGTTGGCGGATGATGTTCTCGTCATAGACAAATAGGGGGGTGCCGAAGCGTTTGGTTAATGAATTAGCCGATAGACCCCCGATGAGTAGTTGATTGTTTGGCATAAACTTTATTCTTTCTATACACCCCCACACCAATGCATTGGTGTGGGGGTAAATACGCCCGAGTGGATTCGAACCACTGGCCTGCGGTTTAGGAAACCGCCGCTCTATCCAACTGAGCTACGGGCGCTTACTGGCTGTTAGTCACGATTTCTATCGGGGCGTTACAGCCAGTTATCCCGGCAGTATTTGTCGGGATTACAATTAAATCAGTTTAATCCTGTTGTCTATTTTCCTTGACGTGCCATCTTATATAAATTACTTTATTAGTTCAACAATTTACTATGCAGATTAGATATATGAAGTTTCCGTTGGTTTTGGTAACTCTCATATTGGCGACCCTATTTACCACCCCGATTAGGGCCGAGGTCCAGGGCAGTATCTCATCTTATGTTTGGTCCAACCAGGGCGAATTTAACCTGGACGGTAATCACCCCTCGGTCCAGAACCGATGGGATATCAAGCACCCGACCGACGGCCTGATGCTTTCGGGTAATACCTATCTCTTTGAACTAAAATACGACCAGATGCTTTCGCTGGATGTAAACATTAATACCGGTTCTATCAACGACCAGAGGCGGTCATTTATCGTGCATGACAGTAATGGGTATCTGACGGACTTAAGTTATGCGGATGTAGCCGGCCGGAGCCGGCTGGCCAGTAGCGGATTATTTTACCGCCTGATGGGCAAGGATGACCTGGCCATCTCGCGGCTGGATATCGGCGCTGGCTATATCGGCTACATCAATTCCATCGGCTACAATAACCCGAGCGTGGTTCTGGATAGTGCCAATCCGGCCAATAATAACCAGACCTTTAACGAGCGCTGGGAGGAATACGATATCTATTATAGCGGGATGGATGTCCGGGTCAAGGAGGAACTCTATCTGACTTCGTTTTTAACGGTCAATGTTATGGGCGGCTATGCGCCCAAGTTATCAGCCCGGTATCATTACACCAAATTCCCGGACCGGCCCGCCGCGCAACAGCAAAAACAGACCATTGACGCCGAGGGCTATGGCATCCATTACGAAGTGTTTTTCAACTACTATCTAACCGAACACTTTTCCACCATAGTTGGCTACAAGTATCTCTTGCTTAAGGTCAAGGGTAAGAGTTACGACAATTTCTATCCCTTCTGGACCGGCGGAGCGCATAACCTCAAGAACGAGATGGACGGATATATCCTGGGTGTGGCGTATCATTTTTAGAGTCAAGTCAAATGTGCTTTAGGCCGGAAGATTGAATTCGAGCAGAGAGATTGCCATGTCACCTTGGGTGGTTCGTCATGCCAGAGGCAGACCCAGTGGGCAATAACCGAAAAGGGGTTTTTACAGCACCGGCAGATACTTTTCCAACTCATAAGAGGTTACCTGGACCCGGTAACGTTCCCATTCAATCTTCTTATTATGGATAAAGTGTTCAAAGACGTGCTGGCCCAGCGCCTTTTTGACCAGGGCGCTCTTTTCGGTCAACTGGAGCGCCTCAAGCAAACTGCCCGGGAGCGATTTGATACCGCGCCGGGCCCGTTCCGGTTCGCTCATTTCATAGACATTGTCTTCTACCGGTTCGGGGGCGGTGAGTTTTTCCTCTACCCCGGCCAGTCCGGCGGCCAGCAGGACAGAAAATGCCAGATAGGGATTGGCGGCCGGGTCCGGCGAGCGGAATTCAATGCGCGTTGCCTTTTCCTTGCCCGGTTTGTACATCGGCACCCGAATCAGGTCTGAGCGGTTGCGCTGGGCCCAGGAGAGATATACCGGCGCCTCATAGCCCGGGACCAGGCGCTTGTAGGAATTGACCCACTGATTGGTGACCGAGGTAAATTCCGGCGCATACTTGAGCAGGCCGGCGATAAAACTCTTGGCCATCTGTGAGAGATGGTATTTGTCCTTGGGTTCAAAGAAGGAGTTCCGGTCGCCTTTGAATAGCGACATATGGACGTGCATGCCCGAGCCGTTTTGGCCGAAGATGGGTTTGGGCATAAAGGATGCATAGACCCCGTTTTTCTGGGCCACTTCTTTGACAATCAGGCGATAGGTCATGACCGTGTCAGCCATGGTCATAGCATCGGTATAGCGCAGGTCTATTTCGTGCTGGGATGGCGCCACTTCGTGGTGGGCGTATTCCACCGGTATGCCCATTGATTGCAGGGCCTCAATGGTCTCGCGGCGCAGGTCAATGGCTTCGTCCCGGGGCATTAGGTCAAAATAGCCGCCTTCGTCCAGCCGTTCGGTTGATTTATCTGATTTGAAATAGAAGAATTCCAGTTCCGGTCCGACATTAAAGACCAGTCCGAGTTTGGCGGCGCGCTCCAAATTGGTCTTGAGGATATGGCGCGGGTCGCCTTCAAAGGCCGTGCCGTTCGGATTGATTATGTCCGCAAACATCCGGGCCGTTCCGTCGTGGCCATTGCGCCAACTGACAATCCTGAATGTCTTCGGGTCGGGCACAGCCACCATATCGCTTTCATCTATCCGGCAGAATCCTTCTATGGATGAGCCGTCAAAGCCCATGCCTTCGCTAAATGCGTTCTCAAGTTCGTCGCGGGTGATGGTGAAAGATTTCAGATAGCCCAGGATATCGGTAAACCAGAGATTGATGAATTTGATATTGTGTTTGTCAACCTGAGTGATAACTGATTTGACTAATGCGGCGCGTTCCTTGTCAGGGGCAGTCGGTTTCTGGCCGGTGGCGCGTGTCTTGGTGGGTAGGGTCAGTGTTTTCATATAATTCTCTCCTGGTAAGAGTTGAATAAGTTAATGGAGTATTTATCTAACAAATATATATCATGCTGTCAATATTTTGTCAGATAAATACAATATTTGTAAGCGGATTAAGCAGATGCGGCTGGTTAAGCGGATATATAAACCTGCCCAACGGCAGGCGGGTCGGTTAAATCAGTGAAATTAGTTTACTTTACCGCGCTAAGGCGATAATTTTTCAGCCCGGCTGCGTTGGATAACCGGAAGATTCTCCAGCGTGAATACGTTCTTTATTTGGTTCAATATGTCAAAGGTATTTGGTTCGGCAGTGTCGGCATAGAGGATGAAGTGGTGCAGTGGCTTTGTGCCGGCTACGCCGAATGAGATGGATATATTCGAATCTTCTGGTGTGGCCTTGAGATAATGAGTAACGCCATTTTCAGGGGTGATAGAGGCGATGGTCAGTCCTTTGACTATTCTCTGGGCCAGCCAGTAGGAGTCATTGCTCTGGAGGTTGTCTATCGGCTTGTCTGCCGGAATTTTTCCTCTGGTATAGTTTGAGGATATATATTCTGCGCCTGAAAAGGCGGACATCTTGTCCTTTAAGGCGGCGGCAAGATATGATTGCGGAATCAGATACGAATTATTGAATTCGTTGATACGGCTGTCCGTGAATACCTCGCAGATAGGCAGGTTCTCGTAGAAATTAAACAGGTATCCATCGCCATCTTTAGAGAAGGCGTGGAACTTAGCCAGGAGCGGGCCATCGGCCTGGTTTTGCAATAATAAATCGCCGGCTGGAACGGCATCCTGGATTGATCCGAAGCCGACAGTTTTAGCATCTATTAGATTTAGGTGTGTAAAGAATCCGGTAGAAAAATTCCTGACCACCCAGGAATTAATAAGTGAGAAGTTGGGAGTGTTGTTTTCGGAAGGTGATGAAACTCCGACCTTGAACCGGTCGTTCTTTAGCCAATAACCTTTTCCGTCTGTGCCTGATACAGATAATCCCCTGTAAGGATATTTTACGCTGTATTTGGGCGCCTGGTTTTTGGCTGTATCAAAATACACATAGAAGTATTTGGTGTTTTTTGCCTCAATGGGCTTGCGGATTATCCAGCAAAGAATAACTCTTGGATTGAATTTTGTATCAAAGAAATATATGGTCTTGTCCATCTGATAGGGGACCTCGGCAATGGGCGTGCCTTCCTTGGAATACTCAATTACCCGGACGGATTGAGGGTCAAATTCCAATTCTGCAAATGAAGTTGGCGTAATGCTTGATTCTTGCAATAATTCCGAAAAATTAAGTTCTATTTCTACCGGATAAGCGAATGCTTCTTGTCCGAGGGCCGGACGCGCAACCGTATTTTCTATAGTAACCAGCACTCGGTAATGTATTCGCTTGTCCCACCATGTAAATGTCTTGTCCATCTCTGTGCTGGGCGGTTTGAGCGCAGGGGTGACCAGGCGCTCAGGCAGTTGGGCAAGTGAAACCCCGACCTCATTCGGAGTTGGGAAACTGCCGGACAAGATTGCCTCAGACACATTCTTCCCCTTTTCCTGCCATATAGTTTTGGCTGCTTCAAATGATTTCGTTGTCGCTGTTTCAGTAATAGCATATCGTCGAGATAAGAGTTCAGTGTATTCTTCTTTCAGAGAATCCATTTCTTTAGATGCTTTATCGAACAACTCCTTGCACGACTTTTCAATTGATTGACGGTCACTAATGCTCATCGCATGCTTCCAGCCGTAGAACGTATAACGATAAGTATCGCCGATTTTTTTGGCGGTTAGGAATCGTTCGGCAAATGCCTGCCACTGGCTGGCAAAATAACGCCAGGTATCCAATATCTCTTTAGAGCGTAAGGATTTTTCCTGCAGAGATGAGATTCTCTTTAGTGCTTCATCAGAAAGGGATTTTATCCTCTTTAGGGAGCCGTAGAAATGAGGCGTATCTAAATGAATCTCGCTCTTGAAGGTATCAGTAAAGGCATAGCCAGAAAGATTATCTACTTTTATTAACTGGTTACAGGATGATAAGAGATTGATGATTTCTGCGGCTTCGTTGCCATTGATGCTGAATAGGGAATGGGTTAGATTAGAACTAAACCTGTCTGCATCCCCGCCTGACCAAGCCATTCGAGCAGGTGCGTGGTCCGGAAGCCATCCGCATTCGGCTGTAAAGGCAATCGGTTCAATTAGGGCTTCGGGAAAGGTCGTGGTTTTATCTAAGGTGCTGCAGAGCATTATGCCTAATATATTATGGTTATTATCTAAGTGCCTCAGACCGGCCTGACTGGCTGTATAGATATTTTTATGGACGGCCAAGATGTCCGGTAATACATCATCATTAACCGATATCCGCGGGCAGAGTATCTGTTCTAATCCCTCTTTCCTGAATGATTCTATCTGTTCATAATAGTTGCTGACAGTGAGATTATTATCCGGCTCCAAGGGGTTCGTTCCGCATCGCCCACTGGGCGATTGCTCACGGTCCCGCAGTAGCGGGTTCATCACAATGGTAGTTTTGGGTATCTTGGATAGGAAGCGTTGTTCCTTGAGCACTGCATCAGCCCAGCCGAGCGGTCTTTTGGCGTAAGACGATATCCTTCCTTTGCCATCCCGAGTCCCCTCGGGACTGTTGAGATGTCCGCATCTTTCTTTATCCGGACAGATATGGTGCGAACTCCCTGGCTTTATCATTGAGATATCGCCCACTAGGTTTATCTGGTATGCCGACGCTTCCTTTGTTAGTTCGGTGATTTGTTCTTCGGTTAAAGATGACGTCTGCAGGGCCAGGATGTTCATCTTGTAGTATGACAACAGATGAATCAGGTTCTTTAGGTAATCAATCTTGATTCTCTCGTTGATATTTATCTGGACCCCGCGGTAATCAAAGAGCGGCCAGTCGTCAATAACGACCGGCGGTAGGATTATTTGGTTGGCTGTGTCTTTAGTTATCAGTTGCCTGAAGGTCTGGGTTGCATAGAATAGCCCTTGTGAGGAGTTGGCCAGAAGAAGTATCTTGCTCGGTCCCTGCCAGTCAGGCGTAATAGAAATTTTGTAGCCCTGTGGGTGTAAATCCGGATTAAGCGCAATTGCCTTCTTAGTGGCGATAGCATCAATCTTTTTATCGCGTTTGGGGATGCCCAGGATAATGGATTTTCCTGTAGAGGCCAGCGCCTTGTCATTAACCAGTAGGGACACCTTCAGTCCCCATATCTCATTAAGGTCTTTGGTAATGAGTTCAGCGGCCAGGCGGGTGGTTTCGTCAGCCGTACTTTCCAACAAGATGGACCATTCATTATCCAGGACGCAGGCCGGGGATTTGGCGGAAGTAATAACCTGGCGCGGCTGGGGGATGACATTTATGTGGCTTTGGTTACTGAATGGTGAAGCGGAAATACTATGACCGCATAAACAGATGAACAATAAAATAACCGCAGAGAGGCAGACAATTTTATACGGTTTCATTGATTACTGCGCCATTACGCTTATCTGGAAAATAGGCAGAAGCATGCTCAGGACGATAAAGCCCACGACCAGTCCCATAACCAGTATCAGAATCGGCTCCAGCAGCGAGAGCCCGATTTTGATGGTCTCGCCGATTTCCCGTTCGTAGAATGACGCGACCTCGAGGAGCACCTCATCCAGCCGGCCGCCTTCCTCGCCCACCCGAATCATATTGGTCATAAACGGGAAGAAGTGCGGGCTGTTCTGGAGCCCCTTGGACATTGAACCGCCCAGTTTCAGGCCATTAGCCACCTTGCTGAGGTCGTCTTTTATTAAATCATTTGAGAGCGTCGGGATAACTATTTCCAGCGAGGCTAGAATCGGGATGCCGTTGGTGAGCAACAGTGATAGCGAACTGGCTAACCTGGCTGATTCGGTCTTCTTTATAAATTTGCCGATGAAGGGTAGGGTGAGTTTTAGTCGGTCTAGGGCCTTCCGCTCTATGAGTGTCACACCCTTAGTTAGTATCAGAATCAGCACGATGCCGCCCAGGTACAGATACCAGTAATTGGTGATACTGCTGCTGAACATCAGCAAAATTTCGGTAGGTAACGGTAAATCCACCTTCAAGGTGTCAAAGACCTTCTGGATTTGCGGGATGACCACGGTTAGGAGGAAGACGATAGAACCCAGGCCGACCAGGGTTACGATAATAGGGTATGCCAGGGCCGAGCGGATCTGCGATTTTATCTGTTCCACTTTTTCGCGGTGTTCGGCCACCCGGCGCAGGATGATATCCAGGGCGCCGCTGTCCTCGCCGGCTTTTATCATTGCGGTATAAAGTTGGTTGAATATCCTGGGATATTTGCTCATGGCCGAAGAGAGCATATCGCCGTGCTTGACGCTCTGGGCAATGTCAGCAATGATATTTTTGAAATGCTTATTTTCGGTCTGTTCCGTGATGATAAACAATGCCGAGAGCAGGGGCAGTCCGGATTTAATCAGGGACGACAACTGGTAGGTGAAGACATTCAGGTCCCGGACCGATATTTTGCTGAACCAGGAACTGACCGTGATGGATTTATCCTTGACCTCGCCGATGAGTTCTATATGGATTGGGAAAAGCCCTTGGTTGGTCAATTTGCTGGCGATTTCCTGCGGGCTCTCGCCTTCCATTACGCCGTCGGTGAAGTCATTCGGTCCCTTCTTGGCTTTGTAGTTGAATAAGGGCATATTGGTTAGGATATCAGTTTATCAGGGGATTAGGGAAATTATCTAATCTCCTGATTACTTAAACAACCCGGTAGAGAAGTAGCGTTCCATCCGGTCCGGGATAATCGCCACTATGTTTTTATGGGCCGGCATTTTCTTGGCGATTTGGACCGCCGCATAGTAATTGGCGCCGGATGAGATGCCCACCGGCATTCCCAATTCACGTATCAATCTTTTGGCCATCTTGATGGCGTCGGAACTTTTGACCTTGACTATCTCGTCTATGATTTTGGTATCCACTATTTCTGGGATAAAGCCGTCGCCGATGCCTTGAATCGGATGGCTGTGCATCTTGGTTTCACCCGAGAGTATGGCGGCTTCGGACGGCTCGACCGTGACAATCTTTGCCTTGATGCCGGCCTGTTTGAGGGCCGCGGCCACGCCCATCAGGGTTCCGCCGGTACCGATGCCGGCTACAAAGGCGTCTATCTTGCCTTTGGTTTGCCTGATGATTTCCTGTCCGGTGGTCAATCGGTGAACATCGATATTATCCTTATTGGAGAACTGGCAGGGCAGAAAGACGCGCGAGTCTTTGGCGGCTATGGCTTGGGTTACTTTAACCGGTTCAAGGAATCCGCCTTTCTCAGGCGTGAGAATCACCTTAGCCCCGAATGAACGCATTATTTTGATGCGCTCCTGGCTCATATGTTCGGGCATTACGATGATGACCTTGTAACCCTTGGCTGCGCCGACCATTGAAAAAGCGATGCCGGTATTGCCGCTGGTGGCCTCGACGATGATGGAATCTTTTTTCAGGATGCCGCGTTGCTCCGCCATTTCAATGATATATTTGGCAATCCGGTCCTTGACACTGCCGGACGGATTAAAGAATTCCAGTTTGCCGTAGATGGTGGGTTTGACATTGATACCGGCCAATCGGATAGGGATGATGGGGGTGTTCCCGATGGTATCAAGCATATTATCCAGGATGGATAAGCAACGATGTTTTTTAATCATAGTTTAAATTCAATGGTATCATAAAGTACTGGCGATGCCAAGAAATTAATCTGATTTTTGATGTAGTTTTAATTGTGCTGAAACTTCGTTTCCCAGCGGGGCTTTTACGGGATTGTCTCTTTAAAGTTTCTTAAGAGTCCCTGTTTATTGTTTTTTCTGCTTTGCCTCAGACCGCTTAGTATAATCTTTTAATTCTTTTTCAAGAGTAGAGTCAAACGGCACATTGACTTCGGTAGGTATTTCGGCGGCGGCCGGAACAAGTCCGGCCTGTGTGACAACGTCTACAAAGGTGGAAGTAGGAAGTATAGTGGGGACCAAAACCTGACAGCCACTGTGACTGTTTGATTAATTTTCTAATCACCTATCTGGCAAGATATTTTGTATTCTTTACTATAGGTTCCTTGCCTGCGGTGCATTTGACTGTGATGGTTTTAATCTGACTGATGTCCCGGAAGATACCCATAATGACCGGTCGGCCGTCCAATTCAATGATATTTGTCGTGGTGAAAACCGGGATAATCTGTCCGTCTTTTCTGACGACCCGGGCCGGGACTAAATCCAGGTTCTTACCGCATATCACCCGCCGCTGGAAGCGGTTCTGGTAATATTTGTGTTGACCGGGCGGATGGAGTTGGGTATGGTGCAGTCCGACGATTTCTTTGCGGGTCCGTCCGAGCAGTTGTTCGGCTTTTCTATTACAGTCAATAATCTCTCCGGTCTTAATGTCGGCTACGAAGATGGCGTCCGAGGCCTGGCTGAAGAGTTTTTTATAACGTCGTTCGGATTCAGCCAGGAATTTCCGCGTCCTGATTATTTCCTGGGCGCTCATCCGTTTGACTTTTTCCAAGCGCAATTCCTTTATCAGGTGATAAAGCCGCTCAGCCGGAGTACCTTTGGCTGCTTCGTAAACCAGATGGTCGTCCACGTCCAGTATTTTGGCCAAGGTAACGATTCGTTCCAGCCGGGGTACCGGGTAGCGGTTGTTCTTAAACTCGGAGAAGTTTTTGTTATTCATATTCCATTTTTCGGCAATGGCGTTGTCGGGGGTAGAATCGCCCAGGATTAGACGGATGAAACGATACAGGTTGGATAACCGTTGCGGTGTACCCGCAGTTTTCTTATTCATGGTATTCTCTTTCTTAACAGGTTATGTGGCATATATCGGAAAGAATATGCCGCGGCTTTAAGGGAAAATGATAAAATATTTTCCGGGGTGGCAAACCCTGGATGCGGGCGTCAATCACCAGGCGATCTAATATATTTCCGTACTTAATGATGTTATCTTGTTGTGCAGATTGGTGACGATGGCCTGAGTCCCTTCGGCATTTCTGGTCTTGTCGCCCACCGGGTGACCCTGTAGGTCGTCTGAGACAGTAAGTTTATCCAGGAGCAAGGCGAGCGTGTCAATCAGGCCCGTTAAATCCTGGCTTTCCTTGAGGAAGTGCTTATTGGGCTGGCGGTAAAACAGGCCCATCCGGTAATAATATTCCAATTCATTCTTCAGGGTAGCGCATAGTTTGATGGATTCGCTGCGGCTCTTCTGCCATTGAGGTCCGGTGGCGCCTCTGGCGCCATCAATATATTCCATCAAGGAAAGGGTGTCCTGGAATATTTTGGAGACAATTTCTCGTTCCATAATGGCCAGGGCATTATTCCTGTTATCAGCCGGGCTTAATAACCCTGCACCGTATGGTGCAGGGTAGTATGAGATTTTCCTGGGCGAGCCCAATAATTGCGCGCGGTATTGGGCATACCTTTCATACAGGCAGGCGGACAGATACGAGAGTTGTTCCTGGACTGTAATGAAATTGATTAGAGACGGCCGGGCCTGCAGGGAATCAGAGAGGATTTCCATCTTCCGGGTATAGTTGGGTTCCCATTCCCGCCATTTTTTTATGGCCAGCGCCAGCGCCTCTTCAGGGCTGTTGTAGATGCCCAGTGTTTGCTGGATATTCCGTTCCCATCCGGTCTTCCTCTGCTTGATATCCTCAATATTGCCGATAGAATCCTTTAATTCCCGGTCCAGATTCCATATTTCCGTAACGGCTTGGTAGAGTGAATGAATTTCCTGCTGGCGCTGTTTACAGGCCAGCGGAGAAGCGATGCTGAAATAGCGGCAGCAAATTGTTTTTGCTTCAGTGCCGAGTTCAATTTTATATGTCTCGGCCCAGAAAGGTATCTCAGTGACGGGTTTTATTTCGTAGCGCCAGTTGCCGGATTGGTCAATGATAGTGCGGTATGTATTAAGCAATTCAAACCTGTTGCCGGCGAACGAACTCGTTTTGGCAAAAAGGGCAATTCTTATGATGCTGCCGGCCGGCAGGTTGCTTTTACCGGAGATGGTTATTGGTGAATCTATTTCCGCCTCATTCAGGAATACGGCAGACGGTGATTCAATTGATATTGATTCGTCTTTTTCTGCCCAGAGCGACAGGGCCAGAGACAGGCACAAACAGGCAGCCAGTAGCAAATAATTATTTGTTGTTTTCATTGCAGAGCGTCCCCTCACCTATCCTCTCCCCCGAGGGGAGAGGGGAATTAATTTTCTATAACAAACTGCTCCATTATTTCCGGCTCGTCCCTGAAGATAATCAGGTTGACATCGTCCAGGAACGGTGATTCCAATAATGGTTTATTGAGGTCTTTTATGGCCGAGCCACCGCCTTTGGCGGCAAAGATAATCCGGTACTTGAACGATAAATCACGGTTCTTGCCTCCCCGATTAGGTCGGGACTCCGCTGTCGCTCCGTTGGGCATTTCCACAACCGCGCCCTGTTTATCATAAAGCGAGGAAACAGGTGTTTCTGAATTATTGAGCAACTGAATCAGGACATTCCGTGATTCCTTATCCCAGTTGGGCGGATAGTAAACGGTCCAGGTGGGGATGATTCTGGGCTTAAAGCCGTCGGCTGTTTTTACGCTGATGGGGCCTGAGGTAAAAACACCCTGGTTTTTGTAGTATCTGCCGTTGGTAAATTCTTCCTTGAACGACGCCTTGGCGTCACCAACGTTGTCCGGTAATTTGATGGCGACTTCGTCGACGGTAAAATCACCAGAGAAATTCCAGAAGGCGCTGTCAATGCTTTCGCCCAGGCGGATGGAATTGGTGGATGCGAAGTCAATCTGCTGAATAATCTCGGGCGGGAACAGTTCCGGCTGGCGGTAGATGTATTTTGCTTGCGAGTCATCGCCATTGAGGCAGAAAGTATAAACATCCGATGGATAGACCTTTATTTCGGATACTTCGCCGGTGCCCGAGCAGTGTCTGCAGTAGTCCTTAAGCAACCAGGCCGTTTCCTTTACGGCGGAATCGGCGGTTTCGTCGGTGGCAGGAACGCAGGCCGGGCAGGGTTTGGATATCCGGGTTGATTTGGGATGCGTGTTCCAGGCAATGCCGATATGGAGCCAGCGGTGATGGCTGTCATCCGCCGGGTCGCTGTTGGCAAAGATATATTCTTGTGGTTGGTTGCCCAAACTCTCGTTGATTTCCCAGAACCAGAGATATTTACCGGCTGGCGTGGTCCTGAGCGAGCAGGCCAACTCGTCCGTATCCGGTTTGTAAGGATACGCTCTGGGGAATGCCATTAGGGAGAATATATGCTGTGAGGTCTGGTACTTATATTTCGGATGGGGCGGGTTATTGGTTGCCCTGTTCAGGGTGAAGATAGTGCGCGGCTTGACCGAGGTCTGATAGTAATTAGGTTTTATCCATAATGAAACCGCGCCCCGGAATTGTTTCTTGCCGGAGAGTCGTTCATTAGCAATGCCGTCAACGAAATTATCCTCCGAATCATAAGCCGGGCAACTGCCTGAATCCGAATAAATGCCGTCCGGGTATAGAACCCCGTTGTTAAAGAGCGAGCCGGCAATGGTATTGCTCTCTTCAATTTCCAGCGGTTGCGCCTTGCCGTTTGACTGGCCGGCTTTGAGGGTCTTGTTAAAGTGGTGCGCAAAGGTGGTTGTCCGATTAGGTCTGGTTTCCACGCCAGCCAGGGCAATCTGGCCATCCTCATAGCAACCTTTTGGAAGATTGTCTATATCCGGTTGCGGGTAGGTCTGGAGCGTATCCGCCTCCTGTTTGGGCTGGTTGTTTATATGTCCGCGGCTGAAATCGGACTGGGTCGTCTCGTTATAAATCTCATAGATTTTTACCACGCCCCGGGTCAGGTAATCCGCCTCAAGGAGTATTCCGCCCGATATGGACGGCCGGAAGACCAGGCCTCTTGATTCTATCTCAAAATAGCCGCGCGGCGTGAAACAGAATTCCGTGGTGTAGGTTACCAGGTCGGATTTATCCAGCGAACGGTAGACCACCCGGTCGGGATTGAATTTATTCAGGAGTGTATTAGGATTGGCGTTGGCTTTTATCAGGTCGGCCCGGGCTCTGGCCAGTTCGTATCCTTCAGGCGTGGAGATGTCGCCGAAGAATTCCTCCTGGACCAGGTTATCGCAGAAGTCGTTAAAGGTCTGCCATTCCAGGAATGGGTAGCGGCTTCTTTCTTCTATGATTCTTTCGGCGATGCTTTCTATCAGGCGGATATTTTCAGGTATCTTCAGGTCAACTGATTTCAGCTTACCGATGCTTAAACCCGGCGGCTCTATCCGGCCCAGCGGTTTGTCAAGTTCGTTGGCGAAAACATCTTTGACATTTCTTGATTTTTCTATTTCCTCGTCGGTTAGGCCCTGATGGAGATAGATGCCTTTCAGGTTTGCCAGCGCCGCCATCAGCACCGGTTTACTGGCCGTATTTATGTTTATGGGATGGCGTTCTTCCCTTGTTAAATCATCGGGCGTTATTTGTCTCCAGGAAAATATCTCGGTGCCTTCTGGTAACCTGTGTCGGGGCGGTTTGATTACCTTGCTATCCGGCTGGCCATAGATGGTCACGTAAGGTTTTATTTTCTCATAGGCGGGTTCAGGCAGGATGGCGGCCAGTTCTTCCTTGACCGTGAAACGGCCGGACGGACTCTTGAGTCGTTTCTCAAATATATAATTGCCCAATGCGCCGTCCGGGATATCAGATGCGATGCGGAGGATTACGCCGAGGTTATTTAACAGGCGCCTGGCGCCGTCATCGTTCCCGTTGAGATAAATCTGGCTGTGGCAGTCCGTGATTTTTAGGGTATAGATATCCCTGCCGTCCGGGTAAGTTCGGGTGAGTTCGCCTGAATAGCCCATACGCGAGCCGCCTGATGAGCGGATGAATAACGGCGTATTGGTGCCCGGGTCGGCCAGCATAAATGACGGCCGGAGCGCATCCTTGAGAAGGCAGGTTTCCACATCAAGGGCGCTGTTATTATTCTGGTCTTCGCCCCGGTTTAATAATCCGTTAGCGTCCAGGTCTTCGCCGTAATAATACCAGCCGTTTGCGGTTTCGCCGGAGGTGCCGGGCCTGTTTATTATTCCGTCGAAGTTAAGGGACTTCAATTGGCTGGCCGCGTTTGCTATGCCCTGATGGGCCAGCATCTTGGCGCGCACCTTGTCCAGATGGCAATGGGTCAATTCTATTTGTATCTGGTTGTAGGCATTCAGGGCTATGCCCAGCAATACAATAACGGCGCAGATAACCAGGAGCGCAGCGACGGTTACATTGCCTTGATTATTCATATAGTTAATCTGCCGGTGCTGATTGCAGGGTTCCAGCCAGGCGGCTGTATAATCCGCCTCTTTTAATCAGTTCTTCGTGCCGGCCTTCTTCCGCGATTCTGCCTTCTTCAAATACGATAATCCGGTCGGAGTGCTGGACCGTAGAAAGCCGATGGGCGATGATAAGCGTGGTTCGATTTTTCATCAGGTTATTGATGGCGGCCTGGACTATCTTTTCGCTGGTTGAATCCAGGGCTGATGTGGCTTCATCCAGGAGCAGTATCCTGGGATTCTTAAGCAGGGCTCGGGCAATAGCCAGGCGCTGCCTTTCGCCGCCCGAGAGTTTCACGCCCCGCTCGCCGATGACGGTCTCATAACCCTGGGGCAGTCCTTCGATAAAATCCGCAATATAAGCGGCCTGGGATGCCTCTTTTATTTCATCCAGGGTTGCTTCGGGCTTGCCATAACTGATATTATTGCGGATGGTGTCGTTGAATAAGAATGTTTCCTGGCTGACAATGGCAATCTGTTTTAACAGCGAACTCCGCCTGATTTTCTTCAGGTTCAATCCGTCGATTTCGATACTGCCTTCAGTCGGCTCATAAAAACGGCAGAGCAAATCCAGCAGGGTGGATTTACCTGAACCGGTCGGCCCGACAATGGCAATGGTTTCGCCATACTTGACCGAGAGATTAATCTGGCTCAATGCCGGTTTGCGGACAGCGTCAGACGAATCTTCGCCATAAGTAAACGAGAGGTTCTTGAAACTGATTTCCCGCCTAAAGTCGGACAACCCAATAGAATCAGGCGCATCGACAATATCGGGTTTATGATTCATCAGTTCAAATATCCGTTCGGCCCCGCCAAATGATTCCTGCAGGGCGTTATAACTGCTGGTCAGCACTCTAATAGGTTTAAGGCAGGTTGCCAGGAAGACAGCAAAATTAAATGCCAGCGGTATATTCAGGCGTCCGTTCTTTATCAGATAGACAGCTCCGAAGAGAACACATAGAACGATTATAGTGCCGATAAACTCTATTAAGCTCATGCCTAATGCCTTGACCCGCACGATGCTCAATGATTTTCTTCTGAATGCCTCATTTTCCTTGCTCAATTCCCTGATTTCCGCGTGTTCCATCTGGAATGATTTGACAATCCGGATGCCCGAGAACATCTGGTGCATTGACTCGGTCACATCGCCTAATTTGGCTAAACTGGTTTTGCGCGCCTGCCTGATGCGTTTTCCTAAAAATAGCACCGGTAGCGCGATAAACGGTATTAAAACCAATACGATTAATGTCAGCTGCCAATCAAGCATAAACATAAATGCAAATGCCATTAATATCATCAATGGCTGCTGGATGATATCGCCGAAGAGGAAGTTAACGGAGCTTTGGATGATACTGATGTCGTTGGTCAGCCGGGAGAGCAGGTCGCCGGTTTTCTTATCATTAAAGAAGCGCAGAGACATGGTCAGCAGATGGGCGCACAGGCGGTTACGGATATCAATAATTATCTTTAATGAAACAAGCCCCTGCAAATAATCTTTGATATAGTTTAATAGGGCAGTTAATATGCCTAAGATTAATATAATCCATCCGATATTAAAGATTGATTGCCTGATAGTGTTGCCTTGAATCCATTGTTCTAATACGGCCATTACTTTTTTGCCGAATTCTGCGCCGATACCTGTGATTTGATTGCTCGGGGAACCTAAAGTATGGGTGCCGATTATTGCCTCGCAATATTTTATAAATGGAGAGATAAGAAGCCATCGTCCTTGAGAAATAAATATATAAATGAAGATTAATACAGTGGTCAGTATTATCAGTCCCAAGTAGCGCCGGGCATATTGGAATAATTGGGATGCCGGACGCATAAAAGACGATTTCATAGTGATTACTTTACTACTTAAGCCGGTAAAGTCAAG
>ERZ1292633.1536-Hain-H41-02um-R1-1536-length-24848-cov-5_pt1 | contig 24848 bp, 26 predicted proteins | sample MGYA00564406_ERZ1292633 | MGnify/ENA primary metagenome ERZ1292633 (study PRJEB36523, sample SAMEA6512639) | groundwater metagenome | collected 2019-01-08 | study: AquaDiva: Metagenomics assemblies of 32 groundwater samples | reverse complement strand
AAAAATTAAGATAATAAATTGATTTATTATTAAACAAAGAAGATGAAGGAATAGCTATACTTATATTTGAAGTTCCCGCTGCTTTACCGATAACATCAGGATTAGATAATCCCAATGTTAGCTTGGTTTCTTTATAACCATATTTCCTACTACTTGTTAAATTAGAATTTATTACAGATATCCAGCTGTTTATTGCAGATAAAGAAGTTGTTCCAGATAAGGCTAAATTTCCCATTTGATATACTCTAAGAAAAAAAATAAACTTAAGTTATTATAACATGAATAAACAAGAGTTAAAAGTTAAAAATTATCTTTTAAAAGATTTAAATCTAATTTATTTAATTTGATTAGTTTTGTATTACAACTTCAAAAATATCTACTAAATTATCTTTACCTTTTAGTTTAGCAGAACCTAAATTTTTTATATTTACAGTGTTTTTGACATATTCATATGTAGTTTTATTTATTAGTATAGAAGTATTATAATTTTTATTTAATTTTTCTAATCTGGCTGCAATATTTACGGTATCTCCAATAACAGTAAAATCTTTTTGTTGAGGTGAACCAATATTACCAACAACAGCATCACCAGTACTAATACCTATTCTTATTTGAAAAGGCATAAAACCTTCTGAAATCCATTTTTTTTGTAAAATTTCCAATTCTATTATCATTTCTAATGAAGTTCTTACTGCTCTTATTGCATTTTCTTGAGCATTTATTTTACCAACATTTCCAAAAATAGCCATAATGCCATCACCTGTATATTTATCTAAATTACCTTTATTTCTAAAAATAACATCTGTCATTTTAGTTAAAAATTCATTTAATATCATAACAACTTGATCAGTAGGCAATCGTTCAGAAATACTTGTAAAATCTGCAATATCTGCAAATAAAACAGTAACTACTCGTCTTTCTCCTTTTAAAGCTTCAACATAATCTTTCCTTTTTATAAACTCATCAAGTATTTGAGGGGCAAGATATTGTTTAAAAATATTTCTTATATCAGATATTTCTCTATTTTTATTATCTAGAAAATACCATTTTACTGCAAAAAAACTAAAAACTAATGATAAAGTAGGTGTAAAAATATTTAGATAGATATTAAAAAAACAAAATAAAAAAATATTAAATAGAAAATAGAATGATGTTATTCCAAATAAAATAAGTTCTGCGTTTTTTCTTTTTAAAAAAGTAGCTAAAAATAAGCCTGAACTAAACATTAGCATAAGAAAGAAAATATTAAAAATAGTTCCTGATTTATTTATATAGCTTCTATTTAAAATAGTTAAGATATTATTTGCATGAATTTCTGCTCTTGTCATTGTATTATTAAAAATAAAAGGAACTCTATATCTATCAAATTCAGAACCTACTATTACAATTTTATCTTTAAATACATCTATATATTTATTTGGAGCTTTTAGTAAAGTATCAAAATTATATTTTTTAAAACTGCCTTCTTTTCCAATATAATTAATTAAATACGTGCGATTTTCTTCATTTTGATTTGGTTTTATTTTTTCTGATATTGTATAAGCAAAAGACTTTTCTTTTTTATCAAACTGTTTCAGTAAATAAGAAAAATTTATTCTTCTTACAGAGCCATCAAGATCTGGAAAATAATTATTATAACCATATTTAGAGGTTTCTGAAAAAAATGGTATTGGTGTTAAATAATTTATGGTTTTGTTTATAGTAGAATAAAAATCATTACTAAAATGTGATGATATGACTACATTATTTTTTTCTCTTAAAGTATTAGAAAGTTTTTTTACATCGCTTATATCTGTGAACTGAATTAAAGAATTATCAATACCAATAATTTTAGCATTTTTACAAATTTCAATAATTTTTGAATATTCAGAATAAGGTATTTGCTTATAATTATATTTTTTTTGAGTTTCTTGATCTAAAGTTATAATAACAATAGAATCATCTTTATTTTTCGGCTTTAATTCAAACCTAAAATCATATAAAAAAAGTTCAATTCTATGAAAAAACTCTATTCCAAAAACAAAAGAAAAAAATAAAATACCTAAGATAGCTAAAAAAAGGTATCTTAAGATATTATCTTTCATTTTAAAGTTATTTACTTGAGTTTGGACGACCTTCAACAGATTCCAAAGCTTTTATTATAGCCTTAGACGCTTGATTTATGTCTTCTTCACTTCCGCCCAAATAAAGTCTTCCAAAAGCACCAACAGCACGAACTTCTAGTAAGTTAATATTAGCCGCTTTTTCTGCTTCATTTGCAGCAAGAAGAGCATAACCAGCAGGATGAGTTTCAACAACTAGCATAGTTTCCATTTTTAGAATCATATTTCCATGACGCATTCTATTTATCATCATACTATGATATTCATTTATTCCTGTTAATATTTCATGAGATGCCAATCTTGGTTTTAGTCTATCTGTTTCTTTAAGACCTGTTTCTTCTAGTATTGCATCTCCTGCAGCTCTTAAAAGACCTTGATCAAAAGAATGAAGTTCTAAAACGCCATAATCTCTTTCAACAATTTGCATTCCTGGCTGAACCTTAGTTTTTTTTAAGGCGATATCTGTAAGATTATTAATAGCAATTCCAGGTGCTATTTCAACATATAAAGAAGCTTGACCTTCAATTGGTAGATAACCTTGAGATACTGTTCCTAAAAAAGCCGCTACTTGAGGCTGAAGTACATCAAGATAAATAAAGGTTCTTAAATCTATATTACTCATTTTTTATTTTTCCTAAATGAATTATATTTGTTAAACTCAAAATCTTTTAAGTTAGATTTTTCTAAAAGGAAACTAAGAGCATAACAAATTAACATTATATGATTTTAGTTGTGATTAAGCAATTGAATTATATTTTTGTTTTTAAATTCTATTAAAATTTTTTCTATTTTTTCATAATTATTTTCATCAATATATAATTTTAAAATTTTAGAAGGGTCTCTTTTTGATAAAGAGTTCAGGTATGTTTTATCATAATAAAATAATAAAATATCTATAGTTTTTTCATAATTATTTTCAATTAACGCATCAATAGCATTTTTTGTATCAAAACCACCTAATTTTCTCTCTATTTTTTTTATAGATTCAATTAGCTTTTCTTTTGGGTAGTTAGAATAATCTTTAATTATATTTTTTATTCGTATATTTTTAGGAATTTCAATAAAAATAACTGTTGAATTTCTCATTTTTTCCCAAAAAGAATTTGGTAAAGGAATTTTTCCAATAGTTCTAGACTCATCTTCAAGCCAAAGAGGTTTATTTTTTTCTGTTTTCAATAATTCATAATGTAACATATTTTCAAAATGTTCTACTGTTAAATCTTCAGGAGTATCATATCCACCAAAAGCAGAACCTTTATGAAAAGCTAATTTTTCTAAATCTATGAATTGCTCAGTTTCTTTTATTTTGTTTAAAATATCTGTTTTACCAGATCCAGTTTTGCCACCTAAAATAATAATTTCTCTTTCTTTTGAAAATTCATCTAAAACAAATTTTCTATAAGCCTTATATCCACCTTGCAAAACTTTTACATTAAAACCGCAAAATTTTAAAAGCATAGAGAAGCTATTACTTCTCATTCCGCCTCTCCAACAATTAACTAGTATATTTTTATCTGGGGAGATTTTTTGAGTTTCTTTAACAAAAAATTTTAGTTTAGGTCCAACTATTTCTAGTCCTTTCATCATGGCTTGATCTTTACCAATTTTTTTATATATAGTTCCAATTTCACGATGTTCGTCATCATTAAATAAAGGAATATTTATTGCATGAGGAAGATGACCTCTTTTATATTCAGATTCACTTCTAACATCAATTGTAGTAAGTGTTTTAGAAAGCTCAAAAAAAAGTTCTATATTTATATTTTCCATATTTTATCGAAAAAACTAATAAAATTATTATGAGAATGAGTTTTTATAATTAAAAAAATAAAGATGTCTGTCTAAAAAGTGTATTTTTTGTAAAATTACAAGATTAAAAGCCAATGTTTCTGTAGGGGCGTTTTATGAAACGGCCTCTTTTTAGACAGCCCCCTAATAATCAGATCTTACTTTTATAAAAATGATATTATTTATTATCTTCAAAAAAAGTTACAATACCATTAGATATATCATGAATAGCACCAACAATACTTATTTCATTATTTTCAAGCATTCTCTCTAATATTGTACTACGTTCAAGAATTTCTTTTATACTTCTTTTAACATTTATAACAGCTACTTTATCAATAAATTTACTGTTTTTTTCATTTCTATTTTCAGTTACAGTTGTTTCATCATCAAAAGAAGGTCTTATTTTATTTAATAAACCAGTCAAATTACCCATTTCAATGTGTTGACCGGCACCTTTTACAGCACCACAATTAGTATGCCCCAAAACTAAAATTATTTTAACACCACTTATTTTACAAGCAAATTCCATGCTTCCTAAAATATCTTCATTAACTATGTTTCCTGCAATTCTTACACTAAAAATATCACCAAGACCTTGGTCAAAAATTAGTTCAGCTGAAGTTCTTGAATCTATGCAACTTAATATCACAGCCATTGGATGCTGTCCATCAGAAGTTTCATTAGCTTGAGCGAGTAGATTACGATTAAACTTAAGATTATTTACAAACCTTTTGTTTCCTTCTTTTAATAATTCTAATGCCATTAGAGGTGTAATAGCATCTTGCATTTCTTTATTTAATGTTTTCATTTAATTTTCTTTCTATAACTATATTTAAACAAAAGTATAATATGTTTGCATTAGATAGTAAAGCTATCATAAATAAAGAAAAGATTAATATTGAAGATTTAAATCGAACTAAATATTTATAAATTCATACATAATTGACCATTTTCTAACTCAAAAAAAATATCATGCTCTTTGTTATTATTTTCTAAAAATTGTAATCTTATATTTCTTGCAATTTCTTCTACCATGGATACAACGATAGAGTTTCCTATTCTATTATATAAATTACCCTTTGTTCCAACTAATTTAAAGGTTTCTGGAAAACCCATTAACTTAAAACATTCATTTATTGTAATCTTTCTAACTCTACCATTATGATATATAAAATATCTTCCTGCTGTTTCTTGAGATGCTAAAGTTGGGTGAGTTCCTTTTGATGAATAAATTCTATTTGGTTGTTTATGAACCCTAGATAAATGTTCTGTATTTGCTTTAGTTCCTTTTTGCCTTATTTTTTTATTTCTATAACCAACAAAAATAAGACCTGATTCTTGTTTTTTATAATTTTCAATTAAAGTATATTCATTTTCTTCTAAATATTCAAAATTACTATTTTCAATATCTAAAATAGATTCTATTGATAATTTTTGATTTTTTACTAGTTTATTAAAGTTAAATTTCAAACCATTTCTATTTCCTATAATTATTGTTCTCTCTCTATTTTGAGGAACACCAAAATCTTTTGCATTTAAAACTTTCCAACTTGTTGTATATCCTAAATCCTCTAATGATTTTAAAACTATTTTTAAAGTCCTACCTTTATCATGATTTTTAAAATGTTTTACGTTTTCTAAAACAATAATTTCTGGCTGTTTTTCTTTTATAATTCTAATAATTTCAAAAAATAAATTACCTCTTGTATCTTCAAAACCTAGTTTTTTACCAGAAATACTAAATGGTTGACAAGGGAAACCAGCTAATAATATATTATGTTCTGGAATATTTTTTTCGTCTATTTTTGTAATATCAGAATAAGGCATATCATTAAAATTTTCAAAATACATTTTCTTTGCATGTTCATCAATTTCTGAGCTAAATACACATTCAAAATTTGCATTTTCAAATCCTAATCTAAAACCACCTATTCCTGCAAATAAATCGATAAATTTCATTATTCTATTATTTCCTCGATAAATTTGATAAATTGTTTTTTATGAATAGCTTTTAATTCTTTATCTATTTCAATTAAATTTGAATAAATATTAAAAAAATCTTCTAATTTTGATAATAATCGTAAATAATATTTTAAAGAAGGTAAAACTCCGTTTACTATAATTTGGCATCCATGAATTAATTTAACATCATCAATTATTTTTAATATTTCTTCTTTATGATTTTTAGAAATTCCATAATAAGATAAAATATAATACCTTTCAGGATTAAATTTAACTATTTTTTCTTTTGCTATTCTTAATATATTTGAGTCTATTTCTTTATCAAGTTTTATTTCTATAGATTCAAATAATTTTCCATTTCTAAAAATCTCAATATCACCTGAGCTTTTTGAAGTTTTATCTGACGCTGTATGACTAGATAAATTACCCAGTGAACAACTATTATATCTGGAGATTTCGTTAATTAATATTTTATAGATTGAATAAAATGCAATAACGGGTAGTTTTGAACCACCAAAAGTATCATATTTATAAGAAAATTGTTTATCTAATAATTCTATAATTTTATCTATTGTTAAAATTTCTGGATTATTAATTGGTTTTATTTTTATTTTATCTTTTTTTTGTATTTCAGTTATATTTTTAAAAATTAATATTAAAATTTCTTCTGGAGAGATTAGGTCTTCTTCAACAGAATTAATCAAATTTAAAAAAGATTTTTTTACATTTTTATCACTTATTTTTCCATTATAATCTAAATTATAAGGATAAGGTTGTTCTAATGATCTTGTCAACCATCCACTTTCAGCCATTGAAGGAAGACCAATTTCTTTCAATGTTGGTGTTATATATTTATAATCAATTGTTCTACCTGAAAAACCACCTTCTATTTGACTTTGGTGTTTTCTTATATCTTGATTTTTATTAAATATTTTATATATAAACAATGTAACTAAAACAGTGAAAACACCTTTTTGAACAAAACTTTTTTTTGAAATCGTATCTATGTCATCTAAAATAATTTCATTTAAAATTATTTTAGATGAATCAATCATTTTAGATTTTTGATATATCTCAACTAATTTTTCTTTATAATCCATCAAAGCCTTTTCTTTATAAAACTAATTTTTACCAATAGAAAGTAAAAAAATTAAACTATTTATCAAATTTATTTTTAGCTTTTCTTATAGGAATACTAGCTACCAAAGCCATAGAATTATCGCTTTTTTCTACATTTACTTCCAGTGCCTGAAGATCTATATCTATATATTTAGATACGACCTGAAAAATCTCTCTTCTCATTGCCTCAAATTGTTATGGTGGTAGAAGAGATCTATCTTGAAGTAAAACTAGTCTCAATCTATTTTTAGCTTCATCTTTACTTGTAGGTTCTGGCTTTCCTATAAGCTTAGAAAGAATATTTATTAAACTCATTTTTCCTAACCCCCCAAATTATTTTCGACTAAACCATTTTTTTATTTTGTCAACGAATCCATTATCTTCTTCAAAAAGAGGAGGAAAAGGAATTTTTTCCCCCCTTATTCTTTTAGCTATATCCATCAATGCTTTGCCAGCAATAGAATTTTCAGAATTAACTGCAAGAACTCCTCTATTTGCTGTTTTTATGATTTCTTCATCATCAGGGACAACCCCAATAAGCTCTATACCTAAAATATCTTGAACATCATCAACATTAAGCATCTCATTTTTTTTAACCATTTCTGGTCTTATTCTATTTACGATGAGAAATTTTTTCATTTCATTAGGTTTAGATTCTAATAAGCCAACAATTCTATCAGCATCTCTTATTGATGATACTTCTGGATTTGTAACTATTAAAGCTTCTGTTGCTGCAGCTGTAGCATTCTGAAATCCTTGTTCGATACCAGCAGGGCAATCAATTAGAATTATATCAAAATCATTTTCTAGTTCTTTACAAACATCAATCATTTGTTCTGGAGTTACAGCAGATTTATCTCTAGTTTGAGGAGCAGGAAGAAGAGCTAAATTATTTAATTTTTTATCTCTTATTAGAGCTTGTTTTAGCTTACATCTTTCTTCAACAACATCAACAATATCATAAACAATCCTGTTTTCAAGACCCATTATAAGATCAAGATTTCTAAGACCAATATCTGCGTCTATAAGAACAACTTTTTCGCCTAAATTAGCTAATGCTGTACCAAGATTCGCAGTAGTTGTAGTTTTACCTACTCCACCTTTACCAGATGTAACGACAATTACTCTTGCCCCCATGAAAAAATCCCACTCCTGCAATTAAAATAATGCAACTAAAATAATAACTTATATTAAGTAAAAATTAAGGCTTTTTTAATATTAATTAACCTGTTCTTTTAACTTTTAATGGAGAGATATATATCTTTCCATCTACAACAGACGCAACTTCAGGTACAGGAAGTGACTGATTTTTTTCATCACTTGACATACCAATAACACTACCTATTCTTATTTGTGTTGCTTTAAGGTTTGTAGCAACTACTTGGCAATTTTCATTTCCTTTTGCTCCAGCATGAGCAATTCCTCTTAATGTTCCAATAACGATGATATCTCCTGATGCAATTATCTCTGAACCAGGATTTGTATCACCATATACTATAACATTTCCGTCAAAACGTACGGTTTGACCAGATCTTAAAGTTTGTTTTATGTAAGTAGCATTAGATGTATTAGAAGAAGAATTAGAAACACCTGAAACAATAGGAGCATCTTGAATAATATTCGGTGCTTGAGTTTGCATTAAAGGATGTACTTTACCAACTTTTAATTTTAGTTTTTCTGCAAAAGATCTGGTAGCTTCATCTTTTGAATAGATAGCACTTATTATTAAATGATGTCTTTTTATAAGCATCTCATAAAATCTATTTAACTGAATTTCATCAAGTGAATGATTACCAAGATCTACTGAAGCGGAAGCACCTATCCAAAAATTTTTATCTTTTTCTAAAATCTCAGAAAGTTGCTGTAAAAGCTCAACCCAATTGCCATCAGGAATAGAGATGAGTAAACCGTCTTTACCACCTTTTATTATTATTTTATTTAGTGTTTCTGTTTCCTCTTCGCTAACAGAATTACTCATTTTATTTACCCGAAAAAATTCTAAATTTACTTTTAGATTATATATTCAAAATATTAATTTTACAAACAAAAAATTACAACTATTCTTATTTTATTAATAATATAGGTCATCTAAAAAATGTATTTAAAAAAAAAATCATAATATCAGAATCCAATTTTTATGTAAATAATGTTTGTGTAAGGAACGCTTTAAAAGCCTTACTTTTTAGATATCCCTAAAATTTAAAAGGAATATTTATTCCTGCATTTTTTGCCATATCAGATAAATTTCCCATATTTGGCATATTAGCATTACTCATTAAACTTCCTATAAGCTCTTGAAAATTTGGTATTTGAAGTGATAATGAATTTATTTTTTCACTAACTTTAAATTCTATATTTGTTTCTGGTAAATTTATCTCTTTTCCTGTAGCAGGAATAATATTAGATAAACCAGGAATACTAAAACTAACCTTAAATAAACCAGAAAACTTAACTTTTCCTTTTATTGAACCTTCATTTTCTTCTATAAAAACAAAATTTAATTTAAAATCAGGAACAGAGTTTTTTACCAAATCAAAAACCATAGATATTTGACCTTTGCCTATATTTATTGGTAAGGGAATAGGAAATTCAATTTTAAAATCATCTGAAAGGTATTCAGAAATTGCGTAAGAAAAATTACCTTTTTCTATTTCAGCTATAAAACTTTCAACTAATTCTTTTCCGCTCATAAAATAACTCCTAAAATATAATTATTAATTTTTTGAATTTGAACTTAAATGTTTTTTCAAAAATTCTCTTGTTTTTGGACTATCAGGTTCAGTAAATATTTTTTCTGGTGGGCCAAATTCTTCTATTTTACCACTATGAAAAAATATAACTTGATCACTAACATCTCTGGCAAAATTCATTTCATGTGTAACAACTAGCATTGTCATTCCTTCTTCAGCAACTTCTTTCATTACATATAAAACTTCATCTACAAGTTGAGGATCTAGAGCTGAAGTTGGTTCATCAAATAACATTACTTTTGGTTTCATTGCTAAAGCTCTTGCAATAGCAACTCTTTGTTGTTGTCCACCTGATAATTGAGAAGGATAAAAATTAGCTCTTTCTTGTAAACCAACTTTTTTTAATAGTTCGATTGCTATAGTTTCAGCTTCATCTTTTGGAGTCTTCTTTATCTGAATAGGGCCTTCAATAATATTACCTAAAACGGTCATGTGAGGAAAAAGATTAAAGTTTTGAAAAACCATACCAACAGTTCTTCTTAGTTCAAGAACTCTTTTTTTCTCTTCAGTTGTACTATTTTTTTGACCAGTATGATCTATTACTATTCCATCTATGCTTATTTTACCAGAATCAAAAGTTTCTAATTGATTAAGACACCTTAAAAAAGTACTTTTACCACAACCACTTGGACCAATTATTACAGCCAAATCTCCACGAACCTGTTTCCAATTTACTCCTTTGAGTATTTCATTTGGACCAAAGCTTTTTTTTAGCTCTTCTATTATTATCATAAACCGCCTCTATTTATGCCTCACCCTGATTTAAGGTAAGGTAAATTATAAAAAAAGTACTATTAAATATTCCCATTATGTTTGTAATTTTTGCTCTATTTTTCTTGCAAATACAGATGCTGGATAACTCATTAAAAAATATAATGAGGCAGTCATTAAACCAAGACCAATATAATCATAAGAAACAGAAGCAAGATAGTTGTATTGTTTGGTAAGTTCAACCATTGTTATAACAGAAACAACTGAAGAATCTTTAAAGAGAGCTATAAAATCATTTGTAACTGGAGGAATTACTACTTTTATAGCTTGAGGAATTATAATTCTTCTTAAAGCCATAAATTTTGTCATACCTAATGCAGTAGCAGCTTCCATTTGACCTTTAGGAATAGATTTTATTCCTGCACGATAGTTTTCAGCTTCATAAGCGGCATAATTCAATGCTAATCCTAAAATAGCTGCTGTAAAAGCATTTAGTTTTATTCCCATTTCAGGAAGACCATAATAGATTAAATATAGTTGTATTAAAAGAGGTGTACCTCTAAATACTTCTATATATGCAGTAGCAAGAAACTGGAAAAAAGGATGTGCATATATTCTTACTATAGCTAAAGATAAACCTAATGCTATCGCAAAAAACATTGAAACTAAAGATATTTCAACAGTTATCAAAGCTCCTTTTAATAAAATAGGTAAATCTTTTGTAAATCTATCTTCTAAGGTTTTCTTTTTTATTTCTGCAACAGGGTTTTCATTATTTACCATATTTTTTGCAGCATTTGCTGATGCTATACTAGAATTAGTTGTATTTTCCTTTTTATAATATGGTTTATCAATATTTTCAAAACCAGCAAGTTCTTTTTGTTGTTCTGTCCATATTCCCCATTTTTTATAAATCTTTTCTAACTCTCCATTTTTTTGCATTTCCTCTAAAATTTCATTAACTTTTTTTAGAAGTTTTTCATCAGATTTTCTTACACCTATACCATAGTAACCTTTTCCAATTGTATCACCAGAAAATTTTAAAGCTTTATTTGCTTTACCATAATAAACAGCGATGGGGTAATCTAATAAAACAGCATCCGTTCTTCCATTTTCTAAATCAGTATAAGCACCTACAATACTTGAATAAATTCTAGTATCAACATCACCCAAATCTTTAAGCATTCTCATTGCCACTGTTCCAGATTGAGTTCCTACAGCTTTACCTCTTAAATCTTCGAGTTTATTTATATTATTAGTTTCTTTTCTTACAGTAATTTGTTCAGAATAAACATAATATGGACGAGTAAAATTAATTTCTTGTCTTCTTAAATCGGTTACTTCTATTCCTGCCATAGCAAGTTCAAAGTTTCCTCTTTTTAAACCAGGCACAAGTGCATCCCATTCATTTTGAACCATTTGGTGTTTTACACCCATTTTTTTTGAAATGTAATCCATCATATCCATTTCAAAACCAATTAGTTGTGAAGGATTAGAAGGATCATAAAATTCATAAGGGGCTCCACTCTCGGCATCTGCCCCCCATTTTACAACACCTTCTTTTTTTATTTTATCCAAAGAATCCTCTTCAGAATAAACAGGATAAGAAGTTGTTAAAAATAATGTTGAGAATAAAATTAAAACTCCCAAGAAACATTTTGATCTAAACAATACGATTCCCCAAGATAAAAATAACGTTAAAATATTTTAGACAGGATAAAATAATAACACAAAATATTTGGGGGGGTAAAAGGTGTAAAAAAACTTTGCATTTTTTTTCATAAGAATATAAATCTTAATTTATAATCAAAAAGAATTGCTTCGCAGTTTTTATAATAACCAAGTGTCCTGAACAAAAATATAAACTTACATTCAAAATATCCTTATCTTTTCACTTTTCACTTCTTACTAAATTATTTCTATTCTAAGAAAAAATCACTTTCATCTTCTCCACCATTAAGCAAAGACATCATCATATTATGAAATTTACCTTGAAAGTAATATTGTAAAGATGTTTCAGCCATTTCAGATATAAATGGTATATTATGATCTTTTTCTATATTCATTGCAGTACAAATCATTATTTTTATTATTTTTTTAATTTTAGTTGAACTTGAGTTAGCTTCAACATAAAAATCTGCACTATGAAGAAGTCTTCTTTTTAAATAAGGAATAATTGGAACAATAAAAGTATTAATAAATTCTTTTTTTATTTTTTGATTTATAAATTTATCTTTCCCTTTATTTTTCTTTTCAATAAAAGTTTCTATTTCTTCAGAATCTAAAAACCAAGAATCACAAATATCAAAATCAAATATTTTATCGCTCTCTTTTAATAATTCGAGATCTTTGGATATTTTATTAATATCATTTTTACCTAATTGAGGGACATATTCTTCAGGAACTAATTTTTTTTCTTTAAATACTTCGGTTCGATAGATATTAAAAGATGGTAAAACAGGAGTATTAGTTTGTTTATTTATATATAAAGCATCTTTTACTAATTTAACAGCTTTATCTTCAATTATTTGAGTAAAAATAACACCATCATTTTCTTCAGCTTTAACTAAAACCATTTTTTCAAGTTCTTTTATTGTTATTTCTTCATAAAAAGCATCTTTTATTCCTATTTTCTCATTTATTAAAACAAAAAAGCATTTTAATCTTCTTTTAAATTTTCTAGCAATAATTATACTTCTACTACCTACTCCATCAATAGAAGAGGCAAATACTTTATATATTTCACCAAACTCTACTTTTATATCTTTTTCATCTAATGAAATACCTTTTAAAGACATTTTTCTAATTGTTCTTTCTATATTATCTATTATTTCTGGATCTGATATATATTGCAAAACTTTTTTTAATAGGGCATAAATATTTTTATCATTACTTTTAGATATTTTATTAAAAACTAATTCGGCAATATTTTTATCTTCCATCATAAGTAATTTTTCTATAATACTTATAGTAGTTTCATCTGTCTTTTCTAAAATTGCTTTAATAAAAGGAACTCTATCTTCTTCAGGAATTTCATATAAAAGTAATAAAGCTTGTTCTAAATTTTTAGGACTTTTTGAAGCTTCTTGTATAAATAAATCTAAACTTCTTTGTTTCATACTATCTAAATCTTTAAAAGCTGTATTAAAATTAATTTCTTCAAAATCACAACCAATTTCTTCAAAACAAGGAATTAAAAATGCTTTTCTTTCATCAATTAAATCATTGTTAAATATTATTGAAAGAGCCATTTCTTCATAAGAATCATCACCCAAATTTAAGATTATATTTAGAGAAGTATTAAATTCCTTTTCATCACCATAAATAATTCTTTTACTTAATTCTTCTTTTAAATTTTTACTTTCAAAAGAATCTAAAACTGTTAGATTTTTATCTATTTCTTTCTTAGTAACATTTTCTCTATTTAAATTATCAAAAACTTCTTTTATTTTTCTTTTTTCTTCAAAAATATTATTTTTATTCATTGTTATTCCTTAATATAAAAATCATAATTTTATTAGTCTTAAAGCTCTACTTTTGATTTAAAATTGACATCTGTATTATTTGTATTTAGATTTATTTTTAATTTTTTTTCAATTTCACTTAAAATATTATTAACCTCAAGTTTTTTTAAACAAGTCAATTCTTGACAAGTTGTTTGTCTTTTATCCCATAAACATGGAGTACAATCTAAATTAATTCTTACAGGTGTAAATTTATCATTTTTTGGTAAAATTTTATTTTCATTAGTCGGTCCAAAAATTGCAACACATTCTGTTCCTACTCCAACACAAAGATTCAAAGGAGCAGAGTCAATACAAATTAATAAATCAACTTTTTTTATTAGTGCAGCTAATTGGTCAAGATTTTTTGTTTCACCATAAGCATTTATAAAATTAGTTTTATTAGTTATATTATTTGATATAAATTCAATATCTTCTTTATCATCTGGACCACCAGCTAAAATTACTTTTATATTGTTTTCTAAAAGATTATTTATTAAATTACTCCATTTTTCTGGTTCCCAAGTTTTTATAATATTTTTTTGTTTACTAATATTACTTGCACCAGGATGAATTATAACTTTTTTAAGTTCAGAAGCATCTAATAATTTTTCTTTGAACCAGTTTTCAGACCATTTTATTTCATTTTCAGGTATTTTTATTTCAGGAATAGGGTTTAATATATCTGTATTTACTCCTATGCCTTTTAGCAAATCAAAATACATTTTACCTGCATATTGATTTTGATCTAATTCTACAGTTTTTGAATATAAAAACTTTAATTTATTTGTAGAATATCCTACTCTATATTTTGCTCCTGATAAAAATAAAAGCAAAGGAACCATTGCAGATCTTCCCATAGAAATAGCAAGATCAAAATTTTGATTTCTTAATTTTTTTATTAAAGCTAAATAATCAGATGAAGATGGTTTATTTTTTAGGTCAAAAGTAATTACATTGGTTATATTGGTGTTTTTTTCTGCAACAGATTTACATCTTGGTTCTACTAATAAAGTTATTTCAGAATTAGCATTTATTTCTTTTAGAATTTTTATTGTTGGAAAAAAAAGAATAACATCTCCAATTCCGCCAAAGCAAACTAAAAGAATTCTTTTAAAGTCTTTTGATACATAACCATCATAAAACATATTTAAATTTCTCTTCTACCTTCTAAAGCTTTTGCTAAAGTTAAAGTATCTGCATATTCTAAATCGCCACCTATTGGTAAACCAAACGCAATTCTTGTTATTTTTATTCCAAGTGGCTTTATTAATTTACTTATATACAAAGTTGTTGCCTCACCCTCAATTGTAGGATTTATGGCTAAAATAATTTCTTTTATTTGATTTTCAGGATCGTTTAGTCTTTGTAATAATTCTTTTATTCTAAGTTTATCTGGACCTATTCCGTCCATAGGAGATATAAGACCTTGAAGAACATGATATGTTCCTCTAAATTCTTTTGTTCTTTCTAATGCAATTAGATCTCTTGGTTCTGCGATAACACATATTTGATATTTAAATCTTTTATCATCTTTGCAAAAATGACAAGGATCTTCTAGGGTTAAATTTGAGCAAATAGAACAAAAAACAACTGATTCTTTTGCATCAAGAAGAGCTTCTGCAAAAGATTTAACATTTTTTGAAGATTGTTTTATTATATGAAAGGCAAGCCTCTGAGCAGATTTAGAACCTATTCCAGGTAATTTTTCAAATTCCTCTATAAGTCTAGCAAGAGGCTTTGCATACATTTCATTCATTTTTAGAACAACTTATCAAGTCCTGGTATATTCATTCCACCAGTAACAGAGTTCATTTTTGTTTGAGCTAAAGCATTTGCCTTATTAACTGCATCATTAACTGCTGCAACTATAAGATCTTCTAATGTTTCTAAATCATCAAGATCTACTGATTCTTTAGCTATTTTTACAGATTTTATAACGTGTTTACCAGAAGCTTTTACTTTTACAGCACCACCACCAGATGTTCCTTCAACTTCATAATTACCTAAATCATCTTGAACTTGAAGAAGCGATTCTTGCATTTTTTGAGCTTCTTTCATAATTTTACTAAAATCCATACCGCCTCCGCCTCCAAGTCCTCCTGGAAATTTATTTTTCATAATTTACTCCTAAATATAACAAAACATAATTAAAATATAATATCTCGTGCTTTAATATACAAAATTATATCGTAATTATTAAAGCAAAAATAATAAAATATTTAAACAACTGAATATATTGAAAAAATTTATTCATAGATTGTTAATTATACTAAAAAAAAATTAATCCGACACTACTATTTTAAATTTGTTGAATAAAGTTAATGAAGTTTCGCCATAATTATAAGTTTTAGTTTTTTCTAAAAATAAATCAGGTAGATTATATTTTTTATGATGTTCTATAATTAATACACCATTATCATTTAGAATATTATTTTTTTTATTTAAAATTTCAAACGATTTTTCATAGAGATTACTGTTATAAGGAGGATCAATAAAAATAAAATCATAAGAATCATTTGTTTTAGAAATGTATTGAATAGAATCTGTTTTAAATAATTTACTTTTATTTTTTAGATCTAATAGTTCAATATTTTTTTTTAGATTAAAAAAAGCATTTTTTTCATTTTCAATAAAAGTTACTTCTTTTGCATATCGACTAATGGCTTCAAAACCAATAGAACCAGAACCAGAAAAAAGATCAAGCCAAGTTGAATCTTCAATTCTTGAGCCTAAGATATTAAAAAGAGCTTCTCTTACTTTTGAAGAAGTTGGTCTTGTACTCAAACCATCAGGGGCATGAAAACTTTTGTTTTTTAAATATCCAGAGGTAATTTTTATCATTTAAGAAAATCCATATTTATTAGTTTGAAGTAAGGTAATAAGTAAAAAGTGATAAGTAAAGAGATAAGAATATTTTGCAAAGAGCATTAAAAAAAACATAAAGACACATTTGATAATTTATAATGTTAATCATGTTAACTAATTTATTACTCTAAGAATTTGATGAATCAAAATTATTGTAAGATTTTTTCTCATTACTCATCACTTATAACTCTTCACTCTTTTTAATGATAACCATTTTTAATTAGATCATCTAATGATATAAAATCTCTTTGACTTATTTCTCTTATTTTACCGCAATCATATAAACCAAGATGTTTATATTGAGGCTTATTTGCTATTTTTTCGATAAAAAGATTTATATGTTCTAATAATGGAGCATTATTATCAAACTCAATAACTTCATCGCCAACTTTTATAATCATATCATCATCAGGTGGATCTACTGCAACACCAATAGGTTCGTCTCTTATTGTCCTTAGAATTCTATAACGATATTTTTTTCTATAATTAGATTTGACCAGATCATTATCTACTTCTTCAGTATCTTCATCTTCAAAGGGATTATAAGGAGACATAAAAACCTCGTGTTATGTAGTAGCAATACCATCAATAGTTTTATAAATTTTACCAACAGAATCTTTTAGATCCTTTATTCCAACTATTAATTCAAGGGTCTTTTTTGAAATTTCAGCATAAGGAGAATATTCTTTTTGTTTTGAATATAAGGTAAGAGAAAAATTACCTAAATAAAAAGAATCTCTTATTTTAGAATCTTTATTTTCTACATCAGGATTAGCATCTATTGATTTTCTAGCATTAAGTGTGAAAATAGCAAGATTTTGAGGGATACCAGATTCTGATGGGCCTAATTCCAAAATACTTTTTAATGTAGTAAGTAATACAACATACTCGCTTTTTACACTATCATCATCATAGTTTTTTGGATCTTGTTCTTGAACTCTTGCAAAAACCAATGAATTATTTAGGATATTTGTCATATCATAATCTTTATCAGCTGTATTTATAAGCTCTTTAGATACATCAATAACAGCTTTTCTTCCGATTTCGACAGATTTATCAAAGTAAACAGCTTTTTCCATTTCAACTAAAGCTTTTTTTAAGGTTTCTACTTGTTTGGGTGAACTCTTTAAATTAGTTTTTTTTTTAAATTTGATAAAATCAACTTTTTCTAAACTTGAAGTTGAATTAGTTTTTTTAAGATTAGAACTTGACTTAACTTTAATTGTAGATGGCATTCTATCAGATATTTCTATCATTTTTGAATCTGATGAAAAAGTGTTTACTTCGTTATTATTAACAGGTAATAGATTAGAACTTTGATTGTTACAAGAAAAAATAAATGCTGAACTTAAACATAAAACCAAAAACTTTTTCATAATCGATGAATACTCCAAATTTAATTTTTATACTTAAATTAAATATAAGAAAAAAATAACTCAATATTAATATTATATCAAATTTTTTTTTATTGTAAATTATAAAATTTAGAAAGTTTCTTTATTAAGATCAATTTATTAAGAATTATTTAATATTTATGGTTAAGATTTTATAATTATAGGTGTGTTAAGAGATGATTTTGTATTAAACTTTAGGCTTGTATCATTGATTCATGTATTTAAATTCGATATTTTGGATCATTAATAATATAAATAATCAATATATAAAATTAAGATGTAATATAGAAGGAAGTTCTATGGCAACTGAAGGCAATGCACCTGAAATAAAATTCAGAAGAGATTCTGGAGTAGATAAGAATGAGATTTCTAGAAGAAAAGTCCTTGGTTTTTTTGGCTGGGGTGCTTTTTGGGCAACAATGGCTGGTACTTTAGCAGGAACAGGTAGGTTTATGTTTCCCGCTGTAACTTATGAAAAATCACCTGTATTTAAAGCAGGATCACCTAAAGACTACCCACCAGGAGTTTCAACAAGATTTTTGAATGAACAACAAACATGGATAATAAATGATAACGGTATAATATACGCTCTAATTTCTATTTGTACTCATTTAGGCTGTACCCCAGATTGGTTAGCTAACGAAAATAAATTTAAATGTAATTGCCATGGAAGTGGTTATTATGTTTCTGGTGTTAACTATGAAGGGCCTGCTCCAAGGGCTATGGATAGAGCAGCTATTTCTGTTGGAGACGACGGACAATTGTTAATAGATAAAAGTAAAAAATTTGCCTTTGAAAAAGGTGAATGGGAAAAATCAGAAGCATTTATAAAAGCAACTTAATTTGTAAATATTAAAGAAAAGAATAAGGATTATAAGATATGGGAAATAAGCTTCAAGACTTTCTCGAAACCCAAGTTTATCCAAGTCAAATATGGCAATCTGTTTTTAGACATGGAAGACCTGTAAACGATAGAAATAGATCTCTTGCTGTTTTGAGTAATGTTTTTCTTCATTTGCACCCAATAAGATTACCAAGATATGCAACTAAATATACCTATACTTGGGGTATGGGTGGAATAAGCTTTTTACTATTTTTAGTAGAAACAGTAACAGGTATTTTATTAATGTTTTATTATCATCCTACAGCTTCTATGGCTTACGGTGATATAAAATCTTTAGAATTTGATGTTCCTTTTGGTATGCTTTTAAGAAACATGCACAGATGGGGAGCACACATGATGGTTTTATCTGTATGGTTCCACATGTACAGAGTATTCCTTACAGGTTCATATAAAAAACCAAGAGAATTTAATTGGGGCGTAGGTGTTATTTTACTTACCATAACTCTTTTCCTAAGTTTCACTGGTTATTTATTACCTTGGGATCAGCTTGCTATGTGGGCTATTACTGTAGGAACAAATATGGCAAGAGCTACTCCTTTCTTGGGAAATGAAGGCCCTTTTGCAGAATATTTAGGTATGAGAAGCGATAATGATGTAAGATTTGCTCTTCTTGGAGGAACAGTAGTTGCTGGACCAACATTAATAAGATTTTATGTTTTACATACTATTGCAGTTCCTTTTGTTATGTCATTTTTGCTTTCTGTCCATTTTTGGAGAATAAGAAAAGATGGTGGAATTTCAGGACCTCAATCAGCAAGACTTTCTAATTTAAATAAAGTTACACAAGTTAAAGCAGCACAAGGAAAAAAAATAGAATCTGCCACAGAAATTAAGACAGAGAAGTAGGAGGATATATGGACGAAATAAGTGCAGTTCACATGTATAGTTTGGAAAATTTCTTAGATATCCTTACTTTACCAGATAATATACCAATAATATTACTTATTACAATGTTAATATCATATACTTGGATAGGTTTTTATAAAGCTTTTAATAATGATAAAAGAATTGCAAATGGACAACCTGTTTGGGAAGGTGAACCTTATAATCAAGAAAAAGTTCATACTTGGCCAAATTTATTAAATATAGAATTTATAGTTGCAATTTTAGTTATGGCTGGTCTTACATTATGGTCAACATTCTTAAATGCACCATTAGAAGAACCAGCAAACCCTTCGGTTACACCAAATCCATCTAAGGCACCTTGGTATTTCTTAGGCTTACAAGAAATGCTTGTTTATTTTGATCCTTGGATTGCAGGTGTTATTTTACCAAGTATAATAATTACTGGTTTAGTTGCAATACCATATATAGATACAAACCCTAAAGGTAATGGATACTATTGCTGGAAAGATAGAAAATTTGCAATATCTGTTTTTATGTTTGGTTGGTTATTATGGGTTGCATTAATAATACTAGGAACTTTCTTAAGAGGACCAGGTTGGAACTTCTTTATGTTTGGAGAATATTGGGATGCACACAAAGTTGTTCCATTAGTAAACATAAATTTTTATGAACTTCTTAATATTGATCCTAAAACCCCTTGGTTTATAAGAGAGATTCCAGCAGTTGCTTTAACACTAGCTTATTTTTCAATAATACCTTTTGTTGTAGCTAAATTAAATAAAAAGTTTTTTGATGATTTAGGTCTTGTTAGATATTCTGTAACAATAATATTGTTACTTTTATTAGCAAGTTTACCTATAAAAATGGTACTTAGATTAACTCTCAATCTTAAATATTTGATAGTTACACCATGGTTTAATATTTAGTAGAAAAGGAACAAAGTAAATGAGATTCAGGTTATTTGTAATATCAAGCATACTGCTTTTCATAACAGCAGTTCTTGCGGTTTGGAAAGATTTTGATAAAGATTGGCGACGTTATCAAGCTGAGTTTAATCAGGTTGAAGCAAGTAAAACACAAGATGAAATAGATGCGGTTAAAAAATCTATAGAAAATGATCCAGAGTTAAAAAAATTAGGTTCGGATCTTAAATCTATAGAAGAAAAATTAGCAACATCAGATTCTAAAGCTAAAAAAATAGAATTTGAAGCTAAGATAAAGAAATTAAAATATGATACTTATATTGCCGAAAGAAATGCTAAAAACACTAAAAGTACTATAGGTGCATTAGATTATCAACTATCAAGAGGAGCTGCACAAGGCTCTTCTACAGAATCTGTTCAAGCTGAAAAAGTAAAATTGACAGCAGAATGGGAAAAACAAGTTGAAGAAGCAACAAAAATAAAAGGTCTTTTAACTTCTACAGAACAAGAATATAAAGATATGTCTAAAGAATATTTAGATGTTAAATCCAAATATGATACTAAGATTATAAACTTAGATGTTCTTGAAAAAAAATTAGCTGCTGTAAAAGCAAGACCATTAGATATTCAACAAGTTGTTTTACCTAAATTAAATACTGTTGATAGATGTATGTCTTGCCACATGGCTGCCAATAAAGATGGTTTTGAAGATAAAAAATATAAAAAGGTGTTTCAAACACACCCAAATAAAGAACTTTATCTTGTAAAACATAATGTAAGAGATTTTGGTTGCGTTTCTTGCCATCAAGGTCAAGGTTTAGCTACAACAAAGCCAGATGTAGCTCATGGTTGGGTTAATTTTTGGGATAAACCAATGTTTCAAGGAAAACAAGTACAAGCTTCTTGTATAAAATGTCATAAAACAACTGATGATATTCCAGCTGAATTTTTTAATCAAGGTAAAGATCTTGTAACAGCATCAAATTGTTTTGCTTGTCATAAAGTTGAAGGAATTCCAGCAGGTTTAAAAAATGGACCTCCATTACTTCAAGCATCAAGTAAACTTAATTCATCTTGGATGGTAAACTGGGTTAAAAATCCTAGACATTATTTACCTATGTCTAAAATGCCTACATTCAATGTTACTGATGAAGATGCTAAATCTATTACTGCATTTGTATTAGGTTCTAGTGATTCTAATTATGGTACTAAAAAAGGAATTGTTACTAACCCGAATCTTGCAGCTGAAGGTGAAAAATTATTCCAAACAAAAACTTGTAATACTTGTCATGCTGTTAAAGGTGTTGGTGGTGCAGTTGGTCCAGATTTAGGAAGAGTTGCATCTAAAACAAATCCTGATTGGTTATTTAATTGGATAAAAAATCCAAAGACTTATCATCCTACAACTGTTATGCCTAACTTAAATCTTTCTGATGACGAAACACTAGCTATAGTGTCTTGGTTAGAAACAAAAAAATGGGATAATATGCCTCAACATCAAGTTAACCTTCAAGATAAAAAACTTGTGGAACAAGGTAAAGTATTAGTTAAGTCATTAAATTGTGCTGGTTGCCATAACATTGCTACTCAAGATGGTGGACAGAATTGTCCAGAACTTACTGGTGAAGCAGAAAAAGATATTCATAAATTTGATTTTGGATATTCTCACCTTGATCCAAAAAGAGGCGTTTACCACAAAAGAGAATCTTTCATATATAACAAAGTTAGAACTCCTTGGGTTTACAATGATTTCTTAAAAGGAAGAATGCCAAATTTCTGGTTTACTGATGATCAAACAAATGCAGTTTATACTTACATAATGGGTATTACTGCTAAGCATGAAGAAATGCCTGTAAGATATATCTACAAACCAAAAAATGTAGAAGAAAGTAATGAAGAAGTAAAATCTTCAAAATAATTAAGGTTATGTTTATTTAATCCTCCTGATAATTTAATATATAATTAAAAACGGAGGATTTATTTTTTATATTTTGTGTATTTTAAACAAGGAGTAATTTAATGGCCCACTTTATAACAGACCTTTGCGTTGGTTGTACCATGTGCTATAAAGAATGTCCTACTGATGCTATAGCAGGAGCTTCTAAGCTTTTGCATGTAATTGATGAATCTTTATGTATAGATTGTGGTGTATGTGCAAATGTATGTCCTGTAAAGTCTATTGTTAATCCCGCTGGTGAAATAGTTGATAAGAAAAAAATAAGAGCAGAAAGACCTAAAGTTACAGTTGATCAAGAAAATTGTACTGGTTGTGTTGCTTGTGTTGATTTTTGTCCTTATGATGCCCTAGAAATGATTAATGTTGGCGATGATTTATCAATGCATTTATCATCAACTGTAGCTCATTTAATAGAAGAGAAATGTGTTGGTTGTGGTATTTGTACAGAAGCTTGTATAAAAGAAGTTATCTTCTTTAGACCAGAAGAAGTAGCTCTTTATGAATCTGATTTAGTTGGTTCTAGTACATAAATGTCAGAACTTTCAGATTATACAGCTAGCCTTACACCAGAACAACAAGCACATGTTGCTCAGTTAAGAAGTAAATTTTTTAGATGGGTTTCTATTATATCCGTAATAGGAACTATTCTTCTTCTTATAATTCTAAGATTTACTGTTTACAACTATAAAAATGTTGAAGATTATGAGCAGTATGTAACACATAAAGACTCTTTTATGCGTTTTAATGCAGCAAAAGCACTTGGTCAATTCCCAAATAATCCAAAAGCTATTGTACTTTTATCTCAAATGCTTAATGATTCATCAGTTCAAGTAAAATGGCACGCTGGTCTTTCATTAGCAAAACTAAAAAATCCAAAATCAATTCAACCACTTTTACGTTTTATTGAAAAAGAAAAAGATATTTCTTCTAAATCTATAGGAATATATGCCTTGGGACAAACTAAAAGTGAAGCTATTTTAGAACCATTAAAAAAAGAATTTGAAAAATCACTTTTGATAAAAGATGTAAAAAAAATAAAAGACGAAAGGATTAATCAATTTAGCATTATTCAGTCTTTTGCTTATGTTAATACAAAAAAGTCAAATGATTTTTTGGAAGAAGTAAAAAATAGAAATGGTTTAGATAAAGAATTAAAGGATTTTACTTCAAAAATGTTAGAAATACATGGCATTGAACCAGAAAAAAAAGAAATTAACAAATAGAAATAGCAATGTTTATTTAAAAATATAAACATATTTTATTGCGATAGATTGATAATGTTGTATAATGGCTATCTCAAATATTAGTTTTTTTCTAAATAAGGGGTTAAAATGTATTATCAAAGTTTAAAACAAATAATTAAAATGCTTTCTAGTTTTCAAAATATTTTAACAAAAACTGAACAATATGCTGAAGCTAAAAAATTTGATTCAGCTGTTTTACTTAACTCAAGACTTGCACCAGATCAATTTCCTCTTTCAAAACAAATACAAACTTTTTGTGATATGTCTAAATTCATGGCAGCAAGACTTTCTTCAAAAGAAGCTCCTAAACATGATGATAATGAAAAAACTTTAGGTGAATTAAAAGATAGAATAGGAAAGGTTATTGATTATCTTAATGGCTTTAATCCATCTGATTTTGAAAATATTGAAGATAAAAAAATTGAATTAGCATTTAGACCAGGATTATATCTTAGCCCAGAAGACTATCTTATAGAATTTGTTTTACCTAATGTTTATTTTCATCTTACAACCGCATATCAAATTTTAAGACATAATGGTTTAGAAATAGGTAAATTAGATTATCTTGGGTCTGTAAATTTTAAAAAAATTGACTAAAATAAAATAGAAAAAATTGAAAATAATGAAAAAAAATATAGTTTTACTAGGTTTGGGCGGGCAAGGAATTTTATTTGCAGGAAAAATATTAGCTCATGCAGCCTCTTTAGCTGGATACCAAACTTCTTATTTACCATTTCATGGTCAAGAAGTTCAAAATGGAAAAGTAAGAGCTGA
>ERZ1292633.1535-Hain-H41-02um-R1-1535-length-24849-cov-39_pt1 | contig 24849 bp, 26 predicted proteins | sample MGYA00564406_ERZ1292633 | MGnify/ENA primary metagenome ERZ1292633 (study PRJEB36523, sample SAMEA6512639) | groundwater metagenome | collected 2019-01-08 | study: AquaDiva: Metagenomics assemblies of 32 groundwater samples | reverse complement strand
ATTGACAATACATACTAATATAAGTAAAATTGTGCGCGGATTGAGTTGTTTGCCAGACGAGCATCTCTTTGAGAGACATTAATATTGCCAATCTATTGGTATCACCACACTTTCAACTATAGGAGGGGCACGTCATGAAAAGGGCAGTACTTCTCGTATTGTTTTTACTTGGTACCGTGTCGGTCACTTCCGCGGGCGTCATACAAGAAGAGCGGTCGCTACTCGCTCAGTTGAAGGCTTACAACGCTGAATATGACCAGCTTACGGCCAAACGTGCCAAGTTTGCCAAACGTGCCAGTGATCTTAGGTGGGCCAACGATCAGCTTGAGAAACAAATCCGCGTCTACAATACGAAGCGAACGGACCTGAACGGGCGTGTGGACTTACATCTGAAGGCCATTCGAGATCACGACTCACGTTGTGCCGGGACTTTTGACGATCAAGGATACGTCGACGCTTGTAACTCCGAAGCGCATCAATTAAATGCAATCACTCGCACACAGAAAGAAGAGAATGATTCCTTGAACCACACTCGTGATTTGCTTCAAACCGCAATTCAGACTCAAAATGAAGAAGTAGATAAGACAGTGGTAGCTGATAAGTCTGCGATGGATCATCAAGACGTAATTGCTAACCTAGCACGACCAATCGTAGAGCGATTGAAGGCGCTCGCTAGCAGCAATGATTTGTGTCAAGAAGCAATTGCCGCTGTCGATGCCGATCCAACCAGTATGGTAAAAAAAGAAAAGATGCATGCCGTGTGTGGAGCGATGTTTGATGGCAATAAGTGATTCAAAAGGCGAAGAACACTTAAACCAGAGTTCATTCCAGGGCAGTCGATTAAGTGAATTTAAAAAGGGTTGCCGCTTGCGGCAACCCTTTTTTGTAAAAATTTCTAGCTTTCTGGACCTAATCCGGTGATAATTTAAGCTCCTTTGGGCTCTACAAACTTGATTCGTGGTCCTTCTCAGTTTCAAACCGTGCCTTGTTGTCAGTCATCCATTTTTCATGGTCTTCTTTCGTCTTGCTTGGGTCGTTCATGACCTCAGTATGAGCCTGCATGTAATGAGGCATGAGAGCCTGCATCCACGCCTCAAAAGTTTCGCCGTCAGCTGTTGTTTGGCACAAATCACATTTGAGAGTTTTCATAGTTTTTGATTAATTATGAGCAATCCCATTCTACTCCCTTACATCCCCAAAATCCATGCGGCGAGCATAATCCCGACAAATGAATATGCCACCATGACAAATATTTGTTTGATCCAATACTTCTTTTTAGTATTTGCCCAGATGACCGCCCCAATTTGTGTTGGAACAATAAAACCAAGCAGTATATGGAATGCCAAACTGTATGGGCTAAATTGAGGAAGCAGACTGATCAATGTTGCTAAATTTATTGTCATGAACAGAGTAAGGAGTAATTGCAATCCATAAAATGGCAGCATCTCCTTTTGCATCTTCCCCATCTCCTCCTTTGTATCCTGTGTTGCCTCCATAATCTGCATCCACCAACCCCCAAACATTAATGGTGAATACCAAAGCGCTCCAAGTATAAACTGAGCCAGCGTTGCAAGTAATATAGGTGTATACGTGTCCATATGATGGACATTAATTAATGATTACGTAAATTATATCAAGCGTTCAAATCTTGCGAAAGGGCGGATAGAGATATGTCAAAAAATTGAGCCGCCTCTTGCGGAAGAGGCGGCTCGTTTGAATGAACACATCAGTAGATATTTTGGTATTTCATAGATACCATGATGTGGAAGACTGGCTGCTGGAATTCCTCAGTTGCTTCGATAAGTCCTCTACGTTCAAGATTCGCAAGACGGTCTCTCATCCATACCAATTGCTCAGGAGACATTCCGCGTTTGGCAATATCGATTGTCGCGCCGGTGAGGTGCGAGGACTCTCGCGGGCCAGGTTTGTTCGAAGCCGCATTCCCATTTCTTTTAATCAGCCTGGCTTGATACTCGACCGTCCGAATGGCAGAATTGACCTGAATTTTTTTGCCAAATTCTCTGTAGAAGTCAGATCCAATATCAATGAGAAAGTCTTTGGTCTTTGGGCGGCACCACCGGTATTTCGTTGATAGTCGATAATCAATGGTGACACCTTGCTCATTGGGCAGAGGGACAAGTAATTCCGATCGCTGGAAGGCTCGTATCTGCTTCTCCCTGATGCGTGGCAATCGTTCTAGATCGGCCAGCTTGTTCTGTCGTGCAAGTGCTTCAGGCGAACCCTGTAAGATGTTTATTGCGTTTGCGGGCTCCACAAAAGTGGCGACCAGCAATATGAGAACGTAGATAATTCTCATCGATTCCTCCTGCTGGCGAGCCAGCTAGTTACATGGTTTGTACAAGCGAGTGGTAACCACTCACGCCATTTTCTTTTCCTTATATAGTATAAAAGACTTGTCGTGTCAACCTCGCGTTCGCTCGTGGGCCGACGCTTCCACTCCTATAATTTATAAAAAAAGAGAGCCGCTGATAACAGCGGCTCTCGGTAAGGATTATTAGATACTCAGCTCCCTTGATGTAGCAGTGAGCTCCTCGAGTTCCTGGATGCTCCAGCGATATTTCTCTAACGTTTCTTGGTTCACATTAATTCCTTGGAGTTTCAACTTCCTGAAGATCTTTTTCAGGATTTGCCGGATATATTCCCGACTCACCTTAAAGTCCCGGCCGACTTCTGCGAGACTTTTCTTTTTTCCTTTCGCATTGAATCCATGCGATTCTCTAAAGATTGCCACATTTCGGTCCTGATGTTTCCCCGGCAGTTTTTTGGTTGCGCGAAGTATGTTTTCGAGAAGGACATATGTCGCTTCGAGTTCTTGTCGCGCTTCGATGAGAATTGTCGGGTCGACCGCGTTTTTGTCAGCAATATAATCCTGAAGCGTCGATGTTCCACTACCATCGTGGTTAGTAACAGGATCGTCTAACGAAACATATGCGCTCGAGTCCATTGTCTTTAAGTCGGCGTGGACCGACTTAAGCGGAACCTTGAGGTAATGCGCTATTACTTTAGCGGAAGGGATTGCCTCACTATTTCCAGCAATTTTTTTTGCCGCTGCTAGAATTCTTTTGCGGCGTTCTAGAGTATGCACGGGAAGACGAATAGTAAGGGTTTGATTATCCAGTGCGCGCATAATGTGTTGACGAATCCAAAATACGGCATAGGTTGAAAACTTGCATCCAAAGGCTGGATTGAATTTTTCTGCTGCTCGGATAAGACCTAAATTACCTTCTTGAATCAGATCGGGCATTTCCAGAAAACGACTACATTTGGCGTACTTGCTTGCAACCCACAGAACGAGCGGAAGATTACAACAGACGAGTTCGTCGCGTGCTGCGGCATTCTTGTCCGCGGCAATTTGTCGACCAAGTCTTTGCTCCTCTTCGATCGTTAAACGCGGGTATCCGCCAGCTCCCTCACAGGACGCCAATGAGATAAGGGAGACCGCATTTATTTGCCGTTTCTCTTTCATTCGTACCTCCGTAGTTGATTGATTGAATAGTTGGTGGAAAGAGCTTTTGGTCTCGCACGAGTATCACATGTACTTTGTGTTTCGCCTAGAGCGTCTCTAGTTCTGGCTGGTGGAGCAAAAGAAAACCGCCCTTCGACGGTTTTCGTTGAAGGACGGCAATTTACGCATCATTAGCTGCGCACTTATCCGAACAATAGACTGGACACCATTCTGGCGGTATAGGCCATTTACAATTTTTATTTTCACACCGCCTCCCTTTGGGGTGGTCGTGAGGCAACCATCCTCTATCATCACAAATCTGACATCCATGACCTCCGCATCCACCACACTGCACAGCATCTCTTGGAAAGTTCTTATCCTTCGGTATCAACATGCAACCTCCTTTTTTGGTTTTCTCACGGGCACGTAGGGCACATAACTTCATACATGCCGAGTTGCTGAAAGGACAAACTTAGAGAGTCTCGAGGAACGAGCGTGGTACCGCAACAGCGACAGAGAAGATGGTTCTTTTGGAACTCTTCGTAGGAGATGAAGGCGCCTTCTAATCCAAGTTTGTCCGGCTGGTGGCATAAACCACTTTTGTGAACAATATTTTTTCCTTCTTCACTCATGGTCACCCCTCCTGTATCCAAAATTATGGTGATGAAAATATCGAATGTACCTCCGCGTGTAAGTATGGAACTAATGAATCCGTCTATCAAATGTATTCCTTTGACTGGAAGAAGCCCGAACCTATAAGTTGGGGAGTCTTGATAACAGATGCGCACTGGTGTCATTTGCTCTGTTGTTGTCTGTAAAATGCGTTATTATTGAAACATGGCGTTTCTCTACCACAGGGTCCCAGAACACATGGACGGCACCGTTCTGTATCCTTTGAACGAGCTTAAGGAGAAATATCCTGATCTGTTTTCCTCACGTCAGGAACATCACGAGCACCAACCGAAAGTATTGGAAGATAGTATCCCCAGGTTAGGATGCTTTTGGGACGACGTGCTCCACTTCACGGCTCTCCATCCGACAAAGATCGCCGAAGCGCTCAAGAAACTTGGATACGAAAGCAAACTTAAATATTACGAGGTCGATGCGAAACAATTGTCTCCTGAAAGGACCATGGTCTTCCTCAATAAGCCGCGAGAGTTGGGCGCCTCAACAAAATTTACCGACTTTATTCGGTTTGACCAGAACGAGGTAGAAAAATTAGCATATATTCCGGAAGATGCGATGGAATACACTAAAAAAAGCATACCCACCGCTGACGAATTCCTACTGAACTATCGAGCGCCTTATATTTTATACAAAGGAGAGTTTGACGTGAGTGGGGCGAAAATCATTGAAGTGTAAATGTCTTGCCGTGTCTTAGAAACTCCGTCAGTTGAATGATGCTCCCGAGTTGTCCAAGAGTCTTCGATTGGGCAAGCCGTAGTCCTTTAGGGTTCGAATCCAGATACGTTAAGAGCGTTTTGTTCTACCGATTAGATAGTGAATAATTGAGGCAAGGATTGTCCAGTAGAAAAGGAGATAGATGCCAATAAATGGGGGTGGCGGATCATCCCGCAAAAAATCGGCAGAAAGCAACAAAGGTCCTATTAAAACAATTTTTATAGGTAAAATAATTGTTGATGCGGTATTCTTCCAGGCTATTGGTGACGCTGTTTCCAGGAAAGAGTCTGGGTGCTTGGGGAAGCCTCGGGGGCCAGTTGATCCTAAAAAAGTTGTCGCCATAAAAAGAAAAATAAATCCAGAAATTAGGAAGAGAATAACGAATTTCGTTCTCGAAATCATCATATGCTCAGTACATCGTCTATAATACAACTTCGTTAAAGTTAGTTACAGAAAGGCTGCTCCGCGGCTTGGACTCGCCTCGCGTTGTTGCTACAACGCGAAACCTACGGTCGCTCTTCGCTCCCTGCGACCCGCGGTTCGAGTCCATATATCGCGATACTTGAGCAAAATTAAAACCCCCCTGACAAAAAAAGGGTCTAATGTAGCTGGCTCCGCGGCTTGGACTCGAACCAAGGACATCCTCGTTAACAGCGAGGCGCTCTACCAGCTGAGCTACCGCGGAATATCATCATTCGCCCTCCCGGAAGAGGGCTTATAGGCATTCTAGCCTAAACATCCTTCGACGCAAAGTTCTTTCTGTAGGGAGGGGTGAGATGCTACGCTAACCGTCTGTGTATATCAAAGTTTTTGTAACACCAAGTGCAAAACGGGAAAGAGTAGAGGAGAAAGGCGAAACGCTTTTAATCTCGGTCAGGGAGCCTGCGCTTGGGAATCGCGCAAATGACCGCGTACGGGAGATAATTTCCGAACGACTCGGAGTGTCTTTTGGGAAAGTGCGCATTCTTGCCGGACACCGATCGCGTGGTAAAATGGTTAGTGTTAATAGCTGACATTATCTCGCCATGAATATCACCATCAAAGCGACGAAGTATAGACTTACTCCCGAGACGGAGGCGATTCTCGAAGAGAAACTTGCGGCACCGTTGCGCCTTCTTGGGGAGAAAGGTGATACTGCTTTGCTTGAGATAGAAATAGAGGAGGCGCCGCCAGAAGGACGCTCATCAGAACCTTGTCGTCTCGTCGCACGACTGACGGTGGATGGCAAGATGTATCACGCTGAGGCAGTAAAGCCCACGCCTTCAAGCGCAGCGGATAGAGTGCGCAGTGAGCTTGAGTCTGAGATACGTCGATCACGCGGGCGTGCACAGCGACTCATTAGACGTGGCGGAGCTGCGATAAAACGCATGCTGCGTTTTGGAAATTAGAGATCGTTAGCAAACCGAATTTAGTTCTTCCGAGCGAAATCGGTATATGTCATTTCGCGCCTTCCTTCGGGGATGACGCGTTCGATGATGAACCGGTCATTTTTGAATGAAGCCGCCGTTATTTTGACGCGCATTTCACCGTCGAAAAAATAGGTGCCGATAGTATCAGCATAGGCGCGATACTTGTTCCAGTTTTCTTCCGCGGGGGCGTCAAGTGAAAGTAGGCCATCCTCTTTCTTGAGTTTTTTAGCGCGCGTTGCGCGCGTTGCGTCCTGGGGGATCGGTATAATATCGCCGTGCAGATATTTAGGAAGAGTATCAATGAGCAGGGAAGCGCCACTCTCGATGAGTCGTGGGCGCAGTTCGCGCGCGGACTCGTGGGGTGCAATCTCCATCACTTCCTGGGCGATAATGTCACCTGCGTCGAGTTCCTTCGCCATTTTTTGAATGGTCACACCAGTCGTGGAATCTCCAGCAAGCAGCGCGGCTTCGAGGGGTGTCGCCCCGCGATATTTCGGTAAGAGCGAATAATGGACATTTATAACTCCTTTCGGGAAAGTAGTTATAAGTGTTTCGGGAAATATCTTGCCATAGGCGACAACGATAGCGTAATCACATCCGTACGCATGGATCGCGGCAATCGATTCGGCGTCGAGTTTTTCTGGGCTCAACACGGGAATGTCGTGCAGAAGTGCGAGCGCTTTTGTCTCGGACGGTGTAAGCACCAGGCCGCGGCCTCGAGGCGCGTCGGGAGAAGTTATGACGACCTCTGGTACAAAACCGTGCTCAATAAGAATAGAGAGCGTGTCACTGGCGACTTTTGGCGTGCCGAAATAAGCAAAACGAGTTGATCCATGTGAGACGTGAACGAGATGTTCGGCGTCATCAGTAAATAGAATGCCATTCAGATGATCAATTTCATGTTCAAATATTTGCGCCAAAAGGCCTCCAGCGCCGCGTTCTACTCGTGAGCCATCAGGTCGGCGCGCTTTGACGGTCACACGCTCGTGCCGATTGGCGAGGCCATATACGCCGCGAACCGAAAGGCACCCCTCGTCTTTTCGCGAGCGCTTCCGAGACGTCCTCACTATTTCCGGATTGATGTATACCTCGATTTCCGGGGCGGGCGGAAGCGGAGGAGGTGTATTTGGAGGGTCATCTTTATGATGAGAGGAGAACATTGTTCGATCTTTGCGTACGATAAACAGGCGATACGAAATTCCGATTTGTGGGGCAGCGAGCGCGACACCCTCGAGTTCTAGATCGAGTGCGTTCTCCATATCCTTGATAAGATTCGTGAGCTCGGGTGTGCCGAAAAGCTCGTCTGGTACCGACTGAGCTATCTCGCGCAGCACGGGCGCTCCATCTTGCACGATCTCTTTCATGTGGCGAACTATACCAAAAAATTAGCGCGACGGGTGCTTCGTGGGATCCAATTCCCACCAAAATTTCTTGCCAAAATTTTTAGCCTGACTACAGACGCTTTTTAGATAATAGAGGTCTTGGGTCGGGATTTTCTCAAGGACCGTGCCGAGATGCGCCATGGTCATCGGAGCGAGGCCATCTTTCGTACGAGAATGATTCAAGTGGCGAAGAAAGAATCGCATTAGCTCACCGCGCTCGGTTTGGCGCTTTCGTCCCTTTGGCGCTTCCGCCGCTTTCTTTTGAATATCGGGGAGAATATCGCGGATGGACTTCATGGTTATTCGGTGTGCGCTTCGATCGATGCGCCGAGTTGTTGCAGACGTACTACGATGTCTTCATATCCGCGATTGATGCTGTATACATTGCGTAGGAGTGAGCGACCTTTTGCAGCAAGCATTGCAACGAGGATAATTGTTGCAGGGCGTAGTGCGGGAGGACAAATGACCTCGGCAGCCTTCAGTCTCGTTGGGCCTTCGATCGAGATACGATGTGGATCGTGCAGGATGGTGTGCGCACCAAGCCGGTCGAGATCGGTGTAATAGATTGCGCGCTTTTCGTATACCCAATCGTGAATGAGTGTTGTACCTTTCGCCTGAGTTGCGATTACAGCAAAGAAAGGCAGGTTATCTATATTGAGACCCGGATAGGGACGTGCATGAATTTTCTCCGGGAAAGCTACGAGCGTGGAGGGTTTGATAGAAATGTCTACAAGTTTCGTAATACCGTTCTCTGATAGCCGGGACTTTGTTTGTTTGAGTTTCAACCCCATTTTCTCAAGCAGCAGTAATTCGACTTCGAGAAACTCGATTGGTGCAGCAGCTATGGTGATAGCAGAACTCGTTACTGCCGCTGCTGCTATAAAAAACATTGCATCAGTTGGATCCTCCGCTACGCTGTAGGAAACATGTTGATTGATACCAGTGACGCCTCGTATGGTGAGCGTCGTGCCGCCGATACCCTCAATCGAGACTCCTAGTGCGCGCAAGAAGCCACAGACCTCCTGTACCTGATAGTTCGCCGAAGCATACTTAATGACACTTGTGCCGGAAATACTTGCGGCAGCAAAAAGTGCATTAATGGTCGCCGTGTCACTCGACTCATACAAAATCACTTCGGCCGGAATGAGCTTCTCATGAATAATGCGGTACATGTCGGAATGCGCTTCTATCGAGACACCAAATTTCTCGAGTGCCATCAGATGGGGACGTACCGAACGCAATCCAAGCGTGCAGCCGCCCGATTGAGGCAGTTCGAATTTCTTGAACAAATGAAGAAGCGGCCCAATGAACATTAGGATGCTCCGTGTGCGTGCTGCAGCTTCGCGGTCAATAGTAGAAAGGGAAATTTTTTTCGGCAGTTCTATGGTGACACTCGTTCCTCGCCACTCCACCGAGACACCGATTGACCGTAGCACTTCGATAAGGCGATTAACCTCTTCAATTTTTGGCATATGTTCGAGCGTAGTTCGTCCGCGGTTGAGGAGGGAAGCGGCAAGAAGTGCGACCGCACCGTTTTTGGAACGACTCGTTTCGACGCGGCCCTTGAGTTTGTGTCCACCGTCGATGACAAAATTAATTTCACCGTGCATGTGAAGTATCCTACCCCTAAAGGACTGCTGTTTGCAAAGCCAATCGCTGCGCTCTTGGGCAAAACAGGGAGCTCTAAAGGACTGCTGTTTGCATCCAATCGAAGACTCTTGGGCAAACAGGGAGCCCTAAAGGACTGCTGTTTGCATCCAATCGAAGACTCTTGGGCAAACAGGGAGCCCTAAAGGACTGCTGTTTGCATCCAATCGAAGACTCTTGGGCAAACAGGGAGCATTTGATACTATGCGGACAATGTCTTTCTTTTCTCCAAAGCTCGGCATTGATCTCGGTACGACTAACGTACTTGTTTTTGTACCGGGGAAGGGTGTCATCATCAATGAGCCATCAGTCGTCGCTGTGGGAAAGACACAGGGCAAGCGTGGAGGCAACGCTATTCTTGCTATTGGAGTGGAGGCGAAAAAGATGATCGGCCGCACGCCGGACGACATTATCGCGTACCGTCCGATGAAGGATGGTGTTATTGCGAACTATCGCGTGACTGAGGCTATGCTCCGCTATTTCATGAAAAAAGCGCTTGGTCGGAATCCATTCAAGCCGACCGTACTCGTCTCAGTTCCCGCAGGGGTCACTTCAACTGAGAAGCGTGCTGTTATTGAGGCGGCAATGAAGGCCGGCGCAAAAAACGCTTATGTAGTGAAGGAGCCGATACTTGCGGCTATTGGCGCAGGCATTCCTATTCATGAACCGATGGGGCGCATGGTCGTGGACATCGGCGGAGGCACGATAGATGTGGCAGTGATTTCGCTTGGTGGCATCGTCGCATCAACGAGCGTGAAGTGTGCCGGTGATCGTCTGGATCGTGCGGTTATAGATTACGTCAAGAAGCAATACAATCTCGCGATTGGTGACAAAACTGCCGAAGAAGTAAAGATAAAAATTGGCGCCGCAGTATCAATGAACGAAGAACTTTCAATGTCGGTGAAAGGTCGTGATCTTATGAGTGGGCTACCTCGTACTATTGATCTCTCGACCAATGACCTTGTGCAAGCAATGTCGCGAGAGCTGCGTGAGATGACTCAAGCGATACGCAAAGTTCTCCAGGAGACGCCGCCTGAACTCGCCGCTGATATTATCGACAATGGGATAATTCTTACGGGGGGTTCCTCGCAACTGCGTCAAATGCCAGAGCTCGTCTATCGTCGTACCGGAGTCATGGCGAAACTTGCAACAGATCCATACTATTGTGTCGCGCGCGGTACCGGCATCGCGCTGAAGCATCTGGACACCTATCAGAAAAGCATTATAGCGAAGCAGTAGAGATTGGCACGGACTACACACTCTTCCATGCAGCATCAAGCATTTGTTATTGAGGCAGACGAAGAAAAGGGGATTGAAGTTGCGCAATCATGGGTGGAACACACTCTTAAGATGAGTAGGAAAGGCAATCCCGATATCGTCGTGATGCGTTACGGGCTCTTCTCTGTTGAGGACGCGCGGCGAGTAATGGAGCTCACGGCGGGAGCGGCTTTTAAAGGCGAATACAAAGTGCTCATTATTAGCGCAAATCGTGCGTATCACGAAGCACAAAATGCGTTGCTGAAACTTTTTGAAGAACCACCTCCTGGTGTGTATCTTTTTTTCATACTTCCGACTTTGGGCGGACTGCTTCCCACTCTGCGCTCACGCGTGCAAGTGCTCGGAGTTCAGGAGGGGTCGACGATGCGGCACATTCCGAAAGTCGCAGAACAGTTTATCAAGGCTACGCTCGAAAAACGGAGCGCAATAATCAAGAAGCTCACGAGTGGTAAAAATGAAGACGAACGACGCGAACATAGGGATGAAGCTATCGCACTTGTAAACGGAATCGAGCAAGCAGCGTATTCCGACCGAGGTCTGACTTCAGTAGGTCAGGTCGCGCTCCTGTCCGATATCGCGATCTTGCGGGGACATCTCTATGACCGCAGTGCACCAGTACGGATGATCCTCGAACATCTTTCTCTCGTCATTCCAAAAGATTTGGTATAATGGCGCACATATGGCATACGATTTTTCAAAACTGAAAGCGCAAATCAAAGAGACTGAAGAGTGGCTCTCACGCGAGCTCTCGGGTGTGCGCACCGGCCGAGCGACTCCGACCCTACTTGATGGGGTGAAGCCCGAGGCCTATGGTACGCGTACGTCGCTACGCGAGCTTGCCAATATATCGGTTGAAGATGCTCGCACTCTGCGCGTCATTCCATGGGATATGACGATTGTGAAGGCGGTTGAGAAGGGAATTACTGATGCGAATCTAGGCATCGGCGTAGCGACTGACGCTCAAGGTTTGCGGGTTTCGTTTCCTGAACTTACCAGTGAACGACGCGCGCAGCTCTCAAAAATTGCGGGCGATAAAACCGAGCAGGCGAAAGTGACACTACGTTCGCATCGCACTGACGCGATGCATGCGCTCGACGACGCAGCAAAAGAAGGTGGTATGGGGAAAGATGAGGTTATGCGACTCAAGGGCGACGCTCAGAAGCTCATTGACGCAGGCAATGCTGCGCTCGCGAAGATCCTCGACAAAAAGGAGATTGAAATAACCCAGTAATGAGTATTCTTATTTTCATCGTCGTTCTTGTGGCACTCATCATCGTGCATGAGTTCGGGCATTTTATCGTAGCGAAGCTTTCGGGTATGCGTGTGGATGAATTCGGGCTCGGGTATCCACCGCGCGCTCTCACGGTCGCGACTGTCGGCGAGACCACGTATACACTCAATTGGTTGCCTTTCGGCGGCTTCGTTAAAATCTACGGTGAAGACGCTTTATCCCCTGACGCCCCGAAGGATTCGCGATCTTTTTCTTCTAAATCGCGTTTTGCTCAGGCACTCGTGCTTGTCGCAGGTATCACGATGAATCTTCTCTTTGCGTACGTGCTCATCACCGGAGCGCTCGTCATGGGGACGCCACGTGCGCTCTCAGAGAGTGAAATCGTACATGCAGAGAGTATGGAGCTCATGGTGGCAAACGTCCTCCCAGGTACTCCCGCATTTGTCGCGGGTCTTCTTCCAGGGGATTCTATTGTGGGTGCAAAAATTGGAGGAGAAGAGTGGCGCGCCGCTGATCCTAAAAGTTTTTCGGCATTTATTGCTTCAAGCAAAGGTAGCAAAGTGACTCTTCAGATAAAACGCAATGGAAGCGAACAATCCATTGTTGCGGCGCCCGTGTCAGGTATCGCGGTAAGCGACCGTTCCCGCTTCGCTCTTGGTGTGGAAGTTGCGACCATTGGTGTCGTCCCCCTTTCGTTTGGCACGGCGATTATTGAGGGAGCGTCTCTCACCTGGGGTGCCACGAAAATGACTGCTATCGGGCTCGGACATTTTTTCTATAGCATATTTACGTTCACCGCAGATCTCTCACAGGTCGCGGGCCCTATTGGTATTGCGGGGGCCGTCGGTGCCGCTTCATCGCAAGGTTTTGGCGATCTTCTTTCCATTATGGCGATTATTTCGATAAATCTGGCGCTCATAAATCTCATTCCTATTCCCGCGCTCGATGGCGGCCGACTCCTTTTCGTTATCATTGAATGTGTCATTCGACGCCCGATAAAAGCGAGCATCGCGAATTCGGTCAACATGGTCGGCTTCGCTTTCCTCATTCTCCTTATGGTCGTAGTTACTGCTCACGATATCTTCAAAATTGTCGGGTAGCAGATGGATACGTAATGTGTTCTTTTGCCGAGCTGCCGAGAGGAGCGTATACTATGGCGCATGAGACAATCAAAGCTCTTCACGAGAACTCGGCGCGAAGCACCGTCTGACGAAGTTGCGAAGAACGCGCAATTGCTGGTCCGTGCCGGGTACATCCATAAGGAGATGGCGGGTGTCTATGATTATCTGCCGCTTGGTCTACGCACACTGAACAAGATTATCGCCATCATCCGCGAAGAAATGAATGCAATCGGCGGGGAAGAAGTATTTCTTTCGGCGCTCCAAGATCCAGAGTCTTGGAAGAAAAGCGGGCGATGGGACGATAGCATTGTCGATGTCTGGTTTAAGACTCATTTGAAAAACGGTGGCGAGCTCGGTCTCGGTAATACGCATGAAGAGGCATTGACCGCACTCATGACCGAACACATCTCTTCGTATAAAGATTTACCACGATACGTGTATCAATTTCAAACAAAGTTTCGCAACGAGACGCGCGCAAAATCCGGCATCATGCGCGCGCGCGAATTCATAATGAAAGATTTGTATTCGTTCTCGACTGATGCGGCGAGCCACAATGCGTTTTATGAGAAAGCCGCAATTGCCTATGAAAATATATTTAAGCGCGTCGGTATTGGTAATACAACCTATCGCACCTTTGCTTCTGGCGGTTCCTTTAGTAAATATTCACATGAGTACCAGACTATCTGTGAGGCCGGTGAGGACATTATTTACATTGACGAAGAGAAGCGGCTTGCGTTGAATAAAGAGGTGTATGACGATGCAGAGGTGTATGCTGTTACAGGCATCAATAAGGAGAGTCTCAAAGAGGCGAAGGCCATAGAGGTGGGGAATATCTTCACGCTCGGCACTCGATTTTCTGAAGTGCTCGGTCTCACCTATAAAGACGTGGAAGGGAAGCCGAAACCAGTCTTTATGGGAAGTTATGGTATCGGTCCGGGACGTCTCATGGGAACTATTGTCGAACTTCTGTCCGACGAGAAAGGACTCGTGTGGTCAGAGAGTGTCGCGCCATTTTCGATACATGTAGTCTCGCTCGGGAAGCAGGGTGACGAAACATCCAAAACCGCTGATGCACTCTACGAAGATTTTATGAAGCGTGGCATCGAAGCGCTCTACGACGATCGTGATATTTCCGCCGGACAGAAGTTTGCGGAGAGCGATCTGCTCGGCATCCCACAACGGGTCATAGTTGGGAAAGATGCCGTTACGACAGGTGTGTTTGAAGTGGTACATCGCGCCACTGGCGAGGTCGTGACAAAGACGCGAGAAGAACTTCTTGCCCCGTAGAGGTATGACGTTTTCTTCAAAGAATATATTTTTCGGTAAAGACATAGCGATTGATCTAGGAACCGCCAATACTCTCGTCTATGTGCGCGGTCGTGGTGTTGTTATCAATGAACCGTCAATCGTGGCGGTTAATGATAAAACCCATCAAGTTGTTGCCGTAGGGAGGGAAGCTAAGATGATGTTGGGGAAGACTCCTGCACATATCCGTGTTGTGCGCCCACTCTTGCATGGCGTTATATCCGACTTCGAAGTGACAGAAGAATTGCTTACGTATTTTATTAATAAAGCACAGAGCGGTCGCGCACGATTATTCGGTCCGCGAGTCGTAATAGGCGTGCCGACTGGGGTAACTAATGTACAGAGTCGTGCAGTGCGTGATGCGGCAAAAAATGCCGGGGCCCGCGAGGCGATTATTCTTGAAGAGCCGGTGGCGGGTGCTATCGGCGCGAAGCTTCCGGTTACTGAGGCAGTCGGCACGATGGTGCTTGATATTGGTGGTGGTACAACGGACATCGCAGTCATTGCACTCAAAGGTGTTGTTGCATCTAAAAGCACCCATGTCGCAGGAGATCGCCTGAATGAAAATATTATTGATTTTGTGCGAAGTGAATTCAAGCTCGGTATTGGTGAACATACGGCCGAAAATGTGAAAATAGCAATTGGGGCAGTGACACCCCTTGTAGAGGGGCTTTCGCAGAGTGTTCGTGGCCGCGATTTTGCGACCGGGCTTCCTCGCGAGATCATACTTACCGATGCTCATATTCGAGAAGCGATTATGCCGTCTCTCGATTCACTTATGGAAACCATAAAAGAAGTCATTGAGGCCACCCCTCCCGAACTCCTCTCCGATGTTTTGCAGCATGGAGTGACTGTGTTTGGCGGTGGGGCGCTTTTGCGTGGTTTACCGGAGACACTCGAAAAAATGCTTGGGGTACCGGTCAAGGTCACGCCGGATCCGCTTACTGCTGTCGTACGAGGCGCTGGTATTGTGACCGAAAATCCATTGCCGTACGCAGATTTTTTTATCGATGAAGAGAACATTCTTAGCGAAGCGTAACTTACTGCTCTCGTCCGCGGGCATTTCGTGGGGTTTTTTTGCGCTCTCGGGTGTCATGTTCGTACTTCTGGTGCGACTATTCGCCCCGAATATTTTTTGGTTTATACTCGCCCCGGTATTTCATGGTGCGGATACCCTTGCTGCACAGACCCACATCGTCTTTTCAAGTTTTAGTGACGCAGCAGCTCTTACTTTGCAAAACGAACAACTGATGAATGAAAATGCTGTTCTCTCAAACGAGAATCAGGCCTTGATTGCCAAGACAAATACTCTTTCAGCGTTGTTCAGCTCTCCCGCAATCGGATCGAATAAAACGTCAGGAATTCTCGCGGGTGTCGTCGCTCACCCACCCGAGAGTCCTTACGATACGCTCGTACTTGCTGCCGGAACAAATGCGGGCATTATACTCGGTATGGAGGCGTTCGGTATGGGGGGTGTGCCACTCGGCGTTATTTCATCAGTATTTGATGATTTCTCTTACGTAACTCTTTTTTCCGCACCGAATATGGTCACGCATGGTTGGGTTGGGCATGCGAATGTTCCGCTCGCTATTGTGGGATCTGGTGCAGGAGTGATGAGTGCATCGCTCTCTCGTTCCGCGAATATCATGGTAGGTGACATGGTATTTGCGCCAGGTCCGGGGGCACTTCCCATCGGCAGCATTACGCGCATCGATAACGATCCAACTGCGCCCGAGGTCTTGCTGCGCGTTACGCCCATGGTAAATCTATTCTCTATCACTTGGGTCGTCGTCCGCGACACGGGCATACGACTCCCCAACGCTTTTCTAATAGCGACTTCGACTCTATGATACGAGGATTGCTCACCCTACTAACCCTTTCTTCCGTCGTGTTCTTCCCATGGCAAGGTACGGTCATTCTCGCGATTGCCGCTTCGTTTGTGGAACCACTCGTGCCGCTTGTAGCAGGTATATTTGCTGATACGCTCTATTACACACCCCAAGCACAGACATATGCATTACCGATATTTTCTTTGTATGGAGCGGCATGTGCCGCCATTGCTTTTGTTGTGCGTAGTCAAGTCATGACGAGTATCATGAAGAAATGATGTGGTGGCGAATCAAACGACGAGATCAGGAGATTGCTCCCGACGAGATATTTCTTGATGCATCGAATGCTCCCGCTTTCGACCGCGCTCGCTTTGAAGGGAGAATGGAGAAGCCTCTTTCGCGGGCGACGTTTCTTTCTCTTGCGGGGGTACTTGCTTTCCTTGTCCTTACCCTTCTCATTCGCACATGGAACCTTCAAATTTCAAACGGGGCTACCTTCGCTATCGAAAGTGCGCATAATTCACTCGAAGTCAGAACGCTTTTTGCCCAGCGGGGCATCATTACCGATGTGTTTGGTGTTGTCGTTGCCGAGAACATTGAGAGAGAAGATGGCAGTGTGCGGCGTAACTACCCAGTACCTTCTCTTGCACATATCATCGGCTACGTCTCGTATCCAAAGAAGGATGCGAAGGGGGTCTATTACGATACTATTCAGACAGGTCTCGCAGGTCTTGAAGCAGAGTACGATACAATACTTGCAGGAAAGAATGGGCAATTACTCACCGAGATGGATGCGCTCGGCAAGGTCCGTTCCGAAGGTACTATGATTCCTGCAGAAGCGGGGGAAACCGTTCGACTGTCGATTGATGCCGATCTCGAAAAATTTTTCGCGAAGTCAATTGCAAGCGTTGTAAGTAATAAGCACTTTATCAGTGGATCCGGTGTCATATTGGATATCCGGACAGGTGCGGTACGCGCTATCGTTTCGTACCCGAGCTATGATCCAAATGTCATGGCGACGGGAGGCCCTTCCGAGATTATTGCTGGGTACTCTTTAGATCCAGGACGCCCTTTTATTGATCATGCCGTGCAAGGTGTCTACGCACCCGGATCCATCGTGAAGCCACTAGTTGCCTCTGGTGCGCTCACTGATGGCGTCATTACACCAGAGACTGTTATTAATGATCCGGGTTTTCTCTCTGTACCCGATCCGTATCATCCGGGGAAATCATTTATCTTCAAAGGTTGGAAGGAGCTTGGTCCGATGACTGTGCGCACAGCGATTGCATGGTCATCGGACATCTTTTTCTACGCAGTCGGTGGTGGATTTGGTAATCAAAAAGGCCTCGGTATAGATCGACTCGCGTATTGGTATCAGCAGTTCGGTTTAGGAAATTTTACCGGCATTGATGTACCAGGGGAGGCGGCCGGTCTCATTCCGACTCCCGCATGGAAGCGCGCGACTTTTAATGAACCATGGTATCTCGGCGACACGTATTTCACATCGATTGGGCAGTATTCGGTGCAAGTAACACCAATACAAATGGCTCGAGCAATTGCTGCGGTAGGGAATGGAGGGAAACTTCTCACCCCGACTCTACTTGCCGGGCAGGTTCCCGTGTCTGTGAATGTGCCGGTCAATGCCTCTGCGCTCAAGGTTGTGCAAGAAGGTATGCGCCAGACAGTGACGAGTGCACTCGCTGGCGCGATTAATCTTCCGTATGTAGCGGTTGCTGCAAAGACTGGTACTGCGCAGACTGGTGTACGCAATCAATATGACAACTCGTGGGTTGTAGGATTCTTTCCATATGAGAACCCAAAGTATGCCTTCTCGGTTGTACTTGAGCGCGGTCCTGCAGGTACTGGCGAGCAAGCAGTGATGGTGATGCGAGATCTTTTTGAAGCATTGCACGCCAAAAATTCTTTCTACGTTGGAGGCAGTGCAACCGATACCCCAAGGCTCTAACTATTGCGCTCCTGTATGGCTCGCGTACAATGCGCGTACGTAACATTCTTTTAATACTCTCTATATGCCTGATGCACAAAATACCGTCGTCTCACAAGAAAAATTTGATGAAATGATACAAGAGCTCGAGCACTTGAAGACGGTGCGTCGCACCGAGATTGCAAAAAATCTAGAATACGCTCGTTCACTTGGTGATCTTTCTGAAAACGCCGAATATCAGGAGGCGCGCGATTTACAGGCCGCGACCGAGGAACGTATTAAGAAGCTCGAGGAATTAGTGAAGTATACGAAGATCATTACCGACGGCAAAAAGAAAAGCGAGGTCAGTTTCGGTTCGAAGGTATCAATAAAAAAAGAGGGAAGTGCGGATCTCCACGAATACACCATCGTCGGCAGCGAAGAAGCCGATATGCGCGTGAAGAAGCTCTCACATGTGTCGCCTCTAGGTGCCGCTCTCATGGGAAAGAAAAAGGGTGACGTATTTGCTTTCAATACTCCAAACGGCAAGCAGACGTATTCGATTGAAAAGATAGCGTGATAACTTTCGTCAGCAAATCTTTGAAAGAGTGCGTTCCGGGCCACTAAGGCCAAGTCTTTACCCTCTTTCAACGACGTGCTGACTCAGAACGTGTAGATAGTTTATATGCTACGATTTGAAAATGTTGTGGGCTGATCGCATAGTAAACGAAATACGGAATACACGTACTCCTCGAGATGGGAAGACGTTTCTTATTCGCGATGAGAAGACGCTTTCGGGGCGCGTGCATGTCGGAAGTATGCGTGGAGTCGCTATTCACGGACTTGTCTCGGAAGTTTTAGGGGAACAAGGTGTCGCAAACGAGCTCCGTTTCGAGCTCAACGACTTTGACCCTTTCGATTCAATTCCTGGGAATCTTGACGCAGAAAAGTTCAGAGAATATCTCGGGAAGCCATTACATATGGTTCCGAGCCCAGAACCAGGCTTCAAGAATTATGCTGAATATTTTGGTGAAGAGTTTGTGAGCGTCCACAAGAAGGCTGGCTTTTTACCGAACTATTATCGTGCGACTGAGCTCTATCAATCAGGGAAGATGGATCCATATATTAAGATCGCGCTTCTGCGCGCGAGTGATGTGCGCCGAATTCTGAAAGAAGTATCGGGTTCTGTGAAAGAGGAATCATGGTTACCTCTTTCGGTTGTATGCGAAGCATGTGGGAAAATGATGACGACGCGTGCGTATGATTTTGATGGTGAGACCATTGGTTATGCGTGCGATAGAAATCCGGACGAAGTAAAAAGTTGTGGACACACAGGTCGCGTGGCGCCATGGAAGGGCACCACAAAACTTTTCTGGAAGGTAGATTGGGCTGCGAAGTGGGTCGCGCAAGGTATAGACATCGAGGGTGGGGGGAAGGATCATTCGACCAAGGGTGGGTCGCGCGACGTCGCAAATCATATTTGTCGTGAGGTATTTGGTCAGGAGCCACCATTCGATATTCCCTATGAATTCTTTCTTGTCGGCGGTAAGAAAATGTCCTCTTCCAAAGGTCGCGGGAGTAGTGCCAAAGATATGTGCGATCTTTTTCCTCCACAGATTTTCCGTCTTGCACTTATCGGAAAAGACATTCGGGAGCAGATTGATATAGACCCTGCCGGTGAATCGGTACCACGTCTCTATGATTTGTATGATGACCTTGCTCTCGGTGTGCGTGAAGGGAAGACAGATGATTATTCACGTCTTTTCGCACTCTGCGAGCTTCCCGACAAACGTTCAGAGCCTTCGGCCCCTTGGAATATGCGATTTCGTGAAGTTGCCTTCATTGTGCAAATGACGCATCTCTCGCTTTTAGAAGAGGCAGCTCGAGCAAAGGGAAGTGCATTAACTGACGAAGAACAGCAAACACTCGATGATCGCGTACTGCATGCGAAGCTCTGGCTGTCAATCTATGCTCCAGAAGAATTTAAATATGTGCTGCAGGAAGAGATGCCGAATATAGAGCTTTCGGATGCTCAAAAAAAGGCACTCGGAGCACTCCACGAGTTTCTTAAGTCCGGGAAACGTACTGGCGAAGAGCTTCACCTACGTCTTCATGAACTAAAGACAGAAATTCCCATACAACCAAAAGAACTTTTCCAGGCAATTTACCGTATCTTTCTTAATCGCGATTCAGGTCCAAAGGCCGGCTGGTTCTTGGCAGGACTTCCGCACGATTTTATCGTAAAACGACTTGAGGGAGCACTAGTCTGAGTGTTTGTCAGCCCACCCCAGAACCTTCTGGGGGGATGGTTTTTGTATTGATAAAATATGGGGATAACCTAGAATAGGTTAGTGGGGGGAAGTGGCATATAATCCAAGAATGGTTAGTGAAGTGGGAAGCGGAGTCATATCGCCCCACACTCGATAACCTGCCCACCTTATGTTCCTTGGAGAATACCTACACATTTTTGATTCTAAAAACAGGATCTCGGTCCCATCAAAATTCCGTAAGGAATTGGGCCGTGTCGTTGTGGTGACACGTGGCCTGGATCACTGTCTCTATGTGTATTCTCGCAAGGCGTGGGAGAAGGAAGCGCGCGTGTACGCCGCAGAGGTAAATGGAAGTGCTGCGCGACGCGGCCTTGCGCGCTTATTCCTCGCAGGCTCTTCCGAGGCCGAGGTTGATGGATCCGGTAGGGTACTCATTCCCGACCATTTGAAGTCGTTCGCCTCAATCGGTGAGAAGGCAATCATCGCGGGCGTCGCTGATCGGGTCGAAATTTGGGAAGAAGAGGCGTGGAAGAAGTACACAGCCGATATCGAGCGCGATGCCGACGCGTTCGCTGAAAAGGTTGGAGGCAACAATTGATATGGAAGCTCGTCACGATAGTGTACTCATGCAGGAAGTCCTCGAAGCCCTCGATGTACAGGCGAGCGACACGGTTGTTGATGCAACATTGGGCGGAGCAGGGCATTTTAAAGCGTTGCTCGCCGCCCTCGGAGAGGGCGGCGTCATCATCGGTATCGATGCTGATTCTGCAGCGGTCGAGCGAGCTCGCGCGGTCTATGCGCTCGACCGACGTCCGGAACGTCCTGTTGCGCATCTCGTGAATGATAATTTTCGTAATCTTGCGCGCATCCTCGAACGGCTTGGCATTGGGGAGGTCGATAAAATGATTTTTGATCTTGGTTGGAGCGGATATCAGATAGCCGCTCCTCGTGGATTTTCATTTCAGAACGATGAACCACTCCTCATGACCTATGGCGAGGGCGGGGAAACGGCCGCTGACATTGTGAATTCTTCGACAGAGGAAGATCTTTCTGGCATTATTTTTACCTACGGCGAAGAACGGTTTGCTCGTGGCATCGCGCGCGCAATCGTCGCGGCGCGCTCCAAAGGGCGCATCCTGACGACTGGCGCGCTTGTCGACGCCGTTAAAGCCGGGACACCACGCCAGTATCACGACCGGAAAATTCACCCGGCGACCAAAACATTTCAGGCTCTTCGAATCGCGGCCAATGATGAAATTGGTGCAATGCGTGAGGGGCTTGCCGCCGCCCTTTCTGCGCTTGCTCCGAGCGGAAAGATTGCGGTCATTTCATTTCACAGCATTGAGGACCGCGTCGTGAAGGGCGTATTACGCGATGCGGCACAAACGGGGTTAGGAACTATGAATCCAAAAAAGCCTATTGTACCGACGCGTGCCGAAATTCTTGCGAATCGTCGTGCGCGTAGTGCGAAACTTCGAATATTTGAAAGGCTTTCCGCGCTGTCGTCGGCGGAGTCAGCGAATTCGTCAGCCGCTATTCTTTCCTATGCTTAATTTCGCTCATCGTTTCAGATTTTCTCCACTATCGTTTTGTTCCGGCACCGTGGCTGTTCTCGCGGTCTCGTATATTGGACTCATCGCCGTCGTCATGAGTTATGCTACATTTACGGTTGAATTTTCTCAGTCGGTCAGAAATAACGAGACATCGGTTGCGGAGCTTGAACGACAATATTTTGCTACGATGGCGGAGATTACGAAAACAGATTATGTCGCCGCGGGTTATGCCACGCCGAGCATCAAAGTGTTTGTACCCGCAAAAAGTGTAACGGCGTTGCGTTAGTATAGAGGATTATGCGCGCGCAGTTTCGTTCACGCATTCGTCTTATTCTTGCAGGCGTTATTTGCATTGCTATTGTCATTGTCATACGTCTCTATTTTATTCAGATTGTGCATGGGGAAGACTATACACAAAAAGCCGATCGGCAATTTGCTTCTGGCGGGAGTGGTCTTTTCGATCGCGGTTCGATTTACTTCAGACTTAAGGATGGCACGCCTATTTCTGCAGCAACCCTCTCTACCGGTTTTCTTGTTGCAATAAATCCGCAAACGCTAGGCGATCCTGAGGCGGCGTATGCTGCGATAACCGCAGTCGCGTCCTCCTCTATTCCTTACGGTACATTTATAGCTGCAGCTGCGAAGAAGGCGCAGGTTTACATTGAAGTAGCACATCATCTTTCGGACGAAAACGGCAGGGCGCTCGCCGTTAGGGCCATCCCCGGTATACAAGTATTGCGCGAGCGCTGGCGCTATTATCCGGGGGTCTCACTCGCCGCACATTCGATAGGCACCATTTCCTATGGTTCAGGCGACACACTCATTGGTCAGACTGGCCTCGAAGAGGTTTACGATGGCCCGCTCTCGCGCTCAGGTGATGCTCTTTATAAAAATTTCTTTGCGGAGCTTTTTTCTAATGTCGGGGATCTACTCGTCTCGGCGAAGGACGCACGTGAAGGTGAGATTATGACGACGATTGAACCTGAAGTACAGACACGGCTTGAAAATGACATCGCGAAAGTGAGCAAGCGTTACTTAAGTCATGAATCGGGGGGTATCATTATGGATCCACGCACCGGAGAAATTATCGCATTAGCCATATACCCGACCTATGATGCGAATAATCGACAGAATGTAAGTGCATCACTGCTCGGGAATCCTCTCGCGGAACACGTACATGAGTTCGGCTCCATCATGAAGCCAATTACCATGGCGGCAGGACTTGATGCGGGTGTCGTTACCGCGGAAACTACCTATAACGATGTCGGTTGTATTACTGTGGATACGAAAAAGATCTGCAATTGGGACCTAAAAGCTCGCGGCGTTGTTCCTATGAAGCAGATTATCGTGCAATCACTCAATCTTGGCGCTGCATGGGTCGCAACAGAACTCGGGCAGGAAAAATTCCGCGAGTATTTCACAAAGCTTTTTGGACAAAAAACGGGTATCGATCTACCGAATGAGAGTGGTGCGCTCCTCGGCAACCTGTCAAAAACACAGCAGATTAATTTCGATACGATGGCGTACGGACACGGTATCGCTGTGACACCGATTCAGATGATTCGCGCGCTCGGGGCACTAGCAAATAGTGGCACGATGGTGCAGCCGCACTTGGTTAGTTCCGTACGTCTTAATTCCGGCATAGAACGAAAATTCGACTGGAGTCAGACGACGCCTGTCTTCGGTGCAAACGCTGTGCGTGAGACGGCGGATATGATGACCGCAGTTGTTGATGAAAAACTTCAAGGCGGCAAGGCCATAATTTCAACTATGTCGGTCGCGGCGAAGACCGGCACCGCACAGCTCACAAACGAGCAAGGTGGCTACTTTTCAGATCGCTTTTTTCATTCATTCGTAGGCTTTTTCCCCGCATATAATCCACGGTTCATCATTTTGCTTTACACGAGCGATCCACAAAATGTTACCTACGCATCAGATACTCTCGGCTCAACGTTCCTTGACCTGACGCATTTTCTCATCGACTATTACGCAATACCGCCTGATCGCGGTTTCGCGACCACAACACCTTCATGAAAAAAATACTGAAATCCATAGTTGCCTTCTTTCTGTTGATCGTTGCGCGCGCTGTGGTACATCGATATCATCCTCGCATTGTGATGGTGACCGGCTCGGTGGGGAAGACCTCGACGAAGGATGCAGTTGCAACGATGCTCACGACTCGTTTCTTTGTGCGCGCGAGTGATAAAAGTTTTAACAGTGAATTTGGCGTTCCGTTCACCATCTTTGGAGTAAAGAATCCATGGTGTAATCCCAGTGAGTGGTTCGCTGTGGCAAAAAGTGCGCTCGCGCTTCTGATTTTGCCAAATCATTATCCGAATATGCTTGTTCTCGAAGTGGGTGCTGATCGGCCCGGCGACCTTGCGCGAATATTACGCATAGCGACACCAGATGCGGTCGTGGTGACTCGATTGCCCGAGATACCGGTACATATTGAAGCATATGCTTCAGCCGAAGAAGTGCGGGAAGAGGAGTTTTCTCCCGCGTATGCGCTTGCCGCTGCCGCGCCACTTATCGTCCCTTCCGATGACTTATATGCACTTGATATGGCGATGCGTACGCCGGCGCATGTTATCTCGTATGGCGCTAAGGACAATGCAACGATACGCATTACGAATATTGATTTTTATAAAATTGAGGGGAAGGTGGTTGGTATGCAGGCAAAGGTAACTGTAGATGGAGAACATGGGGATCTCGCCGTGATGGGCTCCGTTGGGACAACTCAACTTCTGCCAGCGGCGGCGGCACTTTCCATTGCACAAGCGTTCTCAATACCGCTCTCTGAAGCACTCAAGGCGCTCGAGGGTTACGAGCCGCCTCCCGGTCGCGGCCGCCTTCTTCAAGGAAGGAATGACTCGACAATAATCGATGATTCCTACAATTCCTCACCTGCGGCAGTCGAGGAGGCTCTTACGACCTTGAAAACCTTTCCTCATGCAAAGCGTCGCATCGCCGTCCTTGGTGACATGCTTGAACTCGGTCGGTATTCTGTAATAGAACATGAGCGTATTGGCG
>ERZ1292633.1533-Hain-H41-02um-R1-1533-length-24856-cov-4_pt1 | contig 24856 bp, 23 predicted proteins | sample MGYA00564406_ERZ1292633 | MGnify/ENA primary metagenome ERZ1292633 (study PRJEB36523, sample SAMEA6512639) | groundwater metagenome | collected 2019-01-08 | study: AquaDiva: Metagenomics assemblies of 32 groundwater samples | reverse complement strand
TAGATAGGCTCCCGCTTTCGCGGGAGTGACATTTTTGGGGGTGTAGATATGAATTAAAGGGTTTTTCAACAAGCCCCAAAGGGCGCGCTGGGCAATGTGCTACGAATACCGTAGGTCTCAAGAAGCTTAGTTTGAACACGACATTGTGAAGTGTCGACGATCCGGTGGCTTGTTCAAACCCCCGGCTGAGAGAAAAAGTCTCCGAGAGTAGTCTGAAGCAAAATTTCCGCTTCTTCACGATACTCTCGAGGAACCAGCACAATTCGTTCTTCGGGGCCCTTTGGTCGGGGTTTTCGCACCGCAACTGTCACGGCGCCGAAATTCGATGATATGATCATCGATGGTATATTGCTCTGATCCAGAGACGATTTTGCCATGTCATATGTCAAATGGCTGGTGAGCCGGGCGACTTCAACCCAGCTCTCATCCGGGGATACTGCTCCACCGGACAAAGTCGCAGGCATCTCGTTCAAGGCAACATTACAATCAGGGCAAATGAGTGATGCATCAGCAAACTCATAACCACATAAGGGACACCAAGCCATTGTTAGTCATTATCCTTTCTTTGCCAGCGGTCGCCGAGCGTCATATCGAGCAGGTCAACCGCCTCTTCAACATCATCGGCACGAACCGATATTTCAAAAGTACCCGGATGAGAAGCAAAAAACTCAGGGAGAGGTAATCCGATATTGCCGTAGAAACCAGAGCGAGAAATAACCACGACCGGGATATCGTATGACCTGAGCGTCTCCTGGGCAAAATCGGCAGATATCTTGTCTTCAATCGTGCCCAAAAGCACCCATCGCTTGCTGGCGGCATCGATCTGCGCTCCACAGACGTGGCATCGCGTCTCCCCCTCCCCAATACTTGCCTTACATTCGGGACATGACGCCACTCTGTGCGTACTCCCTCAGTCCCTCAGTGAGCATTGAAATCTCCTGCAGTGTGCGCTTCTCGGTGCAGGCAATGATGAGACAGTCAGGCAAAGACGGGAACCATCGACCGGCGTCAATGCCGACAAGCAGACCGCGACCGGTCATCGACTCGATGATTTCGCGTGCTGGTTTTGGGGTTTTTACGGCGAATTCACGCACAAACGGTCCCTTGAAATAGGGTTCAAAGCCCGAAAGCTCGAATATCGCTTTAGCCGCAGATTGCGCCCGCTCGGCTGAAAGGAGAGCGACTTTTTTCAATCCGGTTTTGCCAAGAAGTGTCATATAGATCGTGGCGGCGGTAGCGCAGAGAGCCTGATTGGTGCAGATATTCGACGTGGCCTTCTCGCGTCGGATGTGCTGTTCGCGAGTCTGAAGGGTCAGCACAAATCCATCTTTGCCGTCAACATCAGTAGTCCGGGCGACAATGCGCCCAGGCATGGAGCGAACCAATTCTTTCTTCGCGGCAAAAAAGCCCACCAAAGGACCGCCGTAGGAAAGTGAATTGCCAAGCGGCTGTCCTTCGCCAACAACGATATCGGCGCCGTATTCCCCCGGCGTCTTGAGTAGCATTTGCGCTATCGGGTCTATCGACATGATCAGTTTGCCGCCGACCTTGTGAATCAGCTCCACGGCATGCTCGGCTTCTTCAAGCAAGCCGAAGAAATTGGGCTGGGCGACGACGAGACAAGCCGTTTTCTCGTCGATAACATCGGCGAGACGATTGAAATCGGTGCATCCATCCTTCATAGGGACGGTCACGATTTCAACGGAACGACCGGAAAGATAGGTGTGGATAACTTCACGGTAGAGCGGATTAAGAGTCTCCGAAAGGACAACCTTGCTCCGGTCGGTGGCTCGCATAGCCAGAAGAACGGCCTCGGCTGACGCCGAAGCGCCATCGTAGAGCGAGGCATTGGCGACTTCCATACCGGTTATTCTGCAGATATGGGTCTGAAACTCATAGATGACCTGCAATGTCCCCTGCGCCACTTCCGGCTGATAGGGCGTATAGGAAGTCATGAACTCCGGACGGCTCAGCACGGCTCCAACCGCCGACGGGACGAAATGATCGTAGACACCCCCTCCGGCGAAGCATACCATATTCTCCTGGTTCATCGAACTCAATTGTTCGATTTCAGAGAGAAGCTCCATCTCGCTCAAGCGGGGAATATTGAGGGCGCGATTGAAGCGCAGATTCTTGGGAATGCCGCTGAGGAGGTCTTCCATCGAAGATGCTCCCATCTTCGAGAGCATCTTTTTGCGGTCGTCGTTAGTGTTCGGGATATAGGTCATCTGAATCGCATTTCCTTTTATGGTACAGCTTGTGGTTGGCGGCGGGTCATGCCGAGGCCAGTACTTCCTTATAACCGCTGTCTGACAATAATTGTTCGAGTTCGGCGAGGTTGGAACATTCGACGCGAATCATCCAGCCATCTCCATATGGGTCTTTATTGATTACCATCGGCTCATTGTCAAGTTTGGCATTGATGGCGGCCACTTTGCCGGTGACCGGGGAGAAAAGATCGGAGACGGCTTTCACCGCTTCAATCGTGCCAAATGCCTTCATATAGGTCACTGAGGCACCGACGGCCGGGAGTTCTACGAAGACAATGTCCCCAAGCTCTCCCTGAGCATAGTCGGTGATACCGATGGTCGCCATATTTCCCTCGACCTTGATCCATTCGTGTTCTTTGGTGTATTTGAGATTCGCAGGTATGTTCACTGGCTCCTCCAGAGCGATCTATAATCCGTTAACGATTAATCTTTTTGTTCGCCGGCCATGAGTGGTTCAGCGACGCTTTCGCCGGCGCGGTTTAGCGTCACCGAGTGTTCCCCCTCGGTGGGAGGCTCATTCTTGAACGCTCGTTCGAGAAACCCGATATCGTGCGTTCCGGCTATGAATTCGGGGTGTTCGAAAATTTTCATTTGAAAGTCTACCGTCGTGGGAATACCCTCGACAATAAATTCGCTCAGGCAATGCCGCATCCGTGTGATAGCCTCGGCGCGAGTGCGCCCTTTGACAATCAGCTTGGCAATCATGGAATCATAATATGGCGGCACGACATAGCTGGTGTAGACGGCCCGATCGACGCGCACCCCGGGGCCTCCCGGGATGTGAAGACCGGTGATCTTTCCGGGAGTCGGACGAAAATCTTTGGCGACATCTTCAGCATTGATGCGGGCTTCGATAACGGCCCATTTTGGCTGAAGCTCTTCTTGTTTATAGGTCAGCTTCTCCCCCATAGCAACGCGCAGTTGGTCTTTGACCAGATCGATCTCGTAGGCTTCTTCGGTAACCGGATGCTCAACCTGAATGCGGGTGTTCATCTCCATAAAGTAGAAATTGAGATCGCTGTCAACGAGGAATTCCATCGTCCCTGCGCCTCGATAGTTGACCATTTTGGCGCCACGGATCGCGGCATCTCCCATTCGCTTGCGGAGGTCAGGAGTCATCAAAGGGGATGGTGTTTCTTCGATAAGCTTTTGATGACGGCGCTGGACAGAGCAGTCGCGCTCACCGACATGAAAGATGTTGCCATGTTTGTCGGCGATAATCTGTATCTCGACGTGATGCGGATTGATAACCAGTTTTTCGAGATAGAGATCGGGATTGTTGAAGGAATTGCCCGCCTCGGCGGAGGCGAGATGAAAGCCACGCTCGAGTTCAGCGGCATCGCGGCAAATACGCATCCCTTTGCCGCCACCACCAGCGACGGCCTTGAGGATAATAGGGAATCCTATTTTTTCGGCAATCTCGACGGCTTCTTCAAATGAACCAATAACCCCCTCTGAACCGGGGACAGTCGGCACACCGGCGATCTTCATGATTTCCTTCGCCATTACCTTATCCCCCATTTTGCGTATTTGCTCTGGGGTGGGGCCGATGAACTCTATGTGGCACGATTCGCAGACTTCGGCGAACTCGGCATTTTCGGCGAGGAACCCGTAGCCGGGATGGATAGCATCGGCGTTGGTGACTTCAGCGGCTGAAATGATACGCCGTATATCAAGATAGGACTGCTTGGCCGGACCGGGACCTATACAGACATCCTCGTCGGCGAAACGGACATGGAGCGAATCCTTGTCGGCCTCGGAATAGACCGCGACCGTCTTGATGCCCATTTCGCGGCAGGCCCTGATAACCCGGAGGGCAATTTCCCCCCGGTTGGCGATTAAGACTTTGTTAATCAATAGCTTTCTTTCGTTTTCAGTCGCTCAGCCATCGGGGGGTGGCCCACCTTTCAGGTGGGTTCCCGTGGCTGTAATTCAACAGGCTTTCCAATATACGTCAAAACCGCCCGGAGGACAAATCGATTGCGAGGGGGGATTTTGAGGCGATTTTCCCGCCCAACCAAGGACTTGACTGCGACAGGATGACCCTCGAACATTGGCGTGGTCGGCAGACGCCCTCGTCTGCCGAACGACAAATCCGGTAGCACACCGCTTTGGTGTGAAATGAAAGGAGTCGCCCCACAGCGGGCGTGTCGAAATTGTGGGTTCTGAAGAAGTGCTAATCTCTGTCATTCCGACCAATCCCCGCGAATGCGGGGAGCAGAGCCGGAACCCATCTTGTCCGGTAATAATTAAGACTGGATTCCCACTTTCGTGAGAATCATATTCTGTGGTGTTTACTGGGCCCATGGTGATTGGCGCTGGTCGAGCTACAACTGGTATATTGGGAAACGCGACGTGCCGATCGAGATTGATGAATTCGAAGGTGTACAAGCAAAATGAAAATGGATTGACGGGAACCCACCTGAAAGGTGGGCCACCCCGCGTCTGCCGCCTGTCGGGTAGCACAACGCGTCGGGAAGTCAAAAGCAAGACCCCGCCGCGTAACGGATGGGATGCCGACTTGGCCCCTGCTGGCAGTATCTGGTGTTTGTAGGGGGACAGAAAGATTGCTTGCGTCCGCCTAAGCTCGTCTGTATTATGATGTATGACAGCATACTGTCACTGCCGTGACATAAGATCGCTTCGCCGAAGTGTTCTTGCGGCCACACTATTCATTGCCCTCTTGCATTCATCGATCCTTCGCGCCCAATCGTATGTGATTGATAGCTTCGATACGGAGATCCGCAGCGCGACACACAATCTGAGGATTTCTCGGCTATTTGTGGGCAGGATCGAAATTGAAAAATGGCCCATTGTACCCCTTAGTCCTGTTGATGCAAAGGTCACTCTGAAGTTGGTACGACCAATAAAACAGCCAGATTCAGCCATTCGAGAACTCCGTATCCTCTCTGATTCACGGAAAGTTCAAGTGTCTGATAGTATATTCGTCTGGCATGGTCTAAAGTCCATAGGAGATGAATTCTCTTTCACTTTTTCGTTCATTCCACTGATGGCTGGAATGGGTTCAATTCAGATCGCAATTTCACCGAGAATGCCACCTGGTACCGTGTTGGTTAATCCTGACCCTGGCATCGGAATAAGATGGTGTTTGAATGATGATGGAACACTTCTGCGGCTGACAAGCATTGACAATGAAGGTGATTGTCCTGCGGTCGTGCCGACTTACTTTTTCAACAAAGACTCGGTAGTGCTCCGTCATTGGTCGCAAACTGAACATTTTCGAGCATATTCGGTGATCAAACCGGTGCCACGCATTGGCGACACTTCCTTTGTGGAGTTCAAATTGTGGCACGAAGCTGGGGATTCCTTACAGCTTGACACCGTTCACTTCGAAAGTGCATCTCTCGGTTTCATGTCCAAGCCTGCTCTGATCGACAATTTGGGAACATCACATGACCCCACTGTTTGCTTACGATTCGCCTTCGTTCCGCGCTTACTCCTCAAAGACGAGGACATTGTCGGGTATGGGATTCCGCTCGTTGTCCATAACGAATTCATCGGTGAGAGAGACGTTACTACGCTGGGGGGGATGATCATGGTATTCCGATCCGATAGTAGCCTGATGTGGGTCAGTGGTGAGGGATTATGGATACCAGAAAATCACAAATACTGGCAGTCGAGGCCGATCAAAGATTCAAGTGAAATAGACCAACAACCCGTCGTATACGATTACTCGATTCCTTTAAGAGCGGAATGATTCGACGCGACTCACTAAGTGAATCAGACAACGAAAGCGCGGGTTCAGGGAGAACCACGCGCTACAAAAACAAAGAACCGGCAGACGGGGGCGTCTGCCGGTCACGGGGTCGGCTGGGTGTTTCGTTAGGGGCAGACGAGACGTCTGCCGCCCACAATTGAAAAAAAGTCTTTGCTAAAACTTCGTGAACCCCGCCCCCAAAGTCTGTACCTGTGACTGCGATTTGGGTTTTGCCTGCTCACTCCCCTGACCCGATGGATCGTCGCCGAATCTGTCAGACGTGCCGCTGATTCCCTTGAGGCGCAGATCGAAGTCGTCAGGATTGGAGGCATTCGCCATCGCATCCTCGAACGAAATCAACCCGTTCTTATAGTGTCGCATGATTGACTGATCAAAAGTCTGCATTCCATACTGGATATGCCCCATCTCGATAAGCTCCGAGATGTTCATGGTTTTGTCCGGTTGCACAATACAATCGCGCACCGCGCCGGTCCCTATCATGACTTCGCAGGCAGGGACTCGTCCCGGCATATCAGCACGAGGAACCAGTCGCTGACAGACGATTGCTTTGAGAGTTCCAGCAAGCAAAAGGCGAATCTGCTGTTGCTGGTGGGGTGGGAAGAACGAAATAATTCGAGTAATTGTCTCCACTACGTTCAAAGTATGAAGAGTGGTCAATACCAAGTGACCGGTGTCGGCGGCAGTGAGCGCAATCGACATCGTTTCCAGATCACGCACCTCACCAATCAATATCACGTCCGGGTCCTGACGGAATGCGCTTCTTAGCGCGCTGGCGAATGATTCCGTGTCGGCGCCGACTTCGCGCTGGGAGATAATCGATTTCTTGTCGCGATAGATATATTCGATGGGGTCTTCGATGACAAGAATATTGTCCGAGCGGGTCTCGTTCATCTCTTCTATCATCGAAGCCAGCGTGGTCGATTTACCCGAGCCGGTGGTACCGGTGATGACTATCAACCCTCGTCGTTCCTGTGTGAGTTTTCGCATGACAGGCGGAAGATTCAGCTCTTCAAATGACGGCACAACCGTGTTAACAGCTCGAATGGCGATACCGATAGTGCCGCGCTGTTTGTAGATGTTGATTCGGAATCGACCCAGCTTGGCAACCGAAAGCGCCAAATCCATTTCATTCTTGGCCTGGAATCGTTCACGTTGTTTGTCGTTAAGAATCTGAGAAACGATCTGATCCATCAGATCAATAGTGACAGGTTCGGCGGCCATTTGTTCGAGGCGGCCGTTGACGCGCAGTTGCGGACGCACCCCGACACGAATGTGCAGGTCAGAAGATTTCCGGTTGAGCATCTCAACCAGCATCTGTTTGAGATTCATTGTATACCCCGTTCGCTAACGGCGCGCGTTAGTCAGGGTCGATGAGGTAGAGAACTTGTCCGTATTCGACTGGTTTCCCGTTCTCGGCCATCACTTTGGCGACCCTGCCGCTCACCTCTGATTCAATTTCATTCATCAGCTTCATCGCCTCGACAATACAGACAACCTGGCCGCTTGTGATTCGCTGATTCAGCGAGACATACGGTTCGGCGTCGGGCGATGGGGCGGCATAGAAAGTGCCTACCATTGGTGACTTTATCGGCATAAGACGGGTATCTTCTGAGGGGTAAATTTGAGCGTTAGCAGGGGGCACCCCGACCGCAGAACCCGGTTGGGACATCTGGACTGGGGCTGAGGGGCGGTCAACCATGTAGGACTGCTGGCCGGGGGCATAGCCACTCCCGTTGCCATTGCCGTTGCCGCCATGACCACGCTGGGTGATCTTGACGGTTCGTCCCCAGCTTTTGACCTCTAGAGAATCTATGTCCGACTCTTCAACGAGGCGGATCAGCTTTTTGATATATTTTTCATTCATAGTAATACCTCACCCCCGCGGTTGCCGAAAGGCATACCTCACCGCCGGAGGATTTTCTCCATAACGGGAATTATACGCCCGTAATGTTAGAGTTCCAACAGATTTTTGGGAGCCTTATTGAGGACCCGGCCGCCAGACGGGGTAACAACGACATCGTCCTCGATGCGGACGCCCCCCCAGCCTTCGAGATATATTCCCGGCTCGATAGTTATCACGTTGTTGGGCTTGAGGATAGCCTTTGAGGCCTGGGAGACGTTCGGGCCGACGTGGATATAGAAGCCGATGCCATGGCCAGTTCCATGACCGAATTTTTCCCCGTAGCCAGCCTTGGTGATAATATCCCGGCCAGCCGTATCGACGTCTTTGGCAGGAATTCCGGCCTTTACCTTCTTAATACTGGCAAGCTGAGCCTTGAGTACGGTGTAGTAGATTTTCTTGTGTTTCGGCGTGGCTTTGCCAATTACGACGGTTCGAGTGATGTCGCAGACATAGCCGCCAACCGTCGCGCCAAAATCGAGGGTCACGAAATCCCCTTTGGCGATTTTTTTCTGCGACGCCACGCCGTGGGGCATGGCCGAACGAAAGCCTGAGGCTACAATTGTTTCAAAGGCCGGTTTTTCTGAGCCTCGCATCATCATCTGGTATTCCAGCTCGGCACGGACTTCCATTTCGCGTACCCCCGGTTGGATGATAGGCAGAATCGCTGAAAATGCCGCATCGGCTATGACCGCGGCTTTTGAAATATTATCGATTTCCCCCTTGTCCTTGACCCATCCCAGTTCGGCGCTGAGGCTTCCCGACGGAAGGAGAATAGCCTGATTGAGGGACTGGCGAAGACGGTCTTGAAGGGCCAGCGTCATATGATCCTGACTGATTCCCAGTCGTCCATAGCGGGGATTGAGGTGGGGGAAGTTTTTGAGATTCAGAATGGCATCGCCGGTGATAATGTGCACCTTCGCGCCACTTACCTGTTTTATCGCCTGACTTTTGTAACGGAAGTCGGTCAGGAAATCAGCCCCCTTGCGATGGACGATTAGTATAGCTGTACTTCCGGTGAATCCTGTCAGATAACGAATGTGGTCGATATGATTGACAAAAAACGCATCGAGGCCATCCTTGACCATTGCCGAGCGAAACTGACTAATCCGTTGAGCTGACATTACTTTCGTCCTTATCTCTTAATCGTTCTTCTGCCAGTGAGAGTTTCTGTCTCAGCCGTGGCGTATCGCCTTGCGACAGCAATTTTCGGAACACTTCAACCGCCATCCGGGGATGCCCCTGTGTGAGATAGAGGTCGCCGATTGTTTCGGTATAATAGAAAATGTGCGCCGCAGGTTTCTTGTCCCGTTCGGCGATCTCTTCCCCTCTGACGATTGTGACATATCGTTCGTTTACTTTTGCGTCCCTTTTTAGTTCACAGCGGAGCCCTTGACAGTGCGGATTGATTTCGAGAATCCGCTGATAACAGGCGACGCCGCCATCGGCGACGCCCTGCGCAGTCAAAATATCTCCGAGAAGTTTCAGCAGAACTTCGTTGTCGGGATCGATTGCCAATGCAAGATGACATTGTTCGCCAGCGGCTTCATGCTGGCCGGAGGCAAAGAGGGCACTGGCATAAATGACGCGCGGACCGGTCAAATGTGGTTCTTCGGCCAGATGTTGCCGGCATAGCTCAATGGCGCGGGTGTACTGCTTGTCGTCAACGGCGCACGCCGCAAGAGCAACCCAATAACCGAGATCGGCCAGTTCGCGGTCTAAGTTTGTGTTCATCGAGTGTAAGAGTGCCATGAGAGGACATAATATGATTATTAGCGTGGAGTGGCAAGGCCATCTTATTTCTGTCATTCCCGCGAAGGCAGGGAATCCAGTCTTGGTATTGCATCCAACAGTCAAGATTGCTGTTGCGTCAATTATTGTACCCTCTTAGCTTTGAACTGCTACTGTAGGCTCAACACATTTGACTAAGGGAGTGAATTATGATAAGGCACTTGATAGCAATTATTCTTCCAATGATTGTGGCGTTGATCAATATCTTGGGTTGCGGGGCAACGGTGCCGAACATTCGCGTTTGGCGGCCATGGTATCGCACGGTGCAAGGAAGCCAGACCATTCCGGTGAACTCCAAGTTAAAGGTACTGGCTTTGGGAGAGACAACTCCACTCGTTGGCGACGATCTTCTAGTGAGTGAACGCATAACATTTGAACTTGGGAGGTTACTGTCCAGAAGAGGATTTGCTGTTGCCGATTCGGCTACTGACTATCTGGTAACTCTTCGATATAGAACTGTCAGCCAGCAACTTACTTCATTCAGTTCGGAATTTGCGTCTAAGAGCATGACGAACGCTTACAGTTACAACGCAATCGGAGCCGGGGCGATGTCCGGATTGGGTGTAGTTGTCGCTAACGCTGTGGCCGGGGCCGCATCAGTGTCATCAACCGTTTCAAAAACAGTTGCCAATGAATATACCGCCTACATCCACAGTCTCGCGATCGAATTGTCCGACAATCGCGGTGTAATAATCTGGAAATGCGATGCCACATGGACACTTCCCGAACTCGACTTGCTAGAGAAATTGACTCCAAAGTTACAGATCATGTTGAGTGATTTGCCGTCCGATTCAACCATTCTCCCCACGGTGCCACAGGTAAAGGAAAGCCACGTTCAAAACTATGTTAGATTATTCTGCGAGAATAGATGGTTTTCGTGTCCGGCATTACCCTATTCGATCTCGTTCTTTGTCGTAAGTAAGTACGACACATGGAACTCATATGGTTTGGAAGTTAAGACTGCGGAGACCTTGAAAGGCTTTTCTGACACGACGGCCATTTCTGCTATCGTAGATCTTGTACAAACTGCCGAGTTTGCGCTACCACTTGGAAGCAAAGATTGGACGGATCCACGCACGCCAGAATTGTGGAAGGAAGTACTTCTTGGCGGCCGCTATCGTCTCAGCCCAAGTAATAAGGTAGTGACGATCCTCGTTCGACTCCGTGGAAATTCCAATGGGTATAACGTTGAGCGCAGTTGGATTGCCAGTGAAGACGAGTATTCTGACTTTCAGAGGCGTATGGGCGAATGGAAGGCGGCTCTAAGGAACTACTACGACGTTTTCGAGCGGTAGTAGAACCGTCTTTGTGGCTGAAATGTGAGCACCCGGCGATTTCGTTTGGCTACACATTTGTCACCTTCTAAGTTAAGACTGGATTCCCACCTTTGCGAGAATGGCAGAAATGAGAATGTTGCCCAAACGCTCCTTTTCAACAAGCCCCTAAGCAGTGGGCTAACCATCATAATCTATGCTTTGGTGGCCCAGGCAATGCCTGGGTGCTTTTTTTCTTTTGAAATCGCAAAGCAACCCGCCCAGTGGGCGGGCCACCAGGGCAAAGAAAAGTCTTGAGTAATTGAAGATGTCAAAACCGCGGGGGTTTTGACCTACTCGCTGAATCGCCGAATGATCCCTGTCGACGATCTTCCCGAAGTCAACCGCACCCGCTTGACCACGCCCCCGTTCGCCAGCACGAACTCAGTGCCGACGATGTCTTTAATTTTGTAATCCGCACCCTTGACCAATACATCAGGGGCAATAGCCCGAATCAAACGCTCCGGAGTATCCTCTCCGAATGGGACGACGTAGTCCACCGATCTGAGAGCGAGAAGAATGACGGCCCGATCACGAAGTTTTTGGAGAGGACGGGATGGCCCCTTGAGGCGACGCACCGAGGCGTCGGTATTGAGGCCTACGACGAGTATGTCGCCATACGATTTGGCGATAGCCAGATACTCGACATGTCCGCGATGGAGAATGTCAAAAACGCCATTGGTGAACACGATTCGTTTCCCCTGTTTGCGGAGGCGTCTTGCGAGAGCCTTAGCTGATGGGATTGTTGGTAGACCCTTCAAGTTACACTACACTCTCAAGAATGTCATTCCCCGGCTTGACCGGGGAATCCATCCTAGTCTTTGTAAGACAAGATGGATTCCGGCTCGGCTCCCCCGCTTGAAGCGGGGGATTGGCCGGAATGACATAATTCGTTTTTCGCAATGAACACACTTTTTCCACAAGCCCGGATGGGATGGTCAACATCGCCTGTTTGTCGGAATGCGATCTGGCGGTCTGTCGTGTCGAGCGCAGTCGAGACACAGCAAATCAGTGCAGGCCTGAGGTGGTCTTGATGAGTGCGCCGTCTTTGATATTCATGGCCAGCTCATCACGAAGTTGAACCGGGGTCACAGTGGCGGTTCCGACTTCACGAACCGTAATACCGGCTCCGGCGTTGGAGATAATAGCCGCTTCATCGAGATCGGCTCCGGCGCAGATAGCCGAAACAAAAACGGCAATTACCGTGTCGCCCGCACCGGTGACATCGAATACTTTTCGCGCAAAGGTAGGAATATGGGTCGGCGGGCGGCCATCGCTGAAAAGCGACATGCCGTCGGGACCGCGGGTTATCAGAATTGATTTGGCTTCAAGGCGGTCAAGAAGGCCGTTGCCTACTTCGATAAGGTCTTTTTCGGTGACGATCCTTCGACCATAGGCAAAACCGGCTTCATGATGGTTCGGCGTAATCAGCGACACCTTCTTATAATTGTAGAAGTGGGTCTCTTTGGGATCGACCGCGACATAGATGTTCCGTCGGATACAATGTTCGATGACTCGTTCCAGCAGGGTCTTGGTTATGACCCCCTTGCCATAGTCGGAAATGATCAGAGCCTGCACTTCGTCGGCAATCGAAAGAAAACGACGGAAAATTCTCTGTTCAATCTCTTCATTCAGTTCAAATCGATCTTCACGGTCGGCTCTGACAATCTGCTGACTATGCGCGATGATGCGGGTTTTCGTGGTTGTCTGGCGGGTTGAATCGGAGACAAGAAAGTCGTTCGATATCCCTTTTTCGGCGAGCAGGTCGGCAAGCCGGGCGGCGCCATGATCGCGCCCAACAGTGCCAACAAGGATTGGCTCATCGCCAAGCGCCTTGATATTGGCGGCCACATTCGCCGCACCGCCGAGCAGAACTTTGCTTGACTGAATTTCGACTACTGGAACCGGCGCCTCGGGGGAAATACGCGTGACCGATCCGAGCAGATACTCGTCGATCATGATGTCGCCGAGAATCAGGATACGGGCACGTCCCATTCTGCTGGTAAGATCAGTGACTCGTTCAGGATTCATCGGCATACCTTGCCACCTGCCTCAAATGCAAATAGTTCTTTCATCAATTGGTTGACTCCGGCCGGGAATATATTAGTATGTGTGACCGAGTTCAAGCGCATTGTCGCTAACACAAGCAAAGGATATCACCCGATATGGAGCAACTTCCACCGCAACAACAGATTAACATCGAGATTCCGGAAAAAGAGGGCGAAGGGATTTATGCCAATTTGGCCATGATAATCCACTCCCCGACCGAAATAGTGATAGATTTCGCACGAGTCATGCCGCGTACCCCAAAAGCAAAGGTCTTGTCGAGGATCATCATGACCCCGATGCATGCCAAACTGCTCCTGAATGCGCTTGGTGACAATCTCAAGAAATTCGAAAAGCAATTCGGCGAAATAAAGATGCACGGTATGCCCGACAAAAGCGGTAAGGGGATCGGCTTTGAATCGAGCACCCAGCGCTACGAGGACTCGGAATGAGCGTCGGCCGGTTCGCATTTGTTCTGCACAGCCATCTCCCCTACGTTCTTTCTCATGGCCGTTGGCCGCACGGTACCGATTGGATTTGCGAAGCCGCCGCGGAAACATATCTCCCCATCCTTCGGGTGATGAATGAACTTCTTGCCGAAGGATATCATCCGAAACTCACTATTGGCATCTCCCCGGTGCTGTGCGAACAGCTCTCGGATAACTCATTCAAGGATGAGTTTGTTTTTTATCTTAACCAGAAGATTCACGCCGCCCAACACGACGCAACTGAGTTCCATCGCCACCACGAAGCGAACATGCTCAAGAACGCCCAGTTCTGGGAGTCATACTACAGTAATGCCCTGATTCACTTCAATGAAATCGGGCAGGATATTCTGTACGAGTTTCGAAAATTGCAGGATGACGGCCATCTTGAAATCATCACCTGCGGCGCCACGCATGGATACTATCCTCTGCTGTCGCGGGACGAATCTCTCCAGGCGCAGACCAAAGCGGCTGTCAAGAATTATGACAAGCATTTCGGACGACGCCCCAAAGGAATCTGGCTTCCCGAATGCGCCTATCGCCCTCGCTATGAGTGGGCGCCTCCTGTCCCTATCGACGGCCAACAGAAGCCCTATCTGCGCAAAGGGAGCGACGAGTTCCTGACAGAAAATGGAATTGAGTTTTTCATCGTCGACTCAGCTTTGCTCAAAGGAGGAAAATCGATAGGCGTTTATATCGACCGATTCGATGCGCTGAAACTTTTGTGGGGACAATTCGAATCGCAATATCATCCGCGCCAGGAAGAGACCGACAAGTCTCCGCGCGAAGTCTATCTGGTGTCCTCTGCTCCCGAAGGGAAAAAACCGACGGCGATATTTACCCGCGATCCCGACACCGGTCTATTGGTCTGGTCGGGTGAGCATGGATATCCGGGGGATGGACACTATCTCGATTTTCACAAGAAACGTTTCCCCGGCGGACTCCGCTATTGGGCGGTGACTTCGGCCAAATCTGACCTCGCCGACAAAGTCGAGTACAACCTCGAAGGGGCATTGAACCGGATACCGGAAAATGCCTCCCATTTCGCCGACAAGATTGCCGAAATCCTTTCCGGTCATCAGGCAGAAACTGGCTCCGAAGGCATACTCGTTGCTCCCTACGACGCCGAGTTGTTCGGCCACTGGTGGTTTGAGGGTCCGCATTTTCTCAAGGAAGTGCTGAAAACTCTCGAGAAAAACGGCGCGGTTGCGACGACGTTTCTTTCGGAACATCTCGAGCGCACCAATCCGCGCAAGATTATCTCCATTCCCGAAGGAAGTTGGGGGGAAGGGAACCACCACTACATCTGGCTCAACCAGCATAACGCATGGACCTGGCGCCACATCTATGAGAGCGAAGCGACCATGTGCCGACTCTCAAAATGGTGGCAGGAGCATCCCAGAGAGCAGTCACCGCAGATTCACGATGCCCTCAAACAACTGGCACGCGAACTGATGCTGATGTCTGCCTCCGACTGGCAATTCCTGATCTCAACCTTTGCGGCCCGCGACTATGCCGAACTGCGTCTGACCGAGCATTATCAGGATTTCAAGCGCATCGCGGCTGTTATCGATGAGCTCATTGCAAACAAAAAAGTCGACAGTGGCGACTGGCAGTATGTGATCGATTGCATGCAGAGGGACACGCTCTTCCCTGAGATCGATATCAGCTGGTTCGCAAAAGTCGAGTTCCCGGCGTAGGGAGGGCAAGAACTGGGCGCCGGAGTTCTGTTGAGATGCGGTATGAGTAATTTATTTTTAGCTACGATAGAATCACAAATGGCCGACGACACATAGCAAACCGAAAGGAGTCACAAGATGGGAGACAAAGGCGGGAAAAAGGATAAGCAAAAAGGTGAGAAACAAAAAAAAGGCAAACATGACCAAAAGGAAAAAGATCGACAAGATAAACAACAGAAAAGCAAACCTTGAGAGGAATCTTGAGCCTTGCCCAAGAAGCCTAATGATTCTGTCCTAACAAATTCTATGACTCTGCGTCCAAAGTCAACCGATGGGAACGATTGGCAGTATGTCGTCGATTGCATGCAGAGAGGCACGCTCTTAGTCTTGTAGCGCACGGCGGCACATGTCGCCCCGGCAGGGGAAGGGAGTTCCTATCCCTTTTCATCTTGTTGTAATCTTACCTTTAATCATCTATTTTCCTGATGACGGCTTGGTTGGCAAAGGCCACGCACTATGCGATCTGTCTGATGGAGAAAATTCTTGGCTCTTGAAAGCGGCACGAAATTAGGACCCTACGAAATCCTATTGAGACGAGATACAGGCCGATTCGCGATATGAAGAAATTGTTCGAGGGGTGTGGGGGTAATACCTATGGAGGATCGATCATGACACGGTTCTATGTCTACCTCGCAGTTATCGCCAGCGGCGCCGCGGTATTGGCGATTGAGTTGCTCGGCACACGGCTCATCGCTCCGTTCTATGGGGCTGACATGTATCTGTGGTCGGCTCTTATTAGTGTCACTCTTGCCGCGTTGAGCTGTGGTTACGCCATTGGCGGGCGATATGCCGATCGCGGACCCCGACCAACTCGACTCGCCGCTATCATCGGGATTGCCGGGGCATGGATTGCTGTGACTCCGTGGCTTCGTATCCCTTTGTTTGCTTTGGGCGATGCTATCGATTTGCGACTGGGAGTTCTCCTCATCGCATTCGTTCTCTTCTTCCCACCTTTGACTCTTCTTGGCATGGTGAGCCCCTTTGCCATTCGGCTACAGGCGTCGAGCATCGAGAAGGTGGGAACAACCGCCGGAAATCTGTATGCCATCTCTACAATCGCGAGCGTGGTGGCCGCGTTGGCAGTCGGGTTTGTTCTCATTCCGCATGTTGGTGTCCAACGACTGCTGTTTCTCACGGGACTTCTCTTGATTATCACCTCCGCCATCGGCTTTGCAACTCAACGCCAGACCAAAGGAATCGTTGCCTCGATTTTTATTGTGATTGCATCCGTGCTCCTGTTGCAGAAAGCCGCACCAATCGAGGCCGCCAATCCTGAGGCAGGCTTGCTCGCTGTCATGCCAAGTGCGTATGCCGATGTTCGCGTATTCGAAAAAGACAGCGTGCGCTATTTGCTCATTGATGGCGGATCGCACTCAAGTGTGGACCTCACTACCGGGCAGTCCAACATGGCGTATGTCAATGTTCTTTACATTGTTAAAGGGTATTCGAAAACACCCGGCCGTATGCTTGCCATCGGGCTCGGCGGTGGATCCGTAGTCAAGAATTTCGCCCGTGACGGATGGACCATTGATGCCGTGGAAATTGACCCGGTCGTAACCACAATGGCCCGCGCCTATTTTGGACTTGATGAAAAGGATGGACGGATATACGAAATGGATGGTCGTCAGTTTCTGATGACTCACGAAGAACTATATGATGTGATCATTCTTGACGCGTATGGAAGTAGCTTCATCCCATTTCATCTCGCCACCGAAGAGGCCTTTGAACTTGCGTTGACTAGACTGAATCCCAACGGAGTGCTGGCGATTAATATTGAATGTATCGGGTGGCGCGATCCACTTGTTGCCTCAATTGCGGCTACGGTCGGCACCTCGTTCCAGTACACCGTTGCACTGCCAATAGCGGAACCGCCTGACCAGTTCGGAAATCTCGTCCTGTTGGCGTCAAATCGATCATTGGAACTTGATGAAGAACCACCGGTGCCGATGGATCGCTTTAGCCCTGATTACGACCGCTCCCACGCCTGGGATAACCGATTCAAGCCGGATCTAACCCATGCGCAGATACTCACCGATGATCTTAATCCGATAGACACCTGGTCAGGCCGCATAAATTTTTCGGCTCGCAATGTCCTTCACACAACCGTGGATGTACGCGGCGTCGCCTGGTAGGACTAGTTCAACCGCCGCCCATTGGTACGATCTTCCCACTGACCAGGATCTTTACTGGATGTTTTTCCAAAATCTTGGGGATTTTCTGGACGACTTCATTTGTTTCCTCCTCAATGAGCACCAAAATGCATGGAGTGCCATCGTCGAGTTCGCCGATAGCGACTCCGGTGACGCCCGGAATTGCCATCAGTTCTGCGGTGTGCTCAGTCATGACTACATTGATATCACGCATAGGCGCCTGCTCCCCGCTACTTTCCTGTTTCTTGCCGCATCCATAGCCAGCGAAGAGTAAAAATCCTACAAACAACCCATAAAGCGGCCGCCAGTTCATGGCCTGATTACTACATGTGTCTGTCATACTCATCTCCTTGCCACCCGTAGTGTGATCTTTGCAGAGCCAAACTCAAAGTAAAAAAGCCTGTCCCCGGCTATTATCCGGAGACAGGCTGGTTTGGTTCAAAGAACCACGAATTCGAAAGAAAAATCCCTTAGATACCTACCATTGAGGCGCCGAGGAAACTCAGCACTTGGCTAATAGGATTGGCAACCGCGATTGATGAACTACCGGCAAACAGCAAGCCGATGGCTCGTGGGTTGGAAGTAACATCCTGCACCATCAAGGAGCCGGAGTCACCGCCAGCAAGGAACCGGCTTCCAGTGTTCTTTACAAGAATCTGGCCGGTAAAGGTCTTCGTGAAAGCGGCGCCGCCAGCGCACTCGTTGTCATATGCGACGCTGATAGTGGCATTCAAACCACTGACCGTACTGCGGGTAAGACCGGTTGTACGACCGCTCTTTTTCACCTTTTGACTGACTGAAGCCGCAATAGTAGCTGACGTCAATGTACCAATTTCCAGAATTGCTCCGGAAGTATTGACCATCCCGCTTATAATGTTAGCGCTGGAGCAGTCGACGTTGCTACCCGGGAGCGAGCTGGTCTTAACCAGTGTCGCTACGTTCTGAGCATTAGCGGCAACACAGCCAACATCGATCAATCCGGGCTGGATAATGTTATCACCGGTTGTTGCAACTGTGCCATTACCACCGGAAACAATATCGGCTTCAAGGACGTGATAGTTGCTGAGAATGCGAAGCTGACCAGCCTTGTTTATGAGCGAGCCGAGCGTACCGCCACAGCAATATCCATTGGCAAGGTCTTTCGCCCATCCGCCGGATGTACCAAGCTGAATCGGAGGAGTCTGCTTGGTCTTGTGGCTGATACCTGCCATCGCGACGATCCTATCGGTCAATTCAACTCTGACCGGTACGCCATCAAGCATCTTCGGTGCGGCATTGAAGGCCCGCTGACTGGTCACCAGCATCAACACGGCCGGTTCGCCATCGTCGCCAAGTGATGTCGCGGTGCCGACAACATCGACGTCTCTCATGAGAGTTGCAGTGTGACGGTCCTGAATCTTCATCACAGCCAAGACAGCCGGATTGTCAAGCGACAAGCCTTCAAAGGACTGATCGGATGAGAGAGGTGTGTCACCGTTCTGCGAACATCCCAAAAAGCCAAGGGATAGTGCAAGGACGGCTACTGCCAGTAGCACGAAGAGGCTACTCGGGCGGTTGAACGCACGTTTCATTGAGGTTCTCCTTCATAGTGAGGGTTGAATGAAAAAACCACGTGACTAAATATTTCTCTTGTGTTTGTTTCTGACGACCGCTCGATTCGAAGAATCCGAATAATTATTGTCTGCTTGGGAAGAATTGTCAAAAGGCTGTTTTTTGTCAAGGAAAAAAAAGTCGCTGGTGCGTTTTCCAGAAAGAAATGTTGCCTCTACCAATACCACTTGCACCTTTTTTCACTAACTACACGTATCGGATGCGATGCCATTTTACAATCAATATCGCGCTCTGTCACAGCACAATCTTGACTGATTCGCGTGAGATGCTTGAATTCAAGACACAATTTGTCCTGCAGGAATATGGATGCCAGGAGCGCTTTGTGATTGTACGCTATTCACGCATACGAATCGCACGAATGACTTCGCCGGGGGACTCAAGAGTCATCAGTTCTTCGCGGAAAGATGCGTCGTGAAGAAGCTCGCTGAGCGCTTTGAATGCTTTGAGATAGAGCGCGTCATCGTATGGAGGGGCGGCCATGACGAAGAAAAGATGCACGGGGGCGTCATCGGGAGCGCCAAAATCGTACCCATGCGATGACCGGGCGAATCCGATCATGAAATCCTTGGCCTGGAGCGACCGAATATGCGGAACCGCCACCCCGTGACCAAGCGCGGAGCTGGCTTTTCTTTCACGATTAACGAAATCGGTAAGCAGACGAGTACGGTTTCCTATGCGGGCGCCTGCGTCCAGCAAGTCTACAAGTTCTTCGAGAATTAGTTCTTTGGCCTGAGCACGCCACTTGTCGACCGAATTGCCATTCTGAGGCGGATCGATTTCGGTGCTCATCTCAAGCCGGATAAGGCTCTCATTCATGTAGCGCGACAGATTCATTCTTCTCTACTTTATCGACCGTCAATTTTTGATCGATGAGACAATTACTAACGCCGAGGTGGTTTTGTCAAATCACCGCAAGGTCGTCCTGTTACAATTATCGTCAATCACACTGCGACTACAAAACCATTGAATCGAGGGAGGCGATCCTGCGTGACGGCATGATAGGCAAGGGTCTCTTTGAGTCGCTTGACTTAGAGAGAGCGCAGGGGTAATTTAAGCCGTTATGATAGAGAAGGCGCAGGCCTAAACTTTCGGCCACGGATGCCGATAATCATTTACAATACAAAGAGTTAACGGAGATCAGGTGCCCCATTTCTCAGAACTGAAACGCACCCACACGTGCGGACAACTTCGCTCCTTAGACATTGGTAAGACAATCCGTCTCAACGGCTGGATAAACAGTTATCGCAACCTCGGCGGCGTGCTGTTTCTCGATCTGCGTGATCGCTATGGCGTCACACAGGTGATGGTCAATCCGGATAAAATCGCTCCCGCTATGCTTGAAGAAGCTAATCGCGCCCGCAATGAATTTGTAGTGGCAGTTAGCGGCGGCGTCAGTGATCGCCCATCGGGAACACACAATGCGAAACTCGCCACCGGTGATATTGAAGTGGTAGCAGATACATTCCACATTCTTGCCGAGTCAAAGACTCCGCCCTTTGAAATTGGCGACGAAGTCAACGTCAACGAGCAATTGCGCCTTGAGTATCGCTATCTCGATTTGCGTCGCAAACCACTTCAGCAGAGAATGAAGTTTCGCCATGACGTTGCCCTTGAAGTCCGCAAATATATGTCGGGTGAAGGATTCTATGAGATAGAGACGCCTCTGCTGATCCGCTCGACCCCCGAAGGGGCGCGCGACTATGTCGTCCCAAGCCGGGTGCATCACGGAAAATTTTACGCTCTCCCCCAGTCGCCGCAGTTGTTCAAGCAGATTTTAATGGTCTCGGGGTTCGACCGCTACTTTCAGCTGGCCAGATGCCTTCGAGACGAAGATCTCCGCGCCGACCGCCAGCCGGAGCATACCCAAATCGATATTGAAATGTCGTTTGTAACGCCTGACGATGTATTCGCGGTCGTTGAAGGGATGCAGGCGGTGCTCTTCAAGGCGCTGATGAACACAGAGCTTAGCACGCCATTCCCCCGGATTTCCTACCACGAATGCATCAGTCGCTGGGGAATCGACAAACCAGACCTGCGCTTCGGTATGGAAATTCAGGATCTGACGTCAATCGTAGCCGGAAGCGGGTTCAAAGTTTTTGAAGACACCCTTGCAAGCGGTGGAGTCGTGAAAGCCATAGTACTCGAAGGCGGAGCCGGCTATTCGCGCAAACAGCTCGATGAACTCACCGAAAAGGCAAAGTCACTTGGCGCTGGCGGGCTGGCATATATTCTGCGCGGCAATGACGGCGACAAGTCGCCGATTGCAAAGTTTGTCTGCGACGCAGGTATTGCAAAGATCATCGAAACGGCCAAAGCCAAGTCCGGAGACGCGATCATTATCGTATCAGGCAAGAAGCTAAAATGCGAGGAGATCCTTGGCCAGTTGCGCTTACAGCTTGGCCGGGCGCATGGATTGATGAAACAAGGTGACTGGAAATTCCTCTGGGTCACGCAATTTCCGCTGTTTCATTACAACGAAGAGGCCAATCAATTTGAGGCGATGCACAACATAGTTTCGCACCCATTTGAGGATGACCTACACCATATCGACGCCGGATTCTCGACGTCCTATCACGGCGGCGACCTTCGCCATCCGTGGCGTCAGGCCCGCGCCTCACAATATGATTTAGTTGCAAACGGCTGGGAAATCGCATCGGGCGGACAACGCATAAATCGTCGCGACCTGCAGGAAAAGATTTTGAGCATCCTCGGCATCGATAACGAACGGGCCGACCGCATGTTTGGATTTCTTTTGAAATCCTTCGAATACGGCGCGCCGCCCCACGCCGGCATCGCCCTAGGACTCGACCGCCTGGTGGCTCTGCTGACATACACCGAATCGATTCGCGACGTTATCGCCTTTCCAAAGACCGCCACGGCAATGTCGCTCATGGATGGTTCGCCGACGACTATCGAGCAGAACCAGTTGGATGAGCTTGGCTTGATTGTCAAACAAGAGGGTTAAAGAGCTTCTCGTATGAAATCTGATTCCGCTGAAACCGTCGTTCGCACCCTTTCTCTTGAAGGGCTTGACCAGCGTCTGCTGTTCGGTCAGAACGACATGCTCCTCCGAATGATCGAGTCCCGCTTCGCGGCGCATATGGTGGCGCGGGGCGACAAGATTGTAGTCGACGGCAATGCCGAGGATGTCGAACGGGTGATGCGCCTCTTGAGCGATCTCACCACCCGTGTCAGACAGGGGGAATATATCTCCGAGCAGTATCTCCTCTACGCTATTGGAATGGTAAAGGAGAACGGACACCCGCCGGGAGAATCTATATCGACCGAGGCTCTGCTTACCAGCGCACTCAAGAAAGTTATCAAACCTAAAACGGTCGGGCAGACGCAATACGTCGAAGCCGTCGACGCCCATGATATCGTTTTTTCAATAGGCCCAGCCGGTACTGGCAAGACCTACCTCGCGGTTGCGATGGCGGTGGCGGCGCTCAAAGCCAATCGTGTCACGCGGATTGTCTTCACTCGTCCGGCGGTGGAAGCAGGGGAATCACTTGGATTCCTTCCGGGAGACATTCGCGCAAAGGTTGATCCCTATTTGCGACCGGTCTACGACGCTCTCTACGACATGCTTCCCCCAGACAAAGCCCGCAAGCTGTTGGAGCTGGGTGTGGTCGAGATTGCACCTCTCGCCTTTATGCGCGGGCGAACATTGAACGAAGCCTTCGTGGTTCTCGATGAAGCGCAAAACACCACAAACGCCCAGATGAAGATGTTTCTGACGCGAATAGGCGAAAAGTCGAAGGCCGTCATCACCGGCGATATTACCCAGATTGATCTTCCGGATAAGAATCTTTCAGGCCTCATAAAGGTGCAGACGATTCTGAAGAATGTTCAGGGGATCTCGTTCGTGTATCTGACCGAAAGGGACGTCGTTCGTCATCGGCTGGTACAGAGCATCATTCGCGCTTATGAGAAGCACGAGAACAGCCGAAAGAAAGGCTGAGGCGAAAGGATTTTCGCCCTATGTTTTCATTAGTAAGTCGATTTAAGCGGTGGTTGCGCCGCGCTCTGAAGGTTCGAAGCGAAAGCAGACAAAAGAAAAGCGACAGCGCCAGCGATCGCACTCTGCGCCTGCTCTTGCTGGCGATAGTCTCGATATCAGTCGGCATACTCTATCCCGGACAAACACTTTTTGCACCCCTTGACATTCCCCATAAGGGAGAAATTGCCGTTGAAGATATTTCGGCCTCCGCTACCATTACCGTACTGAAAACCGAGGAAGAACTTGCCGAGGAAAAATATCTCGTGCGGTTTTCTGTCCCCTATTATGTCGATCTCGATACGACCGTAACCAGGAGCGTATCCGAAAATCTTTCCTCATTTTTTGGAATAGTTGATTCCCTTAATTCGCAGCTTCTGGCTCTTGACACCGAGGCAGATACTTTAGCGCTTCGCATACTCACCGCCCGATTCCCCGCCCTCAGCGAAAACACCATTCGCCGATCACTGCGGCGCCGCGATCTGGCCGTTGTAAGGGCGAATATTGAGGCCGTCTTTCGGGATGACATCTATCGTGTCGGCGTCCTCCCTGATCAAAGCGCTTTGCCCGAAGCACGGGGCAAAACGGTCGTGGTTCGTACGGCCGATCGTGAGCAAGTGTTCACCCGTGACAAAATACCGCATATGGCGATTGCCATCGGACGGCTACTTACCGGGCTTAACAGGATGGGAACGACCAGAACAATCGACGTCGAGTACCACTACCTCGTGGGAAGGGCGTTTATTCAACCAAACCTTCGGGTCGATGCAAGCCGCTACAACGCGCGTCTACAGGAAGACCTCGGCGCTATTTCCTCTGTCAAAGAAGTCGTCCAGTCTGGCGATGTCATCGTTCGCTCCGGAGACCGGATCACCGCACGTCAGGAACGAATACTTGAGGAGATGGCAACATTGCGACTGCGCGAACAATCAGGCGGATGGATAGTATCCCTGCTACCGGCATTGGCGCGTGTCCTCCTGGTGCTGGTTTGCTTTGTCGGATTATATCTTTTCCTATATTTCTTCCGTAGCGAGATATACTATTCGAATCCACGCCTCTTTGCTCTCTTGCTCATTTTCGGCTTCCAGTTCATGCTGATTTGGTTCGTGGCGCGGGAAGAATCCCTTTCGATGTATTTGTATCCTGTAGCAGTCCTTCCCGTCCTTGTAACAATTCTCTTTGACGCCGAAGTCGGGATATTGTCGACGCTCGTATTGGCTCTTCTCCTTGGGATCATGCATCGATTCAGTTTCACGTTGTGCCTGATGACTGTCATCGTAGGGATTGTCGGCTGTTTTCTTTCGCGGCGGGTGCGTAAGCGTTCGCAATTTCTCTACATCATGTTTTATCTCGCTCTCTGCTATGCCGCGGTCATTCTCCTGGTTGAAAACCTTCGCATCAGTCCGTCAAGCGAAGTAACGACCGACGTCATGTATGGTTTTGTAAACGGCATAGTCACCGGACTGCTGGTGCTTGGCCTTCTGCCTTTCTTTGAATCAATGTTCGGTTTTGCATCGGATATTACTCTGCTGGAGTTGTCCGATCCCAATCACTCTCTTCTTCGCCGCCTCGCTCTCGAAGCACCCGGCACTTACCATCACTCGATCATCGTGAGCAATCTGTGCGAAGCCGGAGCCAAATCAATCGGAGCCAATTCCCTCCTGGCGCGGGTCGGGGCGTATTACCACGACATCGGCAAAATAGAAATTCCGGAATATTTCGTCGAGAACCAGCTGGGAGTAAAATCCAAGCATGACCACCTCTCCCCCACCATGTCGGCCCTGATTTTGTCATCACATGTCAAGAAAGGACGGC
>ERZ1292633.982-Hain-H41-02um-R1-982-length-31458-cov-6_pt1 | contig 24871 bp, 16 predicted proteins | sample MGYA00564406_ERZ1292633 | MGnify/ENA primary metagenome ERZ1292633 (study PRJEB36523, sample SAMEA6512639) | groundwater metagenome | collected 2019-01-08 | study: AquaDiva: Metagenomics assemblies of 32 groundwater samples | reverse complement strand
GGAGCCGCCTCCTCCTTCGCTGGAGCCGCCCCCTCCTTCGCTGGCTCGGCCTCAGCCGCGGCTTCCTCGGGCTTGGCGGGCGACTTGGCCGGGACGGCCGCGTCCGACTTGGCCGGTTCTTCGCTCACCACGGCTTCGGGCGCCGACGATGTGCTCGTCGATGCCGCTAGGGGCGTGCCCCCTCTCGCGGCCGTCGCGATGGCGGTTGCGATGTCCGTCGCCGGACGCTGCAGTTTGTCCGCGAGTGCCGGCACCACTGAGGCTTCAAACGCGTCTACCGGGACCTTTTTGGCCCCGGCCGGTTTATGTGGGTTGAAGCACAAGTACGCCACGGGAAGGGTAAATTCGCCACTGATAAAGCCTGCCGACTGGCACAGCTTCGCGAACGTCGGGTTATCCATGTCGCCATTCGGCGGGCACATCGTCTTGACGGCTGCGTGGAGATCCGAGGTCATCTTGAAAGGCGCAACAAGCTGTGGCCACACCGTCGAATTGTGAGCGAGCGAGAAAACTGCTGTCATCAGAGAACGGGATTCATTTTTCAACATTTTCAGATTTTTTCAACCTTATCGGCGCGCGAAAGGAGATCGGACTCGGACCCATTTGGGAGACTAGATCTACAGCAGTCCACTCTCCACATCAGCGGACCTGAGCGGCGTGAGACAATTCCCGATCCAGTAGCTGTACAGCAACGCTGTGGCAGGCATTCTGTGCGTTCCGATCGTCCGCGCGCAGGAGCGACATACATCGATGAAGCGTTCGGCAAGTGCCTTGGCCTCGTTCAGCGGCGTACCACCGGCCACCACGACGGCTAGGGCCGGCCGCTGCAAGAACACGTCAAGCGACGCCAGGCACTCGGCGACCTGCGCAAGGGCGACGTCGAGATCGCCACCACGATGGGATCCTCCACCGCCACGGCGGTCTTCGCGGCCCACCGCGGCCAAGGCGCAGCGGCAGCGTATCGTCTCCTCGTACAGCACGCAACCCAAGTCGACGGCACACTGGTGCTGGTGGTGGCTACCGTGAGGGTCCTCCGCGGTCGCGGGAGCGGCAACCAGGGCCCCATGAATGGGCGTGCCGAGGCGCAGCGGAAGGCCAGCGTCGGCGCAGATCGTTCGCACTTTGCACAGCATGCTGTCGATATCGCCCACCGACAGGGTCGTCGAACTGGCGTTACCTGCCGATATCCAGGTGCGACACCGTTGCACGAGACGCTGAAGTCGCTGCACACTTTCAGAACCGAGTGCAGTGCGCACCGCGGAAGGTACACACTCACGGGCAAGAAGGGCGTCTGACGACGCGGCGGATGCACCATTTGCGACAACGGCAGCGACGACATCGATGTACTCGATAAACTCGTTGCGCTTCGCCGCAAGACCACCGGCATTCGAACAGCGTTCCAGCGAGTAGTCGACTTGGTCCAGAGTCTCGGCAAGCACGTTGTACCAGGCGACGGCGCCCAGCTGCGCGGCGTCATCCGTGGACGCGTTGGTTTCGTGTTGCGCGTCCCCTGAGCGGCTAGCGGCTGCAAATGGCGAGACAAACTCAGTTTCTGGTGGAAAATTTGGGAGCGCATCGAGCAAAGCGAGAAGGGACGTCGCATCTCGGTCGGCTTGCCGTTGTTGCTCGTCGGTGGGCATTGCGGCTCCGAGACGGCGAAGGCGCGTGACCCGATCACTCACGAAGCACTTCAGCACGAAAAAAGCCGCCTGCGGGGAAGTGCGGTAGGCGAACACGGCGGAGCAATCAGCGACCAGCCGGTGAACCACCCGGTGGGGTGCGCATACCGAGCTCGGAGTCTCGATAAAGGCCTTGGTGCTCGCCACCCAATCCCGGACGACGCGTTGGAAGGAGTGACACCGAGCCCATGGTGGCGCGGGCTCTGTCGATGATGCGGCAGGACGCTGCCAGACGCCGTCCCTCAGCGCTTTCATCGTGCTGGCAAACACCTCGACCAGACGTTGCCGCTCGTCGTAGTCCCTCAGCTCCATTTCCAGTGCGGCACCGCAGGCCACCATTTCCGCCTCGAGCTCCTGGAAGCGCAAGACCATGTCGTCTGCGGTGAACGACGACGTGCGGAGGTCCTGACCATTCCTGGTCGCGTCCGTGAAGAACTGTCGGGCCTCTCGGATGCGTTCGCGAATGCTGTGATGCGGTAAAAATGCGACGCCGGGCCGATTCGCGTCGTGCAGCAGCAGCGCGTCGATGTCGTCGCAATAGGCGAGCGCCGCGTTGCACAATCGACGGCGGTCGACGTCACTAGTGTCGATCGCCAGGACGTCCCACGCTGAGGCGTCGGTGCTGAAGGCACCGAGCCACTCGCCCGAGACCAGCTCGCCCAGCCGCTCACCCCCCTCCGGTGGCCCATCCTCGTTCACGTTGCCCGCCAGGACGACCTCCAGGCGTTGCTGCAGCAGCCGCGGGTGGCCGCACTGATCAGCGACGCAGTGCCCCTGCACGGCGGCAGTGAGATCCCGCTTTATCGCCCGGAGTCGCGTGGGGTCGGCCGAGCCCAGCAGGTCGACGGCGAATCCCTTGTCTTCCAGGGCCGCGAGCGTTGTGTCGCACAGTTTGGTCAGTGAGTTTTCCATAGTTTACAGATAATAACCCGGCACCTACATAAAAGTCACCAATAAAGAGAGCGAGAGAGCGAGACAATGAAGAACGCGGTCCATCAATAACTACGTACTCCCTTCTGGCGCCGCCGCAGCAGCCGACTGCCCTGTGCGCAGCGTCATCTATCAAACGAGCCCGAGACGAATCTAAAATGCTGGCTCAAGGTGCCCGCCAGCTCGCCGGGAAACGATGCCGCACTGCGCGCGGGAATGGCCGTCGCGCCTTGTCGGCCAGCCTCTTCGTCGTCTCTCCGGCTGGCTGACCCATTGCCGCCGTTGCGGGGGCCCCCGTCGTGAGAGCGCCGCGGCATCCAGGCTGCCCAGAAGCTGCGACTGTCCACCACGCATCCCTCGGGACCCCGGACGACCACGTGAGGGTACGCGGCGGTAATCATCGTATGCCGCAGCGTCTCCGCGTGCAGCGTGACGACCTGCGTCGTGTGAAGCGCGGAGACCGTGATCCACGGGGTGCCGAGCGGATACGCCTGACGCTGCGCGGCTGACACGTGCAGCCGCGTCAGAGCCTTCCACAGACGCAGCGGACCCGGAAACGTCAGGGTCACCAGACCGCTGGTGTCGTCCACGCCCCAGCCAGGGCCCGAAGCAACAGGGGGTAGCACCGCCCTATACGTCACGAGGGTTTCGGTGCTCACATCTGGCACGTCGCCACCCGAACCCAGAACGCAGTCCACGACCGCGGGCAGCGCGTACACGTGCGGTTCTGGCACGCCACGGAGCGCCGTGATGTGAGCCTCATGTAAGTCGCTTTGCCGGACGGTAGCGCGTTGCCTGTCCAGTTGAGCACGGGCGTCGCGAAGCTGCAACATGCCGCCCATGGGATCACCATACCCGTTCGAGGAGGACATCGACACGTGGCACTCGGGACTGCAGCCCCAGCAGGGTCCGTAAGAAAAAAAAAACCCACCTGTGGGGAAGAGCATCAGGACGGTTCAAAAAGATGGTCATTCGTTCGCTGACAAACGCAGTCACTCATTCAGCCCCACCGCTCTTTTGCGGCCGTTTTCCAGTGGTAGTCGTGCTGTCACTCAACCCCCCTCCCCCGTCGTGTCGAGGCGTCACATCGCCTCGGATTCCGGATGTGATGCTGCCATGCGATGCGCTCGCCCATCCCTTCAGTTCGCCTTGTTGGCGAGTGCATCGCCGATGAGGGTCCGACACGTGGCCTCGGGAAACACGGTTCCACGGTCGCGAAGACGTCGGAGCACCTCCACCGTTTTCGCCGCGTCGCCAGCGTTGACCGCCTTGTCGAGGAGTTCGAGCAACGCGCCGTCGGGTGACAGCTCGGCGTGATGTGCGGCTGCGGGGGCTGCGACGCCGGCACCGTACAGCGCCTTGCACGTGTCCGTGTAGCGGCTATAGATCGAGTCAATGTGATAGCGGTGCAAGTTGGTGTTGCGGACAAAGGGGCGAATGAACTCGTACTGCTTGAAGAAGTCCTTCAGGTCCACCACTAAATCTTTGATGACCGGCATGTTCGGCAGCGGCCCCACTTGCGTGACCTGCGCGGCATACGTGACGCACGCGAGGGAGTTGACGCCGTTGATGTTCATGGCGCAGCTGCCGCAGACGCCCTCGCAACACGAGGCGCGGAACGCTAGCGTCGGGTCCTGGTGCGCCTTGACGGCGGTCAGTAAGTCAAGCACCATGAAGTCTTGCGTTTTTTGGAACTGGTACGTGTCGATGCGCTTCGTGTTCGTCGCGGGATCGAACCGGTGGATCTGGAGCACCGCGTTCTTCGACGCGACGACCGGGGCTGTCGACGAGTATCGGCCGACCTTGACCTTGTAAGGCCTTACCGTGGTCAGGCGGCGGAGCATACCGTGTGAAGCGGCGAAAGGCTGTACGAGGCGGGGAGAGAAAGAGTCCCTGTTTCTCTAACCTCCCCCACCAACACTTCACCATTTTTCGGATTGTCATCAAACTCTCGCCCTGCTGGGGACTGCACCCTATATTGGTGATTGTGTGAACTACGAGTGAGAAATCAACGTGTTGGCCAGGATCACGTCGAGTAAGGACCCCAAGGTGATACCCACGTTGGCATAGAGCGCCCCCACGTTCATGCATAGTTCACGGCGCCGGCTGGCGGCGGCTCGCTCGTCGTCGGTTGTCAACAGCGACTGCGCTTCGGCGTCATTGCCTGATGGGACGTCGCCCGCGTCGGCTCCTGCTGCCTGAATCGTGGCCTCGGTCAAGACGACGGCACCGATCCCAGAGACACCACCGACCGAGTGCGTTGGCGCCTCCGCCGCGACGGTCGCCGCGCGACCCCCCTGCGTGGCTTTGGACGCATCTCCCAGAATGTCGTGCAGGATGTTGTAAAACACATTGGCGTAGGACGCGCCGCCCAGCAGTCCCACGAAAATCATGTGCCCGAACAGGATGAAACAGTAGACCCGTTGCTTCGCCGGGTCGTCGGGCGCGGACAGCACCAGCGTCTTGGCCTGCACGATCCAGAGCACAAAGTTGACGAATTGCAGCATGGACAAGACGGCGACACGGCGCACCCGGACCACGGCGAGGGATGACCGCGACATGAGCACGCCCACCTGATAGCACAGCTGCGTGATGATGAAGGCGTTGTCGAGGAAAAAATCGGGTGGCAGTGTCGCGAGTGTCGAGGCGGGCGGCATCGTGGTGGTGCTGATCGGCATCTGCCGTTGGCTGCCAGTCTGGTTGGAGGGTGGCAAACCACCGCCCGGGTGGCTGGCAGCGTGGCGCGGGGGGAACGCGAAGGGGGCCAACATTTGCACGCCGTACTCGAACACGTAGACGAGGAGCAGCTGAAGACACTGCCAAAACACCAAACGGTGGGCCTGCTTGAGCTGCTGAAGCGGTAAGTCGGGCATCAGCCAGAGTACCATGCGCCCCGCTACGGATTCGTGCTGCTGCCCTGCCGGCGTCGCGGCATTGCTGACAGCGGCACCTCCTGGGTGGGAGGGATCGGCAAGGGCGATGGGCGATGGCGGCGTTGGTGACGATAGGATTGCCCCACGGCGGTGGGAGCCCCCGCCACGTACCAGCGCGGCGGACGACGAAGACGTCCAGGGCAGCCGCCCGTTGATCACGACGTTGCCTTGGCTATCCCTGCCGACCGCGATGACGCTGTAGTAGAGCACGAACAAGCCGAACACGAAGGGGATGGAACAGGCAAAAATGTCGGAAGGGTGGAAGCCGGGAACATTTTTTAGGCCAAGGTAGACGAGCGAGCCGAGGACACCAGAGAAGCCCGTGCCCGAGCTGTACCACCCAATCATGCCCGCGTCGAAACGTTCCATGTAGCCCAGGTTCACGCTCTCGCCGTAGGCGCTGCCGTTGCCGACGCAGAGGACGCCGAGCAAAAGCAGCGCGAACGCCACCCCGTTCGAGGCGCCGACAACGGGCGAGAGGCAAACCGCCACGATGCCGATTGCCGTTTGCAGTCCCGCAAGGAAGAAGCGCACGTTGTAGTTGACGCGGTTGAAACGGAACGCGTTAAGGCTCTTCACGACAATGCCGCCCAGCACGTTGCACCACGATACGAGCGCGGTGAGGCGCTTCAACCCGAATTGCTCGGCCAGCGACTCGGAGCCACTGAGAATCAAACAGTAGTGGAAGTTAGTGATGAAGCCGACGAGCAGAAACGCGATCCGGTTGCGCCAGAGGAACGCGGCTGGAATGGTTGACACCAAAGACGCCATGCGCTGCGCTGGGCAACCTGGGAAGGAAGGAAGAGACTCCGCGTCACGTACGATGCTGCGAGTGGTGGTGTGTTATGAGTGCCGCGAGAGCCGTTGGTTCTCGCCGGGAGACGACAATCAACAAATGGTTGAAAGGATTGCACCATGATTGAAGGAAAATCCTCATACTGGCTGGCGGGCGCACTCAATAAGGGGGGATCGGCTTTGACCACGGCGATGTGTCATGACGCTGCCCCGAGGCGCCTCATCAGCGCGTCGCGCGCCATTCGTTCACCTTGCAGGCGGCGGCGCAGAATGCGTTCGTCGACTTGGTCGCCAAATGCGGCTCGGTCCAATTCGTCACGCCGTCGCAGACTGTTCACCGAGTCGTTCCCCACCAGCTGATTGTCAGCGGATACGCGCCGCCAATCCGCTACCGCGTCTCTCAAGACCGTCGAGGAAGTCGGGACGGTCATCTTTCGGGTTTCCCTGCGAACGGCCACGACTGCTTGTGGCTGCGCCCCGAGAGGCATGCCGCTCGTTCCCTCGGGGCCGGCGGCCGTCATCTGGGCGGTCTCAGCGCCCCACCCGGCAGCCACCATCGGCAATCCGGCATCGCCGATGTCAGGTGCACCACTGGCCATGGGATTGGCCGCAGGCCTGGCGGGGACCCTGGCGGCACGGGGAAAACCAACGGCGTTTAACCACGCCGTCCAAGACGCATGATCGGCGAGGAGGTGAGGTCTCAGGGAGGGTTGAGACGTGGCGATGCGCCACCCCGACAGGGCGCTCAAGCATGCGTCGAACGTCGCTCCGTTGAGCACGCTTCGCAGCAGTAGTGCCTCGCCGAGCGTCGACGCGAATGGCGGCGCGACACCGGTGTGGCCCTTTCGGCTGTTGGCCAACTTGGCGTGGCGGCTTCCAGGCACAGCAGATTCAACCCCTGGTGGTCCCGCAACGGTTCGCCACAGGGGTGCCGCCATCGCGTCACACGGCCGCCGGCGCTTTAGCGACCCAAAGGCGTCCGTCATCGCCGCCCATTGCGCCTGGTCGACCGGAGTAGGAGGAGGGGCTGCCATCACCGGTGCCTCTGTGGATAAGATGTGACACATCAACACAGTGCTGGTCGGTAGCTAGCACGGTGGACAGCGGCAGGACGCCTTTATCACGCAGACGGGGTCTCCGAGGCACCCACCTGTAGCCAACAGTATTGACATTAACTACGACGACGATACGGCATTGTCCCTTGGCGCCCGTTGACGTGATCGGATGGTACCGCTCCACCACCGCGGATCCTGTACACCGCAGCTGACTGGCCTATGACAGGAGGCGACGGCTCCAGGACCGTGGCGACGACCGGCCCGTCGGCGGCGTGGCGACGGATGCACGACGCCACCGCATCCCGCACCGTATACTCCTCATGCGGCGACTGAAACTCAAGCCCCCTGGGCCGGCGGAGCAGGTTGTCGACGCCGACGAGTGCCGCCCAGTTGATGACGGCTTTCGCACCACCGACGGGTGGAGTCACCTCGACGGCAACGCGGACCTCCACCTGGCCCACGCTGACGCCCATGAGCTGGTCCGCGTCGACGTGGCCACGTTTGACGAGCTGCCAGCCATCCGCCTCTTGGTACGCCGTACCCAACAGATCCTCTTCATACTTGTGGTGACCGTGCCGTCCTGGACCGCCAGAGCGGCTGCGTCGGGGTCCGATGGCACTACCAGAGGCAGACAACAGACGCTTTTCTGATTTTGTGAAGCATTCACGGTCACGGGGTCGAACAGTCATGCCTACATGCCTGAGCGCTGTTTTCGTTTCGGTCTCGTCTCCTCGCCACCGCACTCCCATCATAATGTCGCCCTGTTTGGGAACGCCGATCGACTTCGGGCTGTGGCATCGGCCCGAAAGGGTGACGTGGGGAGGCCACGATGGCCGCTGCTGATCACCGATGCGGGCGGCATGGCGGCGACTATCCTTGAGCGTCCGCAGCCACAGGCCGACGCTCCCCGCAATTTGCGCGGGGCGGTCGCGAAGCCGCAGCACATAGCTCTGGACGTTGCGATGGCGAAAGATCATGAGCGCCCAGACATTTTCTCAATACCCAAATGACTGCAACGTGAAGCAGGAATGAATGAGCAGCACACACAACATTCGGTTCCTCCTACGAACCGACTGTATGATCACGCCGACAGGCACGACGCAAGACTGCGTCAACGCCCGTCCCTTTTCGCTTGCAGGAAAGGGGTCTAACTCAACCATGAACCCTGCCGTTTCATTCAGTCTAACTGTGGTCCACCTTGGGTCACGACACCGCGTGCTTGGCCGCCATGGTTTTGATGGTTTGCCGGTGCGCGTCACGCTCCCGGTCCACGGCTTGCTGCAACGTGGCGACGCTGGTGTTGAGCTGGGCGATTTTCCCCGCCGCCTCCGTCAGGTCACGCTCGAGTGCCGTTTCATGACTCCGCGCGATTTCGGCAGCTTGTTGCTCCGCGGCCAGGAGCTGCGACACCGTCGCTAGCTGCTCGTCTAGTCTTTTCGTCTCTGCGTCGAGTCGCAAGGCCGCGGAGCGATCGCCGCTCTGCGACTCCCGGAGCGCCGCCATCTCGGATGCGGCGGCCTGAATCGCCGTCGAGAGGTCTTTGTTCTGCTCGGCCAACACCGAAATGGTCAGCCCCTGGTCCTCGAGTGCCTGGGAGGTTTGCAGTCGTTGATGCACCGCGTCATCGCGTTCACTATTCGCAATCTGCGCGAAGTGCGTCGCACGCAGTTGCGCGTCGATCGCCGCCTTCCAGTCACAAAACAAATCGTGAAATACATTGGCTTGCATATCGCGAACACTCTGCGCGAGCACGTCGAGCAACGAGCTGTAGAACCCATCAAACAAATCCGAGACAGCCTTTTCGCGGCGGCGCTCACTGGTCACGACGACCATTTCCCTCCCCACGTGAATCAGCTCGGTTCTCGCCGCGAGCGTTTCGTGCACAAGGCTCTCTGCTTGCCGGCGCAGGCGGATGAGTTGGTCGATCGTGTCGTCGTGGAGTGACTCCATGGCGAGGACCAGCTCCATGTGCACGACGAGCATCGTGAAGGCCACCTCGTTGGGCGACGGCAGCGTTACGGCCCAGACGGTATCGAAGTGCTGCCGCCAAGCCACGAAGAGCAGCCCGACAAGAAGGTCGACGGCCTCCTGCTCGTGCCGAGCGATCAGCGCTCCTGCGTGGGCGGACGCCATCGCATCGCGCAGCGACGACTGCAGGTCGCGGATGGCCACGTTCCGCTGTCCACAGGCCAGGAACAGCTGCTGCATGCACTGCAGTCCACATTGCCGCTCGAGCCGCATGTGCTCTCTCAGGGTCACTAGGGCATCGTCGTTAATTTCGCGCTCGACAAATGACGACACCGCCGTGATGTCGGCGGCCGCTCTAAACTCGCTGGCCGCTGCGTCGCTCGCACGAATCGCCCCCCCGGCATCCATCAGCTTCGACTCGCGGTCGAGTAGATCTGAGTGGAGCGACCGAGCTCGGTCCAGCATGCGATCGCACAAACTTGCGAACTCGAGGCTTTGCTTTGACACCACCGCGACGCTGCCCTCGGAAGATCCGCCCTCCCCGTCCCCAACGTCGAGTGCCGTGCGGTGGCCGTCGGAACCACCGTTACTGCTACCTTGCTGACCGAGGTGCATCGCCGCGTCGCCGCTGGTAACGCTGTCCACCTTGGAGATGAGCGAGGACAGGGCGCGCACGGCCCCGGTGCACTGTGTGAGCATCCATTGCGCCGTCGACGTGGCCTGGTCGCGTTGGGCCTCGACGAGCGCCAGGGATGACTCGGCCACCTGGATGCGAATCGCGTCGACCGTTGCGATCGGGGTGAACTTCATCCAGGCCTCGAACAGCGTCTGGGCATTGTACAGAAGCAGGCCCCCGAACTGGGCCTTCGCCTCCATCAGCGTGCGGGCGACGTGCGCCACCATGCGCGTAGAGGCGGAGTGGCGCCTGGCGTCTGCCATCTCTTCCCAGGTCGGCGCTTGCCGCGGCGCTGCGGAACTGCCGTCAAAATCGACGGAGCTCAGGAGCATTTTGGCGGTGGCGCCGAATCCTCCCCCGTCGTCGCTGGCCGCTTCCATGGCGGTGCTGTCGTCGTCGACGCTGCCGATCCCGATCGATTCGTTGGAAGGCCGCCAGTTGAACAGTGCGCGCCGCAGCGACGTGTGTTGACTGGCGCTCCGCACCCGGAGCTGCCTCGCAGAGTTGTCGCGCGGACTGAGCTGGTCCGACACCCCTGACGTAGCCGCTTCGGCGATAGACGTTGCCCTCATCGCAGCGGCCATGGAGTCCCGGAAAAAAGAAAGCAACGTTTGCTGCATGCCGCCGTGCTGGGTCAGCATGACGTCGGCGAGCGACATCAACGTCGCCATCGACACGCTCGCGGAGGGGGAACCGGCGGCCACCGGGTCTTCCAGGGAAGGCTGAGGGAGGGGAGCAGGCGGAGGCGATGCTGCCACGCTGCCCACTGCTGCGAGGGCCGCAGGAGGGGTAAACCCTTTGGGGGGCAAACCCAGTGGCCCGGGGCGGTGATTCCCCGGGTGGTGGTAAAGCTGCGGCCCGGATGAAAGGGCAGGTACGTCGTGCCCGGGCGTATTCCGACCCCCGTATGGGCCCCACGGAAGCGGCGGCGCTCCCACGTCTTGACCGGCTGGCGAGGCAGCGGCGCGGACTAGTTGCAGCTGTTGCAGTTCCGTGCGCAGCGTGCTGCTTTGCGCGTCTAGTTCCTCAATGCGCTTTGCCTGATAGGAGATGACTTTCGTTTTTTGAGCTCCCCGCTCTTCTAGCTGCACGATGCGCGACTCGTAGCCTTCGATGATGGAGCGCGTGTCGGCCACGACGGCAGCGTGGCGGGTCTCGACAACGTGAGGCACGCTCGCCGTGACGCACGCCATGATATCGCTGTGCATCGTCTCGAGGTGAGCCGTCGCCGCCTCCACGGAGCGGTCTGCCCAAGCCGCGACGTCCTTCATCCAACGGGACGTTTGAACTCTCCGTTTGGACGCCTCGGACGATGCCACGAACTCCTCGCTGACGATGAGGTGGTGAAGAGCAAGGGCCTCCCGCGCCTCCGCCACGACCCATCGCAGAGCGCCGGCGGCGAAGGTGCCAAGGTCGCTGGTGACCAGGGCAGCCCGCGCTACCGACGCGACTGACGTTTCCCGCTGCAACGCCGCGACCTGGCGGGCAGCCCCCAACGCGCCTTTGACCCCCGTGAGTTCGTCGAATGCGGTCTTGGCAATGCCGCACCACAGCACATCGGGCGACGCGACGCCGCCCATACTACTGGAATCCACGCTTTCCTCTTCGGGAGACCTGCGAGCCGCAAACCGTGCGAGCCACTCCGCGCTGACACGTTGCGAGTGCGAGTTCGCCACCAGGACCTTCCGCTCGGCCGTCCAGGTCAGCCGGCTGTCGGCGGCCTCATCCACGTACCGCTTCACCAGCTGCCCCAGATGGACGACTTCCTTCGCGAGCTGGTGCTGCACCTTGACGCTGTCCAGGAGCACGAGCGCCATCTCCGCAATGCTGTCACGTTGCCGGGACTCTAACGCTTCGAGTTGAGCGAAGGCGCTGACCGTCACACGATGGCGGCCCTTTTTCAGCTGCGAGCACTCTGCGACCGCGCGGCGGTAGGCGTCCTCCAGAGCCTGAAGCGCTGCGATGTCGTCTGTGTTTTGGTGTTCATGTGGGAGTCCGCTCCCTGGACTGCCGCCCGCGTGGACGAACGGACCCCCCCCTCTCGCCCCTTCGCCACGCTCGTCGTCATCATCGGACGGGGGCGGGAGCGACGAGGAGCTGTGGGAGCCGAACGCCCCCGTGGCTCGGAACGGTCCGTCGCCGCCGCCGCTACCTCCCCCTGATACCTTGCTGTTGGCGGCCGAAGCCGCATCGCCCGGTCGCCCTCTCGCCCCTTCTCCACGCACGGCGCTCGCGGATTCCATGTCCTTCATTTCGTGCTCCACGACGGAGGACCGCAGCACGTCGACCTGCAATTCGAGGTCCTTCACCTTCGCCTCCGCCATCCGCAGAGTGTGCTGCAGCGACGAAATGACGTCGTTCTTCATTTGGACTACCAGGCGTTCGTCGTCGAGTGCGATCCAGAGGAGCTCGAGCTCGCGCGCCACATCGCTGCCGCCTGGCATCGACGGCCGCAGCATTCTCTTTCGATGTGTTGCTATCTTTTTCACGAATCGGGGTTAAAGAGGGGGAGAGAGAGAGAGGGGGAGAGAGAGAGGGAGAGAGAGAGAGAGGGAGAGAAAGAGATTCACGAATCGCATTTACGTTGATCATACTTCTGTGAAAGATCACGATACGATAACCGTAGCCAGGCTTCACTGAGAAAAAAGGAGCCAAACGCCCAGAGTGGTTGGCTGCTGCCATGAAACGCCAAATTACACAAACTTGAAAAGAAAGGAGAGAACGATATGCAACGCGCCAGCGCTTTCGATGAGAGCGAGGGAGTCACGCGGCGTCCCGCGCGCGCACTCGCTTGCCACCCCCTTCAATGTCGGCGACCCCGTCACCAGAGGCAGAGCAAGGCGGGGCGAGTTGGCGGCGCAGGGCGAGCTTCAACGCGCCCCGCAGGTCCATTGGAGGCAGCGGCGACATGGAACCGCCGGCGTCGGCAGTGCTCTTGTGCAACACAGCCTCGCTGGCGACCCCTGGTGACTTGGGGAAGCAAGCCGCTTCGGGACAAACCACGCCGCCTCCCGCGGCAGAAGCGGACGTTTTTCCGTACGCCAGGATCCTTTGCGCGTCCGCCGATATCTGCTCGTGCGCAAAGTTGGGACCGACGTTGTCCAAGATGAAGTCCACGAAGGCCTCGACGTCGCAAGGAGGGACCCCCACCACCAGTGGCCGTCGAGTGGGATGATTGTCCTGATGGACGCTTGGGTAGAGATGCATGGTGGGAACCTTCGGAACCACCTCGGCGTCGTAGTCATTTTCCTCGACGTTGTAGAGCACGCCCTGAAGGAGCTCCGGGCGGCCCGGCCCCGTTGCGACCCTGAGCAGCTCCAGAAACGCTGCGACGACGGCAATGGCGATCGGGCAGCACGGGCAGTGGGGCGACCAGTACACGACGAGAATATCCATTCGCCGGTTCGCGAGAACGAGGTCGCCGAAGGAGCACAACACCGCGTCAAGCAGCGGGGGCGGTGTGGTGGGGCGCCGATCGCCAAGCGGCCTCGGCGCGCTCAACTTCATGCGCATCGCGTGACCCGCGGCATAGTCGGCCAAGAACCGTTTGACGTCGTCGACCTGGGGCTGGCACAAGGAGGTGGTGGCTGAGGGGGGGCCTCCCTCAGTCAGGTCGGATTCGGTCGAACCGGCGAGCCGGTGGATGAAAAAAATGCCCCCGTTGAAGTCCTCCACGATGCAAACAAAAGGTGTGTGTGCGGCCACCGCATGAAGGCTCGCCGCGTGCCGAAACTTCTCGACCTTCGCCAAGGTGTCTAGCAACACGGTGGGCACGCGACCACCTGTGGGCAGCGGCCCCGTCGACAGCCGCAGCGCTCGCCATCTCGCGTCGAGCATTTCGGCTGCCCTATCCACGAGATCCAGTAGGTTCCGTTGCGTCGCCACGGCACGCTGCCGGTCGCCCGAGAACAGGTCGTCGTGCAGCGCGATGACGACGGCCGGCCGCTGGGTGATCATGCGGCACACGTCCTTCGACAGAGTGCGATGCACGTCGATGCACGGGAACGATTCGCCGGCGGATTCGCTTGGCGCCGCCGCGTGTGACATACCGTCAATTCGTACTGTGCCTTCCCGAAGGCACAATAGATAGATACCACAATTACAACAACACGAGTCAGCTCAGCTTCACGTCTTGGTGCGCCAGCGAACGGATGAGAATCGGTTCCGCGGTCGGGAAGAGGAGCAACGGCGACTACGTTATCTGTCAAAGATCACACCACTAGGGAACGTCTGGGGCGGCACCACCTTTGACTGAGGTGAGGAGAGAGAAGGGGAATGTGGGGGATGCAACCTGCGTGCATATGTGTGGAACGAGAGAGGCGCGCTGCTACACGGTGGTGGCACTGCGACGACTGTCGCCTCGGCGACTCATCAGGATCTTGATGCCCTCGTAGGCACCAAAGTACATTCCTTCGTTCATCGAAATCCATGCAATGCGCATCGAAATGCCGCCGAACAGACCCTTGACGACGCCGTAGTCGCGGAGGACGGTGCGCAGCTCTCCACGGATCGTGGCGTTCGGGTTGTGGCGACCGCGGCCGACCACCACCCGCGTTTTGATCACATCCAGGGGCGTCGTCACGGCGCCGACGACGAGCCCCGTCGCAAGGCCAGAGAGCATTGCGGGCAGCGCCGTCGAGGAAACCCTCCGGTGCTGCGACTCGGTCACAGGCGTCGGCAGAAAGCGCTCGAAGGCGACGATCAGTCTCGGCTTGAGAGTCTCGTAGAGTGCCCAGTGCACCAGCCCATACGGCAGATCGTGCCAGATGGTCTGCGGCACTACAAGGTGAGACAACTGGCGCAGGCAGTCTGGAGACGCAAAGAGGCTGCGCAAGCCCTGCACGATGCCGAGGTCGTACACAGCCGCCTGCTGCCTCATTTTCACGGCCTCCATCGGGACCCGGATCGTGGCGCCGAACATGTTCGCTACCACTGCGGACAAGGTGACCGCCGTCCAAGAGTTGGCGGCAACGTCGAAATGCGACACGCAGGCGACCTTCGAACGCTCATACGCCATCATGTACGTTGCCTGATAGGGAACATAAAGCACGATTTTTGTGGACAGGCCCGCGTAGAGATGCCGCACGGTCCACAGCCCCGCCCAGCGTTCCCGCAGCGCCCGAAACGATCTCTGCGGGTCGGCCTGCATGCGGCACTTAACAGTGTCGATCGGATGCAGCACCGTTTTGCACATTAGCGTTGAAATCGCTGCCGCGGTGCCAACTGACGAACTGTCGCTGCTCCCGTCACCGCCGCCGCGGGGGGGCTTCGGCGGCAGCGCCGGACGACCGGTCTCGATCGGTGAAGGGGGCAGGGCAAGACTCAACACCTTGGAGGGCGATCCCCCCGGGTTGGCACCTGCAGTCGTTCGGCGCGGCTCCTCGCCGCCCCCACCCACGGTGTAGTGGCAGTCCCAGCTAGGCCCGTCGCGATCGTCTCTGCTGCTTCTGGAGGCAGTGGGCCAAAACAGCCGTCCCTGGAGGGAGGAAGAGGACGTCGCCGCGGCGGCCCCCTCCGTCGGTTCGTCGTCGCGGCTGGATGAGGCTATTGAGGCGCGACGCCACGTCACTGTGAAATTGAAGCTTGAAAGAGCAGCCGACACGGTGGCCAACGGCATGTGTCAACGGCTGAGGGGTAATGGGGGAAGCACTGGGAACAAGATGAGGTGTGGGTGGGCGAGTGATGCGCCAAGCGGAGGGAGGACGGGGAAATGGGAGGGGGGGTGGATACCGCTGAATATCTGTTCGGTGACGAAGACAGAGGATGAGCCGATATGCAGTCCGCCTTAGTCACAAACGGCCGTGCCGCCTAGAAGGGCTCCGAGAAGGGTCCGAGCAATGGGGGGTGCGCACAGACCAACATCGCCTACCGTTTCGTTATTTTCGTCGTCGTCGTCGTCGTTCATGCGCGACGCGGAAAGATCAGCCGTTGTTTTTTGCTCTTGACGGTGGAAGGGCGTCACGCGGCGCACTTCTTGGAGGGAGTCTCGACCGCCTTCTCGTGCAAGTCGGGGTGGCAAAGCTGCACGTGAAAGAGCACGGCAACGGCAGAGGCGTCCTCGGCAGCGCCGGCGTCGGACGAGACCACTCGCACGTGGTTTTCGTACGTGTCGTCGATGACATAACCCTCGTTCACGGCTGCCGACCCCGCTGTTGCTGTGTTGTCCATGTGCAGCGTGTCCTCGCCCAGTTGCCAAATGACGTCAGGCGCCAGCGTGGCCGACGGGAGCTGCTGCAAGTACTGCATGACTATGTTCGTCTGCCCCACCGTGGAGCGCGATTCGGACCCGGCTGGCATGCGCCACAGCTCGACCGCGATGCTGCCATTGCACATCACGGCGTAGCCGTCGTTGGACTCCTCCAGCGCGCGCAGCGACCGCTCCAGTAAAGTGCACGTGGCGTTGCCGATCGCGTCGCACACGGTCGCGTTGAGCGTCCCGCGGGAGAACACGCCGGTGCGCTCGAGCCAACCCGACTTCATCTGGTTCGCCATGGTCAGCTGGTCGCCACTGAATGGAAAAAGGCCGCGCTGCACGGCCTCGGCGACCTTTGCCACAGCCCCGGTCTGCTTCAGTGCGTCACGAAAGGCGGGAAAGTCGTCCGGCGACCACACCGGCTTGGCGGCGAGGTCCTTCCGATGGTGCGACTCCGGACGCTGCCAGACGTTGCAGAGCGAACCGCGCTGCACTGCGAGCTGGAACAGTTCGCGGGCCTCGGTCTCGCGGCCTGCTCCGCGAAGCACTTCGCCGAACTCGACTGGGTCATCGGCGAGCTTCCCGTGGCGGTAGCACCCATCGAGTAGCCCTAAAACAGTGCGACGCACGCGGCCGAGGGCATTGAGATTTCGTGTGAGTGACGCCAAAAGGCCCGCGTTGGAACATTGCTCGGACGGCGTACCGACGCCCTCGACGAGGGGCAAGAGCGAATCCACGACGCGTTCGAGCTCCTCGTCACTGGGAAGCTGGGCAACGGCTCCGAGACGGCTCAGCGTCCACGTCGCCATCGTCTCGCGCATGACTGGAATGTATGGTCCGGTGATGTCGTCGGCGTTGACCTCGTTGTGGTTCAGCCACGCGACGAGGTCGTCCTTGAGCTGAATAACGGCCAACGCGGCGTCGCCTACGTGGTTCGAATCACCGAGCGAGATGCCGTCGCAGGTGTACTCGATGTCTTCCGGCTTCCGTGCCATGTGGTACTGCATCACGAGCTGCGAGCCGTAGTGCTGGCCCTCCTTGAGCAAGGTGTGCGAGAACATGTAGTGTATGTAGTTCATGACATCCTTGTCGCCGGGCACCTTGTAGAGCGGCCGGCCGACCGCCGCACAGCACCAGTGGTTTGCGGTGGCTTCAAAGCGCACGAGTAGGTTGCCGTACATCTCCATATCCTTCTCTTGCCGACCGCGAAACAGTTTCATGTCGGGGCTCTCTCCCTGACCGTCGGCGATGCCGTCGTCGCCGGGAAATTGATTTCGCGGCATGCCACCACCGGGTAATCCGTCGTACTGCGAGGGGTCCATGCCACCGCCCGGCATGCCGCCGTTACCCATCGGGAAAGCCGATGCGCCACCCCGTTCACAGTCGCCCGGCACCGACGGGTCGCAGTCGCCCTCGCCGATGGGAACGTCGCCGTACAACGCACCCACCCAGCTGGTGGCGAACACGGCAAGGGCGAGAAGAGCGGCGAGACGCCGCGGAGAGAACAGGCCGTGCGGCGTGGTCAGCATCGATCAAGAAGAGGCACAGAAATAAAAATTGTTGGATAATACAAATGACTGTTGTGCATGTCCCTTTGGCAACAAAAGCGACATACCAAAGCAAAAGACGGACTGCGTTGTTTTTGAGAGCGGGTCACCGCACTAGAGTCGTCACCATCCCCCCCCAGTGGGTGGCGACCATCCCCCCCTTTGGCACTTTCAGCCTGCGGACGTGACATCCTTGATGGTCACATGTTGGTGATTTCCCGCTGCAATTTTGACGGAGCTGCACGGTTGAACAGCGTCACAAGCTCCATCACGCCGACTTCGTTGACATTTTTGGGCGTCGTGACCGCGGCGGGCGCGTTGGGCCGTTCCGGCATGAGGGCGGCGGCGTCGGAGGCGTGACTGAGCTCGGCGAGCAGCGCATCCTCGCGCATGTGGTCCTTCTTGAGATCCTCGGCGATCTGCAAGACGACGGGGTCGTCGATGTCCGGCATCGGGCTGGCCAGGTGTTCGTCGAGTGTCGTCGGCGTATCGCGGTACCGGGTGAAGTAGTTGGGAGGCGGCTCCAGGTTGCTGGGCATGGACAAGAATATGGCCAGCTTCCGCCGCGCCTTCATGTACAGGTCCTGCACCTCGTCCCGGCGGGCCTTGAGCAACATGATGATGCACCCGAAGATGAAGAAGAACGTCACGAACAGCTGCGCCGCGCCAAAGCCCCGCATGAGCTTCCCCTGAAGCTTCTGGCGGTCCCGACGCGACGTTTCGTCGATGTCGATTCGGGCCTTGTTCACCGTATCGGCGAAGTAGTGCTTTTTCTTCGCGTCGTACAAGGGGGACCCAATGTATTCCAGGAGGACCTGGGCGGCGGCGAGAATTTCCTGCTGCTCACGCTGCGTCGAGGCATGCTTGTAGAGCGGACGCCACGCCTGGTCGACTTCCTCCTCCTTAAGCGCGTTTAGTTTCTGCTTATTAAGCTGCAAAATGGTGCTCGCCTTTTCGAGCTCCATCCAACGTTTGTAGTCTTCCGACCCAAGAGAAAAGTTCGCATCCGTGACAAATGGGCTGGAGCTGCCCTTCATATTTGCGGGCAGCTTCGATTTCATCTGCAGGTTGTCGTACTCGACTTGCGTCGCCACCGGGTCATAGACATTCCCGCGCATCACTCTGAAGTTTCGCTTGCCAGTGCGCAATTCGTCCTCTGCCTCCTGCTGGAGCTTCTTGAAGGCTTCCTCCGTCAATCGGCGAAGCGTGCGCCGGTACATTTCACTCGACAGCAAACTAGGATACTTTGCGAGGACAAAACCCACCCTCCTTTCTGTTTGCACACATTCCATTTCCAACGACACAGATCAGAATGCGAACAGGTAGGTGACAGGAAGAGTCAACATCAACGCCAAAATCACATTGAGTGCCAAAAGTCGCTATGATGCGCTTGCGACGTCGCCGCCGGTGAGGAGCCCTGACAGCCGCTGCCACAGAGACGGCTTTGGCAAGTCCTTCACCATGTACGTATCCCGTAGGTCGTAGCCAAGCCGGGCGTAGTACGGCCGCACACCGACGCCGGCAATCACGGCGACCGTGCTAAATCCGTTTTCGAGCGCAAGTCGCTCGGCGACGAGCATCAAGTGACCACCCACACCGGTGTGCTGGGTCGTTGCCCCCCTCGGCGCCCCTGAACCGGCAGTGGAGCCCGTCGCCGTAGTTGGCGCCCCGGCAGAGGAATCGCCCGCGAGTGTCTGCGACACGGCGACCAACTTACCGTAGGTATGCAATTCGCGAATAAGCGCAGCTCCTTTGAGCACCGGGAAGGCACCGTCAGCTTCCGAGGTGGCTGCACTACGGTCTCGAAGCCTGAGCCGCAGATGACCGAAGAGCACTGTGCGTTGAACGTTTTCCACTGATACGTAGAATTCCGTCCCGACGCTGGCGCGAAAGCGATCGATGAAGGTGGCCGCGTGCTCGCGGGCGACCGCCTGCCCCTTGCACTCGCGCTCTCGAATGTCTCTGCAACGCGAGCCGCGACGCAGCATCTCAGCGTCGAGGACTTGCCGCAGATTGACGCGGTTTTCCCCCCCGCAGATGTAATTCCCTGGGATGTCGCGAACGATGCGGTTCAGACGCAGCCGATAAGGGCAGTGCTCAAGGATGAATGTGATGAGGTCGGCCATCTTGCGGCCGCCTTCTTCCTCCGCGTAGGGTTTGTACTGCCCCGCGTCGTACCAACTCTTGATCTTCGTGAATGGCACCACGGCCGTCGGGTAGACCTTCCACTGGTCGACCTGGAAGTCCTCGTTCGCGGGAGACAGAAGGAACCGGAACATCTCCATGTCGCGGTCGTAGCTGCTGCCTGGCAGATCGGGCATCCAATGGGCGTCTACCTTGAAGCCCGCATCGAGCAGCCTCCGGATGCCTACAACCGCTTTCTCAGTAGGGCACTCCCGATTCACAGCGTCCAGCACCTCATCGTCCGTGTGCTGAATGCCCAGCTGCACCCGCGTGACGCCCAACGAGCGAAAGCGCACGAGCTCTCGGTAGCTGATGTAATCCGGACGGGTTTCGATCGTCACGCCGATGATGCGGCATCGGGCCGTCTCGTTCAACGTGAGCTCCTCGTCGAGAGAGCGCATCGCCGGCAACGGCGGCGCGCTGTAATACGTATTCGCGGCGTAGAACGTGGCGCGGATAAAGTCCCTCGCGTAGTCGTGTGGGTAGAATGAAAAGGTGCCGCCCAGGAGAATCAGCTCGATCTTGTCGACGATGTGCCCGTTGTTCTCCAGGGCGTTGGCGCGGTCGTAGAATTGGTGAATCGGGTCCCAGTTGTTGCGGTAGCCCCGGAGAACGCCCGGTTCGCGCAGTAGGTAGGAGCGTGCGATTCCTGGTTGGTTCGGGCAGTAGTGACAGTCCTTCGGGCACGAGAACGCACCTGGTCCGAAGAAACTTGTGACCACTAACACGCCACTGTGCGACTTCCCCTTCTTCTTCATGAGTAGTTCTTCGACAGCGAGATTAACCGCGACCTCGCCGGTGCGCACGAGGTATCGATAGGCGCCGATGAGCTCCGACTTGCGCACAGTGTTACCCAGGGCGCTGGACCGGCTTGCTTTGTGGTACTCGCTGTTGAGCCGCTGAGGAGTCATGCCCACCTGGCAGCGCTGGCAGAGAGACTTTGCCGCAGCGTACAGCAGCTGCTTCTTCGACTCTGGCAGATCGCTGAACTCGTTCAGACCCGTGAGCACTTGTTCGATCTCGCGCGCCTCCTCCGGTTCCTGGTAGTTGCCCAGCAACTTAAAGAAATCGTCCGGCATACCATCAATCTTTGCGACGCGGCCGCGCAGCTCTCGTTTGGCCGCCGCCGCGATGGGGGGCTCCTCGTCGGCTGCCATAGGCGTGTCTGGAACATCACTGCGGTCTCGCTTACGATCCGCCGTGGGATGCAACGTCGCCGACATGGAATTTTCCACTTAATCGCGTCTGTCGCTTACCACTGTGGGGATCCTGCCGGCAGCAACCGTAAATGACAAGCGTTTGGCCACCGTTGCGAGCGGAGGGTAGCAACCACCAGCAACGCCTTCCGTTTCGCAAATACAAGAGGCACACAAAAGTGCGCTACTGAGGAGCGGATTCGACCCCCCGAACCCGTTCTCAACCTTGGTAGCTTGGTACTGTTACTCCCGTGACTACGAGAGCGAGCCTGCCCTTCCCCGCCGCTAAAGGACAGATCGATCTCTGTCGTACAGTAGCATCACACAGGGATCCTTGCGCCGTGCAGATCGCCGTCACAAGCTGAGAACCCGCATCTCGGACAATGGAACTGTATACTGCCGTCTTGCGAGCCGACCGTTCCGCGCACAAGGCCTTCACCGTCTTGCCATCCGTGTCCCTCACTGGACCCTTCAAGTGCGCGTCTTGCCAACTTCCCCTCCTCACACTCCTGTGTGTTTTCACATGGCTGCGGCTCCACACCGGCTGAAACGTCACGAGGCCAGTTTTTCGCGTTCTCGCCACGGAAATCTCTGTTGCTGGACCAACTGTTCGCTGGCGACCATGGCTTGCTTGACTTGGCTTTTCATTGTGTGGAGGGGAAATCGTCGTTCGTTATAAAGAAACACAGGGTTCAATACACATTGAACACCACTGACTTCCCCAGCTCCCAGCCATGCGAACCGGAAGGCCGGTACACACAAAAAAGGGTGAAACAGGGATTAGGCGAAGGAGGTAGATGCTCACGGGCAAAGGAGGTGCAGCTGCTCACGCAAATCGTGGGGGATGAAGAACAACCGTGCCTCTGCGGTTCTAGCGGGGTCGACCGAACACTCTTGTCGGCAGAAGAGTCCATCCGCAACCACAATACGAAGGCGACTCACGATCCCAGCCTTTACTGAAACATCCCTCGCTGTTCCCTTCCCGACCGCCTTCCGGCGTCGCCCTCACCTCGCGAGGGTGCGGCGACGTGAGCGGAGCTGAAACAGTTCGTGGAGCGCGACCGTTCGTGGCGACTCCCGCGGAGGAAAATCAACCGAACGGAGAGCCGACGACGCGGAGAAGGTCGCAGTTTGTTGCGCCCTAGGCCCCCAATACCGCAAAATTAATGGACGCCTCCCCGTAGGACGAGGTGACTACGTCATGCCCAGATGCTGTACTGGGTGGAATTCGTTCGCAAAAAACCTTTTGCAACTTTCCAGCGATCGGCGCCATCGTTGGGTGGGATCTTGGCTGTGGTGTCAATGAATGTGTACAATTGGCGCTGCGCATCTGGCGAAACGTCCCGAGCGCCATCCCCCGCTCCGGCCTACCCCTCAACTCAGTCATTCTGTTGATTGCCTTCTTGGGCACCGGGAAAACAGGTTCTCGAGAATGGACGCAGTTGAGATGGGCGGACCCTGAGCTGGAACATCCGCGCAACACTGGTTCACGATAAAACTCGAACACAAAATGCAGGGGAAGAGTTCAGTTATGACCAAAATGACGACCATAGTCGAGTTCACCAAATGACGGCAAAGCTCAATCCTGACCATCGCATGTTTTGAGTCCCAAGTCAAACCACGAAGAAGCGAGGGAAAACACCTAATGTGCAAGGATGTCCTAGCACCTAAAATTTGACGCGTCCAGTGGTCGCCAAGCGCTCATAGTCTCGAGCCCCGCCAGGATCGCTGCGATCGATACGAACCCCGCGAACCCAGACCGGGGAGGGTAAGTCGAACTGCTCCTCGGCGATGCGCACGTCGCCGCCTGGATCCGTAATGTCCCGCGCTTTACGTTTGCGCACGAGACGCGTCATGTATTGCTGCATGCGGCCTTGGGGCTCAGAGGACGCGATGCGCTTGAACAACTCTCGGTCGCCGATGTCAAGAGCGGCCTTCGCACAGCCCATACGAATCGCGGCATCAGGCGATGTAGCCAGTGCTCGGATCGTTTCTCCAGCATCAGGATCGCCAAGATGGGCGAGGTACTGCACGTGCATGCCGATCAAATCCGCAAGGCGGTATTGCGGGTTTGGCACCTCTGCGGTGCCTGCATACAACAAGGGAGCTTCTTTGTGGGTCGCGTAGGCGGTGAGCAGCTGCTGGAGGCGTGTTCGCATGCCATGAACGCCAAGAAGGTCACGCCGACGTTCGATCCAGCATGATGTGTGAAACAGAGCCATGACGGCATCAACGGGCATATCGTATGCGAATTCCGTCCCCATCACAGCGTTGAACCGAGCCACGAGACTATGCCGACCGGCTCCGCCGCTCATCCGATGATGGTGATCGGCCCACGACACCCGCGCAAACACGGGGATGCGAAGATCGGGAATCGTGTTCGCGCCGGCTTCTTTCCACAGAGTTTCGAATGCACCAGGGTTCAACGGGGGCAGCTTGACCTCCGCCGCCAGGTGCACCTTGACCTGAAGAAGCGCCTTGGACGCCACGCAGCGGTACAAGGTCGTGGCAACTCCAGGCCCATCCACGCGAGGGTGAAACGCGGTGTCGCCCATGTTGACGACTGTGCGGTGCTCGGCGATCGAGAAGAGGAACGGGTTGGTGTCCATGTGTCGGGAGAGCTCCTCTGGGTCGTTGAACTCACCGAGAAAGACATCTTGGTAGTTCGGGTATTCGCGGACGATGACTTCGTCGTACGCGGCCGTCGTGGCCATCCACGCCAAGTAGCGCAACACAGCCGGAGGGTCGCGCGGCATGCCCTGCTGTTGGAGGGCCGTCGTGCCTCGTTGCCATAGGTCCTCGTACCGCGCATGGTGTTCGTCCCGATGGGCTGCGGCGGCGACCGCGTAGTACGACAAAACGCGCCTCAACGCGGCAGCTGTCGGTTTGGTCGGGAGCCACATCAGCGGCGGGACATAGGGCGAGAGTTGAACGAACACCGCGGGCACCGTCGCGGCTGGATCCACCCACAGCTTGACGGGCCCGGTGCCCTCGGAGGTGGGCAGTTGACGCCGGTCGGGGAACCTGTACCCATGTGCGAAGCACACGAGCGACGGCTGGGCACCGCCCCCGTCCGACATGACGAGCTTCCGCCTCGTATCGGCGTCGAATACATCGCCGCCAGCGGCGAAGGCGAACGGTGTCATCTCATAGCGCTCCTCAGGCAGCACGTCGAAGGTCAGCAGCAGGTAGGGGTCGAGATCGTCCCCGTCCGCCGGCATTGGCTCATCCGTCACGCTCGGCGTCCCCTCACCCGGCGCCCCACTACTCTTCTCGAGGTGACCGCCCGTTGGCGCGGCGGCCTTCTTCGACGAGTCCCTGCGAAAGTGAAGGTCGGCGCAGAGCGTCTCAAACCACTCCGGCGGCATCGGCACGCCCGCGGCATCGATCCGGTGACCGGCGAAGCGAGACCACATCACTTCCTCGGACTGTTTCGCGTCGCCGCTATGGGTCCTCGATGAGAACGTAACCTGCGACACCGACACACTCAGACCCGCCGCGCGTGAGGGGGTGCCCCACCTCGGCGCATTCAGACTCCAGGCGCGGTGACATTGCCGAAGGGCCGAAGCACCGCCAACGTCAACGCCGATCGGACGCCAGGACCGATTGAGCGGCCGGCGCCACGGAACGCATACGCCCCAAAATTGACGAGTCGCCATTGTATCAAACGACGACCGACAGAGCTATGACCACAGGGGGGGGGGGGGGGGACCCC
>ERZ1292633.1529-Hain-H41-02um-R1-1529-length-24873-cov-6_pt1 | contig 24873 bp, 15 predicted proteins | sample MGYA00564406_ERZ1292633 | MGnify/ENA primary metagenome ERZ1292633 (study PRJEB36523, sample SAMEA6512639) | groundwater metagenome | collected 2019-01-08 | study: AquaDiva: Metagenomics assemblies of 32 groundwater samples | reverse complement strand
TGATCTCGAAGAGACCGCTGACGTGGATGATGGGGTGCTGGAGCATGATCTGGGAAATGTCCCGGTGGATCATGCTCAGGATCGAGCTGCGACGCTTGCTTCGACGACAGCATCGACGCTACTCTTACTTCGCCGAAAAAGGAATCCCAATTTCAATCCTGCAACTGGAGCCATTGATGTGACCCACATCAAAGACCGCGTGAAAGACGCCCACCATCGCGTCGATGAACGAGATTTTCATCAGTCTTTGCATCGAAACACGCAAAAGGGGAAATCGAAGCGTCGTTTGCAACGCGAAATGCAAGCGGCAGATGTGACAAATCCTGATAGTGGTTGGTAATTAAATGCCGGTGGTGATTTGCAGTAACACTTTTTTGGCAGTCGTTTTTTACGTGTATTGACTGGAACCCTGGAATCACACTGTGTTTTAGTTCAAACTTGCTTGTTGCCATGTTTCGTTTTGTTTAAGACGGTCATGGAACTGTTCGATTCACCAAACTTTCGCGAAGGGTGGACGGCATCGTCTGAGACACTCGCGTCACTGCACCAGCATCCGCTTTTCAGTGTCGACCCAATGAAGATGACTGATTCACAATTTGCCAAATTCGGCGTCGGTTTGTTCGACGTGACGGACGCGGCTCAGTCACAAATCAACGTAGTTCATGGACAAACAACGCGAAGTTGCGAAACGAATAAAGGCGAGGCACCCCACTGCGGTGTCGGTGAAACACTGCGGAACTTCTGGACTCTCCCTTCCGACATACGAGTCACACCAACCAAACGAGCAACGGTTCCGTCGGACATCACGCCACTGATCAACAACATGGTTTTGTCGGCGCTTGAGACCCCAAGTCGACTTGAGGTCGCGACGCACGTGAAATTAGAATTCAAGCAACATCGCCAAAAGCGGTTTCGCCTTCCTCGTGGAGGGCCTGTCCCGGTGGAAGGGCAATACGTGATTGTGCAACGGTCTGATGGACTGGTTGACTGCGGACTTTGCGTGGGAACTGACTGTGAACCGGAAGAAGTGTCTGCGGGCACCAACGGCCGCATCGTGGTCAGCGGGCGAGCGGCGTCGGCGACTTTAATTGGTGCCATCGGAGGGGCGAAGGCGAATGCGTGTGCTGGAATCGTTGTTCGACCTGCCAACGACACTGACTACCAGCTGATAGAAAACGGGCTTCCAGCAATGGAAAACAAGGCGATCGGACTGTGTCACCAACTTGTTCATTTTCTACACCTTCCGTTCGAAGTCGTGGACGCCGAGTTCACCTTTGACATGAAGGAGGTTGTAATTTCGTACAGGGTCTTAACCACCAGCTCATCGACGAGTGCTCCAAATTTGCCCCGATTGCAACGAGAGTTGTCGCATTCATTGAAGTCCACGGTGGTACTACATCCAATCACCTCCCCATAGAACCACGAATCGAAAGGATAGATCGATGAACAAACCATTCCTCCGTTTCTTGATTAGATGGTGCTGAACTCGTCGTTTCGAAGGAAACACCCTTTTTTGTTCCAAGAGAGTACAAGTATGGTGGTGGTTGTTTTTTGGGGGGAAGGAAGGACGGAAGGGGGAGGTGACAAGGAAGCATTGTTCTGCCAAATGCGACCCACTCGAGTGACGAGCACGACCGCTCGACCTCCTGCAACAACGCAAGCAAAGACACCGGCTGTGGTGTCTCGCCGCGGACCTTCGGTATTCCCTCATGAGATGGTTGCTCACGTGTCTCACAATGCAAACGAAACGCAACGCACTCGGGAAATTCGCCGACAATTGGAACAAGTTGATATGGAGTATTTTGGCGTGCCCCAACAGCAACCCCCATCGGCATCGACCAAAGACGATCGCCAACGCCTGGTCGGCGCAATTGCAAGTGCTCAAGGCGACATCGACAGTCGTTTTGCTAAAGGTGACACAATTACTGGAGCACCACGCCCAGCGTGGTTAACTGGACCGTCAAATCCCGAGGGTCGATGTCTCGACGCATCCGATCGCAATTTGCTGTGCATGGATTCACTTCACGACACGGTGGTCGTCGGCTCCGTTGACCATGGCCTCAAGGTTTACAATGCAAGAACTGGACGTGAATTGCGCACGTTGTTCTCAAAAAAATTTGGCCATGCGGAGTGGGTGACAAGCTGCAGCTTCTTGCCAGACGGCAGAATTTTAAGTGGAGGTATGGATAGTAAAATTTGCCTTTGGCATTCAACTGCGCTTCGTTGCGAAGATCTTCTCGGTCACACGGCGAGCGTCAGCCAGGTCGCAGTCAATCACTTAGGTATTGCCGTCAGTTCAAGCTATGATCGCACCCTCCGAGTCTGGGATTGCAACGCGGGTGTGCAAGGAAAACAACTTGCCGTTTTATCTGCTCACAGTCAACCGGTGATGCAGTTCGTATGGTTTGGAGGTTGCATCTTGTCTGGGGACCGCAAAGGTCAGGTCATATTGTGGGACCTGGCAACCGGTCAGGCAATCGCGAAAATGAACACTGTTGCAGGACAAATAGGTGCTCTCGGCAGCTGCTGCACGAACGAAATCAACTTGTCGTTAGCGGGCGATCAATCGGGCTCCCTGACTGGCTGGGATTTTCGAAATAGTGGCACGACGCCGGTCTTTCAACATTCCTTGCACCCCGGTGGTGTTTTGAGTGGCATCAAACAGATGAATGGTTTGTCGAATCTGATGGTCACTTGTGGTGCGGACAAACGTATCGTGTGCTCGGACTACAGAAACTTATCACGCCCGGTTGCGGAGTTCGTCGAACACAAGGACTTCATCTATTCCTTAGAAGTCGTCGACAAGTTGATTGTGTCTGGGGGTGGAAATGGCTGGGTTCTTGTCCATGACGTGGAGCAAGGTCGTTGTCTCTACGCACTGGGGGCCAACAAGGGAGCTGTCAGGTGCCTGACAGCGCGTGACGACATGCTTGTGGCGGCGGGCGACGATGGAAAAGTGATGATTTATGACATGTAGAATTCAATAGACATTCAATTCAATAGACCATGTGCCACCGCGTACAAGCCACTGACCAATTCACGCATGAAGCACCTTTGAACTGCACTTACCTTCAAAGATCATTTTCATGGTCCGTCGGCCCGAGCCGTTAACTCTTTGGTCCGTCTCCACGGCAGCTGCCCCGGTTTCGAGGTTGCTTCTTTGCGTGATTGCGGTCACGTCAGTTGCCTTCAGCCTCATCAACTCCAAACATCCCGTCACCGGCAATTTCCATTCAGGCGTCGCGCCACGTTCGCTTTCAGTGTACTTGCAGAGCGCGGCTCCGGCGAGTGGGCTGTTTTGCGGCACCCTCGTCGCATTAAATTGGCTGATTTGCAGCTTTACTGCGCTGTCTGGCGGGGAGTTAACCTTGGCGCTCCTTGCTGTTTCGACTTGCGGCTCGTCTGTCGAACGATTCCTTGGATCTGCGCGGTTTGTCGCAGTCTTGCTCTGGTTATTGGTTTGCAAGGTCACGATATTTGTCACTCTGTCGCGGGTAATGTTTCCTTCGATTTCGATCTTGGATTGGGTACCGTCGTCACCCAGTGGGTTGGCAGTGTGCCTTTGTCTCGCTCGACGGCGGTTGCTGCCGCCATCGGGGCGTTTTGTCACGATCGGCTCGTCTCAAATAGCGGAGGAATCGTTCACTTGTGACTTGCTGATGCTGCAACTGTCAATGCCTGGTGGTTGTGCGGTTTCGTTAGCTGTCTTTCGGTATTGGTCGTGGTCAACGGGTTCTGGATGAGGTCCGCACCGTTCAAGGTTTGCGTCGCCGCGGCGACGTACGCGTGGCCGAGTCGTGCTTCCGCTTCTACCTGCCGCGTCACATGGCACTGTATGCACGCGCGAAATCACGAGGCATCGGCATTCCCTTCGTTGACTCGAGCAACTCCCGCGGCAATCGATGACACTGCAGTCGAACGCTTGGTCGAACTTGGTGTTTCGCGAGATGCCGCCGTCCGGGCTTTGAACACCGCGAACGGCAACGTTGACCACGCTGCCGCGGTCTTGTTCGATACCCACTAGTGTACCCACCCCCCAGCATCGAAGATTTGACACCGTCAATGCACCACTCGTAGTTGTCTTTGTTTCCTCCTTTGAAAGCATGCCCTCATGTCGACCGTTCCCCCACCCGTTATGGCAGTCGTCATGTGCTGCTTTGTGATGCTTGTGGGCACCGCGCTTGCCCGGAACACGGATCCTGACTTGTATGGCTTTGGGCGGAGCGACAACAATCCCTTTTCGTGCCCGCTATTTGGCGTTGGCGCGTCGACATGCGCGACGCCCGGTCAGTGCACCGAGTGTGTGCCACGGCTCATCGCGCAGCGTGTGCGTCAGGCGTGCAGCGGGCAAAGCCACACCGTCTTGCTGATGTCAAACCGAAGTGTTTGGGTAGCCGGGATCAATGCATTCCTAGGAATAAATGCCTCACCCCTCGATTCTACTTGCCAAACTACGCTGAGAGAAGTTGTGAGTCTCCAACCATCCGTACTCGGCGGGAACGTCGTGGCCTCGTCCGTCGCATGCTCTCTCAACGCGACAGTGGTCGTGCTTTCGAACGGTACAGCTGTTGGATTCGGACGAAACGTGGATGGCGCACTCGGTGTGCTCGAACCACATCTAAGCATTCCCGTTCGCGTTCCCGTGTCGGATTCGGTTCAGCAGGTTACCGCTGCGCTCTCCTCATTTGTGTTTCTTCTCGCGGACGGAACCGTCATTAGCAGTGGTGTGGGTTCTGCGAGAGGTCGTCCCAGCGTCGAGGCTGCGCTTCCAGGCACAGTTGCCGTACCCTGCGTCGTTTCCGTCTTGTCCACGTCTTATTACAGTGGCATGGCGTTGTGCTCAGATCGACGCACCATTTACGGTTGGGGCAACAACGACCGCAAGCAACTGACGGCTGATGGGGCAACCACGCTTTACGAATCGCCCGTGTTAAGTCCATTCGACGATGTGACTACACAATACCCCATGGACGTCACGTCGCTGTCCATAGGATCGTCTCATGCGGCGATCGTTATCATCAACGGAAGCCTGTTGATGCGAGGTAGTAATGACGATGGCCAGCTGGGATTACCACCTTTCGTATTCGAGCTGTCCCACCCCGCCAGCGTGTCTGGTTACTATGGGTATCCCGCCGGAATCGCAGCCGCCAGTGCTGGGTTGCGGTACACGCTCGCGGCCACGAAGAAGCGAATAGCGACGTCGACCAACCCCATTCAATATTCTAATCTGCTGGTCGCCGGAAGCAACGGTGGATGCGCCTTGGGTACCGGGTTGAGCAATTCCGTATTGCCTGGTGTCACCACACGGCTCACCGCCTTCGACGTGGCCTTGTTTCGCGAAAGGATCGTCGTGGCACTGTGGGTGAATGAACGTTCGCGATCGTTCGTTTCGGTACTTCGAGATCGAACGTCGAGCACATCAATGTCACCGTCAGTCTCTGTTTCGCCCTCGACGTCACCAAGTTGGAGCGTCTCCAAATCGCTGGTTCAACGGCCATCAGCCAGTCCGCGAGTTTCGCTTTCGCGTTCACGTCAGACCAACTCGGTGACCCAATCGAAGACCCACCCCGTCCCCGGTACGAGCACCATTACATCATCTGTCGTCGGCAGCGCATCACATACGAGACGAATCACCAGTTCCCATTCGTTCACGTTGTTGGCACCACCGCTGATCTCCAGAGCAGTTCTGTTCTTGAGTCGGCACCTGATTGTTGTGGAATTTAACATCGAGACGGATCGAGGTCAGGAAAGGCGCGCCGTGATTCCGAGGGCTGGGGTGGACAATTTGATTCTTATACTTGGCGCGCGGCAGTCATTGGGATCCGCGTACCTCGCTGAGTGGACGGACAATCAAACGCTTGCCGTATCATACGACCCTGAGGATGGGAACATCACCGTTGGCGTCGCCACCGTCGGGATCGCGCCTCGCTCCCTGATCCGGAATCTGCGTGGAGACTCCGCGCCATCTCCGGCGGTACAGAGCGTTCTGTTGCAACGACCGATCGTTGAAACAGACCGCGCCATTGTGGTCGACAAGGAAGCCGTCTCGGTGGCGGTCGTCGCAGCCGTCGTGACCATTGGCTGCGTCATCATTTTTGCGGGACTCGCCGTTCTTGTGTTTGGCCCCGTGAAAAATCGACTTGCAGGACCTTCGATCAAAGAGCAAGCCAGAAGTGCAGGTGAAAATATCCCGCCCACCGCGCCGGATGCCATCCCGGTCACGTACGAGTTTCATCCAGCAGACGAAGGCCAAGTCCGGTGGTCCAGTGTCGATGCCAACCGTCGCCCACGATCCCCGGAACTACCTGGGAACCTGCAAACTCCTCGCTCACGTCAAGCGACGACTAATGTGCCCACTCCAGAGCGTGCGCGCACTCCTTCTGGAACCATTGTGCCCGTTTTGCCAACGTCGAGCTCGCCCGGTAGACCCCCACGCGCAGCGATGCCCCTTTCCTCCCTCATGTTGTACATCACCACTCCCGCGAGTCACGAGCCCGTTCATGAAGGAACGCTTAGAAATTCGGCGTTGACTCCATCTTGGTCGTCTCGTAAGCCAGTTTAAACCCGTTGAGTGAGCATCGTCAACTTGACTCAAGGGTCGTCAAGAAAAATCTCCCCGTTGAGGGCCCATTCCTGAACTGTTGCGAATTGAGGTGTGCTTTGAGTCCAACAGTGTTGATTGGGCGCACAGTGTGGCACACGCGTCTTTTGTCCTGCGTCACCGAGCGCTGGATGTTGCGACCCGGCGAAAAACGCGTCTTTGGGGGAGGTGTCGGCAGGGCGACAAATCTGACGGTGGCTGGCGACGACGTCGAAGATGACGTCGTCGTTTCGCGCCCTCTTTTTCCGGTCCCTGTAGCCGCGGACATCCCCGCTCACTCAACTTCCGACACTGAACGACGCCACTCTCGGTCGCACTCGGGTTCAGATCGCAGCGCCTCACACCCAATGAACGAACGTACGGTCACGTTCAGCGATCATCATCAACTAGCAAACAGTCGTGAAAACGAGCTGTCGTCATTCCGTCGGTCGGTCGTCGCACCCAGCGGTCCGTACATTACACCGTTTTCCAACGATTCTTCGGCATGCGCCGCATTGCCGTCGCTGCGTCCCCGGCCGGAAAATACCACTCTTCAAAGTGTGCAAGTCAACGGACTCGGTGCGACCCCCGCGACGGTGGCGTACACGCGGGAAATGGATCGACTGAGAGCGGAGCTGAAACAACGCGACGCATGCATCGCACGTCTTCGAGCCGACAATGACGTGTTGTCAAAAGATTTGACGGAAACGCGACAGCAGATGAGCGCAATGGTCGAAAAATTTCAATCGCAGCAAGCATCATTAGCTGCCGCCATCGAACGAGTTCAAACTCAGCAGGTGGACATCGACCGTCTGCGAGAGGCACTTCGAGGCGAAGTGACTGACAACGACGCCATACGCCATGGTTTCGTGGGGCTTCTGCAAAAGGCGCAATCGGAACTCAAGGTTGTGCGCGATGAAATCGCATTCCGTGAACGAAAGGAGTTGTATAGTCGCTACAGTTAGGAAGGGATTCGTCACACGTTTGTCAGTCGCTAGATTATTCAGACATTTTGACCGCACGCGCTGCCTTGTCACGTGTTGAAAAACACCGAACTGAAGAAGATGTGGCAGTGTTCCCTCTTGTCAAACGTCAAGGCAAGCCTCTCGTCGGTGTTGTAGCAAGAAACAACAAATGTTTTCCATAGGCGACACGGTGTTCTTCCATCATCCGAATCACAGCTGGATCCTTGGCAAGGTGGACGCCCTGACTCCAACGGGAGTGACGTGCGTCGCCGACGACGAGAAGCGCGGTGTCAAGGGCGGGCCCCCTTGCACAAACTTGTCACTTGCGAACGTGACGACGGTTCTCGGTTCATCAGTGGACGAAAACGTGGAAGATTTGCTGCGGCTGACCGTACTACACGATGCCACGTTGCTCCGGTGCCTTTTCTTGCGCTACTCCGCAAACCACATTTACACCAACATCGGGGCCATCGTCGTCGCGCTAAATCCTTTCACGTTTTCCATTCCTTGGTATCAAGATTCCGCGATGGCGAAATACTTGGAGGAAGGGGAGCGCATCGAGCGCAATCTGCCTCACAGCTGGGCCGTCGCTCATAACACGTTCTTCGAGCTTATTCAAACGCGGTTCCCACAGTTTATCTTGGTCAGCGGTGAGTCTGGAAGCGGGAAGACGGAAGCGTCGAAGATGGTGGTGAAATATTTTACGGCTCTTTGTAAGAAGCGGGGCTCTGCGGCTGATGGGGCAGCGAGCGAACTTTGTGGGGTCAAGGTTCAACAATGTTCACCCATTCTCGAAGCGTTCGGCAATGCTAGAACCGTCCGCAACGACAACAGCAGTCGTTTTGGCAAATTCATGAAGCTCCAGTTCACCCCAGGCGAAGGACTGCTCATCGGTTCGGTGGCGACCAGGTATTTGCTCGAGAAGAGCCGCATCATCATGGCGTCAAAGGGGGAACGGGTGTACCACAGCTTTTACCTGGTCACCAAGGGCTCGATGGCGGTGGAACTCGGCGTACAAAGTGCGTCATCGTTCACGTCGCTGACATCTGGACAGCAGTTGGAAAATGGGGACTTTGACACGGCGGAAGATTTCAACGGCGTCTCGTCAGCGATGTCCACCGTCGGGCTGTCGCCGACGGACATTCGTTCAACCTGGTGTGTGACGGCAGGTATTCTCTACTTATTGTGTGCCTCATTCGTACCCACATCTGACTCCGAAGGCTCCCAACCTGCTTCCGCATCGGCGGTGCCATTAAACCGCAGTGCCAAACTGTTTGGATTCAATGAAGAAGCCTTGACGTTTGAGCTGACGCAAACGAAGATCGTGATTCGAGGCGAAACGGCCATCAAGCGAATGACCGTCGCACAGTCGGTCGACAGTCGCGACGCGCTTGCAAAGGCACTGTATGATTCACTTTTCGGTTGGCTAGTAAGTCAATGCAACGCGATGTGCGACGGAACGGTTTCAATGGCTAAAAACAGCGCCCGTCCTGTCATCGCCGACCCTACGACCATTCTCTGGGTTGGCTTGCTGGACATTTTTGGATTTGAAGACTTCGAGAAGAATTCCTTCGAGCAGCTGTGCATCAATCTTGCCAACGAAACGCTTCAAGGACACTACAATACCTACGTATTTGAGAAGGATTTGGAAGAATGCAAGGCCGAAAACATAGATACCATCCGCATGACGCGTCCCGACAATTCTGGTTGCATCGCACTGGTCGCGAGCACCAAGGACGGTTTGTTGGCCTTGCTAGACGACGAATGTGCCCTGGGCAAGGGCAGTGACGCGGGATTTTTTGCCTCCACGACTCAAACACACCTGGGACATGCCTCGCTTGTCCACAACAAAATTTCGAAAACGACCTTCGGCGTGCGGCATTACGCTGGGACCGTGACGTACGACGTCACTGGATGGTTAGAAAAGAACCGAGACACCATGAAGGATGGGTTAAAACTCTTGTGTCGAGGCAGCGCAGACCCGATTATCAGCCAGCTTGTTCCCGCTCCGGATACCAATCGTCAGGGTCGCGCCCCTACAGTCGGCGTGTTTTTCCGGAGCCACCTAAGTGATCTGATGGCGATCATCAATTCGAGCAATCCGCATTGGATCCGGTGTATCAAACCCAATCCTCAAAAGAAACCCGGACACATCAACGGCGTGACCACCATGCAGCAACTCGAGTCGTCAGGGGTTCTGGGAACGGTCAAAATTCGCAAAGCTGGCTATCCGGTTCGCATCCTGTTTGCCGGGTTCGTCGCGCGATACAGTTTGCTGCTGGACGGCTCGACGACCGAAGCGAAGCGGCGCGACACCGTCGCCAAGGCGGCGGTTGACACGAAGTTTGCCAAGACGGCATGTGTGGACGTTTTGATCTGTGCAGGAGGGCTGCTGGACGGGCAACTGGCGCAAATGGGTCTCTCAAAAGTATTCATGAAAGCAGAAGCCCTAACGATCATGGAAACGAAGTTGCGAACACGAAAAAGTGCGATTGCGTCAATCATCTCCAACGTAGGCCGCGGGTATTTGACTCGTCTTGGTGTGGCCCAAAAACGCTGGATCACAATCGCGGATTGCATGATTCAAGAATTTCGGGCGTACTTGGCTCGCACCAAGGCCATCCGTGAAGAAAGAGCAAAGCGAATGAAAGTTCTCGTCGAAGAACGAAGCAAACTGCACGACGAGCTCATGCATCAGCATCTTGAAGCGCAAAACAGTCTGTTCGCCGTCTACAATGCTGCGATCTCGAAGGCCATCGACGCGCTGATCGTCGCAACGACGTTAAGCGCTGAACGCCGCGCTGCCGAGATCGAAGAATCCGAAGACAGGGAGCGAAGTCTTTTTCGCGTCAGATTCGACCTCATGGTGCACGACGGTCGCGAAACCGCCGGCCGTTCATCAATCGCGTATCAGCACGCCGTCGACATCTTCTGGCTCCAGCAAGAGGTCGCGGATCAACGTCTGGAATACACAGAAAGCACTCAAGAACCGCTTCAACGACAATCAGTTGAAGCAGAGGAAGCCCTTGCGCGAGCAGTCGGCCCAGTGGCGCACGAGGCTCTGAAAGGCGTGGAAAGCGAGCAACATGCAGTAAGGGAAGGCCTCTTCGTAGCCTATCGCAGGGAGTTGTGCGCCATGGTGTTGGCACCGCTCCACAGTAGTCAACGATATCACTTCACCGAGACGTGGTCAGCGAACCACGAGCGGTCCATGAGGTACGGAATCCAGCAGGACGAGGACGCGACAAGAGCGAAAATCGAGCGGTTCTATCGTCACCAACAATGGTTTGCGGCGCTGGCGACTGTCGAGCACGACGAAGGCTACGATCGTCGAATTATCTCCGGCGTCACGGAGCACCGACTGCGGGAGGAGCTGCAGGACGCATTTGCCCGTGAGTGGACGGCACTCGCACAGGCAGACTACGCTCGGTATGTCGAGAGACACGAGCGCGCCGTTCGCGCCGCGCTCGAAACCCTTGATGAGCAGAGACGGTCAGAGCTGTGGCGGTCACGACGCGGCACGATCGACCTTCTTCAACGAATTGCCGTCGAACGGGATGAATTGACCTTCCGGCACTACTTGGTGACCGCCGAAGCCGCCGCGTTCGATCGGCTCCTTCGAAACCTTCCCTCACTACAGTGGCTGGCGTCGGTAGCGGAAGTCGAACAGGAAGAGCGAGTCGTACGGGTGGCAATGGTCAACTGGGAACGGCGCAGACGGAGCCTCGACTTGACGCACTCGCAGCAACGTCTCCTCGCCATGTGCGCCGAAAACACACTACGTCGCCAACTGGTCGAGGCCTTCAGACTGAATTATACCGACTTGTATGTGCGTCACACACTCATCGTCGCCGATGCTGCCGTGAGAAGCCGTTTGAAGCATGCATGGGATCAGCATGCCATGGACCGACGTGCCATGTGCCGCCAGCAGGCATTCGCCACCGTGGAACGGTACATGTGGCTCGAGGCAAGCGACGTCACGCTCTCCACGCAGGCGGCGTCGCCATCACGTCCCGGGGAGGAGGGCGCAGCGGCGTGGCGCTCAATGTTTGGCGGCTGGGATCGCACATTTCAGACGACGTTGGTTCGTTCTCCCGATGCCCCGATTCGTCGGTATCTGCAGGAAAAGTCCATGTTGGAGCTTGGCGACGAGCTGTGGGAGGATTATCGCGTCCCCGGTGCGCCAAGACAGGCAACGACGACTGCGCGAGATCCCCCAGAAGCGCTTCTCGTGGACCGTGCACACGCCAACTTGCGGACCAGGGTGCTACGTGCGCATGCCGCCCGTACCGGAGAGAGTGCCGCACGCGCACCCCGGGAAGCGTCTCAGTCCTTTTCCGATCAGGAGGATGGATCGCGGGTCGACTCGACGTTGTCATCGTATATTCTTCACCGAGTGGTTTCCCCTCTTCGAGTGGCCCAGGTCTGACGACGTCGGTATGGCCTTTTGACCTTCCTTTTTTTGGTGGTCAATGTGATGAGTCTTGCCATCACTAAATATTGCATTTGTGTTTTTTTGTGGCCTTTTTTTTGTGAACAGTGACCATCCGCACGACGAAGAGGGCTGATGCAAAATGAACGTCGGATCGCCATCGCGATCAGAGTCCGGCCGACGATCAATGCGGCGGAACGGTCGGCCATGCAGGCAGCATCGCGGTGCGAGAGCGACCCCAACACTTTGCTGTTGACAAGTGCAACGTACACCAACACCGCGAACGGGTCCAACGTTGCGTCTTTTCAATTTGATGCTGTGTTTGACGGGGATGACGACCAGCACAGCGTTTACGAGGAGAGTTGCCAGGAACTCGTCGATGCCGCGCTGTTAGGTGCGAATGCGACCATTCTTGCCTACGGGCAAACGGGCAGCGGAAAAACGCACACCATTTTAGGCGCACCTGGCCTTGGCGCTGCCGTCGGAGCTGCCGGCCGAAGCGAGACGGCCGTTGGACCAGACACCGGATTCTTGCTCCGCATTATGGCGGACATCCTGCACCACACCGCCGTGGGCGCCCGTCGCACGGCGCCGGGGCAAGCGCCTCAGCCGACGGTGTTCGTGACGATTTCGGCGATCGAAGTCTACATGGACGACGTGTTCGACTTATTGAATCAGCGCAACAAACTTCGCCTCCGCGATACCGGAGACGATGCTATTCTGACCAATTTGCGATGTGTGACCGTCAATTCGCTGGCAGAGGTGCTTGACGTTTTTTCCGTGGCAAACGCGCAGAGGTCTGTGGCATCGACTAAATCGAACGACGTGAGCTCACGGTCGCACGCTTGCTTTTTCATCGACATCTATAGAATCCCGGGGGGTGCTGCCACTCCGACGGTTGCCGGAACGGGCGGAAACGTCCAAGGGCTCGTCGATGGCGACGGCCGTCCGACGAGACCGGACGTCTTGCGATCGCGCATATCGCTCATCGACCTGGCGGGCAGTGAACGGGTGAAAAAATCGGAAGTCAGCGGTCAAGCCCTCAGCGAGGCGCAGCACATTAACTCCTCTTTATCCGCGCTTGGTACGGTAATCAACGCGTTGCATGAAGGCCGATCGCACATCCCTTTTCGCGACAGTAATCTTACTCGGCTGCTACGCCCGACCCTGTTAGAGGCTCGGTGCCGCGTGCTGTTGATTGGCCACATTTCGCCGGTCCACTACAGCTTTGAGGAGTCGCTTGGCACGGCCAGGTTCTGCGACCGCGTGAAAAACCTCAAGTCATCCGTCATCCCCAACAATATCGATCCAACGATTGAAGCGGCGGTGTGCGTGCTGCGGACGACGCAAATGGAATTGCAGGCAGAATTGAGGGTAGCCCAGGCAGCCTTCGCGCCGCCGACTGCCGGCGGCTACGCCTTCCACTCCGTTCGTTTGTTCCGAAAACACTTTGCCGACCCAAAGCGGAAGCTTTTCATACCTGCCCCTCAACGGGCTCTGTTGCTCAACGCCGAGTGCGACCAGGAACGAACGAAACACTTAGCGCTGCGCGACGAGCAAACCGCGAAGGAATCGGCCACTTCTAGCTCGAGCCTCACTGAACTGACGAATGCCACGGTCTCCGACTATCGCATGCGCTGGCAGCAGCTGGCATCGGAATTGGAAGGCTGGCAGTCGGGTACGTACAGCGAGGCCGCCGACATGGCACTGACCGAGATTTTGAAACTCTGTGAAGCGACGGAGTTGCAAGCGAAACGCGCGAAAAAGAACCGAAAGCACGCTGAGGAACGGAGGCCTCTGTTGATCGCACAACTCGCAGCCCTGGACCTCGAGGCCGCGCAAGTAGCATCCGCTGCGCCATCCGCACCTCGGTACTCGTCGACGGCAAGCCACTTTGACGATGACGACGACGACGAAGACGGTCAGAAGTCATCTGGCGGCACGAAAGCCCCGAAAAGAGGTAACCCTGCGGCGAGCCACTTCGATGACGATGAGCCGACCGGCCGCACAGCCGGCAGCGACGAGGATCCAGAGGAGGTCGAAAAGGCCAACCATGCCATTCTCGAATCCTTCCACAACGGCTGGAAAACCGTGGCAGATCAATACTCGATCGTCACAGGACTCGCCGACAAGGTCGCCAAGAAGCGACGGGAGAGCCGCCGTCAACAGTCGGCCGTGGGGGTGGACACCGACTCCCGCCGCGTGGTGCGGGACATCCTTTACTTCCTCATCGACCGCAGCGTGGATGTCGCTCACCAAATTGTCGATGCCCGCGACAGCTATGCCTGGCTGGACATCGACGGAAGCAGCAGCCGGCTCATGCTCGGCCACCAGTGGCATCGAGCCGTGCTTCCTGGCGAGCTCGGACCCACGGCGTGTGACGCCAGTCCGACGTACCTCAGCGACGATGACGCCATAACGCGGGACGACAAAGCGGCGAATCCCTCCCACTTAAACGGGGCGAGCAAAGAGGGTGCTACAGGAGTGACAGCGACAAGTGGGTCGGCGGCACCGCCGACTGCCATCACCCACGAGCAGGCGACGAAGAACGCAAAGGAGAAGCGCAAGAAGCTGCAAACGGCGCCCGTGACGCGCAAGTTCGAAAGCGACGAAGCGGACAAGCACTACCTCATGACCGTCTACGACTCCCCCACTCTGATCGTGGACGTCGTCAAGTTTTTGACGCAGGGGACAGTCTTGTTGAAGCACGGCCGCAACGGAGCTCCGCATCGGAGAAAGGTTTGGGTTTCCAACGTCGGAAATGTTCGAGAAATCGTGTGGATCGACCCCGACACGTTTCCGAATTCGAAGAAAGCGTCGATTCCACTCGTCGACGTGGCATCCGTTGTGCTGGGCCCTTTCTCAAAGGTGTTTCGCCGAAACCCTGTCACTCCGGACAAGCCGGAGTTCTTTCTGTCATTCACGGTGACCACAAAGAGCGAGTCAAGGACGCTCGACTTAGTGGCAGATTCCTTGGTCGATTTTGAGGCGTGGGTCCTCGGTTTGAGTCACTTGGCGAAAGTGGACCCAGTATGGGGCAAAGCCTTGGAGTACCCACCGGAGGATCTGGCGCTTCTGACCGCGGTGGAGAAGGAGCTCTGCGTGAAGAATCTAATTCCTCCCAAGTCGCTACTCGGCTGCAAGGAGCGTGTCACCGCCCACCGCGACGAAATTGCCATGCACGTCCGGCTGTTTCAGGGGGACACGAGCCAAGCCTACGCGAGCGTCGGTGGCATCCACGCACCGCAGTTGAACCATCTGGGGGCCGTGCTGGTGACCAAAGGGGAGCTGCGATACTATTGCACCCCCTTCAAGCTCGATATTTTCCGGGTTTGTGCGATCTGGGCTTACTTTAGCTCCATCCAATTGGTATACGACCCGTCCTTTGTGCCTGCCACAAACTTTCACCGCACAACCGCCAAGTGAGTGAACCACCCACCAGTGGCCTTAGATTCCGACCAAAAAAACGGGACGACGGGAGAAGGAATATCGCTCCCCAGCGCGAAAACAAAATCAGATTCTCAGACAACACCACTCCCTTTTCGTCTACCTCTCTTTTGCACGTTGCGTCAGCGGGGGAAACATCGTGAGTACGTGGCATTCATCATTTGCTCTCGGTGTAGTAGCGCCATGTTTGACGCCCTTTCCTCTCTCAGAGCTCTCAGCGCAGCTTTGCTAACCTTTCGTACTCATGCGCCACGTCTCCATGTTGATCGCGGCCGTCCTCGCTCTGACGGTGGCCACAGGCGCCCAAGCCTGGTGGTGCACCGGCCACATGACGATCGCGGAGATCGCTCGCGAAAATTTGAACAGCGGGCCTCGGTCCACGGTTGAATCTATCATCTCGAGCCTGAACACCATGGGACCCTTCCCCAAGGTCACGTACATGACGGAGGCAGGCTGCTGGGCGGATGACATCCGTTCCAACAACAAGGCCATGGCGCAGTGGCATTTCCTGAACATTCCCTTCGCACCTACGGGCTATCCCGCGCACCTGCCCCCCCAGGTGGAGAATGTGGAGAGCGTCATTCCGCAAATGTACGATGGCGCCAAGGGCAATCACTACTCCAAGCCCAACAACTGGGAGCTCGTCTTCGCGGTGGCCAACCTCATTCACTTTTACGGCGACATCCATCAGCCCCTCCACGTCACGGACCTGGTCACCTCAAAATTTCCCAACGGTGACAAGGGAGGCAACCTGCTCATGATCAACGTCGGAGGTAACACTCAGGATTTGCATGGCTACTGGGATGCCATTTGCAACCAGTTCGTCACGGACCCCAACCGGCCCCTCAGCAGCTCCGATCGCCAGTACATTGAGAACTTGGCGCAGACGTTCATGACCAACTTCACCTTCTCCTCGGAGCAAAAGGCCGTCTGGAACAGCACTGTCATGGCGCAGGAGTCGTACCAATACGCCGTGCAGTACTCGTACGACAATGGTAATTTGCAGCCGGGAGATACCTTGTCGCCGACGTACATCGCCAACTGCATGCAGGCTGCTGGACAGCGTGTCACCCTCGCTGGCTACCGCCTCGCGAGCGAGCTGAACTACATCTTCAAGGATAGCAGCAAGTTGCCGGAGGCGAAGCACATTCACGAGCGCATTCAACGTGGGTACAAAGAGGTGCGCGAAGTCGCCAAGGCGAAGTACGCAGAAATCGCGCTGGCGGCGAAGGCCAACAAGGCGCTCTAAACGTGCCATTGTCGGTCGATGTTTCCCTCATCCCACCATTGTTTAACCCGCGGCATAACACTTCCCTCCCCCACCATCTGCAAGTCATGCACTCACAACTTTGTTTGATTTCACAGCACGCGAAGCGGCCCTAGTCCCATCAATCGGCGCTTCGCGAATACCCATCCCCGCGAGTGTCAATCCCCGATTTCGGACAAACTTCTTCGTTGCTGTGGATGATCAACAGAAGACGAACTAGTATTCGTTGGAAATGTTTCGACGTGTTCCAATCGCTAGGAAAGTAATTCCTTTTCATTTTTCCATGTGGCCAGACGTTAGGGGCGGATCGCTGGCTCCCTTCGTCGTGTTGCTGACCATCGTCGGGTTGATCGCCGAACACCCGTCGAGTTGGTCGAACGACGGCAGCCACACGTGGCGGTGGGCCTCTCCACTTCAAGGAGCCCATGCATGGTGGTGCAAAGGGCACATGTTGGTCGCCGAGATCGCGGCTCAAACCGTGCAGCCGTCCACGGCATCGTGCGTGAACAACTTGGTGGCCGCGCTCTCGCAGGCGGGTCCCTTCCCGCGCGTCACGGACATGGTCGAGAGCGCGTGCTGGGCCGACGACCTCAAGGGCGACGGGCTGTACGTAATGGGTAACTGGCATTTCGTCGACTTGGTGTTCAACCCGACCAACTACAGCCCCATTGTGAATCCCAATTATCAAGATAATGTCATTTCAGTGTTGCACTCGCTGCAGTCGTCAATTCTGTCAGCCTCCTCGGCGGGCGAAAACGTCAATGCCACCCTGGGCAATGTGAAGCGGAACGACAGGCACCGTCGTCGTGGCCGCCGCTATGGCTTGTCTGCCGACGCGCATAGCCAGAATCCCTGGGAGCTTGCCTTCGAGGTGGCCAACGTGATACACTTCTTCGGTGACATCCATCAACCGCTTCATACCACCGCACTATTCAGCGCCGCGTTTCCGGCAGGGGATGAGGGTGGGAACCTCTTCAAAGTCACGGTGCCTGCCGTGCCGGGGTTGACTGAGCTGCACGAAGTGTGGGACTCGATGTGCGGCACCATGACGATGGATCCTGTGCGTCCGCTCAACGTGTCGGCTCGTCTTGCGTTGAATAATGAAAGTGCGTTTCTTCTCGCCAAGTACGGGTCATCCGTGACCCCATCCGCTCTAGGTCTCAACTCCACCGCCATGGCGGCCGAGAGCCACGCCCTCGCCGTTTCCGTGACATATCTGAACGGCACTCTACAGCCGCACGCAACGCTGACTCCCTCGTACTTGCAGAGTTGTTTGAGAACCAGCGAGCGCCAGATCGTTGTCGCCGGCTTGCGACTGGCTCACTTCCTGGACAGCGCCTTTGCTATCACACCGCCTGCCGCTTGCCAGTCGCCGTAGTTACAAACACAAAAACCAGTCTCACAAATCATTTACCCGTTGCTCATTTTGGTTCCCGACCCTTTTTTTTCTCGGAGGAACGAAACCAATTCGGAGGAACGAAACCAATGACTTTCCCCTTTTGTTTCGGAAATAGATAGTGACCTTTTAGGTGCAAGCTTTTATGTCAGCAGCAGCGACACCGTCGAAGAAGGCCCGCACCGAAACGGGTGTCCGTGCCACCAAAGGTGCCGACGAGCCTCACGAGCCGATCAAGTATCACAACGGCTTTGGCGGATACATTTCGACCGAAGCCCTTCCCAAGGCGCTCCCCGACCTCGGCAACACACCTCAGCAGTGCCCCTACGGTTTATACGCCGAACAAATCAGCGGCACTGCGTTCACCAAGGCCAAGCATGCCAACCTCCGTACGTGGTGGTACCGTTGCTTGCCATCGGCAGCTCACCAGCGGTACCACAAGCTGGACTCCAAAAAATACCTCATGTGCGAGCAACCCACCGAAAATCAAATCGAGCAAATTCGGTGGATGCCGTTACCGATGCCGTCCACCTCGAAGAATTTCATCGAGGGGATGGTCATGTACTGCGGCTCGGGGGACCCCACCATGAAAGCGGGCATCCGCATCTACTTGTACGCCTGCAACGCGGACATGGTCGACTGCTCCTTCACGTCCAGCGACGGCGACCTCTTGATTATACCCGAGCATGGCACGTTGGACATCATGACGGAATGTGGCCGCATGGAGTTGCCCAGCGGCTTCATCGGCGTCATTCCCCGCGGCATTCGGTTTCAAGTGAAGGTCCCTGCTCAGGGCGGCGCGCGCGGATACATTTGCGAAGCGTATGACTCCCACTTTGAACTTCCGCCGCTGGGCGTCATTGGTGCCAACGGCAACGCGAATCTCCGTGACTTTGAAGTGCCCGCCGCCGCCTTCGAACGCCGGGAGTGCAAATGGACCTGCTTTCAATTGTTTAACAACGAAATGTTCTCGATGGAACAGGATCACTCCCCGTTCGACGTCGTCGCCTGGCATGGAAACTACTACCCGTGGCGGTACGACCTGGCGAAGTTCTGCGCGATCAACACGGTGAGCTACGACCACTTGGATCCTTCCATCTTTTGCGTGGTCACGGCGCAGACCGGGGAAGCGGGCGTCGCGTGCTGCGACTTGGCCATCTTTCCGCCTCGTTGGATGGTGGCCGAAAAAACGTTCCGTCCGCCGTACTATCACAAGAACTGCATGTCTGAATTCATGGGCAACGTCCGAGGCACGTACGAGGCGAAGGAAAAGGGGTTTCTTCCCGGAGGCGCCTCGTTGCACTCGCACATGGCCGCCCATGGGCCGGAGGCTGAGGTTTTCGAAAAGGCATCCACCTGTCAGCTGGGGCCCGTCCCACCGAAGCATGACTCACTGGCATTCATGTTCGAATCGTACTACACCTTCAAACTGTCCAAGTGGGCGGCTGCAAACTTGCAGGACCCGGACTACATGAAGTGCTGGGGTGGCCTTAAGTGCCACTTCGACCCCGATCGCCGATGATCGACGAGGCACCAAAGTGGGGGTTGAAAGGCCAGAGGAACCAGTTTTCTCTCTCCGCGACCCACTCGATTCTCGATTCTACTTGTCATCATGCAGGAGCGGGTCTCTCTTCTCGTTCCCTATTTCCTCTCTCTATCTCTTACAACCCTCCCGTGCCCCACCCTCTTTTTCCGATGCGGGGTCCGTCCCCCTGCGCCCATCCACATCACAATGCCCCTCCTTCCGCGGCGCGGCGCGGGAGACGTGCACCCACCACTTTACCGATCATCGCTTTCCACGTGTTCGCCAAGCAGCAACTCCACAAGCTCAGGCCGAACGGCGCAGGTTTTTTTTGTTTCCGCGATGCGGGCACGCCGATTGGAGGCCGTACTTGCTCATTACTTTTTTTAACACTTGTTTTTTTTCCACGTGTTGTTTCCCGACTTGTAAATCACAGTTGTTCACATCAATCGCAACATGTCGAGTTGGGGTCGCGGCCGGGGCAGGTCATGCTCCCGCGGGACAGAAGCGGGCCCTCGACAGTTCGAGATGCCCACTCTGGGAGAGGCGTTCGGAGCCCCGAACACCGCACCTGGTGCCGCCGCTCCACCCCCCGTGATGTTTTCCGCTCCTCTGCCACCTCCACCAACGCCTGCGATCGGACTCGCTGCGACAATGCTACGCCCCATGGGAGCCACGACGGTGGCCAGTGACGAATCGACGCCCGCGCCACCTAAACTGTTCATTGACGTGGGCGTGAACCTGACCGATCCCGTGTTCCGGGGCGTGCATAAGCACGGTCAGCGCGCCCATGAGGACGATTTGCACCTCGTGGTGCACCGCGCGCGCAGCGTTGGCGTGCATCAAATGATCATCACGGGTGGCAGTTTGCATGAAAGCCGTGAAGCCGTGCGCATGGCGAAGGAGCTCGGCCTGACGTGCACCGTGGGCTGCCACCCGACGCGGGCGTCGGAGTTCGTTCAGAAGGCCGCGTCGCCGGAGGCGTATCTTCAGTCGCTGCGCGACCTCGCGGTGTCGAATGCCGAGGTCGTCGTCGCCATCGGGGAGTGCGGTCTCGACTACGACCGTCTATTCTTTTGTGACGCGGACACACAACGACGGTTCTTTCCATTGCAAATCAACCTTGCCATGGACTTGGGGTTGCCTCTGTTTTTGCACGATCGCAACAGCGGTGGGGATTTTCTTTCCATTCTCAAGGACGCCAGGGCGCGCGGAGCGGCAGGTTCGAAGCCGTTTCCAGGAGGCGTGGTGCATAGCTTCACCGGCACCGAGGGCGAACTGCAGGCCTACGTGGAACTTGGTCTGTACATCTCAGTGAACGGATGCAGCCTCAAGACGCCGGAAAATTTGGATGTTGTGAAGAAAATTCCACTTGACCGGTTGCTGATCGAAACTGACGCGCCTTGGTGTGACATCCGTAACACCCATGCGAGCGCGGCCCTGTTGGCGGCTGCGTACCCTCTGCCCCCGGCCGTCGGTGGCGGCGGCAAAAAGGGTACGGGATCGCCGTCAGAGAGCGCGTTGTGGAGGGAGCTCGGGATAGAAGTGGGGATGAACGCCGTCCATCGACCCGGTGCCCCGGTGGACCCCGGAAAATTTGCCATGGGCCGAATGGTCAAAGGTCGCAACGAGCCATGTGCGATTGCCAAAGTGTTCTCGGTGCTGTATCAGCTGCGGAGAGGGGAAGTCGCCACCGCGAGCCAACTCGCTCAGCTCATTCTCGATAACACCCGCCGGCTGTTCTTTTCGCGCCAGCGGTGAGCAAATTTTGGCAAAAAAAAAATAGGCCTCTCGGTTGCGCATCTCATCGTCGTTTGGCACCCATCTCCCAATTCTTCCTCCTCGGGTCTCTACAACCCACCTCGCCCGGATTCAGCGGCACGCATTGATACGAATGGGTCGACGCGCGAGGCAGGTTTTTTTTCCTCCCCGTCGCCCTGGCCAATGGCTGCTAACCGCCGGTGTTGCTCGTTGGTAGCGACCTGCCGGGCCATCGTCGCCGTGCAGTCCGTGTTGCTGTTGGTGGGTTCGATCGCCGGAATCGTCATCCTCAACAATGTCGTTTCGAGCGCAGCCTACTTGGCCACTCTGGATGGCGCCCTGTGCTCTGTTCCCGTGAACGAGGTGCAGGTGTCGTGTCGTTCGTTGAATTTGGTGTTAAACGCTTGGTTTGCGGGCGAATTGATCTGCGCCGTCACCGGCGTTCTGGCCGCGTTCTTCCGGCAGTCATTTCTCGTGTTCGTTTTTGGCTTCTATACGGTGGTCTTCATGGCGACGTCCATCGCGATGGCATACGGCAGCTACGCCGTCCAGTCAAGGTGGCCGTTTTCACTGATCGCCACAAGTACGTCGGTTGCTCACCTCCTTGCACTGACCTCGGTGGTCGCGTGGCGAATGTCGAGCGGCAAGCGGCCATCGTTGGTCCCGTCCAGATGAAATCCAACAATCCCCTCATCAACCAAGGGTTGTAAACCACGACAATGGTCGGGTGGCAACCTGTTCTTTTTCCGGCCATTGAACAGACAGTAATTCAGGACTTTCCGAACCACCACCACCTCGCCCCCCTCCCTATTCGTCGGGTGGCCACCTCGAAACACACACGAGATGTCGCAGGATGACGTCCGTATCGTGGACACGTCCGGGGTGAAAAGAGTGGATTTGATGTGGATTCCTGTGACGGGTGCGTGTACGACAACAGGGACGGTGGCCGTAGGCCAAGACGACCCGCCACGCGTCGCGAGCACGGTCTGGTTCCCCCCAGACGAATCGAGCCGCGCGGCAGACGATGACCGCACCCCCTTGGGAGCCTCACCGCCGCCAACCACAGGTGCGGCGCTTCGCCGCCGCTGGCCAGTTGTGCTCGAAATGATCCCTTACCGACGGAACGATGGCACCGCGATCCGGGATTCACGACGCCACCCGTTTCTCGCTTCGCTAGGGTATGTGTGCGTTCGAGCTGACTTGCGAGGGTCGGGTGACTCCGACGGTCTGCTCATGGACGAATATCTGCCCCAGGAATTACAGGATATTTACGACGTGATTGAGTGGCTAGCGGCGCAGCCGTGGAGTATTGGGAGCGTGGGCCTCTTCGGAAAGTCTTGGGGTGCGTTCAACGCGGCGCAAGTCGCGACCATGCGCCCACCTCACCTCAAGGCCGTCGTGTGTGTCGCGGGCACCCACGACCGCTTCAACGAGGATGTGCATTACCTGGGTAACGGCGCCGTGGCGCAAGACATGTTGCCCTGGGCCTCCGTCATGCACGGCTACAACGCGGCACCCCCAGAGCCGGCGTTCCGCCCAACAGATTGGTATTCGGTGTGGCTCGCTCGGCTCAAGCAAACGCCAATGTACGCCGAGGCGTGGCTTTCGCACCAAGATCGGGATGCTTATTGGCGTCACGGCTCCGTCTGTGAGCAGTACGACCGCATCGACGTTCCGATGCTTGTCGTCGGCGGCTGGGCAGATGGCTACACTTCGTCGGTCTTTCGCTTGCTGGAAGCGGAATCGGATCAGCAATGCGCTGTCGCCGATGGACGCGATACCCGTCGCCCTCCGTGCCTCCGCTTCGGGTTGATCGGGCCGTGGGCACATCAGTATCCCGATGAAGGTTGTCCGGGCCCGGGCCTTAACTTTACTCGAGAATTAGACACGTGGTGGAGCACGTGGCTGAAGGGCCAAACCACGCGGTACTCCACCGAAACCGAACCTCCCCTGAGATTCCCACGGCTGCGACTTTACCTGCAGGACGTGTTGGCCCCGAGCTCCTCGCCGCCGGCTACCGTTCCAGGGCAGTGGATCGGGATCGACGACTGGCCATCCTCGCCGCACCTTTCGTTGCCGCTGGCGTCGGCCAAGGTCTGGAACGTACACCGCGTCACGACGTGGTCGTCACCGGCGCCGGGGACGGCTGCGACGATCCGGTGGTTCGGTGCCTGTGGCGCGCGAAGCATGGGCTCATGGTGGGGCTTCGGTCAACCTACGGAGGCACCTGGCAATCAAATCGTGGACGAGCGTTACTGCTGGTGCACGGACGTCGCTCTCTCTCCGGAAGCAGGTTGCGCTGATGAACTAGACCAACTGACCGCGATTCCGGCCAAGATACACCTCGCGGGCATCCCCGTCGTATCGGTTCCCACGGGTGCATTGATAGCGTCAAATTTTCCCATTCAGCTCGTGTTTCGTGTTTGCCATGTCAACGCCCGATCGAACGAATCGACGCTTCTCACCTGGGGCTGCCAGCAAGTGTGGAACGCGGAGGGGCTGAACCACGCTCCCCTGACCATTAGCCTGAGGCCCTTGGCCGCGTCGATACCCTGCGATGAGGCGGCAACCGGCGGCGACCATGATGCTGGATCGCCGACGAGGGTCGCGACGTTGCGCATCATGATGTCGATCGGACTGTTTCCGATGCTGCTCCCTTGCCCGGACGCGGCGTCGCAGTCGTTGGTGATCCGATCCCCGGGGATTGCCATTTCATGGCCGATGGCGGCCGCCCCGCCGCCTCGGGGTCGTGTTCAATCCGGGAGTGTTGTTCCACAACCGTCGGCACACGACGGTGTTCGAGATATTGGTGGTCTCTTCGCAGCTCGGCCACCCATCGAACAGTCAACGACGCTTCAAAGTGTGACGTTATCTGAGGGCCGCTATCTGAGGGTCATCCACATGGACGACTCACCAGCGAAGGACGCCACGCCGCATTCGATCTCGATCGAGACGACGGATGACGAAGGCCGCCGGCGGTTTGCTGGCACCACCGGGGTGACGCGGGGTGGCGCCTTCCGCGTGATTCACCGACTGCACGCAACGGACGACCCGTTGTCGGCGGAAGCGGAGTGTTGGCACAGCGTCGCCTACGACTTCGCTCACCCGCAGCAAATGGACGCCGTGGACGTCGTGTCGACATCGAGTCACCGAGGTGGCCAGCGTACCACACAGACACCCGACGTGGGCAAGAAGCTTCGGGTGATAGGTGTCGCCGCCAGCACCCACTGTGTCCTCACGACGCCGACACCGACTACGTTCAGGTTACAGCACGACATGGTCGCTCACGTCCGTCACCACGGCAATGACACGGCCGCGAATGGAGAGCTCGTGGTGGAGGCGTCGCCGACGGTTGTCGAGGTGCACAGGGAATCGCACGTCGTGACGATTCCCCGACGACGGCAATGATGGAGACGGTGCCACGTTTTGCCGCCATTCGCCCCGGCACCCCGGTGGAGCTGTGGCGCGATTTATGGGCGGGGGGTGTGCAGAATGCATATGGC
>ERZ1292633.1528-Hain-H41-02um-R1-1528-length-24875-cov-4_pt1 | contig 24875 bp, 16 predicted proteins | sample MGYA00564406_ERZ1292633 | MGnify/ENA primary metagenome ERZ1292633 (study PRJEB36523, sample SAMEA6512639) | groundwater metagenome | collected 2019-01-08 | study: AquaDiva: Metagenomics assemblies of 32 groundwater samples | reverse complement strand
ATCGATACAGTCCGAGACAATGCGCGGAGTGACGTCCATCCCCCCCACGCCTGTAAGATAATTTTGAATGAGGGTGTTGCCTTTCCCTTGAAGGGAGGCACGAATCTCCTGCCAGAAAATGCCGCCGGTTCCCGCGGAATAATTGCGGTCGAGGACGGCAATCTTCGATGCTCCCTGAGTAACTCGTTGCAATTCTTCATTGGGAAAAGGACGAAACATCTTGACCCGCACCATCCCGATTTTCTCGCCGGCGGCGCGCCGCTCGCGGACTACTTTTCGGGCGGTGGTGGCGATACTTCCCGATGCGACCACTACCAACTCGGCATCCTCAGTGTAGAGGGATTCCAGCGCGCCATGAATGGGGCGGCCAAAATGCTTTTCGAACCCTAGACGGTGTTCTTCGAACACTGATGGGACTACCTTCATAACGCGGTCAACCTCCACTCGCGAAGAAGCGGTCTCAAGGGGCCAAGTCAGACCGCCCACGGTGACAGGATGATTGATATCCATGCGGTGCGGAAGGGACATGGGAGGCAGGTAGGCATCGACAAGCTCCTGAGAAGGCAGTTCTGTTTCCATGAGGGTATGCGAAATAATAAAGGCATCCATGATCACCATCACCGGCAGTAGCACCCGTTTGTCTTCGGCCAATCGGAACCCATGAATGACGGAATCGACGACTTCCTGATTATTCTCACAGTAGAGCTGAATCCAGGCGGCATCGCGGAACATGAGGGTGTCCCCCTGATCAGCCCAGATATTCCATGGGGGGCCAAGGGTGCGATTAACGGCCACCATGACGATGGGAAGGCGGTAGAATCCCGCCACGAGGATATTCTCAGCCATGTAGGCAAGGCCGTTGGAAGAACTGGCTGTGAATGATCGCGCTCCGTTGAGCGATGCCCCGATACAGACTCCCATGGCGCTGTGTTCGCTTTCGACGGCCACAACATGTCCTTTGGTGAAATTGAAATTCGCAACGCGTTCGACAATTTCGGTCTGGGGGGTGATGGGATAGATTCCGCAGACAACACCCCGTCCGGTGCGGTTGGCCTCACCGGCGACACTCAGGGCATATCCGGCGGCGTGATTTCCAGTGACCACTTCAATTGCCATAGTTGTCACACCTCTCCTGCGGTTTTCATGTATATGACGGCGCGCGGGCATTCAGAGACGCAAACGCCGCATCCCTTGCAATATTCGTAATCGAAAACCAAATGACCATTCTCGCGTCGCACGACGCCATCGGGACAGGCAATAAGACAGAGATCACAGGCATTGCAGACGCCGCAACTGAGGCATCGCTTTGCTTCGTTGAAGTTCGCGAGACCGCGATGCACCTCGGCAAAGGCGCCACGGCGGCTGTCAATTGGAGTTGCGTGTTCGTGGTTTTTTGCGGAGTGGGTGAAGAGATGGAATCGTATCCGTTCGGCGCGAATGACTTCGTCGTCTTTTGCTTTCGGAGGGATGAGATGCTGACCTGTCCACTCCTCGTGAAGCCGGAGAGCCATCTCCCGCCCGCAACCAATAGCGGCGGTGACGGTTCCCTCGTTGGTGAGGAGATCGCCCGCAGTACCGACGCTGTGACCATCGCGGGTATGCCAATACTCGTGAGAGAGAGTAGTCTGTTCAGGAAATAGGGAGAGGTCGGCGCTTTGGCCAAGGGCGAGGAGAACCCGGTCGCAGGGGATGTCGATGACTGCGCCCTCGATAGGGATTGGCTTGCGTCGGCCATCAGAATCAGGTGTCCCTAGTTCCATCCGCTGGCAAGTGAGGGTATGCAGACCAACGTGCGACTCGACCTTCATCGGCGCTAGAAGAAATTCGAAAGAAATCCCTTCGTCGATGGCTTCGTCAACCTCCTCGGAGATGGCGGGCATTTCGGTTCGAGTTCGCCGGTAGACAACGGTGACGCTATTGGCTCCAAGCCGCCATGCCGAGCGGGCGGTATCAATGGCGGTATTGCCGCCACCAACGACTATTATATTTTCACCGGCGATGTGCATCCTGCCGCGCCGCACTTCATTAAGGAAAACGAGACCCTCCATGATAGAGGGATCGTCACCAATATCGACACTGGTCGCCTTTTGCAGTCCGGTCGCTACCAGGACGGCATCATAGCTATCCTGCAGTCGTGTCAACTCGGCGCGATCGACAGGATGATTGGTGACAGTTTGCACGCCGAGTTCCAGAATGCGATGAATGTCGCGGTCGAGGGCTTCGCGAGGAAGGCGATAGGCGGGAATACCGGTACGCATCAGGCCACCGATCTCGGAGTCGCTTTCATAGACTGTCACGCGGTAGCCAAGCATCGCAAGGTGATAGGCTCCCGACAGACCAGCCGGGCCGGAGCCGATGACTGCCACTTTTTGCCTTTTTTGCGGAAGTGGCGTGAGGGTTGTGTAACCATGGTCCCCCACGAATCGCTCGAGAGCACGGACATTGACCGGTTCATCAAAGGTAGCGCGATTGCACTGGTGCATGCAGAATCCGGGACAGACCCTTCCACAGACCGAGGGGAAGGGTGTTGACTTCAAAAGGATGGCGAGAGCGTGATCGATATCTTCCTTAGCAAGCGCATCAAGAAAGCCTTGTACATCGTTTCCAGCTGGACAACTGAAATTGCAGGGGGGTACAGAGTTCTCAGGCAACGGCTGTTGGCTGGCCCAGAGACCGGTTCTAATAGCGGGGCGGGCGCCGGTGTTACCTTCGACGACACCGGGGACGAATCCGGCAGAGATGACGACTTTTTGAGTTGAAACGGGTTTTGAGAGCGGCTCAAGAATTTTTACGGAATTGAAGGCTTCGCGGGCGGCCTCAAGATTCTTGTCGCTGAACTCCATGTCGCGAAGAGCCTCAATCAGCGGCTCAAGAGGCATATCGAGCAATCGCTCGGCTGCCCCTGCGAGGGCGGTGTTTACGATAGGGACGCTTCGGGTTCCGAGCTTGTATGCCCGTGCGATAGCAGTGGCGTCGACAGTGGCGAGGCGGTATGGAGAGAGTGATTCCTGTTTGCTGAACGATTGCGGTGTATCAGGGGAGTTTATCAGGATAAAGGCTTGGGGTTTGAGGCCAGTTACGATTCCGGGCGAAACCAAGGTGGGATCAAGGACTATGATATGATCGGGTTCGTAGATGAGGTTTCGATTGAGTACCGGATTGTCGTCGAATCGGAGAAAGGCCTGAAGAGGTGCGCCCGACCTCTCGGCGGCATAGAGGCCAAATGCCTGCACCGATTTCCCTTCGCGATGCCGTGCCTGTGCGAGGATTTTGGCAAGGGTCACTCCCCCCTGCCCACCCCTGCCATGGATTCTTATTTCTGTCAAAGGCGACCTCTTTTGTCCGGAAATCCCAAGTCAGAAAGTGGCTCAGTGCGAAGCACTATTCACATTCTCGTTCGTCTACTCGATTTGCCTTGATTCAAATAACAGAAATTGCGGCAAACTACCATAGCCAAAGTCAAGGGAATGGTGGGAGACCTTAACGAGAGTATTGCTTGGTTTGATAGGGCGACAACAATGAAACTGCTACAACACCCAAAACGCCGCTAACGCGATGAGCGTCGGTGGCAGAGCATATATCAGGAGCATGATCGGACTGATCGCCCCATCGGGGAAATGGCGCCGCAAAATCGAGAATCCGGCGGGATTGGGGGCATTGGCGATGACGGTCAAGCCGCCCCCCACGACGGCGCCTGCCACCAGCGAATATTTGAATCCATCCGAGATTCCATCCACCAGTGAGCCAAGATAGGTGAGGGCGGCATTGTCGGTGACCGCTGTAAGAACTGCCGCCCCGAAAAAGACGGCGGTGTCACTCATATTCGTCAACAGAGGTCCCAGCCACCACTGTTGCATCCCTCCGATAGTCACAAGTCCGGCGAGGAAGAAAGCGACGAGCAATCCCTCCCGAAGAATGAGACGCTCCTGATATTTTGAGTATGCCGATGCAAATCCCAGAAAAAGCAGAAAGAGTCCCATAAAAAGTGCCGGTGTGTGCGCGAAGACGACCACGCTGGAAAGAAAGATGAGATGGATGAGATATATAAGTGGAGGCGTCTTTGCGGGAGTCGTCTTTTTCTCCGGGAGTAGCTTTTTGAGGTCGCGGCGGCAAACAAGGGTGGCGAGGAGGGCATTGACGACCACAGCCAGGGCGGCTTTCCATCCAAATTGCGCGAGCATGAAATCCAAAGTCCATCCCCACTTCCCTGCTACCATCAATACCGGCGGAGCGGCATAGGGGGTAAGGGTTCCTCCGATAGAGACATTCACAAAGAGCACGCCAAGGGTGATGTATTTGGCGCGAGTTGGCAATCCCCGTTCGAAGAAGGCGTCGCTGAGGGTCATAGCCGCAACGGTCATGGCGGCAGGCTCGGTGATGAACGAACCAAGAAGCGGCAGGATTGAGAGGACGCAGAAGTATGCGCCGGAACTTCCGCCGAGTGGGATCAGGTCTCCCAGTCTACGGACGAGCGATGACGCCATCTGGAAAATCGGTTTGCTGGCGGCAACAACCATGATGGCGAAGACGAACATCGGTTCGGTGAAGTGGAGAGTGTTTATGTAGTCGGTGGCCGTTTGCTTCCCCTCAAGAATCAACATGAAGAGAACAAGGACTGTTGCCCAGAAACCGAAGACGATTTCGACTTCGCCCAGTAGATGCCATACGCCAGCGTGTCGCGGCTGGCGATGAGCGAGACCCTCGAAGAACCGCGTCGAAAAGGTATGAATGATGGCAAGTCCGAAGAGTATGGCGGATATGAGTTGTATGTTAGTTGGATTCATACTGAATACAGGGCATCCTGCTCATACTACTTAAACTTTCTCCTGTGTCAATGTACTAATTCGCCGGCTAAAATTGAACAATCAAATGTGAGGGAACTTTTGCGATGAACGGCTGTTCCATAGCACGCATGGTTAGTGCCTGTATCACACTACATCAATCTACCGGGGGATCAAAGGAGTCAGTGTATGATTAAGAGCTTTTTCGAGATTTGTTGGTAATTGGCTCGGTGGCTTTGCTGGTGGCTGGATGCTCCAGTGACAGCAATCCGACCGGCTACGATGGCGGAGGAGCGGTCGAGTTCTCATCCCCGACTCTCACTAACGGGGTTTCGTTTCAGCACGTTTTCCTGACCGCCAAAACGATGAACTATTTCTGCAGTTTTCACGGTACCGCCACGACCGGCATGTATGCGACGATCACGGTGACAGCAGGTGGCGCGCCCCAGTTGGTGCAGTCTAATATCACCAGCAGTACTCTTCAGACATTGAATATTCATGTCGGCGATACGGTCCGCTGGACCAACCAGACGGCTATGCAACACAATGTGCGATCGGCGTCCTGAGTTAGTCTGACCTGGCCCATTGCATTCAAATAGAGCTATAATCTAATTTAGTTCCCCAAAACTCTTGCAACGTCTGAAATGGGAGCCGCCACTGGCTCCCATTTTTGTTGCGATGAAGGCGATCAAACTTGCATATGTGCCAATTGATGAGCATCTTACACAAACTACAGGTAATCTGCAGTCGATTTTCGTAACAAAGGCGACTCGTTTCTCGTAAGCGAATGAGTGAAAGGAGACATTAATGAAAATAGTTGGAGTACTGCTAATTGTCGTTTTCGTTCTTGCCCTCGCCGTTGGCGGCTGGGTATGGTCGGGGCGTGGTGGATTGATTGATCGGTCACAGGGAGTCGATGAAAAGTGGTCGCAAGTACAAAACGTCTATCAGCGTCGGTTTGACCTGGTCCCGAATTTGGTCACGAGTGTGGACAATTTCATGTCCCGTCAGCAGGCCACCCTCACCGAAGTTATCGCGATGCGTCAGCGTGTCATCGATCTCAAGGGATCTGCAGAAACCGCCCTGGGGAGCAGGAATCCGGCCCTATTGGATTCTCTGGCAGGGCAACTTTCCCGCCAAATGAATTCCTACATCAATGTGGTAGTCGAGCAGTATCCGCAGATAAAAGGGGATCAGCTCTACTCCGACCTGATGACACAACTCGAAGGAACTGAAAACCGCATCGCTCAGGAACGGCGGACATTCAACGAGGCTGTTCGTGACTATAACACCTATCGTCAGAAGGGAATCAAAGCCCTCATCGCCGGAGCGATATTTGGTTTCCCCTATGAAAAGGTGTTCTTCGCGGCCCAGTCTGAAGCGCAGACAGCCCCGAACGTAAAAGACGCATTCAATAACAAGTAGGCGGATAAGATCGAGTGAAAAGACTTCTTGTTGTAGTTCTCATATTGCTGGCGGCGGCAGGCGTCTTTGCCGATTCGCAGATTCCTGATCACAAAGGGCTCATCAATGATGTCTCTGGTGTACTCAGTAAGGATGAAGTCCGCCAACTTGAATCCAGAGCGCAGGCGTATCGCACACAGAGCGGCAACGAGATCAGTGTATTGATCGTAGCAACCATAGGAGATCGACCACTTGAGGACTACGCCCACGACGTGTTTAGTTCCTGGGGGGTTGGCAAGAAGGATAAGGACAACGGTGTGCTGTTTCTCGTTGCCGTCAAAGACAGGAAGGCACGGGTTGAAGTAGGCTACGGTCTTGAGGGGGAATTGACCGACATCGAGTGCGGTCGACTGGTAAACAAGAATTCCCCGATGGCTCAGCATTTTCGCAGTCGTGACTACTTCGCGGGCGTGAATGCGGTGTTCGACGGCATTGTGCAGGCAATCGGCGGCGAGTATAACCCGCCAGAAGATTCAAAAAGCGATGGCAAATCAGCGTTATTCCCATTTGGAGTAATTGTGGCCGTTTTGTTGATGGCGCTTTTTGGGCGGGGACACTCCAACAACAACCGAAGATTCGGAGGTCCGTTTATCGGCGGGCTTGCCGCCGGGATGCTTGGCGGCTTGGGACGCCGAGGTGGCTTTAGCATTGGCGGAGGTTCCTTCGGTGGTGGAGGTGGCGGAGGATTCGGTGGAGGCTCTTCCGGTGGCGGTGGAGCGAGCGGAGGCTGGTAGGAGCGAGACAGCATATGGCATCACTTGTAGATAAATATTTTTCAGAAGCAGACTTCAATGCCATCGAAGCCGCAGTCAAGAAGGCCGAGATGTCGACCAGCGGCGAGATTGCTATCGAGCTGGCTTCCCGTTCCAAACATTGGATAAAGGAGAGGCTAATACATTCACTGGTTTTCACACTTGTCTGTATGCTTAGTGCTCTCTATTTAACACGCGAAGTTGATTGGGGAACTTATTACAACACCACACAGACGATTTTTTGGGGAGCGATTGGATTCGTCATCGCGTATTATGGATGGGGGCAGTTTCTCAAGCGTCGTGGACGTCGCCGCAGAGCAGTTTGGAATCGATCGGTAGAGCAGTTTCAACAGTTGACCCCTGTGCGAGGTATGACTGGCATTTTGATTTTCGTGTCGCTTGAAGAAGAAGAGGCCGCGATTGTGGCCGACAAAGGGATCGCATCAAAAGTGCCCGCTGACTATTGGCTCACCCCCTATGCGACCCTCGTTACAGCCATGAAAGATGGCAAACACGCCGAAGGAATTGTTCAGGCGATTGAAACGGTCGCCGTCGAACTCGCCCGGCATTTCCCCCGTGAAAGCGACGACGCCAACGAGCTGTCGGACAGGCCAAAGCGAATTGATTAAGAACGTGCGTTGATTCGATCAAGGCGAGATTCTCTATTAATATTTGCTGACAGATTAATTCTTCAGTTCTTGCCGTACCCTCACCAATGTCACTCCCGCAAAAGCGGGAGCCTATCTTGTTCTTCGTAGGGATGGCATTAGCTCAGTTGTTATCCCCAAAAACAATGATGCGTATCCTTATCCACTAACTCGAGAAAATGATGAATGCGCCTGACGGTCGGCTTAGGGGGATAGCTGTGCCATGTAAGGTCAGCTCGCATCCAAAATACTTTCCAATGCCGTTGTGAACGCACAAATGTCGCCTTGGCAACTGGTGAATGCATTATCCTCGAATCGTCATCCCAAACTGGCCTGATCTCGAATATTTCTATGCTTTGATCCTTGATTTGGAATCCAAAGTCGAGCTTTTTGCGAATCTCCTCGCGAGGCCTTCGTATTTCTATGAAGGCTGTCAAGACCGCTTCGTACTCTTGTTTTTCCGCTTCAGTAAATGCCATCGCAAATCCTCACCTGAGAAGATAACACTTTTCTCTTTCAGCTCCAATCCAATGTCGAACGCACCCTGTGGCTTCCTGAATTCCCGAATGGCTTCTTCGATGGGGATTCATACATAACGGGCGTCGCTCGCTACTTAAAGTGGATCGCAAGCTCCACTCCTGCCCCGCTATTCATGGGAGCTACCGAAACAGTTATGGAATTGGCCAGCTTTCTTCGGTGCGACACTTCGTATGCAACATAGCTCCCGAGGACGGCCCCGGCGACAACGTCAGTGATGTAATGTTTGTTTTCCTGAAGCCGGGAGAGCCCGACATACGTGGCGGCAATTTCTGCGGCGATTCCGGGCCAAAGCCCGTATCGCTCTACGACAATTCCGGCTGTAGTGAAGGCCATGGTTGCGTGGCCTGAAGGAAACGAATAACGGCTACTATCAGGGCGGGTTCGATCAGTGGCGAGTTTCAGACCCATTGCAATGCCCCCAGATATCAGCAGTGCGCTAGTGAGTTCCGAGCCCAAACCAGCGAATTCCTCTTTATGAAAGGCCTTCCCAGAGAAGTAGAGCGCCAGTGCCCCGGCAAGATGCACGGGCGGGGAGCCAAGCGTATAGCCAGCCGAAAAGAACCGCTCTTTGTTCGGATCGGTAGTCCAGCTTCGATAGGGGCGGTTGGTTTCGTGTTCTGAAAGAGCGGGAGTAGCAACCAATAGCCCCAACAAGATATATGACTGAGGGCGGGCACTGAGGTAATAGACGTTGTCCTTAAGATTGCAAAATAAGTTTGAATCGCTGTGGCGGGATTGCGCTTCTGTCGCCGAGGTGGTCTGTCTAAAGGCAAATCCGGTGAGAAAGAGAATAGCGACTAGTCCGGTTACTATTCGACGTTTTAGGCCATTGCCCAGGCATGCTCGTACCATAGTATCCTATATAGTATTACAATTGTTGCAATTGCACTATCGGGAAGTTGAAGGCTCCGAAACGGCAGATGTGGCGTTTTCGCCACTCAGAGTGCTAAAGGAAACATCGACCCATGCATGTTTCGTTCTCGTTCTAGAGTTTCCGGCGCATTACGCAGAAATTTCTTTAGCACATTTGGCGTTACAAGAGACGTGCTTGCTATTGCTCTCCCCGAGCATTCATGCGCTTTAGTCTTTCGATTCGATAACTCTATCCCCAACTCGGCTAATGGTGCCCACCCACACTAGGGGCGACGCGCCAATGTACAATCATAGTCGATAACAACATCGTGCGGATGCATCCAGTCGTCCCCGCAAAACAACACATACACGGTCGCAATAGTCGACTTTGCCAATAGGTGCGAGCCATGCAACTCGGTTACATGAATACAATGGTAATATCATATTAATTGTCCTGATTCTAAGATGCACCCATCACCACAAATTCATTGACATTGTGTAAATGTTCACATATTTAGGAGATAATTTGTGTCGATAATGATATCCTAAAGTAGAGAGCATGCAAGTTCGTAGTAAAGGATATTGAAAACTTCGATATGCCCCGAATCCCCCGACAGATTATCCCTCTTATTATCATTATAGTGATAGTTATTGTCGGGTTCATCACTGCTCGGCAAATATTTGTCCCTGCATCTTTTGGCGATTTAGGCTTTTATCGAGCCGACGCGCTGAAGGAAGCGACCGCGATTGAAATCAATTATGCCGGGGCGAATGCGTGCGTGGAGTGCCACAGCGACATAGACGATCTCAAGGCCAGCGCTTTCCACCGTAAGCTCTCATGCGAAACCTGCCACGGACCGAGCGCCAAACATGCTGATGCTCCGGATGAAACTTTGCCTTTTATTCCAAAGGGGCGCGACTTTTGTCCTGTTTGCCACGGCTATAACCCCTCTCGTCCGTCCGGTTTTCCCCAAATTTTGCCCGAACAGCACAATCCCGGAAAGGCCTGCATATCCTGTCACAATCCTCACAATCCAACGCCGTCCCACACCCCCGAGGAATGTAGCGCCTGTCACAGGACTATAGCCAACCAGAAGCTTGTGTCACACCACACCTCTCTGCCTTGCACGCAATGTCATAACGTACCAAAAGAGCACCGCGCCAACCCCCGCCTCATTCGTGCAGAAAAACCGGCCGGACGGGAAACGTGCACGGCCTGCCATAGCAAATCTGCCGTTAGTTCTCTCGAAATTCCCCGCATTGATATTGAAACTCACGGCGAGCGCCGCGTGTGCTGGGACTGCCACTATCCTCACTTCCCGGAGGGGACATGATGAATACGAATAGGCCGCAAATGTGGCGGCGCGATTTTCTTAAAACGTGCGCCCAAAAACTGTCCCTCATTGCCGGGTCGATTGTAGCCGTGGGTGGCATGAAGGCAATGGCAGGTGAAGAGAACGATAAATACAATCCATCGGAACACAACTATGCCATGGCCATCGACATCCATAAGTGTATCGGTTGCGGCCGTTGTGTCGAGGCATGCAAAAAAGAAAACAACGTTCCACTTGATGGCGCTCATTTTCGCACATGGGTCGAGCGCTATATCATTCCCGAGGATGGGGAAACGTATGTTGACAGTCCCAACGGCGGCATGAACGGTTTCCCTGAACTGAAGAGCGACAAGAATGTTCTCCGCACATTTTTTGTGCCCAAGCTTTGCAATCATTGTGAAGATCCGCCGTGTGTGCAGGTTTGCCCCGTTGGCGCTACGTATATCAGCCCTGATGGAGTGGTGCTGGTCGATTCCGAATACTGTGTGGGATGCCGCTATTGTATTCAGGCTTGTCCGTATGGCGCCCGCTATTTGCATCCTGAAAAGTTAGTGGCCGAGAAATGCACTTTTTGCTACCACCGCATCACCAAAGGTCTCTTACCAGCCTGCGTGGAAGTCTGCCCGACCGGGGCGCGTATTTTCGGCGATCTGAAGAAAACCAGCAGTCCTTTGAGAAGATTCTTTCATTTTATGGATATCTCCGTGTTGAAGCCGTGGATGAACACCAAGCCAAAAGTGTACTATGGTAGTATCGACGGAGAGGTGAAGTAATGGTGGAACCCGTTCTGCAATCTCTGTTGGCCGACGGTGGGGGTATCACTGGTTTTGTCTTCCCCAATGAATACGAACTGCATTGGGGATTGCTGATTGTCGTCTACCCCTATCTGACGGGACTGGTGGCTGGGGCCTTCATACTGGCCTCCCTTGAGCGGGTCTTTAATGTCAAGGCGCTTCAGCCAATTTATCGCCTGGCACTACTGACCGCTCTCTCATTCATGATTATCGCTCCCCTGCCACTGTTGGCGCACCTGGGACGTCCCGAGCGCGCCCTTGAAATGTTTCTCACCCCGCATACGTCGTCGGCGATGGCGATGTTCGGTTTCGTGTATGCGTGGTACCTGGCAGTCGTATTGCTCCTTGAAATTTGGTTTGATTATCGCCGCGACATAGTTCAATGGTCGAAAGAAAAGAAAGGGCTGGCTCGGATTCTCTACCTCATCTTGACGCTGGGTGTCAGTGACATATCTGAAAAGGCGGTAAAGTTTGATCACAAAATCGGAAGAATCATAACCGTCATAGGTATCCCGTCGGCATTTCTTCTTCATGGCTATGTCGGGTTTATCTTCGGGTCGATCAAGGCCAATCCCTGGTGGAGCAGTGTGCTGATGCCAATAGTGTTCTTATTCTCGGCTATTGTCTCCGGCATTGCGCTGGTCATTCTGGTCTACATGGTGACCACGTTGTTTCGCTGGAAGAAACTCAACATGGCATGTCTGGATAAGCTCGCAGATTTGCTCTTGTACGCGGTTATAGTCGATTTTTCGCTCGAGCTTTTGGATTTTGTGCACCGGCTTTACGAGTCTGAAGAATCAATCAACATTCTTTCCGAAATGATATCCAGCCGATTGTTCATGAGTCTGATTATCAGTCAAATTATCATCGGCACACTTATTCCGGCGCTTTCGATAGTGATGGCCCGCACCAGAAGAGTCAATGCCGAGATGCGGCGGATTTTGTATTTCATCGCCGCCCTCCTGATTCAGGTCGGTATTTTCAGCACCCGCTGGAATGTCGTAATCGGCGGGCAGTTGTTCTCAAAGAGTCTGCGAGGACTGACTGTCTATAAACTCGACTTGATGGGACCGGAAGGTCTTTTGATGGCCATCGCTCTCTTGGTCATGCCGTTCATTGTCCTGTTTATCCTAACGAAAGTTTTGCCGCCGTGGCCTGAGGGGGAGGAGAATGACACGCCTGCTGATGAAGCCGATCGGGCGAAAGACACGCTCAGTCCCGTTAGAACATCCTGAGTGCCAATTCAGCATGTTATGAATGACTCAGCGGAATCCCGTTGCCGCTCTATCTGGCTTTACTTTTTAAAATCAACGCCTCTTTCTGAGTTCTCTTCCACCGCTTAATTTGTCTTTCTCTTTTGAGTGCGGTCGATAATGAGCGACATCTCTCGAGGTGAACCAATGTGATTGGTCGTCGGCCGCGGGTGTATTTGGCCCCTCTGCCGGAATTGTGCTGATCCAGCCGCTTTTCAACATTAGCGGCCACGCCGGTGTAATAACTGCCGTCTCGACATTTCGCGATATACACATACATGGGGCGGTGCGAATCTTTCACTGCGCAGAATATATAACTTATGGATTCACAGAGATGATTTGAACACGTGGGCTGTAATCAACTGTGCGAAAGTGCCTTTCCAAAGATTAACCCATAACACTTCAAAAAAGTGAGACAAATCGCCGTATTCCCCTTTAGTCACCAGCGGCAGTATGAGATCCGCGACCTTGAGATGCACGCGATCGAAGCGGGGATCAGGGGGGGATGGTGCAGGAGTGCGGCGTGAGGTGAACGTATGTATAAAGAGAGTGAAACGAAAAGGCCTCATCTGACAATAAGCAGGGCAGATTATAGCGTCGGTTCAAACTCATGCAAATTCGCCCACTTATAGTGTGAATTGAGCTACAACAAAAAACATTAGATTTTTTAAAGCGGGGTATGCGAGACGAGTTCTGCAACTGGGTGACAGGAAAGGCCACTTGACCCGGGACACCGAAATGATTGCCGGAAATCCTGATTAGCACAAGGGACAAAAAAAGCCTCGCCATCCGTACAATGGCGAGGCTGTGCAGAGACGCAGAGATGAACGTCCTTTAGATTACAGACAGCCTCCGATGACGCCACTCTGGAATAGGAAGGCGACGAGCTTAGTCAGGTCAACGACGTTGACAGTGTTGCTTTCGTCAACATCGGCCTCTTCCTTGCAGGAGTAAATTGCTCCACCCTGGAAGAGGTAGGCGACACAAGCGGTGACATCGACCACGTTTACACTATTAGTGTGGTTGAAGTCGCCTTCTTTGACACAGCAACTCACCGGATAGTTGTCTCCGATAAACCCGCCGCAATCAAGGAATGTCCAACCGGACAACCAAAGTGAGTCAATTGCCACGGAGCTGTTGAAGGCGCCGCGATACGACACTGATTGAATCCAGCCGAGTGGATCAGTGGTGGCGGCGACAGCGCCAGCGTTCGCCGGACTAGCAACTTTGAGGCGAGGATCAAGCTTCGCCGACTGTGTCCAGTCGATATTGCGCACCTGCGGATCGACGTTGTAGCTGTTGGCGTCGACTCCGAGGCGGGCGTTTACTTCCGCCTGAAGCGTTCCAGCGCCGCCAGCAAACTTGTGGAAGAAGTTACCGCGCCAGTAGAGCGGCGTGAAAGCACCCTGTCCCGCCCACGGATCGCCGGCGGAGCCGTCGGGAAGGATATAGTTATTCAGCGCTGACTCAGTGCCTGCGGCAAATGTCTGAATCGAGATGATGCTGGCATTCTTGCCTTCGGTGTAGATGTTGTTGATCCACTCACCGCCGACGTTTTCGCGAATGAGCATCGGATTTCCAGTCGCCGCTCCAGTGTTACCGGAACCAATTGCGGTTACGTTGGCAAAGGTAGCATAGGCGGCAGGAAGGTCGGTCCATGGAGCGGCGTTGGCGCCGTCGCATTCAGTCAAGCGGTCGCCCCAATCAGGATGCTTGATTTCAAAGAGGAACTGGTTTGAACCGCGATACCCTTGATCGATATCGAAGCAGTCGTCGTCACCGAAGGCGCCGACGAGGTAGCGGGCGTTGACGGTGCCGCCAAACCATTCATAGTCATCATCGGCTGACATGAAGACTTCGATGTGGTCGACGCGAGTTTGGCGACCAACGCCATAGAATGTCATGCCGTTGATTTCATTGTTGGCCGAGAGGGCGATGCCGGGATAACGAATGGAGACGAATCGGTATGAGCCCGAATTATCATCGTCATCGGTTCCGCCATAGACCGTTCGGGATGAAGGGGTGATGCCCTCGGCATTGCCGGTTCCGGCGGGAAGATTGATTCTGGCATATCCTGCGAGAACCAAACCACCCCACTGCCCTTTGCTGGCCGCGGTGACTGGGATGTCGAGAGAATCATCCACGTCGTCAGCCAAAGCGGTCATGATGATCGGGCAACACTCGGCTCCATTGAAGAAGGCCTTGGCGCCTCTCACAACATAGAGGTACTTGGCGTTAGTCAATGTGCCAGGGTCAGCCTTGATAACTGTACCGGGCGCAACAATTAGAGCATTGCCGCTGTCGACATACACTCCCTCGGTAAGCTGATAGACGGTATCTGAGTGAAAGTAGACCATGCGAGTGGAGTCAAAGGAGTCGGTGATAGCCTTTATCGGCTTTCCACCACCGGTTGGCCCATCGGTGGCGCAGTCGCAGTCGGCGGCGATGACGGTCACCGAAGGAGTGTAACCATAGAAAGAGAGCGCGGTCCATTCATTTGTCCACAGTGCTTCCTGTGGATCGAATGCGCCAAAGTAAGGCACTGTCTGAATATAACCATCATTAGCCGCCGGAGCAGGTGCACCAGAAGCGGCTGGACCAGCCATTTTCGGACGCGGATCAAGTCCACCGGAAAACTCCGTGCGGCTGATGCTCGTCAACTGCGGATCGACATTGTATTGATTGTTGTCGACGGCTAAGCGGGCGTTGACTTCAGCCTGAAGCGTGCCTGCGGCGCCATTGAACTGGTACAGGAAATTATTCTGAAACAGAAGAGCATCACCTTGGAACGGTCCCTGACCGACCCACGGGTCGCCAGCAGAACCATCAGGAACGATGTAGTTGTTCAAAGAGGATTCCGTACCGGCCGCGAATGTCTGTATCGAGATGATGTTGGCATTCTTGGCGTCGGTAAAGATGCTGGAGAACCATGCGCCGGCAATATTCTCGCGAATGAGCATAGGATTCCCAGTGGCGGCGCCGACTGCGCCTGAACCGATGGAGGTCACATTGGCCCAGATCGGACTTCCATTGGGAAGATCTGTCCATGGCGCGGCGTTCGCGCCGTCGCATTCAGTGAGACGATCACCCCAGTCAGGGTGCTTTATCTGAAAAAGAAACTGGCTTTGACCACGATAGCCCTGATCGACGTCAAAACAGTCGTCATCGCCGAATGCGCCGACGAGATAATTGCAGTTGACTGTGCCGCCAAACCACTCGTAGTCGTCATCGGCTGACCAGAAGACTTCAATATGGTCAACGCGCGTCTGGCGTCCCACTCCGTAGAATGTCAAACCGTTGATTTCGTTGTTTGCCGAGAGGGCAATTCCGGGATAGCGAATCGAGACGTAACGCAGGACGCCAGAATTGTCGTCGTCGTTCGCGCCGCCATAGACGGTGCGAGCCGACGGGGTGATTCCTTCGGCGTTGCCCGTTCCGGCCGGAAGGTTGATGCGGGCAAAACCAGCCAACACCACTCCACCCCACTGCCCTTTTGATGCGGCAGTGAAGGGGATATCATTCGGCAGATCGAGATCGTCATTGATGGTAGTGAAGATAATCGGAGCGCAGGGCGTTCCTTCAGCGTAAAGTTTGCCGCCGCGAGTCACGAAGAGATACTTCGCGTTGCTCAGTGTGCCGGTATCAGCTTTAATGATGGTGCCGGGCTGAATGACCAGCACTTCTCCGCTATCAACATAGACGGCTTCTTTCAGATTATAGACGGTATCGCTGTGCCAGACCGAGACGCCAACGATGTCAGCGTCAAACACAGGCTTGACCGGCTTACCGTTATCAGACAACTGCGCTGACGCGATGACGGGCATCGCTACCAGAGCCAGTGTCGTGAGCAGTTTCCGAATCATGTATCGGACCTCCTTACAGGTGTTTTATTTCAAAGAAACTTCAGTGTGCAATAACAATGTGGATTCAATCGAAAGTGGTAAAGACACGATGGGTGTTACTCTTATGCGGGTCTCCTTTCATCGTTTATCTTGTTTCATTCACAACCGGTTTGAGAGGCTTGTCGGCTTTGTGCATCGTTCGTGGCTCTCGGATGCACTGACCAACTTTCAACGTTACGCTCCTTCAGCGTGCGAAGAGTTTCTTGCCCTCCGCACACCGAATATCTTGTTACCAGGGTTGCAGACTCACGCCAATTGAGATGGTGCGACCCAATGAATATTCCTCATAAATAGTTTCCTGCGTTTTGTATTTGTACCGGAGCGACTTTTGCGCATCCAGCAGATTTTTTGCGGAGAACTTAAGCGACACCCCCCATCCCATTTTTTGGGACGCAATCACGTCAAGCATCTCACGTGATTTTTCATACACATCCGGAGTTGCGCCGTTGGAATTGATAGCTAATCGATCTCCAACTCGGTTGTAAACCACGGTCACACTGCTACCAAGCTTTTCATTGGTGTAGCCAAAGTCGAGATTTACCACAAATGGTGATTGTCCATACATCGGGCGGGTGCGCTCGGCGTTGGAGTCGTAATATTGAATAATTTGATATTCACTCTGGGGGATTTCTACCTCGGAGTGGACAAATGTCAGATTTGCCCCTGCTGAGAAATTATGGAGGAATGAGAGAGTTTGATCGAGCCGTTTGCGAATCTCGAACTCGATTCCATATACGGTGGCTTTGTCGACGTTGACCGGCATGACGCTGTAATTGACGTAATCAAAGAATTGAATCTCAATCGGATCACGGAATGTTTTGTAGAATCCGCTCACCGCCCAGATTTCTCCGGGGCGCTCAAACCATTCCAGGCGGATGTCATAGTTGCGAATGCGGGTGCGCTCGATATTCGGATTGCCGACATAATAACCGCCACCCTGAAATACTTCGTCGATGGCGGTGGACATTTCGCGCAGGGTCGGCCGCGCCAGAGTGTAGCCATATGCGCCGCGAAGATTGATTTTGCTCGAAAGGGAATACACAAGATTGACTGAAGGGAGGTAATCGCCGCCTTCGATGCGACCTATGCCGAACGAGGTGTTTTCGGATTGCGTCTGCATATCGGTCGACTCATATCGGAGTCCGACGATGGAGTTGAATCGCGAGAAGAGGCGGAAGTCCATCTGGCCATACCAGGCAGAGATGTTCTGGCTTCCGGTGTAGTTGTTTTCAGACCGGTGATAGCGGCGATAGTTGGAATTGAAGGTGTAGTAACCGTTCTGATCTGGAAGGGTATCTTTTAATCCTGCATTATCGAGGAGATGGTTGAAATCGCCGTCGTAAGAGATAATCCCGGGGGTGTTGACGATGAGCTGGTACCCTTCCTGCGAGGCATCTCGTTCCTTTTTGAGCCCGAAGAGACCGGTCTTCAAGCTTGCCGATTTAGAAAGCGGAAAAGTGAAATCCAGCCGCCCCTCATCGTTTTTCTCGTTCAGCTCTCTCCACAGGCGGGTGGGAAAGACATTGTAGGCAGACAGATTGATACGATATGTTGGGTCGCCGCCAGCGGAATAATCGGCAACGTCCGTATAGAAGCGATAGTCAGGCTCATTCTGATTGGTGCGCGAGGTGCTCAGTTGCCAGTCAGCACGGGTGTCTGTGCCAAACAGGCCGGTTCCGCGGTGGGCTCCACGAACCTGAAAGCTCTTCAGTGTTCGTTCGGTATAATGGAAGATTCGTCGTCGGAACAAAACATTTGGATCGTTGTCCAGATTGTAGTAATCGATTCCGTTTTCATACAACCGGACTTCGGATTCGCCGTTGCGGTTGTATACAAAGGTCGTATGTATCTGATCGTTCTTTGTAAGTTCATAGGCAACCGAGGCCATTCCACCCAATAGTACCTCATCCTTGCCCGATATAAAGGAGTGATGAATGATACGCTGGCCAACGTCGCTTGTCGGCGACGTGCTGATTCCGTCGTATCGCTCGTAAAGCCCATTGGTGATTGTTGAATATGAGCGATTGTAGGAAAAAGTCCCTACGAGGCCGAGGGGATGCCCAAAGACGGTTTTCGTGTTGCCATACATAATAGAATAATTGGGACTGAGCAGATATTTTCGTTTTTGCGGTTCGCCTTCTGACGAAAACGCTTTTGTGAGGCGGTCGACGGCGAAGGCCTGATCTTTGTCCTTGGTGGATATGGCGCCACTCGGCATCGACGAGAGATTTTCAGTCACATAGCTGGGAATATTGCGAAGTCCATTATCGTAACCCCACTTGTCGCCGCTACCTGAGAGGCCTCCAATCGCGTTATCGCTTGACAGGCTGTTGTTCGATCCGGATGTCGAAATTGCGAATGAGCGGCCCTCCGGAAAAGAACGCGTTTGCAGGTTGACGCTTCCGCCTGAAAAGTTACCAGGTTTGTCGGCGGTGAAGGTTTTTTGCACCACGATATTGTCCAGCAGATTACTTGGAATGAGATCGACCGGCACTGCCTGCTTGTCGGGATCGGGGCTTGGCATGATACTGCCATTGAGAGTTGTATTGGAATAGCGATCGCCGAGTCCACGGATGAAGGCATAGCCCCCCATCACGGTTGCGCCCGGGGTGCGAGCAAGAGCGTCGGCGGCATTGCCTGCGCCGCTTCGTTGCATTCCCTCAAAGCTGATGGCATCGCTCACGGCCGCGGCCTTCTGGCGGACATTCAACATGGAGGCTTCGTTGTCTTCGAGTGACTTGGCTTCTACTTTGATTCCGTCAACATTGACGGACTGCTCTGTCATTGAGAGGTTGAGAGACGTGATTGAATCCGACGCGACGCTGACTCCGGTCACCGTTGTGCGGGTGTAGCCAACCATAGAGAGAACCAGAGTATAGATGCCGGGATGTACGAGCCGAATAGTGTATTTACCGTCGATATCGGTGGCGGCTCCAAGCGCGGTTCCTTCAATTTGTACGGTGACGCCGGGAAGGGCCTCGCCTGAAGCGGCATCGACGACCACGCCGCCAATTTTGCCATAACCATCGCCAGCGAAAGCGGCGGTGGTCATCATGAGTGAACACAGCAATGCTACAACGAGGTGTACGGCCTTATTGCAGTTTGTTGTGAACGGGTTCTTAGTGTAGACTTTCATTTCATCTCCTTTGATCTCCGAGCGCTCCGGCGACTTCGATCTCTGCATAGAAGCCGTCCTCAAGCTATCCCTGTATAAAAACACTGTTCAATTCTGGTTAAATAGGGTGAGAAGATTCCTGCACGCGACGCATGCGGTAGCCGACGCCGCGCACTGTTTCGACGTAACGTCCATATCTGCCAAGCTTTTTACGAATACCCACGATCTGGACATCTATGGCGCGGTCGGTGATGATAGTTTCTTGTCCGCGAACGTGATTGACGATTTCAGAACGACTATAGACCCATCCCGGTCGACGAGCCAGCAGATACAGAATTTGATATTCAGTTAGGGTAAGCTCGATGGCGTTCCCATCCGCGGTCACGACATGTTGTCCGGCATCGATTGTGAGGCCATCAATGGTGAGCTGTATCGATTCGTCGGCGGGTGTAGTCGCACGATTTCTGAGACGCGCTCGCACACGCGCAACCAACTCACGGGGGCTGAACGGTTTGGGAATGAAATCATCGGCGCCAAGCTCAAGCCCGGCGACGATATCGCTTTCGCTTCCTTTGGCGGTGAGCATGACAACCGGAATCTGCCGGGTGCGTGGATCCCCTTTGAGGGCACGACAGACGTCGAATCCGTCAATGCCGGGTAACATGAGGTCAAGAATTACAAGTTGAGCGCCATACTGACGCGCCATCATGAGGCCTTCTTCACCCGTTGCGGCCAGACGGGTGGCGTAGCCCTCTCGTTCGAGATTGAATCTCAAAAGTTCTCGAATATCAGGCTCGTCATCTATAATGAGCACTTGCGGCCTTGCAAGAGGGCTGGGGCGGGGGCTGTTCACGAGTGGTTGTGGCTCCATTGTCAGCCGCCAATCAGCCGTGATTACGTTAGCCCCTCGTGGGTTAAATGTTTTGACTTGGTTAAAAGTGCGAGATTCTGACGCTCAGGCGTTCAAATGCGCGGAGGATTGTTTGGATTGGGTTAGGGTGGGATTGAAGAGGTTCGTTTATGCAGACAATTTGAAATATCGATTGATGCACAGTTTCAAACTAATGTAAATTCGCCCACCGACAATTTTGATTAGGCAATAATTACAAAACTTAGATATTTATATGGCGGCCCCAACCTCACTCGTAAGCTCCCCCCTGCGAGTGAGTGAGAAGGCTATGTCGGCTGGCCCTCCTGCCACTGACGTATACGTACTGAGAGGGATGCACGAAGACCTCCGACCGTGAGAAATGCGGAGGTGACAGCGCAGAATTATGCGAGTTCTGTGCCTGTTTTTTTGGGGCAAGTGTCATCATCGCGGAATCCAAAGACCCAAGTCAAATACCAGCCGACCAGAGATTTAACCAGCTTGACCATGAGCAATGGTTGTAGGCGGTAATCTCAGTCCCCGGAGGAATTACTATAATGTAGCGAGAGCCAATCCCCTTATGGATTGGCATTCGGCGAGAAAGTGGGACTTGGTATAGCCAGTCGCAGATTACGTTTTCTCTTTTGGCATACATATGGGGCAAAACGTGAAACGAAATCGTCAGCAGATGATCTGCTTAGCGTTCAAACGCCTCTTGCTCATATTTGCCTCCTTCGAAGTCCAGATTGACAAACATAACATCTGGACTCGTTTTTGGGGGACAGGTCAAGTTTCGCAACTGGATTCTGGCCTCCGTCGCCTGATTCACTACCCAAGCGTTGCCTATTTCAGTAGCAGCATTTTCTTGGTAGCGGTGTAACCCTCAGCTTGAATCCGGTAGAAATAGACTCCGCTCGATGCCTGTTCACCATAATCTGTTCGGCCATTCCATTCAACTCGATGGCTGCCGGCTGACAGCTCCTCATCCAGTATTCGGCAGACTCTCTGCCCGAGGACGTTATAGATATCGACATGAACTTGTGAGCGTTTGGTTAAATCGAATTCAATAGTAGTTGATGGATTGAACGGATTAGGATGGTTTTGAGAAACGGTAAACACTCGTGGGAGGATATTGTCTCCGGAAGGATCATCTACGTCTGATAGGACATCGGGGAGCAACATGGTGATTTCATCTATCCTGACATCACCTTCGTAGTCGTCGGTGTGCGGCTCGCCCACATACAAGAACTCGGGCATGTCCATCGCGAAGACCTTATCAAGCGAGACCGGAGGTGGCTCTTCAAGTATGTTTTGGTTCTCATCATATAGCCGCAGTGAGATGTGACCGTCTTTCTTTTCCAGCTCCGCATAGTACCAAGTGTCGTATGCATAGGTATACGCGACATTCCAATTCCACGGAGACTCATCCCAGGCGACGCCATTCCAGGTTCTTAATTTATTGCCGCCTGAATTTGTTTCGGGAGCCATATAGACCATATACACCGGGTGTAAAACCTCTCCACCGCTGGCTTTGACGTGATTGTCCACATCAATAACCATTTTACGATGATAGTGCCACCAAACTTCTTCGCATTGATTCCCGGAGCATGTATCGTCAGTTACGGTGAGAAAGTACATACCGTTTTCATAGTAGCCTCCATGATCATTGAAAGCAGGGTCTTCAAAATCAGCCTGTTCATAGTTTGCCAAATCGTAGTTAATGTAGCCGATTTTTGTTCGTATTTTGTATTCGTTCGGTAGAAACTCCGTGCTACGAATCAAAGCCGCGTTCCAGAAATCCGGTGCTTTGAGCCAGGCATACCCATCAGCGATTGTTATCGCGCCTCCGTTCATCAACTGAAAGATCAACCAGTCGTCAGTTCCGAAAGTCTGACCGTGCGTCGCTTCGAATGCAGAGTCGAAATTCTCCTGGTATTTGACTACCCAACCCGTGTCATCAAATTCCGCGAAAGACACCTGTGGGAACAAAATCGTCAGCGCCACCGCACTACAAAGCGCTGTAATAATTTGATTCACACGAGACACAAGTCCTCCTTTAGCGTGTATGTCGTCAAACAATTAGGACACATTGACACCTTAAGTTAAGACGCACTTTCTCTCATCGCAATGGCTTTTCGATACTCTATTCTCTCCGGTGAAGACCTCCCCCTATTGTAACCAATAAAATTATAGGGGGTTAGAGAGTTTTGCCATATTCACCTTCCTTCACCGTAAGCTTACGTTCTCACGTGCCAAAAGTGCGGTTGCGCCATGACGCCCGACATGAAGAAAGGCAAGTACCTCTACTACCGCTGTACCGAATACAAGGGAAAGTGTAAGAACTCGATATCGGAGCCAAAACTGGTCGCCAAGCTCGAAGAGGTCATCAAGCAGGTCAACATCACTCCTGAGATCGCTGAAGGGCTGAGAGAAACACTCAAAGAAAGCAACCAGGACAAGGTCAAGTTTCACGAGGAAGCCATCACCACATTAGAGAGGGAATACCGGGAGACTCGTAATCGGCTGAACAAAGCCTACGAGGACAGAATCAATGGCCTCATCACCGAGAGCTTTTGGAGAGAGAGATCGACTAACTGGAATGCAGAGCTGATTCGGATTGAGGGCGATATCGCATCCCACCGAAGTGCCAACACCAATTATGTCGAGCTCGGCAATCAGATTATCAATCTCGCTCAAAATGCCCACGCTCAATTTATTTCACAAGCAAATGAGGAGAAGCGGAAGCTGCTCAATTATTTAGTCACGCGAATTGAGTACGGTGACGGCGTTCTGCACCCCACATACAGAAAACCCTTCAGCTATATAGCCGAAGGGCATCAATCTCAAATATGGCGGGGTCGACGAGACTCGAACTCGCGGCCTCATGCGTGACAGGCATGCGTTCTAACCAACTGAACTACGACCCCGGTATGGTTGTCATCGCACCTCGCGGTGCGATGAGATATATGCGCAAAGAACAATTCCCTCTCCGAAACATCTCCATCAATCTCCCTTCAGAAGAAAGGATGGATTCCCGCTTTCGCGGGAACGACAATGTAAGATATGTCACCACTCAAGGCGACATCCCTTCCCGAACCATCCCCACCGGCCCGTTAAAATTAGGCGGTAAAGGATTCGAACCTTTGACCCCCTGCGTGTAAAGCAGGTGCTCTAACCAGCTGAGCTAACCACCCATCTCGCGCCGTCTTCCGCTGAGCCAAAAGCCCTAAGGGGCGGATTCCTCAGAGGTCGACAGTCGGACTGGTCGGTCCGGCAAGACTATAAGAATACGAAAAAACCGGGGGGAAATCAAGGGGGGAGGCTTTTTCCCACAAGATTTTGACCTCAAAAGCCCGTCGGGCAGTCATTGTTCCAAGCCTATGTGCCGACAAGAGATATAGCGGACTGGATCTGCCCCTGTGCTCGGTTCTGAGCCGGAGCGCTGTTGGAGAAATTCGCTATGCACGCGCAGAAAAACAACGTATCATCGTCTTCCCTGCCAACTGGCGGGGCACGGTTGTATGGATACAACCGCAACCAACAGGGAACCCAAATGTCTGTGAATCCGGCCATTTTCAAGGCCTACGATATTCGAGGCACCTACCCCACCGAAATAAACGGCGATATTGCATACCAGTTCGGCTATGCCCTCGCCAATTTTCTCAAACCCCGATCCATTGCCGTCGGGCGTGATATGCGCCTGTCATCCAATGAGCTTTTTGACGCCCTCTCCTCTGGCATCATGGATTGTGGCGTGGATGTGGTCGATCTCGGGTTGATCTCGACCGACGGCCTCTATTTTGCAGTTGGCAAATATGCATTCGACGGCGGCGTGATGATCACTGCCAGTCACAATCCCAAACAGTATAACGGATTCAAGGTCTGTAAGAAGAACGCCGAGCCTCTGTCGGGATCAGACGGTCTCAACGAAGTGCTAAAGGCTATGCAGGAAGGATGCGGGCCAAAATCTTCCACTCATGGCGTAATGGTGCGTCGCGATATCGACGACGATTACGCCGCGCATTGCCTCTCCTTCGTTGACGTCGCAAATATAAAACCCTATAAGATTGTCATTGATGCCGGCAACGGCATGGCTGGCGCAACTCTTCCGCCGGTATTGGCCAAACTGCCGATTACCGTAACGCCTCTCTTTTTCGAACTGGACGGAACTTTCCCGAATCACCCGGCCTCGCCGATTGAACCGGAGAATCTTCGCGATCTCATCGAGACGATAAAAAAGACCGGCGCTGATTTCGGAGTGGCATTCGACGGCGACGCTGACCGAATGTTTCTTGTCGATAAGAATGGGAAGCCGCTCGGCGGTGATGTTGTGACAGCGCTGGTGTCGAAGTCTTTGCTGGGGAAACACCCGGGTGAGACGGTTCTTTACAACCTCATCTGCTCCCATGCTGTGCCAGAACTTGTCTCCCGGATGGGCGGCACTCCTGTGAAAACACGGGTTGGACATGCCCTTATCAAACCCCTCATGAAAAAGCATAACGCCATATTTGGCGGCGAGCATTCGGGGCATTTTTATTTTCGCGACAACTGGTTCGCCGATTCGGGATTGATA
>ERZ1292633.1527-Hain-H41-02um-R1-1527-length-24882-cov-7_pt1 | contig 24882 bp, 22 predicted proteins | sample MGYA00564406_ERZ1292633 | MGnify/ENA primary metagenome ERZ1292633 (study PRJEB36523, sample SAMEA6512639) | groundwater metagenome | collected 2019-01-08 | study: AquaDiva: Metagenomics assemblies of 32 groundwater samples | reverse complement strand
ACAGCGCCAGTACCGCCATGCGATCCTCACTGAGGTGGCCTGCTTCCACGCGGGTGAATTTCTGCGCCTGCCCTTCCATGGGCACGACACCGACGGCATCGGAATCCCCTTTCAGGCGCTGGCGGTGCTGGACGCGGCGGTATTCCCGATAGGCGACGCGTGCCTTTTCTGCAGTATCCATGCGAATAAGTCCCAGTTCTCCGGCCAGTTTCAGTAATGCGATATTGCCTATATTGGCGGTGAGTTGCGGATATTTGCAGGCATAGCCCAGCACCAGATACTGCACCATGAATTCAACATCAATGATACCGCCACGGTCATGTTTGATGTCAAAGAGCGCCGTTGGATTGGGATGAATATCCAGCATCTTTTCCCGCATTTTCAGGATATCCTGTTTGAGTTTGATTAAGTTGCGCGGCTGGCAGAGGATCTCTTTGCGCGTATTTTCAAATGCTTCCGCCACCTGGTGATCGCCCGCCACAAAGCGTGCCCGGGTGAGCGCCTGATGCTCCCACACCCAGGCTTGTTGCCGCTGGTATTGTGCAAAGGCTTCCATCGAACATACCAGCAGACCGGTGGCGCCATTGGGGCGCAGGCGTAAATCGGTTTCGTACAGAAAACCGGCCGAAGTGTGGCGGGTCAGCCAGGCATTGATGCTTTGTCCCAGTTTGGTATAGATTTCTGCAGCATCGGGATGGTCATCTTCATAGAGAAAAACCATATCAAGATCGGAAACATAGCCCAGTTCCTTGCCGCCCAGCTTGCCATAGCCAATGATGGCAAAGGCAGGTTCTTCCCGATGGCGTTTTTTTAAGCCTGCCCAGGCCAGATTCAGTACTGTATCCAGCACCAGATCAGCCAATGCAGTTAAATGGTCGCTGAGTGTTTCGAGTAACAGAGAGCCTTCCAGGTCGGTGACCAACAGCCGGAATACCTGTGCATGTTGAAAGTGCCGTAAAACGTCCATTTGCCACTCAATAATGTCATTTTTCGGACTGTTTACGTGATTCAGTTGATAAATCAGTTCATTTTTAAGTGCTGCCCAGTCCGGCATGGGGTGCGGCGCATCATGGCGGAGTAATTCATCCAGCAGGATGGGGTGTTTGCCCAGATAATCGCTTGCCCACTGACTGACGCTGATGAGTTTTGCAACGCGTTGCAGTGTATGCGGGTGCTCCAGCAGGAGTGCCAGATAGGATGCCTGCTGGCTGATTTTTTCCAGTAACTGCAGCATGCGTTCCAGTGTCGTTTCAACCGGTGGGAAGATCCTAATCGATTCAATCAGCATGGGAACCAGTGTGTTGATTTGTTGCTGGCTGGATTCGGGCAGTTGAGGATAGAAAGCGCGGTGGTAAAACTGTTGCAATCTGTCAGAAATTTTCCTGGGCTCGGCAAAGCCCATGGTGCTTAGTTGTATCGTGGCCGCTTCCGTTGGGTCGGTATCCTGCGTGTGTGTCTGCCACAAATAAGCCAGCATGTCATGGGTGGGCGATTTCCGGGGGGCGGCAAAAATTAATTCAAAATGGCGGGTGACATTCTGGCGATGAATGTCGAGTTGCTGCATGAATCGACCATAATCCGGAAAACCCATGGCGGTTGCAATGAGGGTTTGATCAGCCGGATTCTCGGGCAAGGTTTGTGTCTGCTGATCATCCAGATATTGCAGGCGATGTTCCAGTTTGCGCAGAAAGTGGTAGGCGTCGGTGAGTTCGGAGACGACTTCAGTCGGCAGTTGCTGTTTTTTTTGCAGGCGTTGCAGCACATTTAATGTGGGGCGAATGCACAGATCGACATCCCGGCCACCACGGATCAACTGGAAAACTTGCGTGATAAACTCAATTTCCCGAATCCCGCCAGGACCCAGTTTGATGTTGTCATGCATTTCCCGCCGTTCAACTTCCTTACGCAGTTGAGCATGCAGGCTGCGCATGGATTCATATGCACCGAAATCCAGATATTCCCGGAATACAAAAGGCCTGACAATCTGTTCCATCAATGCAGAGTCTGTTTCCTTATCGGATTGCCCCGTAATGACCCGGCCCTTGATCCAGGCATGCCGTTCCCATTCACGCCCCTGTGTGACAAAATATTCTTTCAGCATCGGGAAACTGATGGCCAGCGGACTGTTTTCTCCGTAAGGACGTAAGCGCATATCCACCCGGAATACATATCCGTCGATTGTATAGTCATTAAGGCTGGCGATCAGTTTTCGCCCGAGACGTGCAAAAAATTCATGATTGGAGATGGATTTTGCGCCATTGGTTTCGCCGTCCTCCGGATACACAAAAATCAAGTCAACATCGGATGAAACATTGAGTTCACAGCCGCCGAGCTTGCCCATGGCAACGACGAGCAGATGTTGGGGTGCCTTGCTCAGATCTCCGATGGGCAAGCCAAAGCGGTCTGGTTGAACCAGCCAGCTCTCATGGTATTTGAGTGCGAAGTTGATGGTGACTTCTGCCAGATCGGTCATGCACGACATGATCTCCGATAAATCAGCCATGCCGCTGATATCGCGCACCGCTAGGCGCAGCATGACCTGTTTGCGCAGATTGCGCAGGATGGAATGCAGGGTTTCTTCAGTATTGATGTCGGCTGAATGCCTATCCAGAAAAGCTTGCATATCAGTACCACGGTAGGGATGCTGAAGGTTTTCCAGTAAGATGCTTTTTTGTGTGGACTCGCTGTTCAGGATGCGTTGTACATAGCGACTAAATGGCAACACTGACTGGAGAATTGCCTCGGGATCTTGATGGATGGTATGCATGGCAGGTATTTTTATATAAGATCCATAGCATAACAAAGTCAATGTCGACTGACATCCAATTAATAAAAGTAAATCAGCATAGAACCCTATCTAAGTAGATGTTAGAATCAAAATATGGATTTTGAGGTTACTGACCAGATTTCATGTAAACATTCATAAAGATCAATTTGTTAGAATAATGTTAACTGCTACTACAATTCATCAACAGCCAATGTTGGAAAAAGAAAAGCGCAGGAGCTTTCGTGTCGCGGCTATTCAGATGGCATCGGGTCCAAGTGTCGTGGCAAATCTGGAAGAGGCGGCTCGGTTAATAGAAGAGGCAGTCGCAAAGAAAGCCGAGCTTGTTGTGCTGCCGGAGTACTTCTGCCTGATGGGCATGAAAGAAACCGACAAGCTGGCGATTCGGGAGCAGCCTGGTGAAGGTCAGATTCAGTCGTTTCTGAGTGATACGGCAAAACGTCTGGGAATATGGCTGGTCGGTGGGTCGGTGCCATTGGCCTCTTCCGAGGATAATAAAGTCTATAATAGCTGTCTGGTCTATGCGGATAACGGGAAACAGGTTGCGCGGTATGACAAGATTCACTTGTTTGGCCTGAAGCTTGGTCATGAGCATTATGCCGAGGAAAGAACCATCAAGGCGGGTGAAAAGGTAGTGACCATAGATTCGCCGTTTGGTCGTATCGGTCTGGCGATATGCTACGATCTGCGGTTTCCTGAATTGTGCCGCATGATGACGGGTGTTGATATTATTCTGGCACCTGCTGCATTTACTGCAATTACCGGTAAAGCGCATTGGGAAGTGCTGGTCCGGGCGCGCGCGATTGAGAACCTGGCCTATGTGATTGCGCCCGCGCAGGGCGGTTATCATGTGAATGGCCGTGAAACCAATGGAGACAGCATGATTGTTGATCCCTGGGGCATGGTCATGGAGCGCCTGCCGCGTGGTTCAGGTGCTGTGGTGGCAACGCTTGATCCAGACTACCAGGCCAGTTTGCGCGTCAATCTACCTGCATTAAATCATCGAAGCTTGCAAGCCTGTTAAGCTAATCGTTAGAGTGATGCATTGCATCAAATAGTTAAAGTTTCTGAATTACAAAAAACCGTTCATGATATGGTTAAGTGTAGATGTTTTGATAAGTTGTGTTCACTGGCAACATAACTTGTGTATGTTGTTTCTGGTGATATGGAAAGAAAATTAATCAAATATGATAATGACCGACCCCAAAGATTTTTATACCATTGCTGATAAATGCCTGCTATCTCCTTACGATATTGAGATATCTGGTCTGCAGCAGGTATTTGGTCAAATGCTGACGCATGAAATCGATTATGCGGATCTTTATTTTCAATATAATCGTTCTGAAGGCTGGATGCTGGAAGAAGGCATTGTCAAGTCGGGAAGCTTTAATATTGAACAGGGTGTTGGGGTTCGTGCGATCTGTGGGGAAAAGACCGGATTTGCCTATTCCGATGACATCAGTATGCCGGCGCTGGTGTCGGCTGCGAATGCAACCCGTGCGATTGCAGATCGGGGCGGCCAGTATTCCGTGCCATCCATCAGGCGAACTGAAATACACAGGCAGTCTCAACTGTATTTGCCGGAAGATCCGATTGCCAGTCTTAAAGATACGGAGAAGGTTGTGCTGTTGGAGAAACTGGAGCGGTATACGCGTCAGCTTGATCGACGGGTTACTCAGGTTGTTGCATCACTGGCCGGTGAATATGAAGTGGTGCTGGTGATTCGCAGTGATGGCGTGCTGGCAACTGATGTCAGACCGCTGGTGCGGCTATCCGTACAGGTGATTGCGGAAGAAAATGGTCGGCGTGAGCAAGGGGTTGCGGGCGGTGGCGGGCGGTTTAATTATGCCTATTTTACCGACGAAGTATTGCGCGATTATGCACAGAAAGCTGTTCATCAGGCAGTCGTTAATCTGGATGCGCGACCTGCACCGGCGGGCACCATGACGGTTGTTCTGGGCAGCGGGTGGCCGGGTATATTGTTGCACGAAGCGATAGGCCATGGGCTGGAAGGAGACTTTAACCGTAAGGGCAGTTCGGCTTTTTCGGGGCAGGTTGGTAAACGGGTTGCTGCGAAGGGTGTAACGGTTGTTGACGATGGCACCATTCCGCAAAGACGTGGGTCGCTGAATGTTGACGACGAAGGTAATCCGACGCAATGTACTGTATTGATAGAAGATGGCATACTAAAGGGCTATATGCAGGATAGTCTGAATGCCCGGCTGATGAATTTACCGGTGACCGGTAATGGCCGTCGCGAATCTTTCGCACATATCCCCATGCCGCGTATGACCAATACGTATATGCTGAACGGCGATAAAGATCCGGAAGAAATTATTGCATCAGTTAAACATGGATTATATGCCGCTAACTTTGGGGGTGGGCAGGTTGACATTACCAGTGGAAAATTTGTTTTCTCCGCTGCGGAAGCCTATATGATCGAGGATGGGAAAATAACTTATCCGGTGAAAGGGGCAACCATAATCGGCAACGGCCCGGATGTGCTGACACGTGTTTCCATGATCGGCAATGATATGTCGCTGGATCCCGGTGTTGGAACCTGTGGAAAGGAAGGCCAGAGCGTACCCGTTGGTGTAGGTCAGCCAACATTGCGAGTGGATGGATTGACAGTGGGTGGAACTGGAAGTTGATGATAACGTGACAAATCATAACAACCGATAGATTTTATTTATAACTTATTGACTGATATTGGGATGCAGAAAGCATGAGTGTGGAATTAACCGGCGCTGAAATTACAATACGCTGTTTGCAGGAAGAAGGAGTAAACTGTATTTTCGGCTATCCCGGTGGAGCGGTACTTTTTATTTACGATGAAATATTCAAGCAGGATAAGGTCCGGCATATTTTAGTCCGGCATGAACAGGCGGCTGTGCATGCGGCAGACGGTTATGCCCGTTCAAGCAATAAGGTGGGCGTTGCCCTGGTGACATCAGGCCCGGGCCTGACCAATGCAGTGACTGGAATTGCGACTGCTTATATGGATTCAATCCCCATAGTCATCATTAGTGGGCAGGTGCCGACCAGTGCGATTGGCTTGGATGCGTTCCAGGAGGTTGATACAGTTGGCATAACACGTCCCTGCGTCAAACATAATTTTCTGGTGAAGGATGTTGCTGAATTGGCGTTGACCATCAAGAAGGCATTCTATATTGCATCAACAGGTCGGCCAGGCCCTGTGCTGGTGGATATCCCCAAAGACATCAGCCAGCAGAAAACTCAATTTGTCTATCCCGATAAAGTGTCAATGCGGTCTTATAACCCGATTGTCAAAGGTCATTCGCGACAGATCAAGAAAGCTGCTGAATTAATACTCAGCGCCAAGCGACCCATGATCTACGCTGGTGGAGGCGTCATTCTAAGCGATGCTGCGCCGCAATTAACCGAATTAACGCAATTGCTGAATTTTCCCTGTACCAATACATTGATGGGACTGGGGGGCTATCCAGCGACCGATAAGCAGTGTCTGGGTATGCTGGGTATGCATGGTACCTATGAAGCAAACATGGCAATGCAATATTGCGATGTTCTGGTTGCGGTGGGGGCGCGTTTTGATGATCGTGTGATTGGAAATCCCAAACATTTCTTCAATGAAAACAGAAAAATCATCCATATCGACATAGATCCATCATCGATTTCAAAACGGGTTAAGGTCGACGTGCCTATTGTGGGGGATGTTCTGGATGTTCTGAAGGAACTGATCAAATTGCTTAAGGCTGGTAAGGAAAAGCCTGATCAGGCCGCCTTGAAGGACTGGTGGAAGCAGATTGAATTGTGGCGTGCACGGGATTGCCTCAAATATGATCGGGAGAGCAAGATAATTAAGCCGCAGATGGTGATTGAGAAATTATACAATATCACCAAAGGGGACGCATTTATTACCTCTGATGTGGGTCAACACCAGATGTGGGCAGCACAGTTTTATAAATTTGATAAACCACGGCGCTGGATTAATTCGGGTGGATTGGGCACGATGGGGTTTGGTCTGCCTGCTGCGATGGGCGTTCAATTGGCTAATCCTAAAGGTAAAGTTGCTTGTGTTACCGGTGAAGCCAGCATTCAGATGTGTATTCAGGAATTGTCAACGTGTAAACAATATAAATTGCCTATAAAAATTGTTAATCTGAACAATCGTTATATGGGCATGGTGAGGCAATGGCAGGAGTTTTTCCACGGGAATCGCTACGCTGAGTCGTATATGAATGCGTTGCCGGATTTTGTCAAATTGGCTGAGAGCTACGGGCATGTAGGGTTTAAAATTGAGAGCCCCGGCGATGTGGAAGATGCTCTGAAAGAAGCTTTTAAACGCAAGGATCAACTGGTCTTCCTGGATTTTATTACCGATCAGACTGAGAATGTTTTCCCGATGGTGCCGGGTGGTAAAGGGCTTTCTGAAATGATTCTGGTGTAATGAAATGAGACATATTATTTCTCTGTTAATGGAAAATGAAGCAGGTGCCCTATCCCGCGTGGCAGGCCTGTTTTCTGCGCGTGGCTATAATATTGAGTCACTGTCGGTAGCACCAACTGAAGACCCAACTTTGTCGCGCATGACATTGGTAACAGTGGGCTCGGATGAAGTGGTGGAGCAAGTGACGAAACAATTGAACAAGCTCATTGAAGTGGTGAAGGTTCTGGATCTTAATGAAGGAAGCCACATAGAGCGTGAGTTGATGCTGGTCAAGGTTCGTGCTGTTGGCGCTGAGCGGGAAGAGGTTAAACGGCTGGCTGAAATATTCCGGGGCTGTATTATTGATGTAACCGATAAATCTTACACCATTGAGTTAACGGGTACCAGTTCAAAGCTGGATGCATTTCTTGAAACACTGGAACACAGCGCAGTGCTGGAGACCGTGCGTACGGGTGCTTCCGGTATAGGGCGCGGAGAATGGATTTTGAAGGTATAATTCTGTTTTTTTTAAATTAATTCAAATATTGAGTGGCTGATTGTGAAGTAATTTAATGCTGCAATGCCATTTTCTGGAAATTACTGACCCGGCCCGATCATACAATTACGCATAAAAGGAAAACAATGAAAGTCTATTACGATAAAGATGCAGATCTGTCTTTGATTAAAGGAAAAAAAGTTACTATCGTCGGGTATGGCTCGCAGGGGCATGCACATGCGAATAATCTGAAGGATTCAGGTGTCAAGGTGACAATAGGGTTGCGCAAGGATGGCGCATCCTGGGGTAAGGCAGAAAAGGCCGGCTTAACAGTGATGGAAGTCTCCCAATCGGTTAAGAAGGCCGATGTAGTCATGATCCTGCTGCCGGATGAACAGATTGCGTCGGTTTATAAAACAGAGATCGAACCGAATCTCAAGAAGAATGCCACAATCGCCTTTGCACATGGTTTTAATATTCACTATGGCCAGATAACTCCACGCGCTGATCTCGATGTAATTATGATTGCGCCCAAAGGACCGGGTCACCTGGTACGTGCCACCTATTTGCAGGGAGGAGGCGTACCTTCGCTGATCGCGGTATACCAGGATAAATCCGGTAAGGCACGTAACCTGGCATTATCCTATGCCGCAGCAAATGGTGGAACCCGTGGTGGTGTCATCGAAACAAATTTCCGTGAAGAAACAGAAACCGATTTGTTTGGCGAGCAGGTTGTCTTGTGTGGTGGCCTGACTGCATTGATTCAGGCTGGTTTTGAGACACTCGTGGAAGCAGGTTATGCGCCGGAAATGGCTTACTTTGAGTGTCTGCACGAGGTTAAATTGATCGTCGACCTGATCTATGAAGGTGGCATCGCAAACATGCGCTATTCTATTTCCAATAATGCAGAATATGGCGATGTTTCTCGTGGACCTCGAATTATTACTGATGAAACACGTGCAGAAATGCGCAAAATATTGCGTCAGATTCAAACAGGTGAGTATGCTCGCGAGTTTATACTGGAGAATCAATCCGGTGCTCCTGTGCTTAAATCAAGCCGTCGAATCGCTTCAGAGCATCAGATTGAACAGGTGGGCGCCAAGTTGCGTGATATGATGCCGTGGATCAAGAAGAATAAACTGGTTGATCAGGTCAAAAACTAGAATAGCGCTAACCGGTTATGTTAATAACAAGCTCAGTGCATATTTCTTAATCATTCACGTTATTGCCACAAACAAATTTTATGTCGCATTATCCGCATCCATACATTGCCCGTGAGGGCTGGCTTTTTATTGCAATAGCATTTTCTGCGGCACTGGGCGTCACGCTATCGGCGGACGGGCTATGGGCAGTTCCACTCTGGGTAATTGCTTTTTTTATTCTGCAGTTTTTCCGTGACCCGCAACGTGAAGTACCGACCATGCCAAATGCGGTATTGTCGCCTGCAGACGGGAAGATCGTTGCAGTGGAGAAAGTGCGGGATCCCTATCTGGAACGGGAAGCCGTCAAGATCAGCGTGTTCATGAATGTGTTTAATGTGCATTCTAACCGGAGTCCGGTGGATGGAGAAGTTCGGGATAAGTGGTATTTTCCCGGCAAATTCATTAATGCTGACTTACCCAAGGCATCGCTTGAGAATGAGCGTAATGCCTTGTGGATAAAGACGGATCATGGTGTTGATGTGACCTGTGTCCAGGTTGCCGGGTTGATCGCAAAACGTATCATTTGCCATGTTTCGCCAGGCGATCACCTGAAAAGGGGGCAGCGATTTGGTTTTATCCGGTTCGGTTCGCGTGTTGACGTATATTTGCCACCGGATACCAGAATCAACGTCAATATCGGTGATAAGGTCTATGCAACCGAGACGGTACTGGCTGAGTTTCGTGAGTAAGAAATTCTGTTTTTCTTTACCAACGCTGAATGTTAATTGCTTGTTAGCAGGACCGCTTATTATTTTTACAGCTGCCCATAATGCCTGATTCCCTTCCAGAGCGTATTGTACTTAAATCCAGACTGCGTCGGCGCGGTATTTATTTGTTGCCGAATCTGTTTACGACTGCTGCGCTATTTGCTGGTTTTTATGCGATTGTGCAGGCAATAAACGGGAATTTTGAGTATTCTGCAATTGCGGTATTTATAGCAATGGTACTGGATGGACTGGATGGGCGGGTGGCACGACTCACCGATACACAGAGTGAATTCGGTGCGGAATACGACAGCATGTCCGATATGGTTTCATTTGGTGTGGCGCCAGCACTGATTGTGTATGAGTGGGCGTTGAAAGATATGGAGCAGTGGGGCTGGATTGCTGCATTTATTTATTGCGCCTGCGCCGCCTTGCGTCTTGCACGGTTTAATACAAATATCGAGGTGATCGATAAACGGTTTTTTCAAGGTCTGCCCAGTCCGGCCGCAGCGGCATTAATTGCCGGGCTCGTATGGGTCATGTTGAATTTTCAGGTACAAGGCACCGATATCAAATGGCTGGCGTTTGGCGTTACATTGTTTGCGGCTTTAACGATGGTCAGTAATATTCCTTACTATAGTGGCAAAGAAATTAATTTACGCAGAAGGGTTCCCTTTTTCACGGTGTTACTGCTGGTGCTTTTCTTTTTTGTTCTGATTCCCAGTCATCCGCCCTTGGTATTATTCTGTCTGTTTGCGCTCTATGCCTGTTCGGGATATTTTATTAAGTTATGGCGGTTTGGCCGTGGCAGGAAAAATACTGAACCACCAGCTCCGCCAGCTCCCTAATTGGCTATTGCACAAAAAGTAAAAACTATTTATATTTCAATCCATGTCAGCAATACGCCTTTTTTTCTTATCTCATTCAATAGCAGTTCGATTACCTCGACTGGGATTGTTATTGCGCTTTGCGCGCTAAAAATCTTCTATCCCTTTTTCCTTTCTACCCGATAAAATTCGAGCAACGAGTTTTATGACAATTCAAATTTTCTTCCTGAAATGGAGAACACAATGCAAGAGCATTTAATTATATTTGATACAACCCTGCGCGATGGCGAGCAAAGTCCTGGTGCATCCATGACTAAAGAAGAAAAAGTTCGAATTGCGTGGCAACTTGAGCGGATGGGTGTGGATGTGATTGAGGCAGGTTTTCCAGCAGCATCCAATGGAGATTTTGACGCGGTAAAAGCGGTTGCTGAATCGGTTAAAGAGAGTGTTGTGTGTGGGCTGGCACGTGCTATCGAAACCGATATCCGGCGGGCCGGTGAAGCCCTGAGAGGCGCCCAGTCAGCGCGTATCCATACTTTTATTGCAACATCACCGATTCATATGAAAAACAAGTTGCGCATGTCTCCGGATCAGGTGATTGCGCAAGCCGTGAAAGCTGTAAAATGGGCGCGCCAATATACCGATAATATTGAATTCTCTCCAGAAGATGCGGGTCGCTCGGAAATAGATTTTTTATGTCAGATTCTTGCAGCCGTTATTGATGCCGGCGCAACCACATTAAATATCCCGGACACGGTCGGTTATACCATGCCTGATCAGTTTGGCAAACTTATACGTAGTCTGCGGGAGCGTATTCCCAATTCCGATAAGGCGATTTTCTCGGTTCATTGTCATAATGATCTGGGACTCGCGGTGGCGAACTCTCTGACCGCGGTGATGAATGGCGCACGACAGATTGAGTGTACGATTAATGGCCTGGGAGAAAGGGCGGGAAACGCGGCACTGGAAGAAGTTGTCATGGCGGTTCGCACACGCCAGGATTATTTTCCGTGCGATACAAAGATAGACACGACACAGATTGTGCCAGCCAGTAAGCTGGTTTCCGGGATTACCGGTTTTCCTGTACAGCCCAACAAGGCCATTGTGGGCGCGAATGCTTTTGCCCATGAGTCAGGTATCCATCAGGATGGGGTATTAAAACACCGTGAAACGTATGAAATCATGCGTGCAGAAGATGTGGGCTGGGGGACGAATAAATTATTGCTGGGCAAGCATTCCGGGCGCAATGCATTCCGAAGTCGCCTGCTGGAGCTGGGTATAGAGCTGGAATCAGAGGAAATGCTGAATAATACATTCATACGTTTCAAGGATCTGGCTGATAAGAAACATGAAATTTTTGATGAAGACCTGCACGCACTGGTTTCCGATGAAGTATTGGTATTACAGGAACGCTATCGGTTATTGTCGCTCACCATCCACTGCGAAACCGGTGAGATTCCTTATGCACGAATCATAATTGCTGATAACGGGATAGAACTGCAAGCCGAGTCACAGGGAGGCGGGCCGGTTGATGCGACATTCCGTGCGATCGAGAAGATATTATCCAGTGGTGCCGAGTTGCAGCTGTTTTCAGTGAACAATATTACCAGCGGAACAGATTCCCAGGGCGAAGTCACTGTACGGTTACAGAAATCTGAACGCATTGTCAATGGACATGGTGCAGATACGGATATTGTTGTTGCATCGGCAAAAGCTTATCTGAGTGCCCTGAATAAACTGAATAACAAATTAGAGCGGGCGCATCCGCAGGTATGATTCTAATGACCGGTCAGATTTTCTGGAGAGTAATCTGTTCAAATGATACGACATAAGCTTGCAGTACTGGCCGGTTTGGTCATGTTGCTGATGGTCATTGAAGTACAGGCCTTTCAGTTTCAGGATTCAACGGGGAAAATTCATAAACTGGATGACTATAAAGGTCGCTGGGTATTGGTTAATTTCTGGGCAACCTGGTGTCCCCCCTGTCTGGAAGAGATCCCTGACTTGATCGCGCTTCACAATGAACGGAAAGATATTATGGTGATCGGTGTTGCAATGGATTTTTCTGATCCGAATGAGGTGATGAAATTTGTGAAGAAAATGGCCATTTCATATCCAACAGTCTTGGGTAATCGGAAGATTGCAGCACAACTGGATGAGGTTTCAATGCTGCCCAGCACTTATTTTTATGATCCTGAGGGGAAACCGGCGGCACGCAAACTTGGATTAATCACGCGTGAAAGTATCGAGAAATTCATTGATTCAAAAGCGTTGCAGAATTCCGGCGGTGCTGGCAGTCTTGCTGTGACGCCCTGAAATAGGGCGATCCAGTTCACGTCTTTTAATTCTGGGCGATCTGAACTGGTGAAAGGGAATAGTGCCAGCTATCCAGCCATTTATTGAGCACTAATTGTGGGTAGGTGGCTTCTCCAAGGCTGCCATTGTATCGTCCAAGCGCACGAAAGTAGTTCCCTTTTTCGATATCAAGATAGTGTCGAAGGATCAGACAGCCATAGCGTAAATTAACGCGTAAATGAAAGAGGTTATGGTTTTGATTGCCACCAATGACACCAACCCAGAATGGCATGATTTGCATATAGCCACGGGCACCTACATGGGAAACTGCATATTTTTTGAAACCGCTTTCAATCTGTATGATACTTAAAACCAGTTGCGGATCAAGACCTGCACGGGTTGCTTCATAATAGACCGTTCTGAGAAATTCTTCCCGTTCTGTCGGATCAGCCATAAACCTTTCCAATCGTTTGCTCATGGTGGAGAGCCAGGTATTGCTTCCGGCCAGGCTCGCATAGGTTGCGTGAGAAACTGCCAGATCGCTGATTTCATACGGTATGATTGTTTGGGTGCTGTGAGTCAGCAACTCGTATTGTTGATTATTGGCTTGTGCCAAACCTGAAGATACTGACAGTATGATCATCCCAATTAATCTGTACATAATTTGGCGGTTATGAATGAGAAAATCTGATCCAGCGGAATCGCCTGTGAAGCTTGCTCACTGCGTCCCTGATATTCTATGACGGACTGTTTAAGGCCGCGCTCCCCGATCACAATTCGATGAGGGATTCCGATCAATTCCATATCGGCAAACATGACACCGGGGCGCTCATCGCGGTCATCCAGCAGCACTTCAATTTTGGCTTCCAAGAATTGTTTATACAATTTTTCCACTTCTATTTTTACCGCAGGACTCTTGTTCATGCCGATTGGTATGATTACGAGCTGGAAGGGCGTAATGGAGACCGGGAAAATGATGCCGTGCTCATCATGATTCTGCTCAATGGCTGCCGCCACGATGCGTGAAATGCCAATGCCATAGCAACCCATTTCCATAACCTGTGATTGACCGGATTCATCAAGGAAACTGGCTTTCATGCTTTCAGAATATTTGGTACCTAATTTGAAGATGTGCCCCACTTCGATACCCCGACAGATTTCCAATGCTCCTTTTCCATCGGGTGACGGGTCACCGGCAACAATGTTCCGGATATCGAAAATATGATCCGGAATCCTGAGATCACGATCAAAATTCACATGTGTAAGATGAAAACCTTCTTCATTAGCACCACAAACAAAATTACTCATTTCCATCACCATTGGATCAGCAATAACCGTAGCTTTTAATCCAACAGGACCAATATATCCTGGTGGTGTTCCGGTTTCCTGCAGGATAACCGCTTCAGTTGCTAATTGAAAATCAGATAAGAAGGGTATTTTCCTGACTTTTAGTTCGTTTAGCTGATGATCACCACGCAATAACAACAGGAACATTTCATCATTGACGGTAACTGCCAGTGTTTTTACTGTTTTCTGTAAAGGAGTATTGAGAAAATCAGCAACATCCGCACAAGTCTTTTTGCCGGGTGTTGCGATTTTCTGCATGGTACCATTCGGTATATCACGGATCGGCTTTGATGGCAGAGAGCTGGCCAGTTCTATATTGGCTGCGTAATCAGACTGAGGGCAGAATGCAATGGCATCTTCGCCGGAGTCTGCCAGGACATGGAATTCATGTGATCCGCTGCCGCCGATTGCACCGGTGTCTGCGGCAACAGCACGAAAATTCAAGCCAAGGCGGGTGAAAATTCGACTGTATGTCTCATACATCAATTGATAGGTTTCATCGAGACTTTTTTCGTTGATGTGGAACGAATAAGCATCTTTCATCGTGAATTCACGGGCTCGCATGACCCCAAATCGCGGGCGGATTTCGTCACGGAATTTGGTTTGAATCTGATAAAAATTAATCGGTAACTGGCGATAGCTTTTAATATCTCGTCGCACAATGTCAGTAATAATTTCTTCGTGAGTTGGACCGAAGCAGTAATCATGGTCATGACGGTCTTTTATTTTGAGCATTTGTGGTCCGAATACTTCCCATCGACCGGTTTCCTGCCAAAGTTCGGCAGGCTGAACAGCAGGCATCAGCAGTTCTATGGCACCTCCGCGATTCATTTCTTCGCGTACGATATTTTCTATTTTGCGGAGTATTCTTAATCCGAGAGGCATCCAGGTATATAATCCACTCCCAAGACGTTTGATTAATCCGGCGCGTAACATTAATTTGTGGCTTATTAATTCTGCTTCAGTGGGTGCTTCCTTAAGTGTTGAAATAAAAAATTGCGAGACGCGCATGTTTGATTCCATTATGATAATAAAGTCGGAGTAATTCTACCTTGAAATGCTTGGCTTAGTGTGGATTCATCGGGATTTCACGCTTTAGTCATCTGCCGTGGCTGATGAAAACCGTAGGGAAGTATGGATTTTATTTTATAGACACTTTCAATCTGTAGTAAAGTATGAAAAAATCCATACATTTGATGGGTCAGATGGGTAATTTACATGATTGACCGTAACGGATACCGCCCCAATGTTGGTATTATCCTGCTGAATTCAAAGAATGAAGTGTTTTGGGGTAAACGGATTAGGCAGAATTCCTGGCAATTTCCACAAGGAGGCATCAAGCTGGGTGAAAGCCCAGAGCAGGCAATGTATCGGGAATTGACCGAGGAGGTCGGGTTGCGTCCCATTCATGTTGAAATTGTTGGACGGACTCGGGATTGGTTGCGATATGAAGTACCAGATCGGTGGATAAGACGTGAATGGCGTGGGAATTATAAAGGCCAGAAGCAGATATGGTACTTGCTGCGTTTAATCGGACGTGACAGCGATGTATCGTTACGCAGAAGTTCTCACCCGGAATTCGATGCCTGGCGCTGGAATCAATACTGGGTTGAACTAGATACGGTTGTTGAGTTTAAGCGCAAAGTTTACATGCAGGCATTGACGGAACTATCCCGCTTGCTGAAGACAGATTCGTGTCAACAGACTGGTTACGGAAAAAATGATTTAGCCAGCGAGACAGGTGAGCTTGTAATCAATTCATTAAAAATAAATGAATAGCTACTTTATTGTAGGGATTTGTATTTTTATCAGTGCGTTATAAATAAGACTGAAAAGTGGCAAATCTACCTTGTTTTGAGTTTTTATAAGATTCCCATTTGTGGGTGTCTCATCAGGCGTAATCGGCTGCGCCATTAACAGCCGCTTTTTAGGGAGAATACCGATGATGATACGTACACTGGTTGCGTCACTGCTATCGATTGGCGCACTTGTCACTTCGATTAATGTTTCAGCCAATGAGCCTATCCAACCCATTAAAGCTGTAAAAGCAAAAAATCCTGACATGGTTGAGTTAGGTAAGATGTTATTTTTTGATCCACGTTTATCAAAATCAGGTTTTATCTCCTGTAATTCATGCCATAACCTGAGTATGGGTGGTACTGATAATATTCCAACTTCTATTGGTCATGCATGGCAACAGGGACCTATCAATGCACCAACTGTCTTGAATGCCAGTATGAATCTCGCCCAGTTCTGGGATGGTCGTGCGAAAGATTTGAAAGAACAGGCTGGCGGCCCTATCGCGAATCCGGGAGAAATGGCATCTACGCATAAGGTGGCCGTTGAAGTACTGAACTCTATGGCGCAATACCGGGCTCGTTTTGAGAAAGCATTTGGTTCCGATCTGGTCGATATCGATCGGGTTACAACCGCTATTGCAGCTTTCGAAGAGACGCTGGTAACACCCGGTTCACGTTTTGACAAGTGGCTGGAAGGCGATAAGAATGCCCTGAATAATCAGGAACTGGAAGGGTATAAACTGTTTAAGAGTAGCGGTTGTGTTGGATGCCATAATGGTCCAGCCGTAGGAAGTACACTTTATCAGAAATTTGGAGTTTATTATCCCTATAAAACAACTAGTAAGGCTGAAGGTAGAAAAGCAGTGACAGGGAAAGACAGCGATTTGAATGTTTTTAAGGTCCCGACTTTACGGAATATTGAATTGACATATCCCTACTTTCATGACGGCGCAGTAGCAACATTGGAAGATGCTGTTAAAACAATGGGTAAATTACAGCTGGATCGTGATTTCAACAAGAAGGAAATTGACAGCATCGTGGCATTCCTGAAGACGTTAACAGGTGAGCAACCTGATATAAAAATGCCGATTATGCCGCCTTCTAATAACAGTACACCAAGACCTGAACCATTTAACTAAACTGATTAAGTTTAGTTAGAATCTGGGAAATTAAATCATGCGGCATACCCATCGAGGTTTCTGATTAACTTCGATGGGTGCTGCAAATGAAGATGGTTTTTTGCTTCGAGTGAATTAATCAGAACGGTTGATTAGCGTGATAAGTATTGCTGGTTTTATTATTTATAATCAGCTGATATAGATTTACATAAGAAAATAAAGTAGAGTCACTATTCCAATAACCAATAATTAGAATAGGGAGCTACCCATGGGTAACAAGGGGCAGTTACTGCAAGATCCGTTTCTAAATATCTTACGGAAAGAACGCATTCCAGTATCCATATATTTAGTGAACGGAATTAAATTGCAAGGACAGATTGATTCGTTTGATCAGTATGTTGTGTTGTTGAAGAACTCAATTACGCAGATGGTGTATAAGCATGCAATTTCCACGGTTGTGCCGGCGAGAGCAGTAACCATTCCTATGGAATCGCCAGAGGCGCATGATACTTAATGCCTGATTTTTCAGGTACCTGTAAAGCTAAGACTATAAATACTGCCATTCTTGTAAGCCTTGATTTTGGTCATGGCGTACATTCAGAACGTTTGCAGGAGCTGCAACAACTGGCTGTAAGTGATCAACTTGAAATTCTTGGGGTTGTTGAAGGTAAACGTTCTCGCCCTGATGCAACGACATACGTCGGGAGTGGCAAGGTTGATGAAATCTCTCAATTGCTAAAAAGAACTGAAGCTGCGCTCGTTATTTTTAACCATGATTTATCCCCAGCGCAACAACGTAACTTGTCACTGCGGCTGGATTGCCAGATCATAGACCGTACGAGTCTTATTCTTGATATTTTTGCGCAGCGTGCAAAAAGCCATGAAGGAAAATTGCAGGTAGAACTCGCGCAATTGGAACATTTGGTGACGCGGCTCGTTCGTGGCTGGACGCACCTTGAACGGCAAAAGGGAGGTATTGGCTTGCGGGGCCCTGGTGAAACCCAGTTAGAGACAGATCGTCGATTAATCAAGAAACGAGTTAAATTACTCAAGGAAAGATTAGCTGGCCTTCAGAGACAACGTAAGGTTCAGAGTCGGTCAAGACGGCGGACACGGGTATTATCTGTCTCGATTGTTGGTTATACCAATGCAGGCAAATCCACGCTTTTTAATAAATTAACCCATGCGAGTTCTTATGCGGCCGATCAATTATTTGCTACGCTTGATACGACGACGCGAAAGTTATTTATATCAGAACGCGATTCGGTGGTGATTTCAGATACCGTAGGGTTTATTCGTGAGTTACCCCATACACTTGTGGCTGCTTTTCGTGCTACGCTGGAAGAAACTGTGCAGGCCGATATACTGCTTCATGTGATTGACGTCAGTAGTCCTGGCTGTGATGAACAGACGGATGAAGTGAATAAAATTTTAAAAGAGATCGGTGCTGATACGATCCCTCAAATTCTAATTTTAAATAAAATTGATCTGGGTGATCTGGCAACAAGTGGTGTGGGTTGCGCACGCGATGAATATGGTAGAATATCGCGTATTCGTTTAAGTGCAAAAACTGGCGAGGGCTTAGAGTTTGTTAGGCAGGCATTGGCGGAAGCAATTACAAAAAACTCCAGGAAATTGTACGAAGAATCCACAGATATTGAGCAGGTAGCTGACGGCAGTGCTACGGTACAAGTACATTTTTGAACGAACAAAACAGGAATAATTATGGGATTAAACGATCCTCAATGGGGAAAAAATAAAGGCGATTCCGGTCCACCTGATCTGGATGATGTATTGCGTAATGTCAATAAAAAGATTAATAGCATCTTCGGGCAAAAAAAAGGTAGCGGAGATGATGGAGGATCTCGTGATAAAGAGCCTAAACCGCAGAGTGGTGGCAATATCGCTTTAATTCTGATGTTATTGCTGGTAGTTTGGGCAGCCAGCGGGTTTTATATTGTGGATGAAGGCCATCGGGGTGTGGTGTTGCGATTTGGTCAATATACAGATACCACGCCGGCAGGTTTGCGCTGGCATATGCCTTATCCTGTTGAGAAAGTGGAAATGGTAAACGTCAGCCAGGTTCGCACGGTTGAAATTGGCTATCGTAACAATGTGCGAAGCAAAGTGCTCAGGGAAGCACTAATGCTGACAGACGACGAGAACATCATCGATATCCAGTTCGCTGTGCAATATATTCTGAATAATCCGGAAAATTTTCTCTTTAAGAATAGAAATCCTGATGAAGCTGTTCTTCAGGCGGCTGAAACTGCAATTCGGCAAGTGATTGGTAAAAGTAAAATGGACTATGTTCTGTATGAAGGCCGTGAACAAGTGGCTGCCAATGCGACACAGCTAATGCAGAAGATTCTGGATCGCTATGAAATTGGTATTTCCATCAGCCGGGTAACCATGCAGAATGCCCAGCCGCCCGAGCAGGTTCAGTCAGCATTTGATGATGCAGTAAAAGCCGGACAGGATAGAGAGCGCCAGAAGAATGAAGGCCAAGCCTATGCGAATGATGTGATTCCAAGAGCAGTCGGTAATGCCGCGCGACTGATAGAAGAATCTGAAGGCTATAAACAGCGAATAATCGTCAGTGCAGAGGGTGATGCCAGCCGTTTTGAAAAGATTCTTGCAGAATACAGTAAAGCACCGAGTGTTACGCGTGAACGGCTGTATCTGGACATGATGCAGCAAGTACTTTCTAATACCAGTAAAATCCTTGTTGATCAGAAGAATGGAAATAATTTATTGTATCTGCCGCTGGATAAGTTGATTAATACGAGTAATCCACCCACTTCTGCAATGTCATCAGCATCCGTACAACCATCTTTACAGGAAGCCGCTCCAGATAGCAGCATACGTTCCCGGGAAGCCTTTCGGGGTCGTGAAAGGGAGTCAAGATAAATGAAAAAATTTACATCGACGTTATCAGGAATTGTTATCGCACTATTTTTTCTGGGCAGTTCAGCCATCTATATTGTAGATGAGCGTCAGCAGGCAATTTTATTTCAGCTGGGGGAGGTTATCGACGTTAAAACGACCCCAGGACTGTATTTCAAGATCCCGGTTGCACAGAATGTACGATACTTTGAGAAAAGAATCCTGACGATGAATACCGAAGAACCGGAACGGTTTATTACTTCAGAAAAGAAGAACGTTCTGGTTGATCTGTTTGTTAAATGGCGTATTGTGGATGTAAAGCAATACTATATCAGTGTGCGTGGTGATGAGGGTTTAGCCCAGACACGGCTGGCTCAGACAATCAATGCCAGCTTGCGGGATGAATTTGGTAATCGGACCGTGCATGACGTGGTATCCGGGGAACGTGATGTCATCATGGAAATAATGCGTCAGAAAGCGGATGCGGATGCCCGTTCAATTGGCGTGGAAGTTGTGGATGTGCGTCTGAAGCGTGTTGATCTGCCACAGGAAGTGAGCGAGTCGGTTTATCGACGCATGGAAGCAGAACGTAAGCGAGTGGCGAATGAATTGCGCTCAACTGGCGCAGCTGAATCAGAAAAGATTCGTGCTGACGCGGATCGCCAGCGTGAAGTGATTCTGGCAGAAGCATATCGTGCCGCCCAGAAAACCATGGGTGATGGGGATAGTCAGGCAGCATCGACTTATGCCGCAGCTTTCCAGAAGGATGCTGAGTTTTATGCATTCTGGCGCAGTATGGATGCGTATAAGCAGACATTCAAAAACAAGGGAGATATCATGGTGCTTGAACCGGCATCGGATTTCTTTAAATACTTGAAGCAGCCTGCGAATCCTGGCAAGAAATAAATAGGGTGTAATCTGATAGAAAATCAGTATCAGGGCTGACTTATAACGTCATCACTATTGGTTGATTTTATTAGCAGGCTGTTGAAAAATGTTTTCGAGGCAACGTAGATAGTTTTTCAACGCCTGTTAGAGTTTTCCTCGTCTGATATAGCACTCAGGATTTTTTGTATATCGATTCATCATTGTTTTGAGTATTGCAGTCTGCTTTAAACAAAACTAATACTGCTTACGACTCTTTCTACGGGTATTTTGCAAGCAATACAAATGCTTGAATAAGCAGGAGACATAGCTATATATGTGGGAAATTCTTTTAATGGCTATTGCATTGATGTTAATTCTGGAAGGTATGCTGCCGTTCCTGTCACCCCAAGTCTGGCGGGAAACCTTTAAAAAGTTAACTGAAATCAATGATGCTCAAATACGATTTATCGGTTTGAGTTCAATGCTAATAGGTCTGGCACTGCTTCTGATCGTGAGTTAGTACCTGTTATTTATCCTCCCTGTCCGCGCAATTCACTACTATAACCATGCGTAATTGGCTACTTCCCGAATACATCGAAGACATACTGCCCACCGAAGCATTACATATTGAAGTGCTCCGTCGCCAGATTATTGATCTTTTGCTGGTACATGGTTATCAGCAAGTTATACCACCGCTGCTGGAGTATATAGAATCCCTGTTATCGGGAAGCGGGAGCGATATGGACCTGCGCATGTTCAAGGTCATCGATCAGTTGAGTGGCCGGATGATGGGGCTAAGGGCAGACATGACGCCGCAGGTTGCCAGAATTGACGCACATTTGTTGAATTGTGAGGGAGTTACGCGGCTGTGCTATGTTAATAGCGTGCTCCATACAACTCCTGCGGGATTGACGCAGACTCGGGAACCGCTGCAGATTGGCGCGGAGCTCTATGGGCATGCGGGTCTGGAAAGTGATCTGGAAATTCAGCGATTGATGCTACGTTGCCTGTCCATTTCCGGGGTACACCAGATCCATCTGGATCTGGGTCATGTTGCTGTCTTTCGAAGCCTGATTAAGGATGCAGGCATTCCACTCGCAATTGAAACTGAACTGTTCAGTGTTTTGCAGGCAAAAGATATTCCAGCCTTGAAAGCGCTTTGTGCAAAACTGGAGAAACGGACTCGAGATGCTTTATTGTTGCTGCCGGAACTTTATGGCCAGAATATATTGGCCGATGCTTATAAATGGCTGCCTGATCAACCGGAAATCAGAATGGCACTGGACGAACTAGGGGCTGTTGCGCAGGAATTAAGGCCGGTAGTGGATTCCGTTGCATTTGATCTGGCAGATTTGCGAGGTTATCACTACCATACCGGAATGGTATTTGCAGCCTATGCCAGAAACTGTTCCAACGCGATTGCATTGGGTGGGCGTTATGATGAGATTGGCAAAGCGTTTGGCCGGGCCAGGCCCGCCACCGGTTTCAGTATGGATCTGCGGGGACTGTCCAGGCTGGTGAAACCGGGACCTTATCCTAAAGGCATCCGGGCGCCTTATCAAAAGGAAAATAAAGAACTGAATGTCGTGATTGAGCAGTTGCGTCAGGGTGGTCATATTGTTGTAATGGAATTACCCGGGCAGCATGGTGAAACTTCCAATTGTGATAGGCAGTTGGTATTGCGGAATGGACAATGGGTTATTGAAGGGCTATAACTCTTTCACAGAAATAAGGCTTATAGAGATTAGGAAATATGACTAAAAATGTAGTCGTCATTGGTACGCAGTGGGGTGATGAAGGCAAAGGAAAGGTTGTCGACTGGCTGACAGACCATGCCCAGGGGGTTGTACGGTTTCAGGGGGGGCATAATGCGGGCCATACACTCGTTATCAAAGATAAGAAAACCATCTTGCATCTCATTCCTTCCGGAATCTTGCGCGACAATGTGATTTGCTATATCGGCAACGGTGTCGTCATATCGCCCGAAGCATTGCTGAAAGAAATTGATACGCTGGAACAGAATGGTGTCAATGTCAGTGGCCGGTTACGCATCAGTGAAGCCTGTCCGCTTATTCTGCCTTGTCACAGTGCGCTGGATAATGCCCGTGAAACGGTCAGAGGTGTGGGGAAAATTGGAACAACCGGGCGGGGGATCGGCCCTGCCTATGAAGATAAGGTTGCGCGGCGTGCCGTGCGCCTGCAGGACTTGTTCCACCGTGACCGGCTTGCCGCCAAGCTGGGTGAGATGCTGGATTACCATAATTTTGTTTTGAAAAACTACTTTAATGCGCCAATCGTAGATTTCCAGAAAACGATGGATGATGCATTGATGCAGGCGGAACGGATCAGACCCATGATAGCCGATGTTCCGCATCTTTTATTTCATGCAAATAAAGCGGGCCATAATTTGCTATTTGAAGGTGCGCAAGGTGCACTATTGGATATCGACCATGGCACCTATCCGTTTGTCACATCGAGTAACTGTGTTGCGGGTGCTGCTGCACCGGGCAGTGGCGTCGGGCCGCAAATGCTGCATTATGTACTGGGTATTACCAAAGCCTATACGACGCGCGTTGGTTCCGGGCCTTTTCCGACGGAACTGGATGATGAAGTGGGTAAACATCTGGCCACGCGGGGTCATGAGTTTGGTTCCACCACAGGGCGACCCCGTCGTTGTGGCTGGTTTGATGCGGTTGCATTGAAACGCTCCATTCAGATTAATGGAGTGACGGGTTTATGCATCACCAAACTGGATGTGCTGGATGGGGTGGAAAGTCTTAACCTCGGTGTGGGTTACAAGCTCGGTAATGGGAGTTGCAGCGATATTCTCCCGGTGGGTGCGGATGATCTGGATAACTGCGAACCCATCTATGAGGAAATTCCCGGATGGTCTGAGAGTACGGCCGGCATTAAGAATTTCGATCAATTGCCCCGCGCAGCCCAGAACTATTTGAGACGGATGGAAGAAGTCTGTGAAATACCCATAGACATGATTTCAACCGGGCCTGATCGGGAAGATACGATCCTGTTACGGCATCCGTTTAAATAGTGTCGGAGAGTTCTCTCATTACGCACGCGTTCATTTCTATTTGATTTTGTCTGGAATCTGACACGAGTCATCATGCATTTCAACTCGATACGGATCGTAAGCTGGCAGGGTGAAGCGCCCGCATTACGTCTGATTCGGGAAACGGTATTTATTCTTGAACAGCATGTGCCGGAAGAGTTGGAGTGGGATGCGTTTGATGACGTGAGCGTGCATGTGCTGGCGCTCGGTCCGGATGGGAAGCCAATCGGTACGGCACGATTGCTGCCGGATGGTCATATCGGGCGCATGGCGGTATTAAAGGAATGGCGCAGGATGGGGTTTGGCAGTGCCATGCTGCAACGATTGCTCGATGAAGCACATATTCGAGGCATAAAAAAAGTAATCCTGAACGCACAAACAACGGCTGTCCGATTCTATGAAAGATTTGGTTTCCAACCCGTTGGTGAGGAATTTATGGACGCCGGTATTCCTCATGTGAAAATGACGCTGTCATTATAGAAAACAGAATTAACAGTTGTTATTTTCTTTCAGTCTGTCTCCATTCATTCGCCAGCGTATCGGATTCCTGCCGCCACTTGTTGGTTGCCTGTTCTACCCGTGCATTGGCTTGTGCCGATTTCCTTTTAATGGCTTCCATTTCCTGCTCGGCTGCTGACAATTTCTGTTTGAGGGAAGCCAGTTTCTTTTCTGCAATGGCGATGTCTTTTGTGAGAAGTTCCGCTTCCAGTTTAGCCTGCATCATTTGCTCATAGGCAAAGCTGGTACGTTGCTGAAGATGTTGAATCTTTTCAGCACTGACAGAGGCGGATAAGATGCTGAAAGAAAGAAATATGACGATTCCTGATAATTGTTTCATATTATTCAATTCCTTGATATTTAAGATAGTCTTCATAATTACCCTTGAAGTCGTTAATGCCATCCGGTTTCATTTCAAGAATTCGCGTGGCCAGTGACGAAACGAATTCCCGGTCATGTGAAATAAAAATCAAAGTACCCGTATATTTCTCAAGTGCGCTATTTAATGATTCGATGGATTCCATGTCGAGATGGTTGGTGGGTTCATCCATCAGCAAAACATTCGGTTTCTGGAGAATCAGCT
>ERZ1292633.1522-Hain-H41-02um-R1-1522-length-24924-cov-18_pt1 | contig 24924 bp, 34 predicted proteins | sample MGYA00564406_ERZ1292633 | MGnify/ENA primary metagenome ERZ1292633 (study PRJEB36523, sample SAMEA6512639) | groundwater metagenome | collected 2019-01-08 | study: AquaDiva: Metagenomics assemblies of 32 groundwater samples | reverse complement strand
ATGATGAGCCTTTATCTGAAAGCACTTGAAGGCGAGCGCGGAATGCTTCCGAAAAAACAGCACCTTCTTCCGCCTTTGTCCAATAACATCAAATGCGGAAACAGTTTGATTGGATATGACATTCTGGATTCTTCTCTCTTTTCGTCATTGCGAGCCGAAGGCGAAGCAATCTCGGATGAGACAAAGAGCAGAATCAATCCCTTTGACTGGAATTCAAAGAGCGTGGGGTTCGGAGAGATGATGGAGAGCGGAGGATTTGATATCGTCATCGGCAACCCGCCGTATGTGAGGCAAGAGATGATTGGAGAGTTCAAAGATTATTTCAAAAACCACTATGAAGTTTTTCAGGGTACAGCCGATCTTTATGCCTACTTCATTGAAAAGGGAGTTTCACTTCTGAATAAAAACGGAATCTTTAGCTACATCGTTGCCAACAAATGGATGCGGGCGAATTATGGAGAACCGCTCCGCAGATGGATGAAGAAACAGCGCATTGAGGAGATAACAGACTTTGGCGATCTGCCTGTTTTCGAGTCAGCAACAACTTATCCGTGCATTCTGAGGATACGAAAAGGCTCGCCAGCCAACCAGTTTTCTGCAACTCAGATAAAGACACTTGCTTTTAATAATCTTACTGACTATGTCAAAGAAAATTCTTTCACTGTGAATAAGACATCTCTTGGCGATAAAGGCTGGTCTTTGGTTAATGAACAATCACAGTCTTTACTCGATAAATTGCGCAAAGCAGGTATACCTCTCGGTGAATATGTGAAAGGGAAAATCTACAGAGGTGTGCTAACGGGACTCAATGAGGCTTTTGTCATTGATGAAGAGACAAAGAGACGACTTATAAGAGAAGATTCCAAAAGCGCAGAATTGATAAAGCCTTTCTTGGTTGGTAAAGATATCAAGCGGTACACACCGCCCGAAAAGGGCAGATACTTGATACTGATACCCAAAGGCTGGACGCGTGAACATTCAAAAAATAGCCGAAGCACATGGAACTGGTTTAAGGAAAATTATCCTGCAATTGCTAACCACTTGCAGTCTTTTACCGAAAAGGCACAAAAGCGATACGACAAGGGCGAATACTGGTGGGAGTTGAGAGCATGTGATTATTATGAGGAATTTGAGAAACCAAAGATGATACTGCCGGATATATCAGTACGTGGCAATTTCATGTTCGATGAGGCCGGAGGTCAGTTTTCTGTAAATACCACTTACATCATTTGCAGCAGTGATAAATCTTTGCTTGCTATCCTTAACTCGTCTTTAATGACATTTTTTTATAAGAATTCTTTCGCTGCCTATCGTGGAGGCTATCTCAGATTCTTCACGCAATATATCGAACAACTCCCCATCCGTACCATTGACTTCAATAACCCCTTTGAAAAAACAATCCATGACAAACTCGTCTCCCTCGTTGACCGTATGCTCGACCTTCACAAAAAGAAAAACTCCCTTCCGCCATCGGCAGAAAGAGAGAAAATAGAAAGAGAAATAGTGATAACTGATGAAAAGATAGATGAGATTGTTTATGGGTTGTATGGAGTGACGGCGGAGGAGAGGAAGATAATTGAAAGGACAAATGAAGCTTGAAGGTAAGAAACAAGTGAATCACGATTTCTTCGGCTATTTGCCATGCAAATGGGACATCAAGTTTGAAGGCGGAAGCATTTCTCCAATTCAGGAGTTCGATCAGGTTTCTGCAGTAATAGACAAATACAAAGACAAAGAAGGTTTCATCTATCCGGAAGATGCTCAGCAGATAAGGTCAGACCTGTCAAGTTTAGTACCAGATATGTTCACTTTTGAACCTCCATCGCCGTTCTTTCAGTATGTTTACACATCTCATGTCTTATGTCTACGTGACACTGAGGCGGATATTCGAAAAGGGTCCGGTGCTTTTCTAATCTACTTGCTTGCATATCTTTTTGGCGTCAGACTTCAATTTAAGGGATGGTGGCATGATGGTCGAATTCCTGTCAAAAGCACGCATAATATTCATCCAACCAAGAAAACTGTTGAAAAGTTTTTATCCCATTGCTATCAGCTTTGGAAAGGCTGGCCGGCGACAGAACAAAAACTGATTACTAACATTCTTTACATGCACTCTCGGGCTCCCTCGTACGAATGGGATTGGGAACAATTTATGATTGAATATACAGTATTTGATGGGTGCTGGAAATTGACTGAGATAATACATAAACTCCCACGCCCGAAACATCCTAAACGGTTCACTGTTCTCTGTAAGAAGTTTGGTATTCCGTATGATAAAACGCTTATTGCTGAGATCGTTCAATTGCGAACCGATTTGTTACACGAGACTCTATGGAGTGGCGGTCAACCATGCACAGCAACTGACGGCCCAGGTCTTGCCGCATCTTTTCACCTGCGCCGCTTTAATCAGCGGCTGATTCCAGCGATATTTGGGTACGATACCCCTTACGTTAGAACGCCGTGGTGGATAATGGGAACTTTTTCGTTTTGAGATCGTGGTGACGGATGAGAAGATAGATGAGATTGTTTATGGGTTGTATGGAGTGACGGATGAGGAGAGAAAGATAATTGAGGGGTTGATGTTTGAATTATAATCCGGAAATTCACAAAAGAAGATCGATTCGTCTGAAAGGTTATGATTATTCAGGGTCCGGGGCGTACTTCGTAACGATATGCTCATGGAACAGGGAATGTTTGTTCGGGGATATTGCAGATGGGAAAATGCAGGTGAATGAATACGGACAGGTTGTTAATAATTTTTGGGATTTAATTTCCGGTCATTTCAGGGATGTGACACTGGACAAATTTGTGATAATGCCCAATCATATCCACGGCATCGTTGCCATTTTTTATGATAATTGTAGGGGCGAGGTCTCCTCGCCCATTTCAAGAATGGACGGATTAATCCGGAAGGGCGGGGAAACCCCGCCCCTACAGAAACACACATTGGGACGAATCACTGCATATTTAAAATACCAATCAGCAAAACAGATCAACCAAATCCGCAACACCCCTGGCTTTCCGGTCTGGCAGCGCAATTATTACGAACATATAATTCGCAATGAGGGCGAAATGAACCGTATCCGAGAATATATCATCAATAATCCTGCGAAATGGATCGAAGACGAAAACAATCCGGCGAATATTAAATCGTAGGGACGGGGCGGTGCCTCGCCCATGAAATTAAAATCCAAGTGATTTTACATGGCGATTCAGGTAAAATAAGGGCAAAAGGGAGGTGAAAATATGGCAAGTGTTAAGGAAAAAATAATCAAGGAAGTTGAAAAGATACCGGAGGAAAAAATTGCCGAGTTTTACAATGTCGTTCACCTCTTCAGGACAGGCATTGAGAACAAGAAGAAGGCTGTTAAAGACCGGCGCAGTGAAGCTGTAAAATTTTTCGGCATATGGAAGGGTATGTCCGCTGAAGAGAGTGCAGTGCTTGATGAGATACAGGCAAGGCGCAAAAGAACTTATAGAGAAAGAATTCTGTGAGGAAATATCTATTAGACACCAATATCGTCTCTTATTAATTGGCGATTCAAGTAAAATAAAACAAAGTTTAACAGGAGGTGAGATTTTGAGAGCAAATCAGGCAACAGCAGAAGTTTTTTTCACAGCATTTAAGACGCTCAGGAATAAGGAAAAAGAGGCTTTTCTTGAAAAAGTGATAAATGACCCTGAACTGAAAGAAGACCTTATTGATATAGCCCTTATCGAAAAAGCAAGAAAGGTAAAGGGCAAATCAATCTCTGCTATAGAATATTTTTCAAAACGCCGCAGGGCTGGAAAAGCTGCTTGAGTTCTTATCTCGTCAAGTTAATGCCGCAGGCACAAAAAGACCTCGATGGTTTTTCGGGCAAACTCTTATCAAGATTTGAAGAAATAATCCTCGGATTGTATGATGAACCGAGACCTCATAATTCCAAAAAACTCAGCTGCGGCGGTTCGCGGTGGCGTATTAGAACAGGCGATTACAGGATACTTTATGAGATAGATGATGAAAGCAGGCTTGTTAAAGTCTATCGAGTTGCTCATCGCAGAGAAGTTTACAGGTAATGTCCGCACCGTTGACTTCAATAACCCATCTGAAAAAGCCATCCATGACAAGCTCGTCTCCCTCGTAGATAAAATGCTCAGACTCCACAAAAAGAAAAACTCCCTCACTCCTACGGCAGAAAGAGAATTAGCGGTAACTGATGAGAAGATTGATGAGATATAAAATTGTTAGACTTATAACCATTTGCCTTGCGCATTTTTTTGTTTTGGCTTATGCATATGCATGGGACAACCCCTGCCACAATAAGGCTGTACATTTTCAAAACGTGCCGAGCGATAAAGAATCCACTCTTGCACTTGAGGCCGAAAGGGTTGTTTCTGTTAACAACGATACTTTCACTTATAACCTTGGGAAGGAAATAATCACCATCACAGCAGGCAGCTTTGCATCACGGAGGTTTATCAAAGACGTCAAAGACAAAAGATGTTCTGCCCATGAGACTGTTATTCTTGTGCCTGAGAGAAAAAGCCCTTTCAATAAAAATTTCAAAGCAGAAAGACCTCGGTAAAAGAAAGTTAAAACACCGGCAATAAGTGATTAATATAAGCGGGTAGTGATTTTAGAAACAATTTCTGATAAAATGATGTCTCAGCCATGATAGATTTACATACACATAGTTTATTCAGCGATGGCGAGTTGTTGCCGGCTGAACTGATAAGAAGGGCCTCTGTGATTGGATACAAGGCAATTGCCATTACAGACCATGTGGACCAGTCGAATATTGATATGGTGATACCGCGGATTGTAAAGGCCTTGAAGCTGCTTAAAGGACATATTCCGATTACTGCCTTACCCGGCGCAGAGATTACGCATGTCCCGCCTGCCTTGATTTCCTCTCTGGTCAAGGAGGCACGGCAGCTCGGCGCTAAAATCGTTGTTGTGCATGGAGAGACAATAGCCGAGCCGGTAGAACAGGGGACGAATAAGGCTGCAATAGAGGCAGGCGCTGACATACTCTCGCATCCGGGCCTTATCTCCACAGAAGACCTGCTCTTTGCAAAAGAAAAAGGCGTTGCCCTTGAGATTACATCGAGGAAAGGGCATTCATTGGCTAACGGGCATGTTGCAAAAGAAGCCATAAAATTCGGGGTGCCTTTAGTGATGAATACAGACACCCACAGCCCAACGGATCTGATAACAAGGGAGACAGCCAGGAAGATATTGCTTGCTTCGGGCATAGATGAAAACCGTATAGAATCTATTTTTGAAAATTCAAAGGCTATTGTAGAAAAAGCTCTGAGGAGGGATTAATGCCAAAACCAATAAAAAGGAAGGTTGTTAAAAAAACAGCCTCTGAGATAGAGGTAAGGGGAGTTATATCAAGGCTGAAAGAATCTGCGACAAAGAAAAAGAGTTTGGTGATGGCTGGAGCAGGAGCTATTTTTATCTTTGCCGGCGCAATCGCAGGATCTTTTATTTACAACAGCACAATGAAAAATAAGGCTGAAAAACTCGAATATGAGGCATATAAGATGTATTACGGCTTATACCAGACACAGCCTGTTGCAGGGGAAGAACAATATAAAAAATCATTGGAGATGTTTAAAAAGGCATACGATACAAAAAAATCACCTGTGTCCCTGTTCTATATTGCAAACTGCTATTACGAGATGGGCAGATATGACGAAGCATTAAATGCGCTCAGGGAATTAAACCAGAAATTTCCTGATGATGAGAGGTTTGTCCCGTTGTCGTACTATAAGATGGCAATGGCCAGCCTTAAAAAGGGGAGCAACGAGGAGGCGCTTAAATACCTTGATATCCTTTACAGGTATAAGACAGGCACATATAAAGACCTTTCTCTCATAGAATCAGGCAAGATACTCGAGGCGATGGGCAAGGTTGATGATGCAAAGAGGAAATACGAAGAGCTCACAAAAAACTTTCCGCAGTCTCCTTTTGCGGAAGAGGCGCAAATAAAGATTGGAGAGAAAAAAAGCTAACCTGCATCAGGCAGAGGCGGATTAATCGTTGGCAGTATTCTTTTTCTTGTTTAAGGATGTAACAAGCAGTTTTTTGTTCCTGGACTTAACAGCCCTGCTTTTTTTAGATTTTTTGTAAGACGCCTTTTTGGAGGCTTTTTTGTAAGACACCTTTCTGATTTCAAACCTGTCGTCTCTGTCGAGTTCAAACTTTTCTTTTGGGGGAAGAGATATCTGAGCGCCGGGCTTCAGGGGTTTTACCTTATCCATAGAGTTAAGCACAAGGATTGCCCTCACAGTGACCCCTGCTTTTTTTGCAATCCTGTCAATGGTATCGCCTTTTTTAACGGTGTAGGTCTCAACAGTGAATCTTTCTTCCTCAGGGGTGTCAGCAAGATTTTTTAAAAAGATTTCTTTGCTGCCAGCTGGTATCCTTAGTATATAAACAGGCATATCCGGCGGTGTGCACCATCTCCTGAGTTCAGGGTTAAGTTCTTTTATAACCTCTGTTGTTGTATCTGCACATCTTGCTGCAACCTCAAGGTCAAGGGGGCCGGTTACTGTAGCTTCGTCATAATCAAGCGGCTGATGATATTCTATATTTTTAAAGCCGAATTCTTCCGGATTTACTGCAATCATGCTCGCAGCAATAAAGTGAGGGACATAGTTTTTTGTCTCGCTTCTTATATGCCGGGTTTTTAACAAAGACCAGTAATCATCGGACTTTGAGCGGTGCAGGGCCCTCAATATCTTGCCTTCTCCTGCATTGTATGCAGCCATTGCAAGGTTCCATGAGCCGAACATTTTATAAAGGTCCTTCAGATAATTTGCAGCAGCCTCTGTGGATTTTACAGGGTCTCTTCTTTCGTCCTTCCACCAGTCTATTACAAGCCCATACCTCTTTGCCGTTGATGAAATAAACTGCCAGGGCCCGACTGCCCTTGCAACAGAATATGCATATGGATTAAAGCCGCTCTCGATAAGAGAAAGAAATACCATGTCTTCAGGGATATTTTTACTTTTCAGTATCTCTTTCATCAATTCAAGATATTTTCCTGAGCGGCTCAGGTACAGAGAAAATCTTTCTCTTATCCTGTCTGAAAAGAGATATATGCTGTTATCCACGGCTTTTACTGCTATCGGATTCGATTTGTATGGTGCAATAGTCGGCCCTGATGCAGGGGTTTTTACATCAGGTTCTGCCTTTATAAGAGTCTCTGCTGTTATATCAGGGTTTGTTTTTCCCGGGGCTGCAGGCTGCATGTCAGCCTGTCCCGTATCAGCGGCATAACCGGGCGCACAGAAAGACAGCATAATGAATAAAGCAGCAAATAGACACAACTTTCCCATCTTGTTTAATTCTTAACCTTAGAGTCTCTGTTTGTCAAGGTAAAAAGTTTTCGTTTATGTCCTGTTGCCCAAAATATATGCATGAAAACTGGTATAATAACCGGACTTCCGATATGGGCAGGATAATCGCAATAGCTAATCAAAAAGGCGGTGTTGGCAAGAGCACGACTGCTGTGAATCTCGCTACCTCACTGGCGCTTGCTGAAAAGGATATCCTTATTATAGATACAGATCCGCAGGGGAACTCTACAAGCGGGTTCGGCATAGCAAGGGATGGCCTTGATAAGACTCTCTACGATTTTTATTCCAAAAGGTGTGATATAGGTGATGCAATAAAAGAGACATCTGTAGGGCATCTCGCCATTATCCCTTCAACGGTGGACCTCCTTGGTGTTGAAATAGAGCTTGTTGGACGCGAAGGAAGGGAACATATCCTTTCTGATTCAATAAATGCCATACGTGACCGTTACCGTTACATCCTGATTGATTGCCCGCCGTCTCTGGGCCTTTTAACCTTAAATGCGCTTGTGGCTGCTGACTCTGTGCTTGTCCCTGTTCAGTGCGAATACTATGCACTCGAGGGCCTCGGCCTCTTGACAAACACAATAAGATTAATAAGAAATTCATTCAACCCGGGGCTTGATATGGAAGGCATTGTGCTTACGATGTTTGATTCCAGGAACACACTGGCCCGGCAGGTTGAAGAAGAGGTAAGGAAGCATTTTGGCGCCAAGGTATATAATACTGTGATACCGAGGAATGTAACGCTCAGTGAAGCGCCAAGTCATGGCAAGCCTGCTCTTTTTTATGATGCAAAGTCCAAGGGTGCGCAGAGCTATTTATCCCTGGCAAAGGAGATATTGAATGAAAACGGCATTAGGCAAAGGGCTTGAGGCCCTGATTCCTGAAAAGGGCGAAGAATTATTATATCTGGAAATTAACCGTATATTCCCCGGCGGCGAGCAGCCGCGGAAGACATTCAATGACAGCTCTCTAAAAGAACTTGCTGTTTCAATAAAGGAAAAGGGAGTGCTTCAGCCTGTTATAGTCTCAAGGCTTGGAGATGGTTCGTTCAGGCTTGTTGCAGGTGAAAGGAGATGGAGGGCGTCACAGCTTGCAGGCCTGAAAAAAATACCTGCAATCGTGAAAAATGTTGCATCAAGGGACGCGCTTGAAATAGCGCTCATAGAAAACATACAGAGAGAAGACCTGAACCCGGTTGAGACAGCAGAGGCATTCAACAAACTGCTGAAAGATTTTAATCTTACGCAGGAAGAACTCTCGGAAAAGGTTGGGAAAGAAAGGGCTACTGTAGCCAATTACCTGAGACTTTTAAAGCTTCCGGAGGAAATAAAGTCGTTAATCTCTGATGGTTCCCTGAGCATGGGACATGCAAGGGCAGTTCTCTCGATTGAGGGAAGGGCGCACCAGATAGAAGCTGTAAGAAAGATTATAACCAAAGGCCTGAGCGTCAGGGAGGCGGAGGCGCTGGTGAAAAATATTTCTCTTGCCGGGACAAAAAAGCTGAAAGGTCATAAAGCGCATAAGACCCCGGAAATAGCATCCCTTGAAGATAAACTTATAAAAAGTCTTGGGACAAAAGTGAGGATTCATCATAAAGGCAAGAAAGGCGGAAAGATAGAGATAGAATATTATTCTCTCGATGAACTGGACAGGCTCTTAGAGATATTAATGGACTAAATCAGTTGCCTTGTGATTTTTTATACTCTTTATAATATCACCTTTAGCTCTAATGTCAAATCCGGTTTATTCAGAAACTTGCTTTAAATTCTCACACGCATATTGATTTCCTTTTTCGCAGGCCTTTTTGAAATCAGCAGCTGCCTTTCTTACATAGGCAACGCCGCGGGAAAAGTATGCGTCGCCATAATTCGGCAGAATACCAAGGGCCTTGTTATAGTCCTCGATAGCATTATCATGTTGTCCTTTTTTTGCATAGGCAACGCCACGGTTATGATAGGCAGCGGCAAAATCAGGCTTGAGCGCAACAGCCTTTGTTTCGTCTTCAATAACATCGTTGTATCGCCCTTTCTTATAATAGGCAAGGCCCCGCAGGTGGTATATCTCAGCATCATTAATGTGCAGCTCCATAGCCTTGCTGTAATCTCTGATAGCCTCCTCGAGTCTTTCTCTTTTGTAGTAGGCCTGGCCGCGGTTATAGTAGGCCTCGGCAAGATTCGGATTTATTGAAAGGGCCTCGGAGTAATCTTTAATTGCGCTGTCAAACTCGGCGTCATTAAAATGGGCGTTCCCTTTATCAAGAGAGAGCTGAGGGTCAGCGCCTTGCGCTATGCGGGAGTTCCAGGCAACAATTAAATAAAACGATAAAAAAATAATTCCAAGGTTTTTCATGGTTAACTCCTTTAATCAATTTTACCAATCTGTTTTAAAACCGCCTTTAATAAAGAGGCGCTGTGGCTAAGCTGCACGTATGCCTCTTCCTTTGTCATGTCCCTGTTTTCTTTCCTTAGTTTGTGTCCCAGCGTTCTCGATATATTGGCTATCCGGGCAATTTCCCTTGCAAGGTCTTCTTCAAGATGGTCAGGCCTCAGGTTAATCGGATATATGTTTTTTTCTATCAGGCTGATATTTTTCAGGACTTCATTTTCCACAGTCCCGTCATTGATGGAATGGTGTTTTTTATTAAAGGCGTCATAAGGGGTGTTATGTAATGGCTGGGATAAATCACCAATATAATGAGCACAGAAGGCAACATGATATTCAGGGTATTTGCCTGCCTTCACAGTCTTTTCATATTCACGCAGAGAGGCAATGATTGCTCCGTATAAATGTCCTTCGCTGTCTTTCGGGCTGTTGTACCTGCTTATCTGGGCAAGTACCGTCTCAGCCGTGACCAAAATATCTTTTTCATTATCGAAATAATGGTTGTTCCTTTCGATGAAATCCGCTTTTATCTTTGTGATGTCAGGGCCTGCGGCATTGTACCATCTGCTGTAACCCGCGGCCTTTGCTACTGCAAGATGTGTCTCGTCATGCCATCCGGAAGCATTGCTCAGGTTAAAAAAAAGGAACAGCGCCAGGGAAGAAGCAATTGCTTTGAGGCGCAAGTTTTTCATAGCCCTATTTTAACTAATCTCTCCCTTCTTCTTCCACTAATTGCCATTCTGCTAAGGCCTTAGTATCAGATAGGTTGAGATTAGTTTCTTAATCTTTCAGCATTAAACATTTTTAATTGTTTTATCATCTCTTCTTCTGATAGGACGCCAAGCTTGACAAGGGCCTCTCCAAAATATATGTAGTCATCTTTTTGTTCCTTGAGCAGTTCCTTAATCTGGGTTTCCGTTAAGAGGCCGTCTTCGAGCGCTATCTCTCCGAATTTCTTTAATTCCTCTTCCTGCTTAATGAGAACTTTATCTATATCTTCCTCTGTAAGCCAGCCCTTTTTCTTTGCAAGATGCCCTATCTTTGAATTATGCTGCATCTGCATAATCCTTGCCTTAATAGTATCTTCGAATGTTATAAGGCCCTTCTTGCGCAGGTATTGACCAAAGAGTATGTTTCTCATTTATATATCGCTCCGTTTCTTCAGGACAATTAATAATCTTATACCATAAATGCCGCTTTTTTAAACAGGAAATAATCTTTGCTCATATCTTAATGTCAGGCGGCAAGAGTGAGCGGATTGCCCGAGGGCGATTAGAAGGACATCGCAAGAATTAGCATGAGCTTAATTGACTGACAATGCCGCCGCGCTTAAGCATATTCCTATAGTTGCCCTTGCAGCAATCGAGGATATATTTCAGGTAGGTTATGTTTTTCCATGTGGATTCAAGATAAAGGTCTTTTTCGATATTCCACCGCCTGCTGAAATGATGTCTCATGTATTTGGCTTCATATCCCATCTCTATTTCGAGCCTTTGCCTGATGAGTTCATAAAATCCAACTGTCTTCTCAAGAAAATCGTCCTCATGCGCATATCCCCGGACATTGCCTTCGTTGAATTCCTTGAAAAGGAAAAACAGCCTCTCAAGATATACGCGGTCTGACATCTGTCCAAGCAGGTCGGACATGAAAATAATTTTCCCCATTATCCTTTCCTCTTCGGATTCAAATGGTATAGCATCAATTTTTACGCTAAGGTTCGTAGCCGTCACAATGCGCCTGCATTTCTCATAATCACTCTCAGAGAACCCGTTTTCTCTGAAATAATCTTTCATGAATTGAATGCTGCGCTCCACATGAATTAATGTATACTTGGAGCCTGTGCCGTCATTATCGTCTTTTGCCTGGATGTAGCCTGTGTCGTGCAGCAATGCGCTGACTAAACCAAGCCCTATCGTCTCTCTGCTGAAAGTATATCCTTCTAAATAAAAACCATGGATGAGCCTTGCCATTGTGAGAAACACATCAGTGGTGTGCTTTAAATCATGGTAGCCGGTGTTGCATTCCCTGTAGCCCGGATATTTGCCTTTAAAGAGAATCGCTGTATCTGTAAAAACCTTCCTTAAGACTTCAAAGTCATAAGAAAGGAAAATCATCGAGACGATATTCCTTACCTCTTTAAAGACGCATTCAGGCCTGTCAATATCGACAAGAAGCGCCATGTCAAACCTGTCATTTATTATTGCTTCTCTGCATCCCATGGATAGGATTCTCCTTTTGGTAGTCATTATGAAATCATAACAGGGCCTGTTGTGTCAAGAGTCATGATAACCCCTGGTGAATCAAAAAATCGTGCTATAATATAGCCGGTATGTTTACAGAGATTATTGACGGCCTTATAGCCTTAGTCAAAGGCAATTTGACAGTTTCTATTGCTGCCGGGTTGCTAATCCTTTTTATTGCCTATAGGAGCTTTAAATTTTTTTTTAAGGCCCTGGTTATCTTAGGTATTGCAGGGGTGGTGCTCTATCTGATATTAAGCATGGCTGCAACAGGGAGTGCCAGGAAGGAAACGCTTCATGAGAGGTCTTTGCCTGAAAATGTCACGTCATTGCACTTGAGGCTGTGAGCCGGTGAAGTTTTTTTTGAATTAATCCAATCCAACTGTCTTGCGGAACTTCTTCCACCCATCTTTTAAAAAATCTCTTGCTTTGTAGAGAGCTCCCTTTATGCCCTCACGAATCTTTTCCATGGATCCTTTAACTTCTTTTGTATCTTCTTTTGCCTTTTCCTTTATATGGCCGGCATCTTTTTTAATTTTTTCCTTCAAGTCCTTAGAGGCTTTTTTCGTTTTAGCTGCAGTCCCCTTAACATTCTTTTTGCTATGCTCTTTTTTTGTCTCTGCGGGCTTCTCCTCTGCAAATACAGGAGAGATTAAGGCGAAGATAAGGAAAAAGCACAGAATGGTTTTAGAGATTTTCATTTTAAATACCTTGGATATAATGATAGGACAATTGTCAGGGTTTGTCCATTTTAAAAAATGAGAGAGGTGAGGAAGAGAATTCAGGAAGGTTTTATATTCAGTAGCATAACAAACCCGATTCCACGTTCTCAAATGTTGCCGTCATATGAGGCGTGTGGTATGCTTAAATTAACAATGAAAATTGACCTTAAAAAAGAACAGGAGGCAACGCTCGCAAGGCCTGTCAGAGCCTATGGAGTTCTGGCGAGGCTATTGTTCCTGACAATGGATGTTTTCTACGGCAAAGAGCTGACTCTTGGCAAGGTGCGTCTCCTTGAAATCCTTGCCCGTGTGCCATATCAGGCATGGGAGATAAGGCAATACCACAGGATGAACACGCATTTTTCTGAAAAATCGGCTGTTGCTGAGGCTGAAGATATAATAGGCTGGGGACGAGAGGCACAGGACAATGAATTCTGGCACCTGCAGGTTGTAAACGAAAAGATTAAGCAGGAGGGCATAACGCTCAACTGGTTCAAGGACACACTTGTTCCGCCTGTTGCTACATTTCAGTACAATATTTTCAGCGGGCTTCTGGCCCTGCTGGATATTCAGGCTGCATTCAGGCTGAATGCTGATTTTGAAGACCACGCAGAACATGAATACATGGCATTCGTAAAAAAACATCCTGAGCTTGATGAGCAGCTTGCTGTTTCAGATGTGATAAAGGATTACGGCGATCTAAAGACATGGGGAGATGTGTTCCGCAGAATTGCGCTTGATGAGAGGGACCACATGAATAACAGCCTTAAGCGATGTGGCAGGGAATCAGAGGTTGTGTCTTATTTGAGCAGGCAGGATTAGAAATCATAGATGATCTCTGTGGTCTGATAAGACTTCAGGTTGCGGTATCCGCTGTGAGGAGGGATTAGATTTGGTTTTGATTTATTGTTTTTCTTGTTCATTCAACAATATTTTTCTCAAGCCCATCTTTGGTTAAAAGCTCCCTGCAAAAATCATATTGCTCTTTAAGCACCTTAAACATTATCCCTTCTTTCACGCCTCCAAACAAGATACTCAGAACGCTTCTGCCTGAGTATTCGACTATTTCAAAGGTGTACTCAATGCCTTCCCTGTCGAGAACTGATTCTATTTTTTCCGCCTCGCTCAGCTTTGAAGCGACACATAGCTGCTCAAGCTCTTTCCCCTCAAATTCCTCAGGCAGTTTACGTGGCATTGTGAACAATAGGTTCGGGGTTCAAAATCGTCATGATGCTTGAGTTCTTAAATTTTTTTAGCAGAATTGAATTTGACCAGCTTTTCCCAATCAACTTTCCCGTCGATACAAAAGTCTTTTATAAAATCCAATGTAAACTTGTTGATAATTTGTGCATAGGCGACCATGAATTCCTCGTTTCGTTCTTTTGCCTTATGACCGAGAGGCTCAATTATTTTCGTATATAGATTTTCATCACCAGAAATAAATTCCCAAAATTGTTGGCCGCAATATTTGAAATAATCTCCTTTCGCCTTGTAAGGATTTTTTTTCTTTCCATAGCAACACCCGTTGACGGCAGCAATATTGATTTTGGAATTACTCGTCCTTAGAGTCTTTCTTGCTGCGTTGAAATTGCTGATCATTTTGTTTACGGCCTGACTATTCCCCCAGCTAGGGCCTGATTTTATAGATACAACATACCGAATTTCATCTTTATCAAATTCCAAATCGATACCAGTTGTTGATGATTTTCTGCCTTTATACACCTTTTCGCAAATGAAGATTGCAAGCCCTTCCAAGAAGTCACCGAATATTGTTTCTTCCTGAGAAGAAAGGTGGGCATCAAGAAGGGGCTTAACTAAGTCTTGAGCTGTATGGATATTTTTCGCTTTAAAAAGATACGGATTTTTCTTTTTGAGAATTTTGCTTAATTTTAACGCTTCAAGGTTTACTAGTCTTTTTCCATGAAATGTACTTATGTTTTTCTCGATGTAGGAGATGACGTCTTTATTTTCTATTTTTCCCATACGTTGCCTGCTTTTCGAAAAGTAATATATCTTTATAACTATTTGCCTGCTCTTTGACCATCTTATAATACTCTTTTGCTATATCGATTCCTATAGAATTCCGTTTTAGTCTGTTAGCAACTCTTGTGGTTGTGCCTGAACCCATGAATGGGTCCAACACCAAATCGCCTTCTTTTGTGAATAATTTTATGAACCATTCAGGAAGGGCTTCGGGGAAAACTGCGCTATGATTTCTATTAGAACATTCAGTTGCCATATGGAGCACATTAGTGGGATAAGCTTTATCCTTATTCAACCAATTTGCAATCTTTTTCCCAAAACCGCTTCCGACCCTTGAATTGTCCCTAACCATATCAGTTTCACTCAAGTTCCTTAATCTCGTTTTGGCCCACTCACCCATCGGCACCATAACTTCATTCTGATACATATTAAAGTTTTTAGTTTTATTGAATTGCAATAGCCTTTCCCAAGAGTCCCTGAATCTATTAGGCCACTTCCCAGGGTAGCAATTTTTTTTATGCCACATAAATTCCTCAGTCCATAGCCATCCCTGTTTCCTCATTTCCAGTACGAGTTCAATCACGTACGTATGGCGCTCACCGCTAACTACCTTCTCTTTAATGTTTAATATAAAAGTTCCGGATGGTTTTAAAACCTTTAGCAGTTCTTTGGTTATGGGTAAAAACCATTCAACATAATTGCCAGGTTTTATTCCACCATATGTGCCATTTCTGCTATCTGCGTATGGCGGAGAAGTTACAATCAAGTCGATTGAATTTTCACCCACGCTTTTTAAAACTTCTTTGCAATCGCCCAAAATTATTTTTGTATTTATTTTTCTCATAAAGTCTGCTTTACTTCTCTACCCACGCATAAAAATTCTGCTCATCCGTAATCTTCAATCTCTCAACTATCCAGTCTCCAATGACATCTCTGACATCCCCAATCATCTCAATATCCCATCTGATTTCATCCACCGTTGGGTTGAGTTCCTGAATGAGCTGATAGATGGCGTTGTCAACACTGTCCTGTCTTTCGATTTGTTCTGATGTCAATTCTTTCATCGTGCCTTGCCTGTTATGCGCTTCTTCATTTTTTTTGTTTCTTATAAAACATTAAAAACTCTTTTGGTGAAAAGATCCTGATTTTTTGACATCTTTCAGCAGGAAAATGGTTCTTGTTTCCCGTAACAAGGCATACAGCTTGACTTGCAATAGCAACTTCAAGAAATGGTTCATCGTCAGGGTCGGGAAGGGAATGGGCCAAAGGAGAAGACGCGACTGTTTTCCCATGATACGCAACATAGTCAAGAAGCGCAGCTACTTTTTCTTCTTCGAACTTAAACTTAGTCCGGCGCAGGACTTCGCTATACTCCAACAAAATACGGGCATCAAAAGAAAGAGTCAGTTTGCCGGACGAAGCCATAAGAACGATTTCTCCGCAAGTACCAAAAGGGTTCAAAAGACCGGCAACAAGAACATTTGTGTCGAGCACAATGTTCATCGTGCCCGTTTTTTACGAACAGCCTTTATCTCGGTGTTAATCTCTTCCATCGAAATCCTGTCAACCCCTTGTTCTACAGAACTGCGCTGGAGCGAGACAACCGCTTCAATTGCACGTGCCTGACGGAATGCCGAAAGCGATTCCTCAAGGTTTGATTCTGTTATTGCCGCAAGAATGGCTATGGGCCGCCCGTTGCTGGTAACAACCATCTCTCTTTCCATGGAAAGTTCTTTCCAGATCTGTGCCGATTTACCTCTTAAGTCACGAACGCTCAAAAATTTCATGGTTTTCCCTCCATCTGTGTATTTTATTATGTACACAAATGTCACCCATTGTCAATCTTTTAAATATCCAATCTTCAATGACATCTCTGACATCCCCAATCATCTCTCTTCAACCAAAAACATCTTCTCCTGTGAACCCTTGAAATCCTGAAACTTTTTTACCCTTGTCTCTGCAACCTCTTTTTGGGAGGGACACGTTTGGTTTTTTCTTTTTTGAATTCTACATTATCATCGGACTGCATATTGCGGGGTATTGCTGCGAGGTCGTGTTCTTCAGCTTCAGCGCCAACTGTATAGGTAATGGCGTCCTCTATTCCTTCAAATAATTTATAGAGCGCTAATAATTCTTCTTTCTCTTTATGGCTTGCCATCCTTAAAGCCCCAAAATCCCCTCGGTTTCTCTCCTCGGCGAGTCCGCCTGGGTGCGGACGAGTCGCAACGACCTGAGTTTTTTAGCGGTTTTTGCCGCAAAGACTTTTTATCTTACCCGCATTTCGTAAAGCCGCAGTTATGGCAGACTGCACATCCGCCTTCGTGCTCAACAGCGCCTCCGCATTCAGGGCATGCGCCTATGAGCATGATGTCCTCCTTGTGGCCGTTGCCGTTTCCTTTTTTCCCGTCTGTCTTGTAGTTATCTATTGCCTTTGCAATTGCATCAGAGCATGAAAGTATCCGTCCTCCGTCAACCCATGAAGGCTGGTGGCATGATATTCCCTTAAGCTGGTTAACGATCTCTTCGGGCTCTATGTTTGAACGGAATGCAAGCGACACAAGCCTCCCTATTGCCTCTGACTGGCTCGCAGCGCATCCTCCTGCCTTGCCCATTGACGTGAATAGCTCAAACAGGTGGCCTTTTTCATCTTCATTTACTGTGATATATAAATGCCCGCAGCCTGTCTTCATAAGACGCGTAGCGCCCTTAATCATCTCAGGCCTTTTTCTCGGAACTATCTTTTGAACTATTTGACCTTCTTGAACTTTTGAACTGTCTTTTGTGGATTTTCCTGTTGTGAGCACCTGCTCTTCTCTTGAGCCGTCTCTGTATACTGTAACTCCCTTGCACCCGGTTTTGTATGCCAGGCGGTATACCTCCTCAACATCCTTTGTTGTTGCATTATGAGAGAAGTTCACTGTCTTTGAAACTGCATTGTCAACATGTTTCTGGAAAGCTGCCTGCATGGCTATATGTTCCTCCGGTTTTATGTCGTGTGCAGTGACAAATACGGCCTTTACATCATCAGGGATTTCCTTGAATTCTTTTATGCTTCCCTTTTCTGCGATCTTCTCCATGAGTTCCCTGTTCCAGAACCCGCGTTCTTTGGCAACCATTTCAAATTGAGGGTTTACCTCTATGAGTTTTGTGCCTTCCATAACAGTCCTGACATAGGAGACTGCAAAGAGCGGCTCTATGCCCGATGAACAGCCTGCGATTATTGAGAGTGTGCCTGTCGGGGCAATTGTTGTTACTGTTGCATTTCTTACCTTTAGTTTTCCGTCATAGATGCTTCCTTCATAATGCTGGAATACCCCGCGCTCTTCAGCCAGCGATGAGGTTGCCTTTTTGCCCTCGGCCTGTATGAATCCCATTACCTCTTCCGCAAGCTCTACGGCCCTGTCGGAATTGTAAGGGATCTGCATCTGTATGAGCATGTCCGCCCAGCCCATTACACCCAGGCCTATTTTCCTGTTTGCCTTTGTCATCTCGTCAATCTTTTTAATGGGATATTTGTTCGCGTCTATGACATTGTCGAGAAAGTGAACTCCCTTCCATGTAGTTTCTCTGAGCCTTTCCCAGTCTACCTCATTGCCTTTTACCATCTTTGCAAGATTTATTGATCCGAGATTGCATGATTCATATGGGAGCAGGGGCTGTTCGCCGCATGGATTTGTGGACTCTATCTCGCCGAGTTTTGGGGTCGGATTGGAGGCGTTTATCCTGTCTAAAAATACAATGCCGGGCTCGCCGTTTTTCCATGCGTGGTTGACTATGAGGTCAAAGACATCCCTTGCCTTAAGCCTTTGAGAAACTTTTTTGGTCCTTGGATTTATGAGGTCGTACTGCCTGTCTTCTTCAAGCGCGTTCATGAACTCCTCGGTTAATCCTACGGAGATATTAAAGTTGTTAAGCTTTGTCATCTCGTCCTTGCATGTTATGAAGCTCAGTATATCAGGATGGTCCACTCTCAAAAGTCCCATGTTGGCGCCTCTTCTTGTGCCGCCCTGTTTTACTGCCTCTGTTGCTGTATCAAATACTGTCATGAAGGATATCGGCCCTGATGAGATGCCTTTTGTAGAGCCTACGACATCGCCGTTTGGCCTGAGCCTCGAAAAACTGAATCCTGTGCCGCCGCCTGATTTATGTATTATTGCAGCATTTTTTACAGCATCAAAGATTGACTCCATGGAGTCATCAATAGGGAGGACAAAACATGCGGAGAGCTGACCGAGTCTTCTCCCTGCATTCATCAGTGTCGGGCTGTTCGGGAGAAAATTAAGGGCTGTCATCATGTCATAGAAGGATACCCCTAATGCCTCTGCCTCTGTCTCCGAGCTTCCGTAGTGGAGGTCTGCAGCTGCTATGCTTCTGGCAACCCTTTTAAAAAGTTCATGAGGCGTCTCAACAATTTTTCCTTCCTCATTTTTTTTCAGGTATCGCTTTTCAAGAACCTTTAGCGCATTTGGAGTAAAACCGAGACCATTCACTGCCTTCATAAGTCCTCCCTTAAAATTTATCTGTTATTTATTTAATGTCTGCTAAAAAGAACTTTTAACTATTATACCTGAGACCTTACTCTGCTCTGAGAAAAACACCATTTTGTTCGACAGAACCCTCAAACAGGTCGGTACGACTCGCAACCGAGCTGATTCTCTGCCTTAGCTCTTCCATGGCATTTTCTTTTTCAATAGGACACATCTTTGTGCAGATATTAGGGCATTTCAGGCAGGCAAGCCAATCCCCAAAACCCTTACAAGCCTCCATCAATCAGCGCCTCCCACATATCAAGAGTTTGTGTTGTTAAATAAAGTTTTAGTAATTAAACCACAATATCTTGTATATGTCAAGGGAAAAGTGGGATTTTTGTAACTGGCTGATTTACATGAATTTTCTCTGTGAAATCGGTGTTAGGATTTTGTTAGGGATTTTGTCTTATTTTTCAGGAAATTAATTATTAAAATGGGTTAAAATTAACAATGTCTGTTTCAGGCACTTTTGACAAGGCAAGGCATTTACTATTGCTGATATTGATGGTCTTTATCTGGCTTGTGTTGGGTATGGTTTATTTTGACCGTTTCATCCCGCCTTTTGGCCGCCTCGCCCCATGGCTGATGCCGTGGAAAGGGCTTTATGAAATTTCCGCATCAGCCGGCACAGAGGAGCGCCTTTCTATTATGCAGGGACTGCTTGATGCATCTACCAGGGTGTCGGATATTGCCTTTTTAATGATGATAATCTCCTTTACCATGTTTAGCGGTTATTTGACTTTTGTTTATCAGCAGAAACAAGGGAGGGCGCATGAGAACACCCTGCTCCTGATTAAGAACCAGGAGATTGCGCGGCGCAATGAATTTATCCGCTATATATCTGCCACCATCGGGCATGAATTTAAAAATAATCTTGGAAGAATAAAAAGAAGAATAGACCTGCTCCCTGATATTCAGCCTGATGTGAGGGCGCGTCTCGATGACAATATGGATAAGCTGTTTTCAGATATCGAGATATTCAAGAAAATCTCAGATGAGCGGGAATCGGTGCTTGTAGATTTTAAAAAAGTTGACTTAAAAGAAATGCTCGAGGGTATTGCAAGACAATACAGCGATCTGGCTGAAGTTGCTTTTCAGAGTGATATATACACGCACACCATTTTTGCCTCGCAAACTTTGTTGAAGACTGTATTTGAGAATATTATGGACAATGCAGTCAGGTATAAAAAACGTGAACAGGCCCGTGCGCAGGTTTTAATAGCATTTACTATGGACCTTGACGGAAGGCGCCGCTATGTTTCTCTGTCTTTCAGGGATAATGGAATCGGAATGGATGAGCAGCAGGCGGAGCAGTGTTTTTATAAAGGCAAGAGCGCTCACGAGGGTTGGGGAGAGGGGCTTTATTTTGCCAAATATGTTGTCGGGCTTCATGCCGGCAAGATAAGGGTTGGCAAGGAATATACCGTATCAGGGGCCGGCACAGAGATAATAATCAATCTTCCATTTGTTGAAGAGGCCCTTGATGTTTAGAGTGCTCCTTGCCGATGATAATTACGAGGACAGGGAACTCCTTAAGCTGGAGATTCAGCGGGCCTTAGGCCGGGAAGAAGCGGATTTAAGATTTTATGAGGCTGCCAGCATAAAAAAGGCCGGGGAATTCCTGAAGGCCCAGTCTTTTGACCTCATGACACTGGATATCGAGTTTGACCGTATGAATGAAGGCATTGACGCCCTGCCAGGGATATTCGAAAACTATCCAACCCTGAATATTATTATTATAAGCGGCAAGCTTAATAAGGCCGAGGTCTCTGAGCAGTTGTTCCGTTTTACAAAGGATAATATCTTAAAGGGGAAGCGCTGGGCAAGACACTTTGATGTCCTTGACAAGAAGGACAATAAAACAGAGGCCTTGCAGCGCGCTTATTCCTTTGCCTTCAAACAAAAGGAGGCTTCCGGCAATTTGCGGGACCTTTTCCTTCTTGCCGAGTCATACCTTGAGAAGGATGAGTTGGATAAATGCCTGGAGGTCTATCAAAAGATACAGAGCCTTGCTCCAGGAGAACTTGAGTCCAATGAAAATATAAATTTATTTAAAAGAGGCGTATCCCTTGAGCAGGCAATTGATTATTACAGGAAGGGAGAGAAGGTTATTGCCTCCCTGCTTCTCGGCCACCATCTTGAAACACGGCTGAAGATATTTACCCGGAAGATGCTCGGCCGTTCTTTCCCCGGGCTTCATGACTGCCTGAAGGAACTGGAGCGTTCGCACCGTTTCAGTCCGTTTAAGAGGAGCCTTTTTCAGCAGGTGCTGAGGACAAGAAACAAGGCCATACACAGCCCGACAACTATTTCAGAAGAGGATTTTGATATGGCGGTAAAGGACCTGAAATTGCTTGAGGCTAAAATTTAATGAAGAGCGATTTTATAAAAAAATTTATTCTACCGCCAGGGCCGATACTCGGACTGATACTTGCGGGGCTTCTTCTTCTTAGCGCAGTTCTTTATTACCGGGCTGTCAGGATACAGAGATTTCTTGAACCTGCGCTTGCTATTTCCCAGCCGAGAAACGAATTTGCCAGGAGTATTAACAGCCTGCTCATAAAAGAGTTTGGAACAGAGGAAGTCAGTGGCATAAGATTTAAGACAGACTCTATTTTTGTTGAAGAGTCCTTGCTGTTTGACAACGGCAATAGCATGAAGGAGTCTGCATATACAATCCTGAAGAAGCTGGGGCATGTTTTTATGTCGGCCCTGAATGACAGTAATACAAGGGCTCATATCGATCTCATACTTGTCAGCGCCACATTCCCGGTTAATCCGGACACTAAACGTAACAGTAAGATGAGGATTGATATGCAGCGCAAGGCTGAGTTAATCCTGTATTCCATGTATAAGGCAGAACCTGAACTTGAGAAGGACTATGGGACATACCTTGCAGCCACTGCCCTGCCTGTCAGCGCTTCAGCCCAGGAAACAAGCTGGGTGGAATTCCGTATCATCCCTACTGAACTGGTGCATATAGAGATGTTGCTGAAATTAGGGAAATATACGCAGCGATAAAGAGTGAGCAGTGATAGTGAACAGTGTCAGGAAAAATTCATAAGCTGACACTAGCACTAACCACTTACACTTATTTTATTATCTCGGCAGTAAAGCTGAACAGTTCCGCATCCTTCCAGGCATCTTTTGACAGCCCTGCCTTAAGGGATAGTTGTTCAAGGAATGTTTTTGTGTCCCATCCGAATTCCGTTGGAACCTGTGGCAGGAGCAACCCGCTGTTCTGTCCCTTTACAAGAAAGAGCCCGTGTTTCCCTATCTCTATCTGGCTTATACCCTTTAATGGCTCGAATGGTGAGAGTATGGAAATCTCAACTTCCATATCCTTCAGTTCTTCCTTGTTCATCTGCGGGAACCTCGGGTCTCTGGAAGATGCAGAAACAGCATTCATGATTACAGACCTGTACAAAGGCATCACAGGCTGTAAATTGCCGATGCAGCCCCGCAGATTGTTGTTTCTTTTTATTGTGACAAAGGTGGCGCCATTTGCCGCAAGTTTCGGATTCTTTATTTCAACTTCAGGGGTTTTGCCATTAGTTACATAATTAATAATCGTATCCTTTGCCAGTGAAAGGAGTTGCTCTTTTTCCTCTTTTGTAAACAGGCTTTTGTAAAGCCCTATTGCTGCATATCCAACGACACGGCTCCTGTCACCGGTAACATCTCCTGAATTTGCGTATTTAAAAAGCAGGCCGTTTGTAGCGCCCAGGCCTTTTGCAACAGCCATTGCGAACAATACCGGATAACCTCCGCACATCTCGCCTTCGCCTGTCATAAGATATCTTTCGACATCTTCGAGAGACATCCTTTCTATTGCATCTGTTATCTTTTTATCCTTCAACAGGGCAGTATTATAGTCGTGATAATGAGAGAGGTCGGTGCTTGCAATGATGATTGTCTTTTCGTCTTTCCTGAGTATCTCTGCCAGTTTATCTCTAAGAAATTCAAAAGACTCTCGTGTCGGAGAACCGACAAGTATTGGCACTATCTTAAAGTCCTTCAAGACCTGCTGCAGGAACGGCAGCTGCACTTCGATAGAATGTTCTTTCTCGAATGCCCGGGGATTAAAACTTATATTTGCCTTTTCATTTATCAGGGACTTGGCAATCCTTTCGTTAATCTTTATATTTCCGAGAGGTGTTTTCATGCTTCCCTTTGTATAAACAGATATGCCGGTAAATGAAGCATAATGGCTTGGGCCTATAAGTATTATTGTCTTAATATCTCTGCCCGCAAGCTGTTTGTATGCGTATGCTGCAACCTGGCCTGAAAACTGGTAGCCTGCATGCGGAGATATCAGGGCAATGAGTTTTCCGTCAACCGGCTGCTTTTCTGCATTTGCAAGGAAACCATCAACCATTTCTTTGAGGGTTTTGCCGTCAGCAGGATAAAATGCTCCAGCAACAGAAGGTTCTTTTATATCTTCTTTGCAGCCAAGAAAGACAGTGAATAGTAGACAGTAAACAGTAGTCAGTAAATAAAAAACTTGGAACTTGAAACTTGGAACTTGAAACTTTTTAAACTTCATCTTTCTTTCTCCAGAACATTGCCTTTTTTCCTTCTTGCTCTTTTTCGACATTAATTTTTTTATCGGATATCTTTCTGCCTAAAAAACCCAGAAGCCCTCCGAGAAGAAAAAATCCGAGAAAATCTCTCCTTGTCATATTAAATACTATATCCTGTCTTTGAATATCATATTTCAATCTATTAACTCCATCTGCCGGGAATATTTACACCGCAGGATCTGCACTTCCCGCCAGATATATTGTTTTGTTTGACAAAGTAGCCTGTTCTCTCAATAAGAAGGTTTTTACACTTATGGCAGTATGTATTTTCAGCTTCACTCCTTATATTGCCACTATAAACATATTTTAGTCCAACATCCATGGCTGTATTTCTTGCATCCCTTATTGTCTCAGGAGGAGTCGGGGGCAAGTCCTTTAATTTATAATATGGAAAAAATCTTGAGAAATGCAAAGGCACATCAGGCCCAAGATTTTTTACGATCCACCGGCACATCTCTTTTATCTTTTTCATGTCGTCGTTGAGAGTTGGGATAATGAGGTTTGTTATCTCAAGCCATACGCCTTCATCCTTAAGCACGACTAATGAATCCAGGACAGGCTTAAGTCTGCCGCCGCATATCCTGCTGTAGAAATCCTCTGTAAATGCCTTTAGATCCACGTCTGCAGCATCCATATATTTTGAAAGTTCCCTTAACGGTTTTTCCTTTATATAGCCGCATGAGTGCATGGTGTTCTTAATATTGAACCTCTTTGCGAGCCGGGCAGTGTCATACATGTATTCATAAAAAACTGTCGGCTCTGTATATGTATATGTCACTGACCTGCATCCGTAAAACATTGCCTGTCTGACAACGTCATCAGGAGATAAGTTGATATAATCTGTTTCTTCAGGCTTCGCCTGTGAGATCTGCCAGTTCTGGCAGAATTTACATCCCAGGACGCAGCCCGCGGTTGCAATCGAAAAAGCAGTTGTTGCAGGAAGGAAATGGAAGAAGGGTTTTTTTTCGATGGGGTCTATTGCTACTGAACAGGGCTTTCCATAGACAAGGCTGTAGAGAACTCCTTCTTTATTTATCCTTGTCCTGCACCCCCCGACTTGATACTCATCAAGAACGCATTCGGTTGGGCAGAGCTCGCACTGAACCTTCTTGCCCATGCCTTATTATAA
>ERZ1292633.1521-Hain-H41-02um-R1-1521-length-24945-cov-22_pt1 | contig 24945 bp, 23 predicted proteins | sample MGYA00564406_ERZ1292633 | MGnify/ENA primary metagenome ERZ1292633 (study PRJEB36523, sample SAMEA6512639) | groundwater metagenome | collected 2019-01-08 | study: AquaDiva: Metagenomics assemblies of 32 groundwater samples | reverse complement strand
CGCATCCCCGGGAATATTTTTTACTCGTATCGCGTTTGGCGGCATATAAAAAAATTGATGTGGTGATAGATGCATTCACGATACTCGGATTGCCGTTGGTCATTGTCGGCACCGGACCTGAGGAGAAACGGCTTAGACAACGTGCGGGAAAAAATGTCATATTTCACGGATTTGTCACCGACGAGGAGCTATCAGGGCATTATCGCAACGCGTGTGCGCTTATTATTGCGTGTGAAGAAGATTTCGGACTTACCGCGATAGAGGCGCTGAGCTTCGGTACGCCGGTGCTTGCGTATCGCAAAGGGGGAGTATGTGAGTGGATGGAGGAGGGAAGAACAGGGGAATTTTTTGATACGCAGACCACTATGGGAGTCCGCGAAGGCGTGCGGAAGATACTGCACAATAATAAGCGTTATGATCGCGCATATCTTCAGGAAGTTGCGTCGCGGTTCAATGAAGGCGAATTTAGGGCGGCGATGCTTCTCATGGTGTCGTTGCATGAGCATGGAAATAGGAATGCATGAAATTGACTTTTTTCAGAGGGAAGAGTATAATGGCGGTACAAGTGAAACCGTAGACAAGAGGCTCTGCTGAAAGGCATACAAGCCCTCTCGAGGTATAATCCTATCTTCTTGCGAAGATGCGTCTACGGCCTTACAAGGTCGTTTTTTATTAGGCATTAACACAGTGATATATGTCGCTTACAAGAAAACAAAAAGAAACAATAGTGAAGTCGGTTGCCGACAAGCTTTCAAAAAGCAACGTGCTTTTATTTACTTCGTTTGCGAAAATAAGCGTCGAGAAGTTAAAGCAATTGCGAAAAGAGCTTAAGGCGAAAGGCATTGATTTTCGGGTTGTGAAAAAGAATCTTTTGCGCGTGGCGCTTGAAAAAGCAAAGATTGACGCATCGGCGGCTGATATGAAAAAGATCCCCGAGGCATGCGGCGTGGTTTTTGCGGCCGATGACCAGATCACTCCCGTGCGCGCGATATACACGTTCGCGAAGGTAAAGGAGAATGCGTCGTTCAGGGTGATCGGAGGCATACTTGATAACGCGTTTGTTGCGCCTGAACGAATGGCTCCGCTTGCAAAGGTTTCAACGCGGGAAGAGTTGTATGCCCGCTTGCTTGGCCAGTTGCAGGCACCGCTTGCAAAGCTTGTCTACGCAATCAAAGCAGTAGGGGAGAGTAAATCAGCAGTATAGTAATAACAAGTAATGTAAAAAATATGTCGGATAAATTCAAGAATCTGATCGAAGAAATCGAGAAAATGAGCGCGCTTGATATTGTCGAGCTCGTCAAGGCGCTTGAAGAAAAGTTTGGCGTGTCTGCATCAGCACCGGTTATGGTTGCGGGCGCGACGGAGGGCGCGGCGGCAGTAGAAGAAAAAACGTCGTTCAATGTCGAATTGAAATCGGCGGGTGAGCAGAAGATACAGGTTATCAAGGCTATCCGCGAGATCACCGGTCTTGGATTGAAGGAGGCGAAGGATATTGTTGATGGAGCGCCGAAAGTGGTGAAGGAAAACGTGGCAAAAGCGGAAGCAGAGGATATGAAAAAGAAATTGGAAGCAGCAGGCGCGACAGCGGAATTAAAGTAGCAGACAGACAAAACACCCTCCTGATATTCAGGAGGGTGTTTTTGTTTAATGACTTTGCATTACAAAACGCCATCTGCTTCGTTCCGCCTCCGTGCCTCGCCTCGCTGTACTGATAAGTACAGCTTCGGCTTCACTACTCGGCGCGCCTCGCATCTGACGCTTTGTAATGCAAAGTTAAAGAACAACCGAAAACACCGCGTGCGGAGTGAGTATGTATATTTCCTTTTGATCGGAAGAGACCGTGAAATCAGTGATGTCCTGAAGCGTTCCCAAAAGATATTTCTCTATGGGCTCATTTTTTTGTTTCGGCTTTTTGATTATTTTATTTCCTCCCTCCACCATATAATCGGCATCGCTATAGATGCGTGTATTTTGGGATGATTTAACCGCAAGCGTGCTGTGGAGTGTTTTTATCACGTTCGTAAGCGACTTGTCCGTAAGAGAAAAGAGAAGCGCTGATTGCTTCGTATCATTGAGCATGTATACTTCGCCATTCCGCATGAACATTCTTTCGATCTCAAAACTGGCAGGCGCCTGAGTGAGAAATGTGTACGACCCCTCATATGTCTGCTTTGATAGGGTGTAGAATACGGATGGCTCGTTTCCGAAAACATACATAAAATCATTGTCGTCGAAGATAAAATGCGGTTGAAAGCGGATGGAAGAGGTTGGTATCCTTCCTCGGTATGAGGGTTGCGCAATGTGGATACCCGCCAGGAGATTTATTTTTACCTCTATTTCATACGCAATTTTTTGCGCGAGAGAACCGAAAAGAAAAGAAGGAATCATGCGTAGAGCGTCATTTTGGGCCTCATGAAGCAACGCGAAAGCCGCGTGTGTATCGTCTGCTTTATCTGCAGAGGTCATTTTCTTTTGTATGCCGTCCATAAATGCGATCTGCGTTTGGAAGAATGCGTAGCTACTTCCTCCTACGATAAAAACGAGCGCAAGGATAAGAAAGATCAGAGAGTTTCTTTTATGAAATGTAGTCTGCGAATATGCGGTGATTTTTTTGCGAAAGTCTCCCATGGAAAGCGCACGCAGGATGGCAAACACGCGTGAAATGTGTTTCATGAATGTGCTGACGCCGGTGAAATGCTTTTGCGCGCTGACGGCAACGCTCACTTTTGTCCCTGTTTTTTTACCGAACGGAAGCCATGTTGTTTTTGCGCTTGCGATCATAAGAAGAATGAGCGCTTGCGCGGGAAGCGGGATCTCCCGCGCATTTTTTTGATATATCCTGCCGATGATATCCGCTTGCTCGTCGAGTGAAAGCGCAAACAGCTTCTCAATGCCTTTTTCAGAAAAAAGATCAATGGTTTTTTCAGTGCTAAAGATAAATTTGTCATCAAGGGCGACATTGCCGGTGATCACTGCGGAAAAAAGTTCATGCGTGCTTTTGCGCATATGCTTTTTTGCCATGTCAACGACTTCGCTGTCGCGGTATAGAAACGTAATGATCTTTCCGAATTTTGAAAAACGGATCGCTTCGCCGGCAATATTTACCACGCAGAAATGAGCATCCTCAAGTATGCCTTCATTTGCCTTCCCGATGTCATGGAGAGTTGCATTCGCCTTTTTGAGTGCGTTCTCAAAATGAAGCTCCACATTCGCATCATCGAGTTTATAAAATTCACGCTTTATAACTGACGCGACAAGATTCGGCAAAAATTCGAATTCGCTCTTCCGGTTTTCAAGACGGCCTATGATATAGAGATTTCCAAGGCGCTCTTCCTCGATGTTTGACGGTTCATAGACGAATGTCTCGGTGCCGCCGCCCTCTTTTCCCTGTTTGAGGATGAGTTCTTTTGTGCCGATCTTAAAATGAGTCGATTCCATTCTTTATATCTTAGCACACCTCCTCCGTTGCATAAAGAATGGGTTTTTGATAGTATGGAAGGATATTATTGCGCTTATATGATGTTTGAACAATTTTTCAATTCCCCCATAAAGGCACGGCTTGTGAAGTTTTTTGTGTATAATCACAGCAAATTTTTTGACATTGGTGATATCGCGAAACGCCTTGAATTGTCTCCTGTGAAAATAAAAACCCATCTGAAAGAACTCAAAAAAGCGGGGTTTTTGAAGTCAAAATCCGCGCATTCATTTTCGATCAGCTATAAGTTTCCGTATTTGAACGAAGTGAAAGCGCTTGTGCTGAAGTTTCCTCCCGTATCGGATGAATTTTTATTGCAGGAAGCAAAGAAGGTTGGTCAGATAAAACTGCTTATCATTGCGGGGGTGCTGGTGCATGCGCAAAAAGCGCGTACGGAGATCGTGATAGTGGGAGATCGCATCACGGAAAAGAAAGCAGAGCGTTTTCTGCGTTCCGCCGAGGCGCAAGCCGGCAAAGAGCTGCGGTATGTGCTTTTGACGAATGAAGAGTTCCTCTATCGCAAAAAAATGTTCGATCGATTCGTGCTCGATGTGTTGGAGCTTCCGCATAAGAAGGTCATCAACAAGCTCGGGATATAATTCTTCGCGCTCTTAGCTCAGTGGCAGAGCGTCCGCTTCACACGCGGAAGGCCGTAGGTTCAATCCCTACAGGGCGCACCATGTAAAACACCTTTATCGGTGTTTTTTTATAGTGTCTTTTTTCTGCGATGCGCGATGTATTCCGTTGCGAGCGGAATGAGTAAACCCGAAGTGCCGGGCGACCCGACGGACACTCCATCCTTGCTCCACGAGACGCACCGCGTCCATGCGGAGACGCGGAAGATGCAGATTTGTTATATATGCCATATCCATACAGTGTATACCCGAGGGTGGTCACAAGGTATTGAACCATTACAAGGGCTTGACAAGGAATACAGAGAATGCTATAATTTTATACGCTAACATAAGTTCTTTGAAAAGATTCTCCTTACCGCAGAATTGCCACTTGAGATTCAGTATTTTGTCATGGTGAGAAACACAAATCAATTTCTGAATCTGAAGCGGCAATTCTGCCGAGAAACATACCCGCGGACGGCCAAAAAAGAGCGTCGGGGAAGGAGGGAAAAATGATAACGAAAAATGAATTAACGAAGCGGTTTGACTGCTTCAACAAATTTATTGATGCATCTCACAATGGATGCACCATTGGGGGGATGAAACATGCAGTAATCGTAGACAAAGATGGGCGCTATGTCTGCGAAAAGTGTGGACGAGAAGTGCCTAAAGATGTATGGGCTTCATTATTTAAGAAGCGCATACATAAACCATTTAAGAAGCAATAAAAAATAAAGAATACATGTCAAGTGCCAGAATTACCTCTGGCATTTCTTTATTTTCCTGAATTTCTGCGATGCGCGATGTATTCCGTTGCGAGCGGAATGAGTGAAACGACGACGATAAGGATGACGATCGGCAGAAGATAGCGTTCGAGATCGGGGATCAGGCCGCCAAGATAGTACGCGATACCGGTGACGCCAAGCCCCCAGAGCGCGCCGCCAATGAGATTGTAGGTGAGGAATACGCGGTAGCGCATCTGTCCGACGCCCGCAAATATCGGGGCGAAGGTGCGCACGATAGGCACGAATCTAGCAAGGATGATCGTTTTGGTGCCGTATTTTTCGTAAAAAATTCTCGTGCGCTCGATGTTTTTTTTGTTGAAAAACAGTGAATTCTCGCTCGTGAATATCGCTGGGCCGACTTTTTTCCCGAACGCGTATCCAACGGTGTCGCCAAGCACCGCGCCCGCAAACACCAGCGGCGCGAGAATGTAAAAATCAAGAATACCCTGTGATGCTAAAATGCCTGCGGTGAAAAGCAGGCTTTCCCCGGGAAAAAAGAACCCGAAAAAAAGGCCCGATTCGGCAAACACCATGCAGAATATTCCGACATATCCGGTAGTTTTTACGAGCGCGACGATATCAAACATATTTTTTTCCAGCAATTAGTTTTCTTATTTCTTCCGCGATGACAATAGAAAACGCAACCGAAACGGCGAGAGTCCAATCATACCATGAAAGCGGCACGGTGCGCAGTATGGCATGCATGAAAGGCGCGTACACCGCCATGACCTGAAGCGCTATCACGATCACCGTTGCTCCCACGAGATACATGTTGGAGAAGGGGTTCATTTTGAAAATTGACTTATCCTCAGACCGGCAGTTCCATGCGTTGAACCATTGGAATACGGCAAGCACGGTAAGCGTGATCGTCATGGCCTTAGCGAGATCATGCGCATAATATTCGTTAAACAAGAGAAGCGAGCCGATCATCATGGGAATTGCCATCACGAACATCCGGCGCACCATCAGCGAATCGACGAGGTATTTCTTCGGGTGTTCAAATGCGCCGCTCAGAAGCGCTTTTTCCTTCGGTTCCATTGCGAGTGTCACGTCAAGAAATCCATCGGTGACGAGATTCAGCCATAGTATCTGCGCGCCGAGAATGGGAAGCGGGAGTCCAATGATAAGCGCTCCCGTGATGGTAAGCACTTCGCCCAAACTGGTGGAGAAGAGATAGAGGATCACTTTTTTGATGGTTTTATAGATACTGCGCCCTTCCTCGATTGCGGCAACGATGGTGCTGAAATTATCGTCAAGCAGTATGATGTCCGATGCTTCTTTGGCGACGTCGGTGCCTATCCTCCCCATTGCCACGCCAAGATCCGCGGCGACCAGCGACGGCGCATCGTTGATGCCGTCGCCCGTCATTGCGATAACCTCGCCGCGCTGTTTATATGCCTGTATGATGCGGAGCTTATGGTCGGGCGTGACGCGCGCAAACACAGAGACATTGTCTAATCGCTGTGAGAGCACGGCATCGCTCATCGTTTCCATATCCTCGCCGATAATAATCTCATGTCCCTCTTTGTAAATGCCTGCCTCCCGCGCGAGGGAAGTAGCGGTTATTTTATGATCGCCGGTGATAAGCACCACGCGTATGCCTGCCGCTTGCGCCTGCGCGATCGCCTCCGGCACTTCTTCTCTGAGACCATCCTGAATGCCGTACATGCCTCCAAAAGTAAGCACAGGAACATGATCATGCGTTTCAAACTTTGAATCACGTGGAAGTTCTGCGGTGCCGAACGCGACGACGCGCATACCACTTTCAAGCATGTGAAAAAAGGTCTTTTCAAGCTCATTTTTCTCCGCGGAGGTCAGCGGTTCCGCGCCGCCGTTCTTATAGATCGTACCAGAAAACGACATCACGACTTCCGGTGCGCCGACGACCGTGATGAATTGCACATCGTTTTTCACATGAGATGTTGCATGGTACTTTGTTGTATAATCAAACGGTATTTCGCTTATTTTTGGTGATTCATGCTCAAGCGCGCTTTTATTGAACCCGATCTTTTGCGCAAACACCAAAAGCGCCGCCTCCGTGGGATCGCCCGATACGGTGAATGTTTTTGTTTCCTCAATAAACATTGTGCGCGCATTCGCGCACAAGGCGGCGACCTTTCCCGCATGCATCAGTTCGGGATGAGCGAGAGAATCAATGATGTCGTTGCCGAGTTTAATGTTGCCATTGGGGTCGTAGCCGGTTCCCGATACCTCGAATCGCTTGCCGTCAACGAATACCTCTTTCACCATCATTTCATTTTTTGTAATAGTGCCGGTTTTATCAACGGCAATTACGCGCGCCTGGCCGAGCGCCTCCACCGCCTGCAGTCGTTTCACGACCGCATTGCGTTTTGCCATGCGAAATACCCCGCTGGCAAGCACGATGGTGAGCACGATCGGAAGTCCTTCGGGAATGATCGATACCGCCAGAGAGACCGAGACCGTAAACATTTCAAGCGCTGATCTTCCTGCAAGTATTCCGATCAAAAACAGAGCACTAACAATAGCGCCCGCCACCATAACAATGAGGCGCGACAGATGGCGCACGTTCGCTTTCAGCGGGATCTCGGCGTCAATGAGCGCGATGGACTGGCTGATCTTACCGATAACCGTGCTGTTGCCGGTCGCCACGACCACCCCTCTGCCGTTGCCAACCATGACATAGGTGCCCTTAAACACCATATTTCGCTGGTCGGATACCGGGAGATTTTCAGTATCAATCGCGTCGCTTATTTTGCGTACTGGATGCGATTCGCCGGTAAGCGCCGCTTCGGCAACGGAAAGATTTTCTGATTCCAGGATGCGCGCATCGGCGGCAATTTTTTCTCCCTCCTGCAGAATGAGAATGTCTCCTGGCACGATATCAGAGTCGGGAATGATGATCTCTTTTCCTTCGCGCAGTACGGTCGCGTTTGTTTGGACGAATTGCTTGAGCGCGGCAAGCGTATTTTGAGCTTTTCCTTCCTGAAAGACCCCGACGACCGCGTTAAAAAGAAGTACAAAGAGGATGACCCCCGCATCTATGAATTCCCCCAAAAAAAAGACGATCGCGCTTGCGGCGACGAGCACGAAAATAAGCGGGCTTTTGAATTGGCGCAAAAAAAGAACAAGGAGCGCGTCGGTCTTGCCCTCGGTTATTTTATTTTTTCCGTATGCGAGAAGCTGTTTTTTCGCCTGCGCCGCCGTGAGCCCTTCGCGTATGTTCGTTTGCAGTTTTTTTTCTACCTCGCTTACCGAGAGTTGATGCCACATGGTAACGAATAACTAAATAACTAACGACAGATAACCAACAGCGCCATTTGTTATATGGTATCGGTTATCAGCTGTTTTCTATAAATATCAAGCAATGCGAAAAATAAGCTTAAAAGCAATGGGCCGATGAGAAAACCAGAAGGGCCAAACAGCGAAAGACCTCCGAGTACGGAGAAAAGAATAAGTAAAGGGTGTAGGCGCGTACCGCGGGCGATAAGCTTCGGGGTGAGGATATTATCAACGAGGCCGACCGCGGTCGCCCCCCAAATAATAAGGCCCGTTGCGGCGAGCGAGTTGCCGGTGATAAAAAGGTACGCAACAGCAGGGAGCACGACGATCGTTGTTCCTACAAACGGGATAAGCGCGGCGATTGCCGCAAACGCGCCCCACAATGCGCCATTAGGCACGCCGAATATGTAAAATCCCGTTGCTACCAATATTCCTTGCACAAGCGCGACCACAATCGTTCCCCATATCACCGAATGCACCGCCGTATGTATCTTGTGAAAGATTTCTCTGTCGTCTGTGTCTTTCAGCGGACTAAGGGCAATAAGCATTTCCTCGAGTTTTTTGCCGTCCTTCAGGAAATAATACAGCGCGAGCATGCTCAACACGAAGCCAAGAATAAAATTAGTGACCTCGGAAAATATGACGCCGACTTTTCCGAGGATCCATCCGAGAAGCTGTTTGAGCGATTCATCAAAGTCGAATGTCGCCTGAGGCGCGAACAGTTTTAATTTCTCTTGGATAAGCAGTATGGCTTGATTTACAAAGTCGGTGTTTTTCGCGCCGTTGGTGATGCTGAGGTACAATTCTCCCGCCTGCGTTACGACTGCGGCGCCAAACATAAAGAGCGGGATGAAAATAACCAAAAGCGCGATAAGAACAGTAATAAGCGAGGCAAAAGTCTCGTGCGGTATTACGCGCATAATACGCCGGTAGAGTGGGTACAGCACCACTGCGAGCGTGCCCGATACGATAATGACGCTGAGATACGGCAAAAACACGAAAATAACGAGCGTAGATATGCCAAGCAGTAAACTTAGGAAAAAAAATGTTTGGAGCTTTTCTTTATCCATATTACAATGAATTAATAGTTTAATCGTACCATTTATATGAAAAAGGGGCAATTTCCAGACGGTTTTCTGTGGGGTGCGGCAACCGCCGCTCATCAGGTTGAAGGTAATCAGTATAATGACTGGACGGAATGGGAGAAAGAGAACGCGGACCGGCTTGCCGCCGCGGCAGAAAAGAAATTTGGCAATTTACCTAACTGGCCTGATATTAAAATACAGGCGCAAAACCCGCATAATTACATCTCAGGCCGTGCATGCGACCACTATAATCGCTATGAAGAAGATTTTGACATCGCCAAGTCGCTCGGGCACACCGCGCATCGGTTTTCTATTGAATGGAGCCGTATTGAGCCAAGAGAAGGGGAGTTTGATAAAAAGGAGATTGAGCATTACCGGAAAGTGATCGCGGCACTTCGCGCGCGCGGCATAGAGCCGTTCGTCACCTTATGGCATTGGCCGTTGCCATTATGGGTAGCAGAAAAAGGGGGTTGGGGATGGAGGAGTGCCCCGGAATATTTTGCTCGATATGCTGAACTCATTTCCAAGGAATTGAACGATGTTCATTTCTGGCTCACACTCAACGAGCCCAATATCTACGCGGGTCATGTATATATAAAAGCGGCGTGGCCCCATGGATCAAAAAATCCGATTTTATATTGGCAGGTATTGAACAGGCTCATTTCCGCTCATAAAGGAGCGTATCAGGCGATAAAGAAGAATCTCCCATTGGCGCAGGTCAGTCTTGCCTATAATCAAAGCTATTTCGAAGCTTATCAGGGAAAAATAACCAACCGATTGCTTAAAAAAATAGCTGATTGGTTTTGGAACGATTATTTCCTTGAAAAAATAAACGGGTTCTCCGATTTCATCGGATTGAATCATTACCATCATTCACGCATTAACTATGGGTTTAATCGCAATGAGAATAAGAAGGTATCAGATATGGGCTGGGAGCTGTATCCCGAATCAATATATTATGTTCTCATGGGACTGAGAAAATATAATCTTCCCATCTATATCACGGAGAACGGACTTGCCGACGCCGACGATTTGCAGCGCGAATGGTTCATCAAGGAATCATTAGCAAATATATTGCGGGCGATAGGTGAGGGCGCGGATGTACGCGGATATCTCCACTGGTCGCTGTTGGATAATTTTGAATGGGACAAGGGCTTCTGGCCACGGTTTGGGTTAATAGAGGTTGATTACGCGACAAGGGAAAGAAAAATACGTCCAAGCGCGCGAGCGTATGCTGAAATTTGCAAAACAAATTCGCTCATTATAGATTCTCATTCCTAAATTATAGCCTCTATCATTATGAGTTGGTTTCCTATTGCGATCATCGCGCAGGTAATTCTCGGAACGTCTGCGGTGTTTGATAAGATGCTCCTGAAGCGAAGCATTTTTAATCCCGCCGCATATACGTTTTGGCTGGGCGTGCTGGGATTGTTTGCGGTTTTTCTCCTTCCTTTTGGGGTATTTACATTGCCGGCAATGACCATCGGCATCGCCCTTATTGCGGGCGCGCTTTTTTTGCTTGCGATGCTGTTTTTATTCCTTTCACTGCATAAAACCGAGGCATCAAAATCTCTTTTACTTATCGGGGGCATTACGCCGATCACCACGCTTCTTGTCGGGTCATTTTTTCAGGATGGCTCGCTCGCGCCGGCGGATATTGTCGGTTTCGTGTTTCTGGTGCTTGGCGGGTTCGCGCTTTTTTTATCGGATAAAAAAGAGATACGGGGGAATGTTGCATTACTTGCATGCGCAAGCGCGGTATGCTTCGGGCTTTCTAATACGCTTACCAAACAGGTGTTTTTGGAGAGCTCGTTTGCGGCGGGATTCTTTTGGGTGAAAATAGGCGGTGTTTTATTCGTGCTGTCGTTTCTCTTGTTTCCCGCGTTGCGCAAGACAATATTTTCCTCGGTTCATCGTGATAATACCCGGCATCATGTGTGGTATCTTTTCAATAGAGGGTATGCGGCGGCGGGATCTGTGCTGGTAAATGTCGCGATATTTCTCGCGCATCCCGCTTTGGTGGAAGCAACGCAAAGCATTAAATATGCGGTTATTTTTGTCGCATCGTGGTTTCTTCTTCGTGAGCATTTTAAAGGAAAGGCGCTCATAGGAAAGTTTGCCGCACTCGTATTTATTGGCGGCGGATTTATATGGCTCGCAGGCGTGGATTTCGCGCGCAATATTCCCGTTGACCGCGACCGTCCTATCGTGTGGGGCGCAACATTTTCTCAAAAATTCAGCCGTGAGTTAGGACTTGATTGGAAAGAAAATTTTACGGCGTTTATGGGCGAGTTGAAACCGCGCGCGGTGCGGCTTGCCGCGTATTGGGATGATATTGAAATGGAGCAGGGCGCATTTGATTTTTCAGAGACCGATTGGTTGCTTGAAAAAGCGGCGCAGTCAGATGCGCGGGTGGTGCTTGCGGTCGGCATGAAAGCGCCGCGATGGCCCGAATGCCATATCCCGGAGTGGGCGAAGACTCTTGAAACGGAAAAGCGCGAAGAAGCGTTGCGCGGATATATGAAAAAGATCGTCGAGCGATATAAAGCCAATAATGCTGTTGCAGTGTGGCAGGTGGAAAACGAACCGTATCTTGCATTCGGTGATTGTCCCGAGCGCGGGACGCGATTTCTGGAGAATGAGGTTGCACTCGTGAAGTCGCTTGACAGCGCACATCCGATCCTCACCACCGATGGAGGAGAGTTCGGATTATGGTATCGCGCCGCGGAAGAAGGAGACGCGTTCGGCACCACGATGTACCGGAAAGTGTATCCGAAGATCATCGGACCAACCTTTGGCGTGGTGGAATATCCGCTCGCGCCGAGTTTTTTCCGGTTCAAGGAAAAGGCGGTCAGGCGCGTGCTCGGCGATTACACAAAGCCGTTTATGGTGATAGAATTGCAGGCGGAGCCGTGGGGACCGAAACACATTTCACAGCTTACCGACCAGGAGCAGGACGAAATATTCAGCCCTGATTATTTCAGAGAGACAATTGAATACGCAAAAGAAACCGGCTTTGACGAATACTACCTTTGGGGATCAGAATGGTGGTATTGGAAGAAGCTGAAAGGCGATGAGCGGTATTGGGAGATTGTAAAAGAGCTATTTAAGGAATAATGAAAAATATTGTCACTATTGGAGGAGGAACCGGCAGTTTTGTATTGCTTTCGGGTCTTAAAAATCATCCGGTAAATCTCTCTGCTATTGTTTCCATGGCGGATGACGGAGGATCAACGGGCGTTTTGCGCGATGAGCTTGGCATCCTCCCTCCCGGCGATATTCGCCAGTGCCTCGTGGCGTTATCTGATTCTTCTGATGAAATGCGCCAGTTGATGAATTATCGTTTTGAAAGTGGCGCGCTACGGGGGCACAGCTTTGGAAATCTTTTATTGGGTGCGCTTGAGAAAATAAACGGAGGATTTTTGGCGGGTTTGAAGGAGGCGGTGAAGATCTTGAACGTGAAGGGAGAGGTCATTCCGGTTACGGCAGATGCGGTGAATTTATTTCTCGATCTGAAGAATGGGGTCACAATAAAAGGAGAGGCTGCTATCAATAAAAATTTCGATCTTGAGAGTGTCGGCATCAAGCGGCTGTATCTGAAGCCCCGTGCTCGCGCGAACGCTCATGCGATAAAAAAGATCAAAGAAGCGGATATTATCGTTATTGGTCCCGGTAATTTTTATTGCAGCATCATTCCCAATCTGCTTGTGGAGAGTATTGCGGATGCGATACGCGCGTCGAAGGCGACCGTCATCTTTAACTGTAATCTCGTGAACAAGAATGGACATACTGAACGATTTACGCTTGATGACTATGTTGATGTAATTAACGGATACTTGGGCGGAAATCGCATAGATTTTGTGACATTCAACGGGAAAAAACCGACAAAGATATTGGTGCAGAAATATGGTAAAAAGCGCGAGTTCCTTGTTCCGTTTGCAAAAGATGATCGGGATCAGCGAAGCTACAAGGTTGTCGTTACCGACCTTTTAAGCACCGCTTCTCAGCGGTACTCACAGGCGGATATCCTTGCGAAGCACCGCGCGTTCATTCGCCATGATGTCGAAAAATTAGCGAAGATCATCATGTTCATTTCAGAGATCGAGGAGAATAAGGGTATCATTCAGAAGATCATCTAAGATATATGAAGATCTTCATTGATTTTGACAATGTCGTGTTTAATACTTCAAAATTCAAACGCGCGCTTGTGGAAATTTTAAAAAAAAGCGGAGTAACGGCAAAAGATTTTTCAGATACGTATGAACAAGCAAAAAATGGAGGCGGGTACAGCTTTGCGCGGCATGTACGTCTGCTTTCAAAGAAAAACCTGATCCGGAACGTAAAAAACGTACGACAAGCATTTGATCGATCTATGACCGATCTTGCATCGCTCGTATTCCGCGATGCTTATATGTTTTTTATGCGGCACGAAAAAGAAGAGTTGTATTTGCTGTCATATGGCGATCCGGCATTTCAGAAAAAAAAGATTGCGGGTAGCAGGGTGGGGAAGTATTTCAAAAGAGTTATTATTACAAAGGGAGATAAAGGGAAGGAGATCGTTGCGGCAATGGATGTGCGCGCCCGATCGCCGCGTGAAACGGTTATTTTCATTGACGACAGCGACGTGCATATCCGCGAAGCGCACAATATCGCGGGTGTTATCACTATTCAGCTCTCGCGGGGAGAGGTCATTCACAAAACGTCCGCTGCGGATTATCATGTCTCTACGCTTGCACAGGCGTCAAAAATAATTGAATCGCTATGAATCAATCGATCTTTAAGGCATACGACGTGCGGGGGGTGTATCCTCAAGAGTTTGACGAGAACGCGGCATATCATATTGCACGGGCTACGGCAAAATTTCTCGGCGCAAAAACAATGCTTATCGCGATGGATAATCGCGATTCATCGCCTTCATTAAAGGAGGCGGTTATCTTTGGGCTTATGAAAGAGGGCGTTGAAATAATAGATGCGGGTGTTGCCACGACGCCAATGTTTTATTTTTCCGTGTACGATTCTCAGGCAGACGGCGGTATCATGGTGACCGCATCGCACAATCCGCCGCAGTATAACGGCTTAAAGATCGTGGGGAAAACCGCGATGCCGATAGGAGAGGCATCGGGACTTCTTGCGATAAAAGAAATTGCGTGCGCGGACACATCAGAAGCGCAAAAAACCGATGTGGTTCACAATGTTCAGCGTGCCGACTTTCTCGCAAAATATGCCGATTTTCTCACCAAAGATGTACGGATACCAAGGATACGTATCGCGGTTGATGCCGCATGCGGACCTTCGGGAATGATCATGAACGCGGTAAGCAAGCGGTGCGGTATGGAGATCATTCCGCTTTGTTTTGCGCCGTGCGCGGTACGGACGCATGAGGCTGATCCGCTCAAAGATGCGAATACGCGCGATCTCGCCGAGGCGATCGTGGCACAGGGGGCGGACATGGGCGTCGCGCTTGACGGCGACGGCGACAGGGCGTTTTTCTTCGATAACAAAGGGAAACGCGTGCCATCGCACGCGATCGCCTCGGTCATTGCAAAAGATCTTCTTGAGCGCGATGGCGCCAGTGTGGTTATTACGGATGTCCGTATGCCGAAAATAGTGCAAGAAACCGTGGTGCGTAACGGAGGCACGATGATAGAAAGCAGGGTAGGGCATGCGTTTATCAAAAAACTCATGCGCGAGCATAACGCGCTTTTTGGCGTTGAGCTTTCCGGCCATTTCTATTTTCGCGATTTCTGGGGGATGGATTCGGGCATCATGATGATGATGCGCGTGCTTGCGGTGCTTGAAAGAACGGGGAAGTCAATCAAGGAACTTACCCAACCCTATTGCGTACGCGCACAATCAGGGGAATTGAATTTCACCGTTGCTGATAAGGCATCGGCGATAGTAAAGCTGAAAACGGCCTTCATGGACGGCAAACAGGAGGAGCTCGACGGACTTACTATTATTTATCCGACATGGTGGTGCAATGTGCGCCCCTCAAACACCGAGCCGTTCTTGCGCGTGAACATAGAGGCGGAGACAGCAGAGAAGCTGGAAGAAATAAGAGAAAAAATCGTGCAGGTGATGGCAGGTAATTCCTAATATCTAATTTCTAATTGACCTAATTAAATTCCAAATCTAAAATTGGACATTCTCACATTGAGTATTGATTAGAAATTAGGTAATTAGAAATTGAGAATTAGATCTCGATGACGACCGGGAGTACCATCGGGTGGCGATGTGTTTTCTTGTACAGAAACGCGCCAACTTCTTCGCGGATATTATCCTTGATATACACCCAGTTGATCTCTCCTCGTCCGCGATCACCCGCACTGCTTTCTACAATGCGCCGGACCAATTTTCGTACCTCCATGAGTAATTCCTTTGACTCGCGCATATAGATGAAGCCGCGCGAAATAATGTCGGGATTGCCCTTCACTTTACGCGCGTAGGAGTCGAATGTCGCGATAACGACGAACATGCCGTCCTTTGCCATCATTTGGCGGTCTCGTAACACGACATCGCCGATATCGCCGACGCCAAGTCCGTCTACGAAAACGTATTCTGACGAAGCCCGCTCTTTTGTTTTGTGACAGACGCCATTGGCGCATTCTACGATCTGTCCGTTATCGGCAATGATGATCTGCTCGTCGGTAAGCCCCATTGATTTGGCGAGTTTGCCGTGGATGCAGAGGAACGAATGGTTGCCTTCGATCGGCATCAGAAATCGTGGCTTCACGATTTCAATAAGCTTGCGGAGATCTTCCTGTTTCGCGTGGCCGCCCGCGTGAATATCCATCATGCGGTAATTGATCACCTCAACGCCCTCGCGGTACAGCTTGTCGACAAGACGCTGGACGGTGCGTTCATTGCCCGGAATGACCGACGAGGAAAAGACGAACGTGTCGCCCTTTTCCGCTTCGATGTGCGGATGCTCGTGATTGGCGATGCGCATGAGCACCGCGCGGTCCTCTCCCTGCGCACCGGTCGCGAGGATCATGATCTCATTGCGGGGGTACCGGTTCATTTCTTCTACGGGGATCACGACGCCCTTGGGAACATTGATGTAGCCGAGCTCGCGCGCGATATCAATATTGATCTTCATACTGCGCCCTTCAATAATGAGCTTCTTTTGGTGTTTCGCCGCGATCTGAATGATCTCGTTCAGGCGGCCAAGGAGGGACGCGAAGGTGCCGAAAATAAGCCGTCCTTTTGCGTTCCGAACGATCTCATCAAGCTCCGTGGATACATCCACCTCGCTTAATTGCTTTCCTGTTTCCCGCGAGTTTGTACTGTCCGATAGGAGGATCAACGGGTTTTGTTTTCCCCAGTGCTCCAATTTATCAAGTTCTGTGGTGCCCGCGATGCCGGAACGCTCGTCAATCTTAAAGTCGCCGGTGTGGATGACAATGCCTTCCGGCGTATGCACCGCGACGCCGACCGCGCCGGGAATGTTGTGGCTCACGCCGAAAAACTCAACCTTAAAAATCCCAAGATTGATGACGCTGTCCTTCGTGATCTGATTAAGCTCCAGCTTCGAAGAAACATCTTTGTATTCTTCCTGCCGTTTTTTAACGATAGCAATCGTCAGATCGGTGCCAAAAAGAGGCGGGTTGCCGAGCTTCGGCATAAGGTGAGGAATCGCCCCGATATGGTCGTAGTGCGCGTGCGTGATGATCACCCCGACGATGTTGCGTTCTTTTCCTTTAAGATAATCGACATTTGGAATGATGTAGTCGATTCCCGGCATATCTTCTTCGGGGAATTGAAGACCCATATCAATAATGAGGATATTGTCTGCATACTCAAGCACGGTCATATTCCTGCCGACCTCCTCCATGCCTCCGAGCGGTATGACGCGCAGACAATTTTTTATAGGGAGTGTTTGTCCCGCGATACGCGGCGTTAAACGAGGTGTTTGCGCGCGGTGTGCCGGCGCGCCGCGGAACGGACGGCGCGAGCGCGCCGGTCGTGCTGATGTATTCCGCGGTTCTCCGTGAGGCGTATTCGCGTGGTGCGGGCGCTCTGTTGGATTATGCGGTGTTCCCGGATGATGCGGTCGTGGCGACCGCGGTTCCGCCGGGTGATGTGGTGCCGCCACATTTCTGTGTGTCGGCTGTGCTCCGCGGATCCGTTTCCGCGCTACACCTATATGTTCTTTCGTCATGTGAGATGCGATTCCTCCGACTGCTTTAAAAACAGTCGGAGTTTATTATTAATAATTAAAAAAGAGTATCGCCTCTATGTGCTCGGAGGGAGAGTTGAACTCCCATGATCTTGCGATCGCTGGCTCCTGAAGCCAGTGCGTCTGCCGGTTCCGCCACCCGAGCCATTATATTTATTGTGTTTTATCTACGCGCGTCGTAGCAATATACCATGTTTCTATTCCGGTAAACCGCCGGGCGGGCGCGCTGATATGTGTTGCGGAAATATTTTTCACATTGTTGCTTACCGCATAGAGATACCGCGGTGAATACAGAAATACCGCAGGAATATCGGCAGTAAGAGCTTCTTGAAATTTTTTCAAACTCTCGATGCGTTCGTCTTCGCTGAGCGATTCCCGTATTTTTTCAAGCAGCGCATCGGCGCTCTTATTATCATACAGAGCAAGATTAAGACCCGGGTCGCGTTTTTGCGAGGAGTGCCAAAACAAATACGGGTCGGGAAGGTGAGAGAGTGCCTCGCCAAAAAGCAGCGCCTCATACCGCCGTTGCTTGATGACTTGCTGTTTGAGCTCGTCTATCGTATAGGTTTCCAGCGTCACTTTTGCTCCTACGTGCTCCCATTGCGTTTTAAGCATTTCCCCTGTCTGTATAAGATCCGGGAGATCGGATGTAACCAGGGTGATCTCAAATAATGTCGCTTCCTTATCGTTCCCGACGGTTTTTTCCCGCACGCCATCGTTGTTTTTATCCTTCCATCCCGCATCTTCAAGGATCGTCTGCGCGGCCTCGATATTGTACTCGTATTTCATCACATCGGGATTATGTCCGACAAGCCACGGAAGGATAGGGGAGGTGATGCTCGTTGCGTTGCCGCCAAATACCTCGCGCACGATCGCCGCACTGTCAGTAGCCCGCGTAAGCGCCGTACGCACATTTTTATCCGCCAGGGCTTTGTTGCGCGTTTGATTGAAAAATACAGCAAAGTATTTCGGCATATTTAATTCGTATATATGCACGCCACGTCGCTCGAGATCGCTTTTTTGCCGCGGCGGCACGCCGCCGATCCCCATGACATCTTTTCGTTGGTATGCCTTCAATGCTTCATCGGTTGTCTGGTAAAAAAAGAAATCGATAGCGGTGATGAATAGCGTTCCGCCGTAGAATCTCGAATGCGCCGTGAGCGAGAAAGACGCAATGCTTCCGTATTTATCCTTGGTAAATTTTGAGAAACGGTAGGGCCCGGAGCCGATCGGCATTACATTCGCTTCGGCGAGATTGATGTTTTTCGGATTGATATTTTCCCAGACGTGTTTTGGAACTATCCCGATCGTCATGCGTTCGAGGAATTGAGAATAGGGGCGGGGGAGTATCAGTTTCACCGCCTGATCGTCTATCTTTTCCACCTTGATCCCCTGGAGGCTTGCGCGTTGCGGACTGCCGTAATCAGAATCAAGGATCGCTGAAAAAGTAAACAACACATCATCAACGGTCACTTTTTCTCCGCTGTGCCATTCTGCGTCATTACGGAGAAAGAATGTATATTCCTTGCCGTCTTGAGACACCTCGTAGCGCTCGGCAAGATCGGGAACAATATTTCCTTGCGTGTCGTACTTCATTAGTCCGGAATAAACCAGGGCGGCAATATCCCTATCGACATCGTTGATGCCTAAAAGGATAGGGTTGATGAATTGCGGCTCTCCGACCAATGCTTCGCTGTAAGCGCCTCCCTGTGCGGGAATCGCGTCGGTTCGCTCGACATACCCCATCCATATCCACGCAACACCAAATACAAACGTGCATACAAGCAGTCCGAGTGTGCCATATCGTTCTTTGACGGTAAGCGCGCGCGGCAATTCCCGCCACTGTGGCCATGATGGCCATCTGAAATTTTGAGGTCTTGTATCGATCTCAGTTCAAGTTAAAAATTCTGCGGCTACGATTTAGAGTAGTAGCCGTATAAATGCGGAACCGATAAATAAAATAGAAAGCACGATTGTCGCGTAGAAGATCGTTTTTTCCATACCGCGTTTTGTGTGATACGCGCCACTGCCGTCTCCCCCGAATGTTCCGGAAAGCCCTGCGCCGCGCTGCTGTAAAAGCACGCCTGCAGTAAACAACACCGAAACCACTATCATCGCCACATTAAGCCACATAGAGATATGATGAATTAGAAAAAATAAATATATACGAAAACAACCCTGCTTACTTCCGAAACACGATGTGTGTTACGAAATTCACCGTGCTGACAAGCAGTGTCGCGAGAAAAAGCGCTCCGACACTTGCAATACTCATGTGCGGGAGGAGAAGGTCAGTGACCCATAGCACTCCCATATTGATGATCACCGTGAAAAGTCCTAAGGTAAGCAGAATGATCGGCCCCAGCAGTAATTTAAGCAGCGGTTTGAGGAAGAAATTCGCCGCAGAAAATACAAGCCCGACGATGAGTACGCTCTGCCACCCTCCGCTGATCGTTACCCCCGCGATATAATACGAAGCAAGGAATAACGCCAGTACATTTCCAAAGACAAGGGCGATTAATCTCATTGGGGTCTATTATAGCATAGGGAAATAAAAAAGACAATAGAGCAGGTAAAGAAATCCCCATAGACCATTATCTATGGGGAACTGCGTTAGCGAGGCAAACGTAAGGCTGGTTCAGCTTTTTGAGGCATTCTAAAAAGAAAATCCATTCTCACACATTCATCCTCCACTGTGCTGGAAGAGGAAATCTCGGAGATAAACCTTCCATAGTTCATCTTCTCTTTTACCATAGTGAGGAAGTGTTTATCATCCTCGTTTTCCGCCTTAAACTCGATTTTAATCACCTTCTTTTTCGGGAAAAATCCAAACTTTGTTTTCATGCCTACCCTCCTTTTTGATTTATTTGTAAAAGTTCTCTACCTCAATAGTAGCGCGTACAATAGTGTGTTTTTTGGAAAGTGTCAACTTTTTGCGTGCGGTGCATTTTACAAGGAACTAAAAAATTGATAGTATATAAAGCATGATTTTATCAGACAGAGACATCAAGTTATACATCAAGGAAGGCGGGCTGGGGTTCAAGCCGAAACTGAGCGAAGATCAGATCGGGCCTGCATCGATCGACCTGAAGCTCGGAAATACTTTTAAATTATTCCGTCCGGAGAAATATTTAAGTTTGGATGTAAAAAAGGGCATCCCGCTTGAATACCTGGAGGCGGTTACCGTGAAAGACGGCGATCCGTTCATTTTGCATCCGCATATGTTCGTCCTTGCCGCAACGAAGGAATATGTCACAGTTCCCGATGATATCTCAATGAAGGTGGAAGGAAAAAGCACGCTTGGACGCATGGGGCTTTTAGTGCATACCGCGGGATTTATTGATCCGGGATTTGAAGGGCATATCACGCTTGAGCTTTCCAATCAGGCAAACCTGCCGATCACCATCTACCCGGGGATGTATGTCTGCCAGGTGGATTGTCAGATGATGTCGAGTCCCGCAGAGGTTTCCTACAACAAACGAAAGAAATCAATTTACTCGAAGCAAAGAGGTCCTACCGCGCCGAATACAAAAAACTTATTTGAGCATAAAGGATGATCGTTTACATATTTATACAGTAAAAGCGAGCCGTGTTATGGCTCGCTTTTATTTTTTATATTTCAGTTACTTCAGAGGAATTCCCGTGCCGCCGCGGGCAAAGATATATGCCGGCGTCGTATTTGCGCGGGAAAGCTTTTCCCACCACGGATATGCCCTGCGCATATGCTGTTCCATCGCGAGAAAGATCTGGCGCACTTCGTGGTTCACGGAGAATTTGCTCCTCTGCCAGTTGCAGAATTCTATCTCGAGCATATTCGAGGCAAGGATGAAGCCAATCATATTGCCTAGCGACATCGGATATTGCATGAGCTCGTCCGGCACACCTTTTTCCTTCATTTCCGTATACAGCGCAAGGTTTGCGGCATGTATCTTTTCAAATGCCTCCGTAAGCGCGGCGGGTGCTTGTTTGTCATAACGATAAAAACCGAGCAGGGGAGTGACGTACGTGCGCAGATGCGTGCAGAATCCCTGCCGTTGGACATCGCGCCATCCGCGGAATGTTATCGTTCCGGCAAATGAAGCGCTTGCGAGTTCGAACTCATTGGGGAGCTTGTCATATTCGCCTCTGGGCGTTTCAAGGAGTTTGCCGACAACATCCGCAAACGCTATACAGTGTTCGTACCCGATCTTTCGTGAGAATGCGCGATAGATCATTTCTTCAGCTATTGCCGGGCTGTCCATAACCACGACCGCGTCAATTTCTGCTAATGCGTCATTTCCTGCAAACGGGGCGGTGGAAAGATATTTCCACGATTCCTGCTTCCATGCGGTTGCCTCGGTGTGGCGGATAAACTGGTCAACGCCTGTTTTCTTCGCTTCAACGATGATCTCGTCCACCAGCGCGATGTTTTCCGGCGTGTTGTCGAGCATGAGGTGCCGGATAAGTTCCTGGAGTCCCTCGCCCGACACGTTCACGCCGACGGATGTTTGCGTCGCGGCAGGCAGGAAATTACCCAGCACGTCGCATGTTTCGCCGATCACGCCGCTTTCAAGGTCTTTCTCGTTTCCTGCAAATAATGCGCCGTACTGTTTCCGCAAGAACTGCGGGAACGGACCAGTGAATTTTTCGCCCTCAAACTCGGTGTACAGCGAGAACGCTCCGTCCATGACGTCCCGCACTTTTTTCTCGTCCACGCCGTATGCGGCAAGCTCCTTGTGTATCGGGTAGTAGCCGCGCTTGCTCATATCAACGTAGCGGGTAGAAAGCTCGATATAGCCGGCGCCGGGACGGCCCCATTCGATCGATTTTGCCGCAAGCGCGGAGATCTGTTCAAAACAGATCCATATCGCGCCCATACGCGCGATGGAGTTGTGCCCGTACGCGTCAAGCCAGCGCTTCATGAACCGCATGATCTTTTCCGCGTGCGTAAGCTCTTCAAGAAACGTTGTGTCCACGCGCACCGCATCGCGAAATGCTTCCCACGCTTTTTTCGTCTCCGCGGAATGCGCGACGAACGCGTCAAACGATGTAATGTTGTGATGCTTGAGAAATTGCATGCCGTCGCCGCCAAACGTCTCGGCGGTTTCTTTCAACATGCTGGCGAGCATCTCCGGCATGAAATTGTCGGCGAATATGCCGCGCAAACCCCGCGGATTTTTCATGCGCGAAAACATGGAAAGCAATGCCGTGCCGATGCTCTGAGGCAACGTGTGCATCAGATACACCTTTTTTTCCGTGTTCGTGAAAAACGGAGCAAGCAATTCCTGCTCGAGTTTCGTGAACGAATAGACCGGTTTTGCAACGAACGATCGTGCGTGTGCGAGTGCTGATTCTGGGTACGTATGCATAGATTCCTCCTTTTAAGGTTATAGTTTATTGGTAAAGTGCACGGTGTGCATGGTTTGTATCATATTATTACAGAGGATGCAATCATCAGCGCTGTGCCGCGCTAACGCAATTGGTAAATAAATGAATAACGGTCAATGGGCCGATACCGCCGGGAACCGGGGTGATAACTGCCGCCTTTGCGCGTACTTTTTTTACATTTACATCGCCGACGATTTTTCCTTTATATACGCTCGCGCCCGCATCAATGACGCGCGCACCTTTTTTGACCATGGTAATAAGATTTGCCTTGCCGACGCCGGACACGATGATATCGGCATCTTTAGTGAGTGCGGAAATGTTTTTTGTCGTGTGATTGGCGACGACGAGATTTTTAAACCCACGCGCTCGAAGAAATGTGTGAAGCGGTTTGCCGATAACACGGCCATAGCCGATGATGGCGATGCGGTCGGTAATGCGTAGCGCGACGGTAGAAATAAGCATCTCCCAGATAGCGGCAACCGCAGGGGCAACGAACGGCGAATTTCCGCGCAGATTATCAACGTCTTTTTTTGCGGCGAGCGCGGCAATGACGCGGTCGGTATCTGTGCGTTTTGGCAGGGGAAGTTGCACAATAATGCCGTGAACCGCGGTGTTTGTATTCAGTTTTTTGATCTGCGCGATGATATAGTCGGTTGTTGCGCTTTCAGGAAGATGCAATAAAAAAAATCCGCACCCCAGTTTTATCGCCATGCGTTCTTTTTGGTGCACATAGGAAAGCGAAGCAGGGTCGTTGCCCACCAGCACCACGGCAAGCGTTGGCGGCGTTTTCATGCCCCGCACTTTTTTTGCAATAGCCCGCTCATGTTTTTCTACAAATGGCGCGCTTGAAAGGATCATCGTGATGTAAGTTCGCGCACTGTGTTTTTTGTTTTCTCTTTCTGCTCATCGATGGGGTTTTTGAGCGTGTCGGCGATGAGCTTGCCGATAACTTTCATTTCTGCTTCTTTCATGCCTCGTGCGGTAAGTGCCGGCGTGCCGAGTCGGATGCCGGATGGGTCGGCGGGCTTGCGCGTGTCAAACGGTATCATATTGAAATTTGCGTAGATATCGCACTCGGCAAGCGCGTCCGCGCCTTGCTTGCCTGAAATACCAAACCCTGTGCAATCAATGATCATTAAATGCGTATCGGTGCCGCCTGATACGAGGCGCAACCCTTCGCTCATCAGCGTTTCTGCGAGCACTTTTGCATTTTTTACGATCTGTTGTTGATATTTTTTATACTCGTCCGTCATCGCTTCTTTAAAACATACCGCTTTTGCCGCGATAATGTGCTCAAGCGGACCGCCCTGCATGCCGGGGAACACCGTTTTGTCGATCTGTTTTGCAAATTGCTCTTTGCATAAAATAATGGCACTACGAGGACCGCGCAGTGTTTTGGTGGTTGTGGTCATGACGACATCATGCGTTGGCACAGGACTTTCGTGCACACCCCCGACGACAAGCCCTGCGATGTGCGACATATCCGCCATCGCGTATGCCCCGACCTCTCGCGCAATTTCAGCGAAGCGCGAAAAGGGGACTGCTCGAGGATATGCGGTGAAGCCCGAAACAATAAGTTTAGGCTTCACTGCTCGTGCAAGCTCTGCAACCTTATCCATATCAAGAACTTCCGTGTCCTGTTCAACGCCGTAGTGCGCGAAATTGAAAAGTTTTCCCGAAAGCGACACGGGGTGGCCGTGCGTGAGATGCCCGCCATGCGAAAGGTTCATCGCTAAAATAGTGTCGCCTGGTTCAAGGAGCGCAAAATAGCACGCGAGATTTGCCTGCGAGCCGGCGTGCGGTTGCACATTTGCATGTTCCGCGCCGAATAATGCTTTTGCTCGGTCAATGGCAAGCTGTTCTATCTGGTCGATATATTGAGCCCCCGTGTAGTAGCGCTTGCCCGGGTACCCTTCGGCGTATTTATTGGTTAGCACGGTGCCCGCGGCTTCAAGCACCGCGTCAGACGCGATATTTTCAGACGCGATCATTAGCAGGCCTTCCTGCTGGCGCTGTTCTTCCTGCGCGATAAGCGCATCGAGTTCAGGATCGACGTGAGGTAAATAGTGTCTGGGAATCATTGGCTTTATAGTACGACATTGGGAGGCAAAAGGCAAAACGAGAGAATGTTTTAGGCACACACATATGGCGGGTTGGTTCATGAATAATTGGTAAGAAATTC
>ERZ1292633.1520-Hain-H41-02um-R1-1520-length-24951-cov-9_pt1 | contig 24951 bp, 18 predicted proteins | sample MGYA00564406_ERZ1292633 | MGnify/ENA primary metagenome ERZ1292633 (study PRJEB36523, sample SAMEA6512639) | groundwater metagenome | collected 2019-01-08 | study: AquaDiva: Metagenomics assemblies of 32 groundwater samples | reverse complement strand
GGCACCGTGGTGGCGGTGACCCACGACCGCTACTTTCTCGACAACGCGGCGCAGTGGATCCTCGAGCTCGACCGCGGCTACGGCATTCCGTGGGAGGGCAACTACAGTTCCTGGCTGGCGCAGAAGCAAGCGCGCCTCGAGCAGGAGGAAGCGAGCGAATCCGCGCGCCAGAAGACCATCAAGCGGGAACTCGAATGGGTGCGCCAGAACCCCAAGGCGCGCCAGGCGAAAAGCAAGGCGCGCCTGGCGCGCTTCGACGAGCTGAGCTCCTACGATTACCAGAAGCGCAACGAGACGCACGAAATATTCGTTCCGGTGGCCGAGCGCCTGGGCGATGCCGTGATCGAGTTCAAGGGCGTGAGCAAAGGCTACGGCGAGCGCCTGCTGATCGATGATCTGTCGTTCCAGGTCCCGGCCGGCGCGATCGTCGGCATCATCGGCGCCAACGGCGCGGGCAAGTCCACGCTGTTCCGCATGATCACCGGCAAGGAGCAGCCGGGCAAGGGCGAAGTGGCGATCGGCCCGACGGTAAAAATGGCCTACGTGGATCAGTCGCGCGATGCGCTGGAGGGCGACAAGACCGTGTTCGATTACGTCGCCGCCGGCGCGGACATGCTTAACGTCGGCAAGTTCGAAATGCCATCGCGCGCCTATCTCGGCCGCTTCAATTTCAAGGGCACCGACCAGGGAAAAAAAGTCGGCAACCTCTCCGGCGGCGAGCGCGGGCGGCTGCATCTTGCCAAGACGCTGATCGCCGGTGGCAACGTGCTGCTGTTGGACGAGCCTTCCAACGACCTCGACGTGGAAACCCTGCGCGCGCTGGAAGACGCGCTGCTGGAATTCGCCGGCAGCGTGCTCGTCATCACCCACGACCGCTGGTTCCTCGATCGCATCGCCACCCACATCCTCGCCTTCGAGGGCGACTCCAAAGTGAGCTTCTTCGACGGCAACTACCACGAATACGAAGCGGATAAGGTGAGGCGTCTGGGAGAAGAAGCGGCCAAGCCGAAGCGGATACGCTACAAGCCGCTGAAGTAGCGAGCGGGCAGTTGAAAAACGCTTCCTCGACGCGAAGCGAGGACGGGAGCCACAAAGTCTGCGAGCGAGGCCTTGTTTGGCAGCCGTCGAATTGGGGGATACAAAACAAGGCGTGCCCTTCCTTTTCAACACGTTGTCGGCATCCAGTCTATCGTTGGACAAGACTGTCGCTTGCCTGCCTGGCAGATTGGCGATATAGTCGGCATTCCTTACAGTAAGGAAAAAGGCAACCGCTATGCTCGCCAAGCTCACCTCCAAAAACCAGATCACCCTGCCCAAGGCGCTGGTCAGCAAGTTTCCGGGTGCAGAGTATTTCGCCGTGCGCGAGGTGGACGGCGAAATCATCCTCAAGCCGGTGCGGATGCACAGCCTGGACGCGGTGTGGCGCAAGATTGAATCGCTAGGCATCACCGAGAAGGATGTGGCCGACGCGGTACGCTGGGCGCGGCGCCCCAGGAGCGGGGCTAAGAGTCCGGCCAAATGAGCCGTTTGCGGCGCGCAGTGATCGATACTAATGTCGTCGTCTCCGCATTTGTGTTTCGCGCCGGCACGCTAGTATGGCTGCGCGAGGCCATCGTCAACGGCGCGTTGATCCCGCTCGTATCGGATGAAACGCTGGCCGAGATGGTGCGCGTGCTGGCCTACCCCCGCTTTGGCCTGACGGCGGAGGATCGCGAAAACATCATCGTCCACTACATGGAGCACGCCGAAGCGATCAAGCAGCCGCGCACCCGTGCCCGGCGGCCTCAGTGCCGCGACCCGCACGATGAAATGTTCATCCGCCTCGCCTACGCCGCCAAAGCCGACGCCATCGTCACCGGGGATGACGACCTCCTCACCCTTGCGCTGGAATCCCGCATCCCGATACTAACCCCGGTCGCGTTTCGCGCGCTTCCCTGATGCGTTTCTCCCGGAGCCATTCTTGGGCTATTGCCGTGCGCGTGCGCGCCGATCAAGCGACCGCTGACCACTATCCGCGGCCGACGTACGGCATTTTCGTCGCCATGATGGTCATGAACTGCACGTTCGCATCCAGCGGCAGGCTGGCCATGTAGAGCACGGCGCTGCCGACGTGGGCCACGTCCATGCGCGGTTCGACCGCGGTCGAGCCGTTCGCCTGTGCCACGCCGCTTTTCATGCGCTCGGTCATCTCGGTCGCGGCGTTGCCGATATCGATCTGACCGCAGGCGATGTCGTACTTCCTGCAATCGAGCGAGATGCACTTGGTGAGGCCGGTGACCGCGTGCTTGGTGGCGGTGTAGGGCGCCGAATTGGGCCGCGGCGCATGGGCCGAGATCGAGCCGTTGTTGATGATGCGCCCGCCGCGGGGATCCTGGCTTTTCATGATCTTGATCGCTTCCCGCGAGCACAGGAACATGCCGGTGAGGTTGACGTCCACCACCGCCTTCCATTGCTCGAAGCTCAAGTCTTCCATCGGAATCGCCGGTGCGCCCATGCCGGCGTTGTTGAACAGCAGGTCCAGCCGCCCCCAGACCTGCTGCAGCTCGGCGAACAGCGCTTTGACCGATTTCGGATTGCCCACGTCCGCGGGCAGGACCAGCGTGTTTGCCGCCGCCGGCCCCGCATCCTGCGCCGTCTTGTCGAGCAACTCCTTGCGCCGCCCCACGAGCCCGACGCGATACCCGTCCCTGAGCAGCGCCAGCGCGGCGCTCTTGCCGATGCCGGTGCCGGCGCCGGTGACGATGGCAACTTTATTGTGAGAATTCATGTTTCAGCCTCCTATTGTCGGATGCTACGGTCTGATGATTCCGCAACCCGGATGGTATCGCACCGGCCGACGACGGCGATCGAATGGCGCGGCAGAATCTGCCGGCGCGCTTCAGGACTTCAGTTCAAACATCTTCTCTATCCGTGCTGTTTCTTCGACCGACAGATTCAGAAAGCAGCAGCCGGAGCTTTCCACCTGCCTTCCATCCGGAAGGTCGACCAGCTGCGAATAGCGCACCTCCATGTCCACGACGATCGAATCCCCGTCGGCGCTGTCGATGCGGCAGCCTTTGAGCACCGTGCCCGGCTCCAGGCTGATCTCCGGGTCGTAGTGCAGGAAACCAATACCGCCCTTGCTGACGTTTGTCATGGTACCGTCGAAGGGCATCACGCCCGCCTCGTCGATGACACAGCGCAGCGCTTTTCTTGGTGGCGCGTCGGCGCGCTCGTCGGCCCTGCGCCGATGGCCGGCGACGATCTCGGGAAAGCGCAGCTTGATTCCGGGAGCGCCCTCATGCGGTGACGTCGGTTTCGGATCCGCCGCGGCAAGCTCGACGCGCCAGCCGCCGGGTTCGGCATGAAACGTCGCGCGCGGCCGGGCGAGCAGGGTTTTGTTGGCCCAATCATCCGCGCTCAGCTCGACGATGATATACGCCCGCGCCGGATCGACGAAGCGCAGCCGGGAGTGGAACAGCTGCTTGCCGCCGCCCAGATCCGAGGCGATGGGCTCGCCCCGCATGACCAGCGAGTTGAGCACCCGCGCGATTTCCTCCGGCAAGCGCAGCATCTGCCCCACGAGGGAGAATTGCGGATTCGGGTCGGGAGTCGTCATGGCAGCTTGCACGTGGGAGGAAAATCGGGGGTGCTGGTCACGCTCCGGGAGCAGTATAAACGCAACCGCGGAACGGCGAGGTGCAGAATCTGGTTCGCCGCCGCGATAAACGTTAAGTTGTACCTGTCAGCCTGTCGCCGCGCGCAGCGCCTGCCACACGCGATGCGGGGTCGCGGGCATGTCGAGCTCGCGCACGCCCGCAGGGCGCAGCGCGGCGAGGACTGCGTTCATGGTCGCGGGCAGCGCGCCCGAGGTTCCGGACTCGCCCACGCCTTTCGCGCCCAGCGCGTTCGTCCTGGTCGGCACGGGATGTTCGGCGCAGCGTATGCCGCGCATCCAGTCGGCGCGCGGCATCGGGTAGTCCATGAAGCTGCCGGTAAGCAGTTGTCCCGAGTCGTGATCGTGAATCGCGTGCTCGCCCAGTACCTGTCCCACTCCCTGCATCACGCCGCCGTGCACCTGCCCCTCGACGCTGGCGCGATCGATGGCGTTGCCGACGTCATCCACCGTGGTATAGGCGAGGACGTCCACCGCGCCGGTGTCCGCATCGATCTCGACCTCCGCGATATGGCAGCCGTTGGGGTAGGTCACACCGAACAGGCAATCGGCTGCGCAATCCATGGGGTGAGCCGCGCGATTCGCTGCCGCCTGCTCCATGCCCGCATTTGCCGCGAGTCGCTGCGCCAGTTCGAGAAGGCCGATGCTGCGACCTGCGGCATGAAAGGCGCCGCCGGCGTATTCCACTGGTGGCAATATCGCGCCCGCTGCATTGTGGCCGGCGCAAAGCGCGGAGGCGGCGTGCGGTCTCGCCGTGTCGATGATCTTCGGCCCGAGCAGCTTGAACGCGCTGCCCGCGCCGTAGAGCGAGCGCGAGCCGCCGGTGCCGTTGCCCACCATCTTCAGGTCCGGATCACCCTCGTGGAAATGCACGCGTTCACCCGAGATGCCCAGCTCGGCGGTGACGATGTTGACGAACGTCGTCTCGTGGCCCTGGCCGCCGGACTGGGACACGGCATAAAGGTGCAGATCTCCCTGTGCGTCGAAGCGCGCGAAGACTTCGTCCCTGGGGGCGCCTCCGGCACCGCTGGACTCGAGGAAGCTGGCCATGCCGATGCCGCGCAAGCGTCCCGCGCGGGCCGATTGCGCGCGGCGTGCGGGGAACCCCGCCCAATCGGCGAGCGCGAGCGCCTTGTCCATCACCGCGGCGAACTCGCCGCAGTCGTAAGTGGTGCCGTTTGCCGTTTTGTAGGGCATGGCCTCGGGCGGAACGAAATTCCGGCGCCGTAGTTCGACCGGATCGAAGCCGTGTTCGGCCGCCGCATGATCGACCAGCCGTTCTATGGCGCAGGCGATGTCCGGGCGTCCGGCGCCGCGATAGGACGACACGGGCGTGGCGTTCGAATACGCGAGCCGGGTGCGCGCGTACAGAGCCGGAATGCGGTACACGCCGCCCATGGTGATGGTTAGGTTGCGGGTGCCGATCAGGGCGCCGAACATCGTGGCGTAAGCGCCGAGGTCGGCGCGGTCGTCGAATCTTAGCGCCAGGAAGCGCCCTTCGGCGTCGAGCGCGAGCTCGCCCGAGAGCGAAATCGCGCGGCCGTGGTTTTCCGACAGGAACAGTTCCGAGCGCAGCGCCACCCATTTCACCGGGCGGCCGAGCTTCTGCGCGGCCAGCATCAGCGCGATCGATTCGGCATAAGCGCCGCCGCGTATGCCGAAGCTGCCGCCGACGTCGCGCGTAACGACGCGGATCTTTTCCGCCGGCAGCCCCGTCACCTGGGAGAGCTGGCCGCGCATGCCGTTGATGCCCTGGCTCGGCGTGTACACGGTAACGACGCCGTTGGCAGGATCGCAGTCGGCGATGAAGGCGCGCGGCTCGATCGGGCTGCCGATGAGGCGCTGGCTGTTCATGGTCATGCGGCTCGTGAACGCAGCGCGCGCGAAGGCCGCCTCGACCGCCGCGGCATCGCCCGACTCGTATTCGAAGGCGAGATTGCCCGGTGCCTCGGGGTGCATCTGTGTTGCGCCGGCGCGGGTCGCGTCGTCGAAACCCACCGCCGCAGGCAGATCCTCATAGTCGAGCGCGATGTCCTCGGCTGCGTCCTGCGCGAGCAGCACGCTCTCGGCCACGACCAGCGTGACTGGCTGGCCGACGTAATGTACATGGGTGCGCACTAGCGCCGGCCAGAAGGGCTTCTTCATTTTCTGTCCGGCTACGCCCTCGAACGCGACGCCGCCGGGGAGCGAGTTGAAGCCGGCCGCGTCCAGGTCAGCGGCGGTGAGCACCAGCTGCACCCCCGGGCGCGCGCGCGCCGCCTGCGCGTCGATGCCGAGAATTTTCGCGTGCGCGCGATCGGCGCGCAGAAAATAGGCGTAGAGCTGACGCGGAAGATTCCAGTCGGCGGTGTAACAGCCCCTGCCGGTCAGCAGGCGCTCGTCTTCGCGGCGGAAGGATTTTTCAGTCATGGATTTCTGCGATGGTCGAAGGGTGGAGAACGATAACCGGAGGGAGCCGGTCCGGGGGTCATGCCGAAAACATGCGCACGCCCTCCAGCAGCAGGCGCACCGCCCCGCTCACCAGCAGCGCCACACCCACCGACAGCGATACCGAGACGAGCGCCTCTTTGCGGCCGATGGTCTTCAGCATCACGGCGAAGGTGGAAATGCAGGGAATGTAGAAGGTCAGGAACAGCAGGAAGGTGGTGATCTGCACCCAGTCGAGGCGGGTGCCGACCTCGAACGTTCCGAGCGCCTGATAAATCATCAGCAGCGACAACTCCTTCCTCAGGACGCCGAACAGGATGGGCACGCCCAGCACCGCGGGCAGGCCCAGCCACCACGAGGTCACCGGCGTGAACAGCGTATTGATCGCCGTATCGGCGCCGACGTGATGCAGCAAGGCCAGCACCACGCTGCCGCCGATCAGCAGCGGGGTGACGATGGTGAGTATGTCCTCCGTCCGCGCCCAGGTTTCGGACAGCATCGAGCGAGCGCGCGGCAGCGCATAGGGCGGGATTTCCTGCACCTGCCCCGGGCCGAATTCGCGCCGGTTGCGCGCCAGCAGGCGGCCCATCAGCGCGACCACCACGATGGTCAGCGCGAAAATGGCGAACACGCCGCTGCCGCCCAGGTACTTGCCGGCCAGGGCAAGGATGATGGCCGAACGCGCCGAACAGGGAACGAAGGTGATCAGCACCGAGGCGATGACCCGCTCGCGGCCGCCGGTGACCTTCGCCGCGGCCGAAATCGCCGGGACATTGCAACCGAGGCCGGTGAGGAAGGGCACGGCGACGCCGCCGTGCAGCCCGATCTGGTGAAAGCCGCGGTCGACGACGAAGGCGATGCGCTGCATCACGCCGGCTTCCTCCAGCGCCACCAGCAGCAGCACCAGCGGGAGCATATAGGGCACGACGATGCCGACCAGTCCGATCAGGCCATCGGCCACCGCGCGGCCGATGACGCCGCCGGTCGAAATTGGCTGCCAGCCGGCCAGGGCATCGACCAGGCGCGCCGCGGTCATGGAGTCGAGCCAGGCGCTGACCTCGAATACCATGAACAGCACGGCGGCAAACACCAGCAGGCTGCCGATCAGGCCCCACTGCGGATGCAGGAACAGTTCGTCCAGCCAGTAACGCCAGCCGCGGCCCTCGTGCGCAGCGCCCATGCGCGTGCTGACCTCGAACAGGGTGGCGGCGCGGTGATGGCGGTCGGCATGCAGTTCCTCTTCCAGCGGCCGCGGGAGTTTGCCTGCGGCCTCGCTGCGCAATTGCTGCAGTTGCGGCAGCAGTTGCGGGAAGTGCTGGCCCAGCTCGTCCTGGAAATAAGGATCGCCCGCCGCGACCTGCATCAGCAGCAGCGGGTGCGGCACGCGGAATGCCGCGTGTATCTCCGGGCGGTTCAGCGCCTGGCTCAAGGGCTGGAGGCTGTCGCAGATGTGCTTGCTTGCCGGCTGCGGCAGCGGACAGGCGGCCGCGCGCACCGCGGCCACCGCGGTGGTGAACAGTTCCGAGATGCCTTGCCCCATCAGCGCCACGATCGGCACCACCGGCATTCCCAGCAGCTTCTCCAGGGCCTTGACGTTGATGTGCAGGCCTTTGTCCCAGGCCTGGTCCATCATGTTCAGCGCCATGACCATGGGCCGGCCCAGCTGGGACAGTTCCAGCGTGAGTTCCAGATGGCTCTCGAGGCGCGTGGCATCGACCACCTGCACGATCAGGTCGGGCGGCGCGAACGGCGCGGGCGGGCCGCCGGGCTCGTGCATGGATATGGGGGGACGCTCGTCTCCCCACAGCAGAAACTTCAACGCCGGCAGATCGTCCTCGCCCAGGTGGTGCAGCGAGCCGACGCTCGGCAGCTCGATCACGCTCGCCTCGTCGAAGCCGATCTGAACCGTACATTCGCCGTAGGCGCGCTGCGTGCCGGCCAGCCGGCCGGTGCGCGGCGCCGTGCTCGACACGGCGTTGAACAGCGTGCTCTTGCCGGCGTTCGGCATGCCGACCAGGGCGATGCGCAAGCGCCGCTCGCCGCGGAACAGGGGTGTGCGCAAGGGCACCGTGGATTTGGTCATTGCCATCTGCTCGCCACCACTGCCGTGGTCCGCAACAAAAGCCGATCCCGTCCGGTCTGCGCGGTCATGGCTACGCCTCTTTCGCCGAAGCCAGCCGCTTGCGCACCAACTGGATGTGGCTGCGCAGGGAGTAGAGTTCGTCGGCATAGGACAGGGGCACGGTGACGTGCTGCGCCCTGGCTTCGAGCTTGTTCAGATCGTCCAGCAGTTCGGCCGACGAGGCGGTTTTCGTCCTCAGCGCATCCTCGATTTCGCGCAGTTGGCGGTACCAGCGGAAAACCCGCGAGCGGATGCGGAACTCGTATAACGGCGGCACCACGCGCGCGAGCGGGATCAGCACGGCGATGATGGACACCAGCACCACCCACATGCGGTCGATCAGGTTGGCGAGCCAGAAAGGCAGGTAGCGCTGCAGCAGCGGCGGGCCGTTGCGGTAGTAACGCTCGGCTTCCCTGGCCAGCGGCAACTCGGTGTTCTGCGGCGATGGAAACTGCCCCGCGCGCGCGATCCAGCCGGTGCCGCCGTGGATGTTGTGCGCCGCCTGCACGAACAGTTGCAGCAGCGCCGGATGCGTGCCCTCGCGCGCCACCAGCGTGGTGGTGGCGGCGACGAGCGGCAGGTCGTGCGCGGGCAGGTTGCGCGCCAGGTCCACGACGCCGCGCGGCAGCTCCACCGCGCGCAGGAACGGAAGCCGGCGCGCATAGGCCTCGGCTTGCGCGAACTCGAACAGCTTCACCCCCGGCGTCTGCAGCAGCATCTGCACCATGAGCGATTCGGGCGCCGCGGCAAGCACCACCGCGTCGAGTTCGCCTGCAAGCAGCGCCACCACTGCCTGCGTCTGCTCCAGGCGGCTGGCTTGCAGACTCTCGCGCTCGATGCCGTTCGCTTGCAGCAGCTTGCCGAAGAGGCCGGTCACGCCGCCGCCGCGCGCGCCCACGTTCACGCGCCAGCCGCGCAACTCGGCCAGCTGCGTCAGCGTCGCTTCGCGGTTCAGGCGTTTTGCGGCTTCGCTGCGGTAGAAAAGCCATACCGGCTCCAGATAGAGGCTGCCCAGGGACACCAGCGGCACGCCGCTCTTTTCCTCGTCGGCGGCGCGCGCGGCGTCGCTCGAGCCGCCGCGGACGAAGCCCAGGTCCACAGCCTGCGCGGCGTCGCGCAGCAGGCGCCGGTTCTCCGACGATCCCTGCGTGGGCTTCAGCACCACCTCGATGCCGTAGCGCCTGAGTTCGGTCGCGTAGCGCTTGCCGAATTCGGCGTAGTCGCTTTGCTCCGGCCCGGTCGCGAGCACCACGCGCCGTGGCGGGGCGGGATCGAGCAGGAAATAGGCGCCTGTGAGCAGCAGCAGGGCGAGCACGGCGAAAGGTCCGGCGGCTGCGATCAGGTCGCGAACCGAGAGCAGGGTATTTCGGATCGAGCGGGGCATGCGGTGAAGCATAGCTGAAATTTGCGTCCGTCTGGCAGGTCGAATTGGCTAAACTTCAGCTGGCGCTGGCGCGCCCGGGAACTTGGTGTTTTGGTCCCTGCCCTCTATTCATTACCGGCAAGGCCATGGACTTCCGCGCCCGGAGCCGGTAGACTGCCGCCCTTTTCGCATACCTGTGCCCATGGTCGCCGTTGCAGAGCCTGTATCGCCGCAAAGCGCCGACGCCGCTCGCGCGCCGGCGGAGCGGATTGCGCGTGAAATGGCGCGCCGCCGGACTTTCGGCATCATCGCCCACCCCGATGCTGGCAAAACCACCCTGACCGAAAAGCTGCTGCTGTTCTCCGGCGCGATCCAGCTTGCGGGGACGGTGAAGGCGCGCAAGAGCCGCCGCCACGCGACCTCGGACTGGATGGAGATCGAGAAGCAGCGTGGCATTTCGGTGGCGAGCTCGGTGATGCAGTTCGATTACCGCGGCAGCGTGGTCAACCTGCTCGATACCCCCGGACACCAGGATTTTTCGGAGGACACCTACCGCGTGCTCACCGCCGTCGATTCCGCGCTGATGGTGATCGATGCGGCCAAGGGCGTGGAAGAGCAGACGATCAAGCTGCTGAACGTGTGCCGCATGCGCAACACGCCCATCCTCACCTTCATGAACAAGATGGACCGCGAAACGCGCGAACCGCTGGAACTGCTCGATGAAGTGGAGTCGGTGCTCAAGATCCAGTGCGCGCCGGTGACTTGGCCCATCGGCATGGGCAAGTCGTTCCGCGGCGTGTATCACTTGCTGCGCGACGAGATCCTGCTGTTTACCGCGGGCGAGGACCGCGCCGACCAGGAATTCGAAGCGATCGCGGGCATCGACAACCCGCGGCTGGCCGAGATGTTTCCGCGCGAGATCGAGCAGCTCAAGAACGAAGTCGCGCTGGTGCGCAGCGCCATGCACCCGTTCGATCTCGAGGCCTTTCTCGATGGCACGCAGACCCCGGTGTTCTTTGGCTCGGCCGTCAACAACTTCGGCGTGCGCGAGATACTGAACGCGCTGATCGACTGGGCACCGGCACCGCGCGAGCGCGACGCGACGCTGCGCACCGTTGCCCCCGGCGAGGCCCGGTTTTCCGGTTTCGTGTTCAAGATTCAGGCGAACATGGACCCGGCGCACCGCGACCGAATCGCTTTCTTGCGCGTATGCTCGGGGCGCTTCGAGCGCGGCATGAAAATCAGGCACCTGCGCCTCGACCGCGAAATCAAGGTGCACAACGTGGTCACCTTCATGGCTGCGAGCCGCGAGCAGGTGGAAGAGGCCTACGCCGGCGACATCATCGGCCTGCCCAACCACGGCCAAATGCAGATCGGCGACAGTTTTTCCGAGGGCGAGGTACTGCAGTTCACCGACATTCCGTATTTCGCGCCGGACTTCTTCCGTTCGGTGCGCATCCGCAACCCGATCAAGGTAAAGCAGTTGTACAAAGGCCTGCAGCAACTGGGCGAAGAAGGCGCGGTGCAGGTATATAAACCCGTTCTGGGTGGCGATTTGATCCTGGGCGCGGTGGGTGTGCTGCAGTTCGAGGTGGTGGCAAGCCGGCTGGAGAACGAATACGGTGTCGATGCCGTGTTCGAGGGCACACCCGTCAGTTGCGCGCGCTGGGTGACGGGCGAGGACAAGCGCATGCTGGCCGAGTTCGAGAAGGCCCTGGCGCATAACATTGCCCGCGACGCCGCCGGCAACCTGGCCTACCTGTCGCCCAACAGCGTCAACCTCCAACTCACGCAGGAGCGCTGGCCCAAGCTCAGCTTCCACGAGACGCGCGAGCACGCGGTAAGCCCAGACTGAACGCCGGACCGAACCGGGGCGAGGGCGAACCCGCAAGTCAGAAGAGGAAGCCCCGCTTGACGCGGGGAGCCGAAAAAGGAAGCCCCGCTTGACGCGGGGCTTGTGGCACCCCATTTCGAAGTGCCGATGCCGTAGTTACGGCGTGTACGGGGTTGCGCCCCGTTGATAGATGAAATTAAAAGTCATGTATCAGTCGATTTGCCTCCTTTGTTACCACATTTTATTTATAGACCCGGCGCGAGCGGAAGTCAAGCTCGGCGAAGACGCGGATCGCGGTTTGGACCGGGTTCGTTCTCCCGCTTCGGCCCGGGGGTGGCGGCCGGGCATTGCCTCGGTCGCGGGCTTGGAGTAGATTGCCCGATTACAATAATAATGCTTGTCCGGCGCGCTGGAGTTTGTCTCGCCCGGGGGCAGGATCACGAAGGAGGGAAAACATGAAAACCGCATGGATTGCAGCAATCGCGCTTGCCGCGGCCGGGAGCGCGCTGGCGCAAGGCAGCTATCCGACCCGCCCCGTTACCATGGTGGTCGGCTTCGCGCCCGGGGGCGGCACCGATACGGTGGCGCGCATCATCGCGAGGAATCTCAGCGAGAGCCTAGGCCAGCAGGTGGTGGTCGAGAACAAGGCGGGCGCGGGCGGCAATATCGCCACCGATTTCGTCGCCCATGCGGCGCCCGACGGCTACACCATCCTGCTCGGCAGCGTGGGCTCGCTCGCGGTGGCGCCGCACGTCATCTCCAGTCTGCCCTACGACCCGCTGCGCGATTTCGCGCCGATCACCATGGCGGTGGTGTTCGCCAACGTGCTCGTGGTGCAGCCGTCGTTGCCGGTGCAATCCCTGGCCGATTTCGTCAAGCTGGCGAAGGACAAGCCGGGAACGGTGACCTACGGCTCCGCCGGCATCCTTGGCGCCGGCCACCTCGCGGGCGAACTCCTCAAGATGCGGGCGAACCTCGACATGGTCCACGTGCCTTACAAGGGCGGCGGCCCGGCGATGCAGGGCATGCTGGGTGGCCAGGTCATGTCGATTTTCGCGACACCGGTGTCCTCTGGCGGGCAGGTGAAAGCAGGCAAGGTCCGCGCCATCGCCACCACCGGGCCGAAGCGCGCGGCGCTCCTGCCCGAAGTGCCGACGGTGGCCGAGTCGGGCTACCCCGGCTACGAGGCGATGAACTGGTATGCCTACCTCGCCCCGGCGAAAACGTCGAAGGACATCGTCGAGCGGCTCAACCGCGAACTGGTGAAGGCGCTGAACGACCCCGCGGTGGCGGAGTTGCTGCACAAGCAGGGGCTGGAGCCCAGCCCGAGTTCGTCCGCGGAGCTTGCGCGCTACATGGAGCGCGAATACGAGACCTGGGGCAAAGTGGTGAAACAGGCCGGCATCAAGGCGCAGTGACGGCGATCTCGCCGCGGCCGAGCAGGTCTACAGCGTAACCCTGGTGCCGAGTTCGATCACGCGATCGGGGAGCAGCTTGAAATACTCCGCCGTGGCGGGACTGTTGCGCTGCATCCAGCGGAACAGCTCCCGGCGCCAGGTGAACAGCCCCGGCTTCGCAGCGCGCGCGAGGGTGGCTTTGCCGAGGAAAAAGGTCGTATCCAGGGCCTCGAATTTCAGCCCGTGGCGCTCGAGCAGCTTCAGCCCTTTTGGCACGTCGGGATACTCCATGAAGCCGTAGTGCAGCGTCGCCTGGTAGACATGGCCGCGCTCGATTACGCGCACCTCGGTGCGCTCGAGGTCGGAGAGACGCGGAACGTCCTCATTGCCTATGGTCAGGAACACGATACGCTCATGCAGGACCTTGTTGTGCTTGAGGTTATGCAGCAGCACGGTCGGTACGGATTCCGCGTCCGGCGACAGATACACCGCGGTGCCCGCAACGCGCGGAATACTGGCGCTGCACAGCGCGGGGAATGCATCCAGCGGCACACGCTTGCGCGTCTCGTGCGAAGTGAGGATGGTTTCGGCGCGCTTCCAGGTCGTCAGCATTACGAACAGCGCCAGGCCGCACGCGAGCGGGAACCAGCCGCCGTCGGCGATCTTGGTCGCGTTCGCGCCGAAGAACACGAGTTCCACCATGCCGATCAGCGCGAGCACGGCAAGGAACAGCGGGTTCCGCCGTTTCGGCAGGGACACGGCAACCACCGCGACCAGCGCCGTCGTCAGCACCATGGTTCCCGATACCGCAATGCCATAGGCCGACGCAATTGCGCTTGAGGTCTTGAAGCCCAGCACGAGCAGGATGACCAGCACCAGCATGGTCCAGTTCAGTTGCGGGACGTAGATCTGGCCGCGCTCGGTTTCGGAGGTGTGCCGTGTAGGCACGCGCGGCAGATAGCCAAGGCGGGTGGCCTGTTGCGTAACCGAGAACGCCCCGGAGATCGTCGCCTGCGACGCGATCACGGTCGCTACCGTGGCAAGGAGCACCAGCGGCATCAGCAGATCGTCCGGCGCGAGCAGATAAAACGGGTTCTTCATCGCCGCGGGATTGCGCAGCGCGAGCGCCCCCTGGCCGAAGTAGTTGATCATCAGCGAAGGAAACACCAGCCCGAACCATGCCAGCCGGACCGGCTTCGCGCCGAAGTGGCCCATGTCGGCGTACAGCGCTTCCGCCCCGGTAAGGGCGAGGAACACCGCGCCGAGCACGAGAAAGGTGAGCCCGGGTGACTGCCAGGCGAAGACTAGCGCATGCCTCGGGTCTAGCGCCGCGAGCACGGCGGGCGTCTGCGCGATCGAGGCCGCGCCGAGCGCCGCAAGCGCGAGGAACCACATTACCATAATCGGACCGAAGAGCTTGCCCAACGCCCCGGTACCGCGGCTTTGGATGGCAAACAAGCCGACCAGGATCGCAATCGTGATCGGCTCGATCCAGTGCTCGAAGGCGGGCGTGGCCACCGACAAACCTTCGACCGCGGAGAGTACCGAGATCGCGGGCGTGATGATCGCGTCGCCGTAGAACAGCGACGCGCCGAAGATACCGAGCATCGCCACCGTCCAGGCAAGGCGCGGACGCTCGCGCGTCAGGCGCAAGGCGAGCGCGAGCAGCGCCAGGATGCCGCCTTCGCCGCCGTTATCGAAGCGCAGGACTATGGTCACGTATTTCAGGGAAACGATCAGCGTGATCGACCAGAACATCATCGACAGCACCGCAAGCACATTCGCGTCGGTGAGCGGCAGGCCGTGCGGGCCGTTGAATGCTTCCTTGAACGCGTACAGCGGGCTGGTGCCGATGTCGCCATAGACGACGCCAAGCGCGGCGAGGGTCAGTATCGTCAGCGAGGATTTGCCGTTCGATCCGGTGCCGGCAGGGGTGCTTAAAGTCATAGGTAACCTCGGAAAGACCACGAGAGAAAATCGACTATATTCCCTTTTATGTTGCATTGCAACATTTACGGTCAAGCGGGTATTTCAGCATGGCCAAACCCGAAGATGTCATTCCGAGCGCAGCAAGGAATCGACCTATAACATGGTCATTCCGACCGCAGCGACGAATCTGCCGTTGCATCAAACCATAAGCAGATTCCTCGGCCTGCGGCCTCGGAATGACATGCTTGTGGTTCGGGCTTGCGCCTTGAGGGCCGGGCTATCGGCGCTCGAAATAGTGCTTCGAACGCTGGCCGGGGCCTACTTATTCGGCGCCATCTTCTGCCGCAGCGCCTCACGCTCCTTCATGTGCTTCTCGCGCAGGGCCTTGCGCTCGCTCTGATGGCGGTCTTCCATGGCGCGCTGCTCCGCGCGCTGGCTGTCTTCGATCTGGCGCATTTGCTGCTTCATCTGCTCATGCCTTCCTTCCATTTCCTGATGCCTGCCCTTCATCTCGCCCGGGCCTTCGGCGTACGAGGGAGCGGCGGCGATGGCGAAGATCGCGGCGCAGCAAAGAGTCTTGGCGGTATGGCGCATCATGGTTTTCTCCTTATGATCGAGGTGACACCAATTCCAGTCTAACGCAACAATGAGCATTGGGAAATCCAACGAAAGTTTAAGCAGGGTCTTGCCGAGACTGCGCCGCTTGCGCGGCGCGTTTTTCTCAGAACAGATGTACGGCAGTCGGCCAGAAAAAGCCGATCAGCGAAAACGCCACGCCGACGACGCCGAGCGCACCGGCGACCCACACGAGCACGGCGAGCCCGGTAATGATGGCAGCCGATGCGAGCACGATGGCGATTTGCACCGCGCCGGAGGCGATCTCGTAGTTGTGGTATGCGGCGAGTGCACGGTCGCGCTTGTGCTCGGTGACCTTGGCGCGCCCGATGAGTTCCTTGCGGCCTTCATTGGTCTCAGGCTCGGAGTCGTAGCGCTCCGCGGTCTTGCGCCAGGCGGCGATCTGCTTGTCGATGAGATCCTTCGCCTTCGGGTCGGTGGTCTGCGCCAGTTCCAGCGTGGCAGTCTCCGCCGCCGTTTTCATCATGGTGAGGCGCACCGTCTTCGCCTGGAAGAACGTCCACAGGTTAGACGCCTCGATGTTCAGGCTCAGGGCCTGCGTCTGGGCGCCCTTGCCCAGCGTTTCCGAGAACGCCAGCACCAGCGCCAGAATGGCGATGAGCAAGCCGATCTTCCTGCTGCCCTCGTCATGATGCGCGACGCCGTGCCCGTGTCCTGCCGACATGTGAAAGTCCTCCTCGCGTGATCGAAAGCGCCTATTGTCCTGCTTTTGTGTGCCCTGACAAGGGCAAAATTGCAGGCCGGCGGCGCTGGAGGAAGGGACGGCACCGCGCCCGGGAGGCATGCCGGTGCGAATCGTTGGTGCTATGGACCCATCCTCGGGCGCGCAATAACCTTCGCGCCGGATTCCTGACGCGCTGCGGCCTGGGGAGGACGGATTTCAGCGCGCGGAGCGCTCCCCTGCGGCACTTGATGGCGGGCGGCCGGTTCATGCCGCGCCACGGCCACGGTAGCGGATTCCTGGCGCGCTGCGCTCGGTGCAGGGCGGGCCTCTAGGCGCGGCTGGGGTGCCCGCGGCACCTCAACGCGGGCGCTGGGTTCGATCCGCGCTGCCTGCGGGTTGGCGTGCCGTTCCGGGCGGATTCGGGCTTCGCCTGAATGCCCGGAAACTTGGCCGGGTTCAACGCGCGTTTCCGTCCATACGGCGCGGCCCCCGCGCACCTCCGCAGCGGTGCTTGCGGCGCGGGCTTCCTGGCGGCTTTCGGCCGGATTGGTGTTGAGCGGGCGGGCAGGGGCGGTGTCACGCGCCGCTAGCACGCCGGTGTGCACTTCGGGCCGCGCGTCGGGTCGGCGACCCTTGATCCGTATTTCGGTATGGAAGGGCTGTACCGGTTGTGGATTGGGGCGCGTATCCGCGCCGGTGCGCACTTCGGCCCGGCGCGCCTCGAACCGTGCCTCGGGGCGAGCCTCCATGCCCCTGTCGGGACGGCGCGCATTCGCCACCCGCGCTTGATGGCCGCGGTCCGGCGGCGCGCTCGCCGCGCCGAATCGCTGCCGCGCGTCGACGCTGCGGTAGGCGAGACCCCTGCGGTGGTCCGGGTCGTGGTGCCATATGGCGGACCGGTTTGCGCTCACCTGAGGGCTCACGTTCGCCTGGCGCACCGTCGTCAGGTTGTTGTAATAGGTGTTGTTGACTTGCACCACCCTGACCTGGCGCTGGCGCCAGTCGATGGCGCCGAAGAAAAATCCCGCCGAAATGCCGACCGGCGGTCCCCAGTAGAAACCCCCGGCGTAGGCCGGCCGCGCGTAATAGCCGGGCCAGGGCCGCAAGTACATCGGCGGATAGGCCGGCCACCACCACGTCCCGTACACGACCTGCGGGTCGTAGTAAGGCACATAGACGACTTGGGAATCGAACGGCTGCACCAGCAAGCTCGGGCCGCTCTCGACCATGCTGACGCGCTCGTCCGAGCGCAGGTTGCCCGCGGCCTGCGCCTTGCGCCGCAGAGCCTGTACCGTATCCATCACCTGAGATTGCTGCTCGAGGAACGCGTCGCCCAGCGCTTGCGTCCATTGCAGGTTCTCGCCCATGCGCGCGAGCACTTGCGGGAATGCGAGCAGCGATTTCACGCTCGGGTCCCAGTTCTCGGCTTCAGCCGCGCGGACCGCCGCGTCGCCCGAGAGATCGGGGCGGGCCCGGGCCCAGCGCGCGGCTTCAACCACCTCGAGCGGGTAGGTCGCTGCCATCAGGATCTGCGACAGCAGCGCGTCGGGGTAGAGCGCGATCGGCGCGAGCATCCGGTCGAGCTCCTGCTGCGAGAACGAATATGCGGGCTGGGCCTGCGCGCCGCCCTGTGCCAACGCCAGCGCGCACGCGGCGAGCAGCGCCATAAGCCGGGAGGTCGTGTTTCGAAAAAACGTCTTCATGTGCACCGCCGGTCTTGGCTGGGGGCGCCAGCGCAGGAATCCGCGATCGCGGCGCGCCCCGCCCCGATACGCATGAGAACGCGCCGCCGGCGCCCCGGTTCACGGCGAAAGTGCAAGAAAATGTAACAACCGCGGGAAAACTGTCGCCGCAGCGCGACACCGATGCGGCACGCGCCGCATGGCTCGCCCGGCATTGTGACGCGCGCGCCGGGTGTACTCCGCCGCTGGAGGCGATGCTAGAATCCTCGTGTCGTACACTGCAAGAGCAATAGGGAGAAGACCATGCTGGCCTGCGCCGGCAACGACAATTGGAGCGGCGGATCGTGCAGCCCGATGCAATGATCGACACCGTGCGCGCCTGGGTCGCGCAGGCGCGGCGCGTGGTCGTCCTCACCGGCGCAGGCATTTCCACTGAATCGGGCATTCCCGATTTCCGCGGGCCGCAGGGCGTGTGGACGCGGGATCCGGAGGCGGAGAAGCTGTCCAACATCCGCTACTACATGGCCGATGCCGAGATCCGCAAGAAGGCCTGGCAGGCGCGGCTGGTGCATCCGGCGTGGGAGGCGCAGCCGAACGCGGGCCATGAGGCCATCGCCGGGCTCGAGCGGCGCGGCAAGCTGCATGCGCTCATCACCCAGAACATCGACGGCCTGCACCAGAAGGCGGGCAATTCGCCCGAGCGCGTGATCGAGGTGCACGGCACGGTGCTGAAAGTGGTGTGCATGAGCTGCGGCTGGAAGGGGCCGATGCAGGAGACGCTGGTGCGCCTGCTGACCGGCGAGGACGATCCGCCGTGCACGCTCTGCGGCGGCATCCTGAAGAGCGACACCATCTCCTTTGGCCAGAACCTGGCGCCCGAGGTGATAGCGCGCGCGCTGCGCGCTGCGGCCGAGGCCGACTGTTTCATCTCGGTCGGCACCAGCCTGCAGGTCTATCCGATCGCGGGCGCGGTGTCCGAGGCCAAGGCGGCCGGCGCGCGCGTGGTGATCGTCAACGCCGAGCCGACGCCGTTCGACGACATCGCCGATGCGGTGCTGCGCGAGCCCATCGGCAAGACGCTGCCGCTGATTCTCTAGTTCGCGGGGCGCACCGGCACGGCCTGCGCAACTCAGCTGCGCTGCGGTCCGGGCTTGCCGTTCTCGACGACGAAGCGCGCCAGCACGCTCGCCTTGGAGTCCTGCCGCTTCACCGTGTCGAGCGCGATCAGGTCCGCGCTGAATTTCCCGCCGCCGACGGTGGCGCGCACGTAGCCGCGGTGGTCGCTGCGCGCGAGTTTGATGTGCGGATTCTCCGGCAGCAGAGCGTCCACGCTTTTTTGCGATGGGCCCTGCGAGGTGATCGAGGTGCCGCAGAATTCGCTCGCCAGCACGGGCGATTTTTCATCGTCGAAGTCCGGCTTCAGGTCGGCGACGTAATGCATGTGCACGTCGCCGCCGATCACCACCGGATTGGCAAGCTTGCGCGCCGCCATCGATTCGAGCAGCCGTTTGCGCGCGGCCGGGTAGCCGTCCCAGCCGTCGGTCCAGAAGCGCTGCCCCTCGCCGGGCTTGCGGTCGAGCTGCGCCATCAGCGTCTGCTGCGCGAGGATGTTCCACTGCGCGCGCGAAGCGGCGAATCCGCGCTCGAGCCAGGCCTCCTGCTCGGCGCCGAGCAGCGAGCGCGACGCATCGCGGATTTCGTTGCAGATCTCCGGATCGAGCACGGTCGAGCCTCCCGGCTTGGTCGGGCATACCTGGTGGTCGCGGTACTGCCGGCCGTCGACGATGTGAAAATTCGCGAGCGTGCCCCAGGCGAGGTTGGTGTAGATGCGCATGTTCGGGCCATCGGGCCGCATGCCCGAGGGCAGGGGCATGTGCTCATAGTACGCCTTGTACGCGCCCGCCCGCCGCAACAGGAACTGCGCGGCCGGCATGCCGTCCTCGGGGCGGTTGTTGGCGTAATCGTTGTCCACCTCGTGATCGTCCCAGGTGACGATCCACGGATACGCCTGGTGCGCGGCCTGCAGGTCCGGATCGCTCTTGTACAGCGCATAGCGCGCGCGGTAGTCGTCGAGCGCGTAGGGCTCGGGGCGGTTGTGCTTGCGCACGTGCTCGCGCCCCCAGGACGATTCGTAGATGTAATCACCGAGAAACACTACCAGGTCGAGATCGTCGCCCTGCATGTGCCGGTAGGCGCTGTACCAGCCCTGCTCGTATTGCTGGCATGAAGCGAAGGCGAAGCGCAGGCGCGCGGGGCTGGCGTCGGCGGCGGGCGCGGTGCGCATGCGCCCGACCGGGCTCGCCGCGCCGCCCGCGATGAAACGGTACCAGTACCAGCTATCGGCTTCGAGGCCGACCGGCTCGACGTGCACCGCATGCGCCCATTCAGGCACGGCGTCCACGCTGCCCGAGGCCGCGATCGAAGCGAATTTCTCGTCGCGCGCCACTTCCCAGCGCACCGGGATCGCCACCGGAGCCAGCCCGCCGTTTGCCTGCGCGATGTCGGGCGCTAGCCGCGTCCAGATTACCGCGCCGTCGGGCCGCGGATAGCCCGAGGCTACGCCCAGCCTGAACGGATCATCGGCAAAGCGCACCGGGCCCTGCGCGCGTAGCGCAGGCGACGCGCACGCCGCGCCCACGGCGGCGAGCGCTTGCAGGAACTCCCGGCGTGAAAAATCTTGCATCATCCAGATCTGGCTATCGAACTATGCGCACGGTCAGACCGCATTGTCCCGCATTGGCAGCATATTGGCGCGCAGATCCGATTTCCCGCAGAGTATCGCCCACGGCTGAAGCACTGCCTAGACGGCGTCAGGCACGGCGGTGCGGGAGGAGTAAACTGGCAAATGATGCAAGCGCTGGGCCTGCCGGGGAATGCGGATGATGCCAAGCGGTAAAACAAAGTGCCTGAGCGGGAAGCTCAGGCACCGTTGGATCAGTAATGCGAGCAGCCGGTCCGTTCCCAATGACGCTGGCGCTGCTCCAGGTCGGCGAGGTTCGCGGACGCAGCGAAGAAATTGTCGCGCTCCTGATATTCCACGCGTTCGAGCCAGTCCACCACGGCGGCGTGGGCGGCTTTCAACCCGTTCGCCACTGAGGTGGCGGCGATTTTCAACAGGCGCGCCAGTTCGGCGCTGCGTAGCACACGGGCGGTCTGCTCTATCGCATGGATATCGAGCGCGGTCTGGTTCGCGGCTTCCACCTGGATATTGCTGCGCACAAAATCAGGCGCAGGGGCAGGGGCTTTGAAAACCGTGCGAACAGACGCGCCGATGGCGGCGTCGGGGCGTAGAAAACTGTCGCCTTCGTACATGGGTGCATAAAGTCTCATGGCAAATTCCTTTCAAATCCAGTTGATTCAGCACAAGTATCGTGCTTTATGTGTAAGATATTACGGACCTAAGGCCGAGTTATCCAATCGCATGTTCGGATAGTCGCCATCGCTTTAGGTTATACTGTGCGCAATACTATGATGCAACGCAACAAATTAGGTCAGAGTCGGGCCATTGTTGCACTGGAAAATCGGATCTGATATGGAGCTCTACCAACTGCGCAGTTTTGTCGCCGTCGCCGAGGCCGGTCACCTGACCCGTGCCGCGGAGAAGCTGCACGTCAGCCAGCCGGCCGTCAGCGCGCAGATCAAGGCGCTCGAGGACGAGCTCGAACTCGCCTTGTTCGAGCGCACCTCCAGCGGCATGGTGCTGACCCCGGCCGGCGAACGGCTGCTGGCGGACGCGGAGAAGGTACTGACCGCGGCCCAAGCCATGCGCAACGAGGCGAAAGCCCTCAAAGGGGAAGTGGCCGGCAAGGTGCGCGTGGGCACGACGTCGGACCCGGGCTTCATCCGCGTCGGCGAGTTCCTGAACACCACGGTCGAGCGCTATCCCTTGCTGCAGGTGGAGCTGCATCAGGAGGTCACCGGCGCGGCGTTCGCGAAAGTGCACGACGGGGAGCTGGACGCAAGTTTCTACTATGGCGAGCTCGAGCACCCGAGCGTGGACGGGTTGCGGCTGCGGGGCAGCACCTATCGCGTCGCCGCGCCGGCGGCATGGAAGAGGCGCGTGGTCGATGCCGACTGGAGCGAGATCGCGCTGCAACCGTGGATCATCACGCCGTCGATCAGCACCCACCACAAGCTGGTGCGCGCGCTGTTCGACAAGCATGGCATAGAGCCGACCAAGGTGGTCGAAGCCGACCAGGAGTCGGTGATCGCGAACCTGGTGGTATCCGGGGTCGGCCTGTCGCTGATCCGCGAAGATCTCGCGCTGGAGAAAGAAGCCGCCGGCGAAGTGTGCCTGTGGCGGGACGTGCGGCTGGAGACCACGCTATGGTTCATCTACCTGCTGGCGCGCAAGGACGATCCCGCGATCCGCGCGCTGCTCGGCGTGCTGCGCGACACCTGGAAGCTGGCCGAACAGCCGGCCCGTAAAATGGATCAGCACGGCTGAGCGACACGCCGCGCCGCCGATGATCGTCAGCGCGCGCGGCCGCCGGCCAGAGCCGCGCCCAGGCGTAGCGCGACTCGGCCAGGGTTTCAGCCCGGGTCAAAATCCCTCGAGCACGATCTTGCCCAGCGTGTGCCCTCCTTCGAGCAGCTTGTGCGCGCGCTTCAGGTTGGCGGCGTTGATTTTTCCGAGATGGGTCGTGAGCGTCGTCTTCAGCGTGCCCGCTTCGATCAGCGCCGCCGTTTCGTCGAGCAGATTGTGCTGCTCGATCATGTCCGGCGTCCGGAACGTGGAGCGGGTGAACATGAATTCCCAGGAAAGGCTCACGCTCTTGCCCATCAGCGGGGTCAGATCGACCGGTTTTAGCGCCGAGACGATGGCGCACATTTTTCCCAGCGGCTTGATGATGGGCGCGAACGCGGGGAACCAGCGATCGGTGTTGTTGAGGCAGAAGATGTAATCGACTTCCTTCATGCCCAGCGCCTCCAGTTGCGGCGCCAGGTCCTTGCCGTGATCGATGACCTGATCCGCTCCGAGGGCGCGCACCCAGGCCACCGATTCCGGCCGCGACGCGGTGGCGACGACGCTGAGGCCGGCGAGTTTTTTCGCCAGTTGGATCGCGATCGAGCCCACGCCGCCCGCCCCGGCGATGATCAGCAGCGTCTTGCCCGCATGCGCGCCGGATCTGGAGATACCCATGCGGTCGAACATGCTTTCCCAGGCGGTGATGGTGGTAAGCGGCAGCGCCGCGGCCTCGGCGAAACCGAGGTTCGCCGGCTTCCTGCCGGCGATGCGCTCGTCGACCAGGTGAAATTCGCTGTTGCCGCCCGGCCGCAGGATGCTGCCGGCGTAATACACCGCGTCGCCGGGCTTGAACAGCGAGACCTCCGGCCCGACTGCCTTGACCACGCCGGCGACATCCCAGCCGAGCACCCGCGGCGTTTTTTCGACCAGGTCCCTCGGCGCGCGCCGCTTGGTGTCGACCGGATTCACGGAGATGGCCTTCACTTCGACCAGCAGGTCGCGCCCGCTCGCGCCGGGCGTGTCGAGCTCCAGGTCAAGGAAGGACTCCGGATCGTCGATGGGAAGATAGCGGTAAAGTCCGACGGCTTTCATGTGTCGCTCCTGTGTCAACTGTTGTTGGAGGCTGTTTCAGACTGACTGGAACAGCCTCTGAATTAGGGGAGCATGAGGGCGACGTTTCCCCTCATTTTGCAATAGCTTCCTACCCTGTCACTTTTGCCACGCATCCTTCAACGTCACCGCGCGGTTGAACACCGGCGCGCCGGGTTTCGAGTCGATGCGATCGGCGACGAAGTATCCATGCCGTTCGAACTGGAAGCGCTCCTCCGGCGGGGCATGCTTCAGCGCGGGCTCGAGCTGCGCGCTGATGACTTTCTTCGCCTCGGGGTTGAGATCCAGCAGGAAATCCCGGTCACCCGCACCCGGGTGCGGGACGCGGAACAATCGGTCGTACAGCCGCACCTCGCACTGGCAGGCGTGCCTCGCCGAGACCCAGTGGATGTTGCCTTTGACCTTGTAGCTGTCCGAACCGGGCATGCCCGATTTGCTGTCGGCGAAATAATTGCAGCGCACCGCGATGATGTTGCCCGAAGCGTCCTTGTCACAGCCGATGCATTCGATCACGAAACCGTAGCGCAGCCGCACCTTGTTGCCGGGACGGGGGTCCCCGGCGGGTGTTACGCCGGGGGGATAGAGCCGGAAATAACCCTTGGCCGGGGTTTCCATGAAATCCTCGCGCTCGATCCACAACTCGCGCGAGAACGGCACCGGGCGCTTGCCGAGTTCCGGCTTCTGCGGGTGGTTGGGCGCAAGGCATTCCTGTTCCGCGCTCTCGGGGTAATTGTCGATGATGAGCTTCAGCGGATCGAGCACGGCGATGCGCCGCGGCGCGACTTCGTTCAGGTGCTCGCGCATGCATTCCTCGAGCACGCCGTAGTCGATCCAGGAGCCGGATTTGGATACGCCGATGCGCTCGGCGAACAGGCGAAAGCCCTCGGGCGTGTAGCCGCGCCGGCGCGCTCCGACCAGCGTGGGCAGGCGCGGATCGTCCCACCCCTCGACGTGCCCTTCGTCGACCAACTGGATCAGCTTGCGTTTGGAGAGCACGACATAGCTCAGGTTGAGCCGCGCGAATTCGAGCTGCTGCGGCAGGGGCTTCGCGAGCAGCCCGCCTTCGGCCAGGCGCCCGAGCAGCCAGTCGTAGAACGGGCGCTGGTCCTCGAACTCCAGGGTGCAGATGGAGTGGGTGATTTGCTCCAGCGCGTCCTCGATCGGGTGGGCGTAGGTGTACATCGGGTAGATGCACCACTTGTCGCCGGTACGGTGATGCGTGGCTTTCTTGATGCGGTAGATCGCCGGGTCGCGCAGGTTGATGTTGGGCGAGGCCATGTCTATTTTCGCGCGCAGCACCATGCTGCCGTCGGCGTGCTTGCCCGCGCGCATTTCGCGCAGGCGCGCGAGCGACTCCGCCGCCGGGCGGTCGCGCCACGCGCTGTTTTGCCCGTGCTCGGTCAGCGTGCCGCGGGCGGCGCGCATTTCCTCGGCGCTTTGTTCGTCGACGTAAGCGTGGCCCGAAGTGACCAGGTACTCCGCCGCCAGGTACATGGCATCGAAGTAGTCGCTCGCGTGGTACAGGTGTTCGGTGCCGTTCGCGTTCCAGCCGAAGCCCAGCCAGCGCACCGCATCGAGTATGGAATCGACATACTCCTGCTCTTCCTTTTCCGGATTGGTGTCGTCGAAGCGCATGTGGCAGACGCCGCCGTAGTCGCGCGCGA